>Ga0192244_10003_pt1 | contig 184296 bp, 182 predicted proteins | sample Koala_Koa27_L3_FD_131234 | JGI IMG/M metagenome (GOLD analysis project Ga0192244, IMG submission 131234) | Enriched cells from koala feces incubated with labeled cellulose particles, San Francisco Zoo, California, United States - Koala_Koa2-7_L3 ... | reverse complement strand
AACGGCTGCAAATTTAGTTATTATTTCTTACGTACCAAATTTATCCACTGTTTTTTTACTTGGCTCGTGCTTTTTCTTTGAATTTTAGCAACTGTTTAGATAAAGCTTCTGCACATTCATCGACTGCCTCCTCAAAAGTGTCTGCTGTTTTCTCTGCAAACAAATCTCCATTCTTTATCTTTAACTTAATAGAGGCATTTTTATTTTGTGCTGTTTCCGGCTTAATCACCTTCAATATCACTTCTGCTAATATAATACCATCAAAATATTGTTCCAGCTTTGACACCTTCTTTTGCACAAACGCTTCTAATTGTTCTGAAGCGTCAAAATGAATAGATTGAATTCTAATGTCCATAAAAACCTCCTTCTTTATTTAGCCCTTGGATGGGCATGATACACTTTTTTTAGCTCCTCAAAGGTTGTATGAGTATACACACTGGTTGAAGCCAGACTACTATGTCCTAATAATTCTTTCACGGCATTCAATTCCGCGCCATTATTCAGCATACTGGTTGCGAATGAATGCCTCAACACGTGGGGACTACGTTTAGATAAAGTAGAGATATCCGACAAACTGTTTTTCACAATATAGTAAACCATACCCGTTGACAACTGCCGGCCATCTTTCCTTACCAGAAACCAATCCTCCTTTACCGCGACCGCACGGTCCCGAATCTCCAGATAGGCAAGCATCAATTCCTTCAGGTTTTCAGCAAAGGGAATTAGCCTTTGCTTATTACGCTTTCCTGTCACCCGGATCAAACAGGCATCAAAATCAACATCGGAATCTTTTATTCCTATCAACTCCGAACGCCTGACTCCGGTCACATATAACACCTCCAGGATCAACCGGTCTCTTACTCCATCAAACGAATCATCAAAACGATCTCCATCCAGCAACAGATCCATTTCACTTTCCCTCACAAAATAAGGTAAGGATTTCTTTGCTTTAGGGCCATTGATCAAACGCAAGGGATTGGCAGGAATTTCCCCCTGCTTCATAAGAAATTTAAAAAAAGACTTCAAAGAACTTAGCTTACGATTTACTGATGTAGGAGCAATCCGGTTATTCAACAAATGAACGATCCAGTTCCTCACGATATCTCCATCAATATTCCGGGGATCAAATATGCCTTCCTGATTCTCTTTTACATATAACTCGAACTGTTCAAGGTCCTTTATATACGAAGATACGGTATAATCGGAATAATTCCGTTCATACCGCATATACTTTAAAAATGAATCTATCAACATATTCACGCTGCATCAACTTTTATTCTCTGCAACGAATATAGCAATAAGAATTCAATAAAACAAATGAAGAACGTTTTTTATTCTTCTGATTGCTGCAGCTGTTGCACATAGACTGCACGCATATTTTGTTTTCTTTTAATGACAGAAGGTTTAATGAAAGCCTGACGGCTTCTCAATTCTTTAACAACACCTGTTTTTTCAAATTTTCTTTTAAATTTTTTCAGCGCTTTTTCAATATTTTCGCCTTCTTTTAATGGTACTACGATCATAATTTATTTATTATATTGTTTTAATTAGTTCACGTCCAAAATGGGCAGCAAAATTACTGATAATTTTTTGATTAACAAACTTTCCCGGATGATTTTTTGCTGAGTGCCTAAAATAAAGCAATATAATAAACCGGATCAGTAATAATAATATCCACCGCCAACAGCCGCTTCAATAGCAACCCCTGCCATGCCGATCGCAATCACTCCGGCCCAGATCCCGGCATTTCTCCCTTTTACATTCCGGATATAAAAGAAATCTCCCCGTTGTGCCGTATAATCTCTTATGGCAGAAGGAGCCAGCCCACCTGCTTTCACCAATCTGGAAAGATAAAAATGTTGCTGGTAACTAAACGTTTGATTTCTTTTTCCATTTTCCCCTACGGTATACAACGTCAGGTAACTCCGGAACCGTAAAGGGGAATGATCTTCTTCAAAATCGATCACTTTCAGATTTTTTGTTTGATTTGCGGACAGCGTAAGAGGTTGTTTGGTGAATTTATCATCCGGGATCTTATCAAAAGAGAAATTAGCCAGTGTAATAGGAATGTGTCCGATCCGGGAATGCGGAGGGATAAAAGTCACATAAGCCGGTATACACAGGTCATCATCATATTCTCCATATGTTTCCGAACCGATTGAGCCCGGTAATAAATAATCTTTATAGGAATAGGTTTTCCCATAAGCTCCTCCTCTCACCTGCATATCCTTACTAATATAGGTACTGGCCTCATCTTCCACCACCAGAGCAGATTGACGCCAGTCTACGAACATAGGCTGGTCCGTCTTATTATATACCGTTATGTGAATAGGCAGATCTTCCCCAAAAAAGCTATACACGATACTTACAGAATCATCCTCCTCGACAAAATCGCCCATATCATTACGTAGGATATTAGCGGCATTCGAATTAACCGTAGAATAATAATATTTACTGCAGGAAGTGGTTCCGAAAAGAAAAACCATCAACGCCAGGTAACTCAAATATCTTTTCATAACACGACCAGTTTAATTTTCAACTCTTACAAATATAAACATTTATGTCAGATTTGCAACATTTCACGGGTGGAATTATGAAGAGTCCAAAAGAATTAACATTTAATTTTCACCTTTAACAGAGAAGTGAAAAAGCAAGTTCACCAGGAGCTTTTTATAAAAAGGCCCGGTTGATCCGGTAAAAAGCTCCGGAACAACCGGCTGCCTCAGAAATCTGTTTTAGAAAGAAACAGAATAGAAAATACATAATTAATTTTTTAACTTTGCGAAAAGAGACAATCCGTAAATTAAATACATAAACATATGAAGAAAATCATACGTGAAAGAATTGAATCTCTCAGAGAGGTGATGAAAGCAAATCAGATAGATGCTTATATAATACCCAGTTCGGATCCGCATTTAAGTGAATATCCCGCTGGCAGATGGAAGTCCCGCCAATGGATTTCCGGTTTCACCGGATCAGCAGGAACCGTTGTGATTACAGCAGAAAAAGCCGGCTTATGGACAGACTCACGCTATTTCCTGCAGGCGAATACCCAGTTGGAGGGAACAGGGATTGAATTGTATAAAATGGCTCTTCCGGAAACACCTACCCTGACAGAATTCCTGATCGATGAATTAGATAAAGGGATGAAAGTGGGTTTGGATGGAGAAACCTATAGCGCTGCAGAGGCACATACACTGCAAAAGGCATTAGAAAAAAAAGATATTCAGTTAGACACTTCCAAGGATCTGATAGATAAAATATGGACAGACAGGCCCCCTATTCCGGCCAATCCTCTTTTTGAATTACCGGTAGAGATCACCAGAAGAACCGTCACTGAAAAACTCAATGACATAAATGATAAATTGCATGAAATAGGAGCAGACTGCACTCTCTTATCTGCATTGGACGAGATCGCCTGGACATTCAACATCCGGGGAAATGATGTGGAATATAACCCGGTCGTGATCAGTTACGCCTTTATTTCAGAAAACGAGACCGTGTTGTTCATCCAACCGAATAAACTGACCATGGAGGTGGCGGATCAATTAAAAAAAGAGGGAGTGATCCTTGGGGACTATGCAAAAATAAAAGATTACGTAGCGAAGCTGCCTGCCGGAACTTCTATATTGATCGATATGCCCCGGACAAATGTGGCTCTTTTTAATGCGATCCCGGCGAATTGCAGGATCATACAGGAAAGCTCTCCTGCCAACTATCTTAAAAGTATAAAAAACGAAAAAGAGATTGAAGGATTCCGGAATGTAATGATCAAAGACGGAATTGCCCTGACACGGTTCTATATCTGGTTAGAAGAACAAATGGCAACCGGGGAAAAAGTAACTGAGATCAGTGCCACCCGGAAACTATCCTCTTTACGGGCAGAACAGCCTTTGTGTATCAGTGATAGCTTTAATGCCATATGTGGTTATGCAGGGCATGGAGCAATCGTTCATTACAGCGCAGCCCCGGACACAGACGCTACGCTGAAACCGGAGGGGATCTTTCTTATGGACTCAGGAGGTCAATATTTAGATGGTACTACAGATATCACCCGTACGATCGCATTGGGGAAACCGACAGAGTCTATGAAAAAAGATTTTACCCGTGTTCTAAAAGGACATATCAGCCTTGCCAAATGTAAATTTCCGGTTGGAACCCGTGGTTCACAACTGGACATACTGGCCAGAAAAGCACTTTGGGATGCAGGAATTAATTATCTGCATGGAACAGGACATGGAATCGGGCATTGCCTGAATGTTCACGAGGGGCCACAAAGCATACGGATGGAAGAAAATCCGGTTAAACTGGCGCCAGGGATGGTTCTTAGTAATGAACCTGCCATGTATCGTACCAATGAATATGGAATACGCACAGAAAATGTGATATTAGTAAGGGAAGACAGTGAAACGGAGTATGGAAAATTCCTATCTTTCGAAACACTGACCCTTTGTTATATAGATACCAGTCTGATCCATATTCCGATGCTTTCAGTCCGGGAACTGGCATGGCTAAACAAATACCACCAGAAAGTATACGAGAAATTAGCTCCTTACCTGACAGAAGAAGAACAGGCATGGCTGAAAGAAAAAACAAAAATAATAGACTAAACAATTGAAGAAATTATGGCAATCATAAGAACAGTAAGAGGATTCACCCCGGAAATAGGCCAGGATACATTCCTGGCCGAAAATGCAGCCATTATTGGGGATGTGGTGATTGGGAAAGGATGTAGTATCTGGTATGGGACTGTCCTTCGCGGAGACGTAAACTCCATCCGGATCGGGAATGGAGTTAATATACAGGATGGATCCGTCTTACATACACTCTATCAAAAATCCACTATTGAAATAGGGGATAATGTTTCTATAGGTCACAATGTCACCATCCACGGAGCCAAAATAGAACATGGAGCGCTGATTGGCATGGGCTCTGTCGTTCTGGACGATGCCGTGATCGGCGAAGGGGCTATTGTGGCAGCCGGTTCGGTCGTGTTAGCGAAAACCCAGGTAGAAGCCGGAAGTATTTATGCAGGTGTACCTGCAAAGTTTGTAAAGAAAGTCGACCCGGAACAGGCAAAAGAGATCAACCAGAAAATTGCACGAAACTACCATATGTATGCTTCCTGGTATACAGAAGAGGATAAAGCATGAAGAAAGCCGGAGGGTTTATATTACTATTTTTTGGGGTGTATACTCATCTATTTGATATGGCCCTCCAATGATTATCTCAGGAGGGCATTGATCCACCAGCATCCTAAAATTGATCAATATTCCATTTTTGAGAACAGGATTGTGGAAGCAGGTTCTCCCACCCCATGGCAAACCTCCCCGCAATATAATCAACATTCCATACCGGAGGAATTCCTTCCCGGATTTGAGAGATATGGTGCTATCGCTTTCCTGATCATTAAAGATGGTGAATTATTTTTTAAGCAATACTGGGAAAATTACTCTCCGGAATCTCATAGCAACTCTTTTTCAATGGCCAAAAGTATTATTTCACTCGGAATAGGATGCGCCATAGATGACGGTTTTATCATCAATACGAACCAACCAGTCAGTGACTTTTATCCGGAATTTCAGGGATATGGCAATATACCCTTAACGATTCGTCATCTACTTACAATGAGTGCCGGGGTGGACTTTGAAGAGGAATATACCACATCCTTCTCTCCCACCACTCAACTCTATTACGGAAAAGACCTGCATCGCATCACTTTTGGAATGAAAGAGATTGAAGAGCCGGGAAAACGTTTTATCTATCAAAGTGGTGTGACCCAGCTGCTGGCATATGTATTGGAGAAAGCGACAGGCGAACCGGTCAGTACTTATATCTCCCGTAAACTCTGGACCCCTATGCAGGCAGAGGAAAATGCATTATGGAGTCTTGATAAAAAAGACGGTATGGAAAAAGCCTACTGCTGTTTTAATAGTAATGCCCGTGATTTTGCCCGGTTTGGCCAGTTAATCTTAAATAAGGGAAGCTGGAATAACGGGCAGCTCATTTTTCCTGACTATCTGCAACAGGCAATTACCCCAGACACCACCCTCCTGTATGAATATACGAATGAGCCTAATCTCTGTTACGGGTATCAGTTCTGGTATCTTACCTATCAGGGGTTAGCCGTTCACTATCTGCGAGGTATATTAGGACAATATGTTTTTGCTATTCCGGAAAAAATGTTGTGGTAGTCCGGCTGGGACATAAGCGAAGTGAAACCCGGACAGTTCAACATTACCCGGATGATATCGACCTTTGGTTAGAGACAGCTCTCAGCATCCTTGAAAAATAAAAAGATTAACGGATCCTTTTATCTAAAAAAACACCTTTATGATTAAATCCAAGTTATGCTTGCTAACAGGTCTCCTGCTATTCTGTTTCTCCCCCAGAGGAAATTCCAGGAATGAGCAGGTCAGATTCAGCCCGCCCGTCATTTTTAATCCTCCGGAATATATCTGTTATAGGATTTCTGCTCCTATTACAATAGATGGGAAAGTGTCTCCGGAGGAATGGGAGGAAGTTCCCTGGACACCTTTCTTTGTAGATATAAAAGGGGAAAAAGGTGAAAAGCCTTATTTGCAAACCCGCGCAAAGATGGCATATGATGATAACGGACTATATGTGGCAGTTGTGATGGAGGAACCCCATATATGGGCCACGATTACCGAACATGATGCCGCTGTGTACATGGACAATGCATTTGAGATCTTTTTAAACCCCACCAATGATACGCATAACTATTTTGAATATCAGATCAACGCATTAGGTACGGAATGGGATCTGTTTATGAGTAAACCCTATAGGGACAAAGGAGGGGTCGCTCTAAGTGGCTGGGAGTTTGCAGGCCTGACGTCTGCCGTTCATATAGAGGGTACTCTGAACAATCCATATGATACAGACAATTTCTGGAGTGTGGAAGTGTTTATACCCTGGACCTCCCTGTATGAAGTAATGGGAAATAAACAAAAACCGGATGCCGGAGATCAGATCCGGGTAAATATGTCCCGTGTGCAATGGAGAACAGAAATAAAAGAAGGGAAATACACTAAAATTCCGGCAAAAGGAAAAACAAGTCCGGAGCCTGATTATTGGTTATGGGCACCTATGAGAATCGTCAGTATTCATATGCCGGAGTACTGGGGAATCGTCCAATTCTCTCATTTTCCTGCCGGAACAGGTGAAGAACTCTTTGTACGATATCCGGAAGAAGAGACTAAACAGATCCTACGCAATTTATACTATCGTCAACAGGAATACAAAGCCCAAACAGGTCACTATGCGACTATTGCCTCCGCCTTATCTCCCCAGGATATAATCCCCCGGCCGCAAATAAAAGAACTAATGCTTTATTCCGCTCCTTCCATGTATGAAATCACGCTACCGGATCCTACAGGAAAGGTCTGGCACATTCGTAATGACGGAAAAATCTGGACAGACGATTAATCGACTATGTTGTGATGGCTCTAAAAAACAATTATTAATACTTATACGGAAGTCTGTCGGAAAACGGCAGATTTTTTTTAACGCCTTCAGTACCTTACAAAAAGGTTTCTATAATAAAATTAACTACTTCCAGATCTATAAATCAGTACCTTCGTAGAAACGAACACTAACTTAGAATGATATGAAAAAAAACTAAATTATGGATGGGGCTTTGCAGCCTGGGCATCTGTTTTGCATCCTATGCACAGCAGACTACTGGTGGGATATCCTCTTCCATGCTACAACAAATCCAGAAAAGCTATGAAGGAAATGCTTCCGATAAAGCGATTCAGAATGCAATCAGCAACAATGATATCAACAAGCTGGCAGTAAACCGGGAAAACAAAAATAATTTCGATACTCATTTCTCCCATAAAGTACATAGCAGAGGGATTACCAACCAGAAATCATCCGGCCGTTGCTGGCTGTTTACCGGACAGAATGTTCTGCGGGCTAAGGTAATTGCTGATTATAACATGAAAGACTTTCAATTGTCCCACAGCTATCCCTTCTTCTGGGATCAACTGGAAAAAGCAAATCTCTTTTTACAGGGAATCATAGACACCCGTAACAAACCGATGGAAGACAAAACCGTAGAGTGGCTATTCCAGAACCCGCTAAGTGACGGGGGACAGTTCACCGGAGTCGCTGACCTACTTATGAAATATGGAGTGGTTCCGGCAGAAGTGATGTCAGAAACATATAGTACTGAAAACACCCGCCAGATGACCAACCTGATCACATTGAAATTAAGGGAATATGGCCTTCAACTAAGAGAAATGGCGGCCACAGGTAAAAAAGTCCGGGATTTAGAGAAAAACAAGACAGAGATGTTAGGGACAGTCTACCGAATGTTGGTATTGACTATCGGAGAGCCACCTGCCACATTTACCTGGACCTTAAAAGACAGCAGAGGAAATCCGGTTCACACGAAAGAGTATACCCCTCAATCTTTCTATCAGGAATATATCGGAGAAGATTTGAAGAACAATTACATCATGCTGATGAATGATCCCAGCCGTGAATATTATAAACTCTATGAAATCGATTTTGACAGGCATGTCTACGATGGAAAGAACTGGACCTATGTAAACCTACCCGTAGAGGAGATCAAAGAAATGGCTGTTTATTCCATCATGGATAGCACCATGATGTATTTTTCCTGTGACGTGGGAAAATATTTCGACCGGGAGCGAGGACTGTTAGATACCAACTTCTATGATTATGAATCACTGATGGGCACTACGTTCGGCATGGATAAAAAACAACGTATACAGACATTCAGCAGCGGCTCCTCACACGCCATGACGCTTATGGCTGTAGACTTAGACAAAAATCATCGTCCAACGAAATGGATGGTTGAAAACAGTTGGGGACCGGGAGCAAACAATGGGCACCTGATCATTACCGATGACTGGTTCAATGAATACATGTTCCGGTTAGTAATAGAGAAAAAATATGCCACAGAAAAGGTTCAGGAGATACTCAAACAAAAACCGGTTCGCCTGCCGGCATGGGATCCGATGTTTACAGACGAGGATTGAATATAAGAACTCCGGTGAATAAATGAACATTCACCGGAGTAATTGATGAAGAGAGACACCTCTCTCCTTCACAAACAGAGAATAGTGCTAATTCTCAAAACGACGTGCTTATTTAAAACGGAATAATAATACTAACATATTAGATTCTTCATCCATCCGGGAAACAATGTCTTTTAATTGACCGCTTAATTTACCCTCTTCCAGTGCTTCCTGAAGTTCTTCGGGAGAAAAAACCAATAAACCGCTCATACTTCCACTCACACGGGATTGCATACCAGGTGACAAGGACAGCTCTTTTCCTTTATATTCCTTTAACCAGATTTTTTGTTCATAGACCTTTCCATCTTTTCTGTCCAGCATTAAGTTAGTTTGCGGGAATCCTCTGCCCGTATTCCAATCGAATTCATTAGAAACCGTATTCATGAAAAGATAAGAGGGAGATTCCAGATAACTATTCAGATAAATATATGGATTTTGAGTAGTGATAGAAGGAGCACGCATTAAAACAGGAGTCAATTGCTTTTCCGGAGTATATAAATAGACCGTATCCACAGAGTAATCCGTCAGAATAAAACCTTCTTTTACCCTTACGATGTTTGTTTGGGGCCCTGTGTTAGTGTAGATCATCTCACCGTCCTGCCTCTGAATATACATTTCCAGCTTCGTTTCATACCGGATGTCAATGTCCTCTGCTATCTGCCCACTTTCCCTTGATACCAGAAAAAAGGGATTTGGATAATATCCATAATTATCATGACACAGAAAATTATGCTCATCAAACAATTGAATTCTGGATATAAAATTGGATTTCACAGGTATGCTACGTTTATACTCTCCCTTGATGGAATACACCTGGATTTTTTCAAGCGTACTAACATATAATTCGTCGACTATGGGATCGTATAAAATATCAAAAACATAGAAAAACTCTTCAGGTCCTTCGCCGGAGCGATTAATCCGGTGAAGGGGTTCCCCTTGCCGGTCAAAAACTAATATTTCACCCTTCTCCATTTCATAAGCGATCAGGTAATCCTCAGTGATGAGACGAGGTCCTCCTCTATAGAGAAAATCATCATGGAGCGATGGTAAGATATATTCTATTTCTGCCAGATCATCCAGAAAGAGCTCTTTTACAGGATATTTTTTCTCCACATTCAGCTCAATGAATTTCAGATCTGAAGACATTTTCTTTTGCTGACAAGAGTTACAGAACCATAGAGAAAAGAGAAAAAGAATCCAGTGTTTTGTTGTCATAGCTGTATATTTTGAAAGGTTACCCCACAAACATATACAAAAATAAAATACTAACCAACAAAACACTACGAAAAAATAGTAGATACCACAAAAAAGTATAAATCAAACAGCAGGAAAGAGATTAAATGTCCAAACAGGACAGGATCCGGTCAGTGGCACCGGCATTCCCTTTTACAAAATCACCTGCTATTTTTCCGGATGATATCAATAATTCCGGATAAATAGTTAGTTCCTGCATAATAGATTCAAACCCTTCTTTATCAGAAAAAGAAAAACCTCCCCCTGCTCTTAAAAGGCCCTTTGCCTCTTTAAATTTATGAAATTTAGGCCCAAAAAGAACCGGAATACCATACACAGCAGCTTCTAAGGTGTTGTGAATACCTGCACCGAAGCCACCACCGATGTAAGCCATATCTCCATATCTATAGATGGAAGAAAGTAGTCCGAAACTGTCCACAATGAGACAACTCTTATCCGTTAAATCGCATTCATTTACCTGGGATAAACGGACAGAAGGCCGCTTAAGAAGTGACTCAATAGAGGATAGATGGCTCTCATGGATTTCATGGGGAGCAATGATCAGTTTCATTTCAGGATGTTCATTAAAATAAGGAATAAAGAGTTCCTCATCTTCAGGCCAGGAACTACCCGCGACTAAAATAAACTCCCCGGCTTTTTTATTCTCTGAAAACAACTTAACAGGAGGAATAGGTTTAGCAGCTTCCTGAATTTCCAGGACCCGGTCAAAACGGGTATCTCCGCAAACCGTTACATTCCGGAGTCCTATACCCGCTAATAACTGGGCGGAGATCTCATCCTGCACAAACAGATACCGGAAATAAGAAAGGACTTTCCGGAATGGTTTTCCGTACCATTGAAAATAGAATTGATCTTTCCGGAAAATGGCAGAGACCACAAACGCCGGAATATTTCTTTTGTCCAGCGCTGACAGGTAATTAGCCCAGAAATCATATTTAATAAAAATGACTCGTTCCAGATTCACGATATCCAGAAACTTTTTTACCCGGTAAGGAGTATCGAAAGGCAAATAACAGATCACATCAGCCCCCTCATAATTTTTACGGACCTCATATCCGGAAGGAGAAAAAAAGGTGAGCAGAATCTTATAGTGAGGATACTCCTTTTTTATTTTTTCCATCATCGGCCTCCCCTGCTCAAACTCCCCTAAGGAAGCAGCATGGAACCAGATATACCGGGCATCCCGGTCTATTTTTTCACGCAGTATCCTGTTTGTTTTCCATTGCCCTAACCGCATCAGTTTCGCTTTCTTATGGAAAGGAGCCAGCAGCCCGACACATAATGCATACAAGTGTATGATTAGTGTATACATACTTAAACTACTTATTGTAAAATATCAATAGCCTTCTGCAAACGGCTGATCGTTTCCTCTTTACCCAATGCTTCTGTAATGTTGAAGATATGCGGCCCTTTAGGCGCTCCCACCAAAGCCAGACGGGTAGCGTTCATTATATTCCCCAAAGGATATTCTTTCGATTCGATCCAGGCTTTCACGGTTTCTTCCGTATGTTCCACATCAAAAGGCTCACATCCCTTCAAGACCTCCACTAATTCAGCCAGTTGAGAAGCAGATTCCGGTTTCCAGCGTTTTTTGACTGTCTTTTCATCATAACTTTCCGGAGCCACAAAGAAGAAAGCAGCCTGATCCCATAGTTCTTCCACAAAATTCACCCGCTCTTTCATCAGACCAACGATCTTTTCAACATAGGCAAGATCAGATTCTACTCCATGCTTTTGCAGGATAGGAATAAATAATTCCGCTAATGTTCGGTTATCTTTTAACTGAATATATTGGTGGTTGAACCATTTTCCTTTTTCGTAATCAAACTTTGCGCCACTCTTACTACAATGAGAAAGTGAAAAGGCAGAGATCATATCTTCTATAGAAAATATTTCCTGATCATTACCCGGATTCCAGCCTAAAAGGGCCAGGAAGTTTACAACCGCTTCCGGCAAATACCCACTTTCCCGGTAGCCCGAAGAAATATCTCCTGTTTTCGGATCCTGCCATTCCAGAGGGAATACAGGAAAACCTAACCGGTCTCCATCTCTTTTACTCAGTTTACCGTTTCCTTCCGGTTTTAGCAGCAAAGGAAGATGGGCAAACCGGGGCATCGTCTCCATCCATCCCAGATAACGATAGAGCAGAACATGTAGCGGTGCACTTGGTAGCCACTCTTCCCCACGGATCACATGAGAGACCTCCATCAAATGATCATCCACAATATTTGCCAGATGATAAGTGGGCAGTCCATCTACTGATTTATATAACACTTTATCATCGAGTACAGAAGAATTAATGACCACATCTCCACGAATAAGATCCAGCACATGAATATCTTCATTGGGTTCTATTTTAATCCGGACCACATAGGTATGACCTTCATGGATCAGGCGTTCCACCTCTTCCGCCGGCAAGACTAATGAATTCCGCATTTGGAGACGGGTAGAAGCATCATATTGAAAGTTAGCGATCTCCCCTCTTGTACGCTCCAACTCTTCCGGAGTATCAAAAGCTATATAAGCCAGCCCATCATTCAATAGCTGATCTACATATTTTTTATAAATATCTTTTCTCTCACTCTGACGATAAGGACCATATTCTCCGCCAAAACTAACCCCTTCATCAAACCGGATGCCTAACCAGGACAAAGAATCAATAATATATTTCTCCGCGCCCGGCACAAACCGTTGGGAATCTGTATCTTCAATCCGCAGGATCATATCCCCGCTATGTTGTCTGGCAAACAAATAATTATATAATGCTGTGCGTACACCTCCAATGTGCAAAGGACCTGTAGGGCTTGGAGCAAAACGAACCCTTACTTTTCTTTGAGTCATAACCTTCTTAATTCTATAATAATGCGGCAAAAGTAGGCTATTTTTTTTTCATACTAAACTTTTTTCCGTACATTTCGCTTCTATTCCAACAAGTGTAGAGAGGTATTCAGGAACGGGCAGATCTAAATCAGAACACATCAGAACCCTGTTACCGGCTTGCTGCCTATACATAATTTTTTATTCATATGAAAAATAAGAAAATAAATATACCGGCCGTTTTATATTTCCTCATAGTAGCCGCATTGATTGCCTACTTCTTTCCGCGGGAAGGAAAATTCCGTTATCAGTTCAGCGAAGGAAAGCCATGGAGATACGGATTATTAATGGCATCCAGTGATTTTCCTATTTTTAAAACCGATGAGGAGATCAAAGCGGAGCGGGATAGTGTATTAAAAACCTTTGAGCCCTATTATCGTTTAGACCAGACAGAAGAAGCAAACCAGGTTGATAGATTAAGAGATGATTATACCCGGAATAATAATCCCCGGATCACTCCTGCTTATATGCAATACATAGAAAGTAGCTTAGTGAAAATGTATAAAAACGGGATTATTTCTCCGATGGATTTTGAAGATTTGAGTAAAAATGACTACAAACAGATCAACGTAGTTGAAAAGAACGTGACACAAAGACGTTTCTTAAGTGACTTCTTCACCGTACGGACAGCCTATGAATTTATCATTAATAATGCCCCTTCCTATTTGGAAAAAAGTGTATTGCAGGCGTGTAATATCAATCTCTATCTGACCGAAAACCTGTTCTATGATAAAGAAATGTCCGATAGGATCCGGGAAGATATGCTACAAAATGTCTCGGTCGCAAACGGAATGGTCCAGGCCGGGGAAAGGATCGTGGACCGGGGAGAAATTATCGATCACCATACATATAACATACTGCGATCCCTGAAAATCCAGCACGAAACCAGATCTGGGGGAGTCCAAAGAGAGAGGCTGGTACTGGCGGGACAGTTTATTCTCATCGCCGGATTACTGTTTTGTTTCTGGCTCTATTTGAAATCGTTCCGGCCTTACATACTCAGAAATAAAAAAAATACAATTTTCCTCTTATTATGCATTTTAGTCAGTTGTATCATTACAGAATTATGCGTCTCCCATTCTCTGTTCAACGTATATATTATTCCCTATACCATGGTACCCATCGTAGTACGGGTATTCATTGATTCCCGGACCTCCTTGTTTACCCATCTGGTGATCGTATTAATCTGTTCACTTATTGTTCCGTTTCCTCATGAATTCCTGATCATGCAAATCGTGGCCGGCATGATCGTTATGTTTAGTCTGCGGGACCTCACAGAGCGTTCCGATCTGATCCGGTGCGCGATCTACATTTTCCTGTCATACACTATTTGCTATCTGAGTATTACTGTTTTCACAGAGGCAGATATGAATAAAATTAACTGGATGATGCTTCTCTACTTTGGTATTAACTTCATTTTATTGATGTTTACCTACATCCTGGTGTATATGCTGGAAAAAGCATTCAGCTACGTATCCAGTATTACCCTCATCGAATTGTCCAACATTAATACCCCGTTGCTGAAGAAACTATCCGAAGTCGCTCCCGGTACATTCCAGCACTCCATGCAGGTTTCGATCTTAGCATATGACGCAGCCGTTAAGATCGGGGCGAATGCACAGCTTGCACGTACAGGAGCTCTGTTCCATGATATAGGAAAAATGAGTAACCCTGTTTTCTTTACGGAGAACCAGAAAAGTGTAAATCCACATGACCAGTTGGCATTAGATGAAAGTGCCCAGATCATCATCGACCATGTCAATGAAGGGGTGAAACTGGCAGAGAAAGCCAAATTGCCCAAACAGATCATTAATTTTATCCGGACCCACCACGGCTCGGGAAAAACCAAATATTTCTACAATACCTGGAAAAATCAGCATCCGGGTATGGAGATTGATGACAAAAAATTCACCTATCCGGGTCCGAACCCATTCTCTAAAGAGACAGCGATATTGATGATGGCAGATGCAGTGGAAGCTGCCTCCCGCAGCCTGAAAGAACATACGGAAGAAAGTATCCGTGCGCTGGTAAATGGAATCATTGATTCACAGATCGGAGACGGCTTAATGAAAAATGCCCCTTTGACCTACCGGGATGTAGAAAAGATCAAAGAGGTATTTATCGAACGGTTAAAAATCATGTATCACACCCGGATCAGTTATCCGGAACTGAAGAAATAGTATCCAGTAAACCCTGGCAGGCATCTTCCAGCAGATCTAATACCAGTTCAAAACCAGCAGCTCCTCCATAATAAGGATCAGGCACATGATCATGTAACTTGCTATGGAGAAAATCGGTCATTTTATGGATTTTAGCGACGGATTCCAGATCCGGTGCTTTCCTTTTCAGGTCATCTATATTCCGGTCATCCATTCCGATAAGCATATCAAAATCATAGAAATCCGAGGTCTTCACAGGACGTGACCGGGAATCCAGCACATATCCCCGCCGGGCCCCATGCGTCCGCATCCGGGAATCAGGTAATTCTCCCTCATGGTAACCTAAGATCCCCGCCGAATCAATTTCAATCAAATGTTCAAGACCCGCGTCTTTCACGACTTTCTTCATGATCGCCTCCGCAGAGGGAGAACGGCAAATATTGCCCAAACAAACAAATAACAAACGAATTTTCTCCTGTTTCATAAAACAAATATAGTGAATGAATCCTGTTATTCAGACAGGATCTACATCATAATGAATGATCAGTTGTTTAAAAGAAGAATGTTCCTGCATTTCAACAGCAATATCTTCCAGTATTTTCCGGACAGGGGCAATAGGCGCTGCCACTTCAAGCTTCATGACGATTTTACGGATATGAAGGGTCTGAATACGATTGACCGGAGGAGTGACCGGGCCCAATACCCGCTCTCCTAATTTTCCCCTTAACTTCTCAGCATATAGCTGGGACAACTTAGTTAATGTATCCTCATTCCGGCTTCGTATCACCAACACAATCAACCGGTAATAAGGAGGATAACGGAATAGTCTCCGTTCAGTCAACTGAACATCTGCCATCTCCTTATAGTTCTGTTCTTTTACCATCCGGATAAGAGGATGATCGGGTTGGGAAGTTTGCAGAATAACCGTCCCCCGGCGATCCCGCCTACCCGCTCTGCCACTGACCTGTACCATTAACTGGTAAGCCCGTTCATGTGCCCGGAAGTCCGGAAAGTTCATTAAAGAATCCGCGTTCAGGATCCCCACGACACCCACTTTTCCAAAATCAAGCCCCTTGGATAACATCTGAGTCCCGATCAGAATATGGGTTCTCCCTTTTTCAAAATCAGCAATAATACGCTCATAAGCCGTACGGGTACGTACTGAATCCATATCCATACGATCCACCTTAGCAGCCGGAAACAGCAGGGAGACCTCCTCCTCTACCTTCTCCGTACCAAAACCAAGCATTTTCATCTCTTTACTTTGACACTCCGGACAATCAGGTGGTAGCTGATAGGTATAACCACAATAGTGGCATACCAAATGGTGGTGATATTTATGATAAGTCAGACTGACATCGCAATTAATACAATGAGGAACCCAACCACACTCTTTACACTCAATAACAGGAGCAAACCCCCGGCGGTTCTGGAACAGGATCACCTGTTCTCCTTTATCCAAAGCCATATTCATTTTTTGGATCAACAGAGGAGAAAAAAGAGTCTCTTTCATGATCTTTTTCCGTTTCAACTCTTTTATATCCACCGGAATGATCTCCGGTAAGAGGCAATCCCCGAAACGGGTTGTCAATTCCACTAATCCGTATTTTCCGGTTAAGGCATTATAATAGGAATCCAAAGAAGGGGTAGCAGAACCTAACAGGGTTTTACCACCATGCATATTCGCCAATACGATGGCAGCATTACGGGCATGATACCGGGGAGCCGGATCCTGCTGCTTATACGTATTCTCATGTTCTTCATCCACAATAATTAATCCCAGATTCCGGAAAGGCAGGAAAAGAGAAGAACGGACTCCTAATATCAACATAGGTTCACTGGCATGCAGGATCTTGTTCCAGATCTCCACCCGTTCATTATCTGAAAAACGGGAGTGATAAACCAACAGCCTGTCACCAAAAACTTTAGCCAGCCTCTCTGTGATTTGAGTAGTAACCGCAATTTCCGGCAACAGATATAAGACCTGTTTTCCTTCACGCAGGGCATCCTGAATCAGATGGGTATACACTTCCGTTTTACCACTGGAAGTAACTCCCTGCAACAAACAAACCTCTTTTGTTTTGAAAGTTTCATGAATCTCCTCATAAGCTTTCTCCTGAGCAGGGCTTAACGGACTTAATTCATTCAACCGGCAAACCGGAACCTGTAGACGTCCGATCTCCCGGTCATAGGTTTCCAGAATACCGCGCCGGACCAGACCATCCAAAACAACGCTACTATATCCACTTTTTTCTAATAATTCTTTTTTGGAAACCTCCTGCACAAAAGCCGGATTCAAAGAATGACTCAGATCCAGAAAACAAACCAATAATAACTCCTGCTTTTTAGCTCTTTTCAAATCAGCAAATACAGCCTGTAGTTTCTCCTCATCCCGGTATGGATCCGCTAAACGAATAAACGTCTGTGTTTTAGGAGCGAATCCACGCCGGATCTCTTCACTCACCTCCACAGCTCCATAATTCATCAAAGCAGCTACCACAGAGACTACATTTCTCAATCCGGTCTTCTTCTCCAGTTCCGCCACAGTCATCTTCTGTTTTCCGGCAAAAGCATCCAGGACAGCCTGTTCAGACGGACGCAAATAAGTATCCGCTTCATATTCCTGCTGGAGCGAAACAATCGTTTCACTTTCCAGTTTCAATCCGGAAGGAAGAGCAGCCTTATAGACATCCCCCAACTTACATAAATAATAAGAAGAGATCCACTCCCAGAACCGCAGTTGAGGACGTCTCAGAATAGGCGTAGGATCCAGCAGGGCATAAATTTCTTTCGTTTCATAAGCAGGATCCGGTTCACGGTCATGGACAGCCATGACAATAGCAGTATAATATCTTTTTTTACCAAAATGCACGATCACACGGCAACCCGAAGTGACAGCGGCTTCCAATTCCACAGGAATACGATAGGTATAACTATTTTCCAACGGCAAAGGAAGTATGACATCAGCATATTTCATCCACTCTTAATTTATCTAACAAAAATAGTAAAAAGAGAGTGTCTTAAAAGTCAAGAAATTGAAAAAGATATGATTTATAAATAACGGACATGAATGTCCGGAAGATTCGGAAATACCCCCGCCAGGGCTATTTCCAATACAACTCAAAACAGATAGGCTACACTTAAATTCCAATTGCGGGTTTGTGCATAACTTTTCCGGCCGCTGCTCCTTTTCACCTCATAACTATCGATCAGGCCATAATCATATCCCACGCCAAACTGGAAATGGTTAAGAAGTAATATACCCACTCCTGCCTGTAGTCCAAAGTCCTTATCTTTAGCCGTTGCCCGGGGACTTCCGGTTGTCGAGATCTTATCCCATTGCTTTTCTCCGACACTGAATGAAACATACGGACCCGCTTTCAGAAACAGATCTCCAAACAGAAATGGATATCTCCACTTAAAACTCAGCGGAATATCTATATAATTCGTGGTATATTTTTTAGAATGATAAGAGATCCCTTTCAGCGAATATAAAGTAGAAAGTTCCACCCCTATATGCTTCCGCCGGGACATCCATTCAGAAGTTAATCCCAGACTATATCCGGGCAACACATCAGGAGAAACAAGATCCTGATTAAAATGAAGAGTCGATAGATTCATGCCGGCTTTGATACCATACCGGAACTGCGCCTGCAAAGGGACAGAGATCAGAAAGAGCCCAGCCCAGAAGAAAAATACTATTTTTAATCGCATATGTATAGCTCTTTGTAAGTTTATACAAATAAACCAACTGGAATGAGACTATACAAAAAACATCTTTGAAACAGGATTTCTAAAAGATGAAAGCACAGGATTGATCCGTCAACCTTTTTTATTTAGTAAAAAGGAGACATAAAAAAACGAACTTACCCCGGAATCTAATCCGGTCATAAATTCGTTCTTATATCTTCTTTATATGTTCCTGTTAGAATAGGATGGCAGCGGTAAGAGACCAGGTACGATTTTTTCCTTGTCCACCTTCCCCGACAAATTCAGACTCAAAACTATCTGTCAGGTCAAAACCATAATTAAATCCCACCTGTAGATGTTTGATCACCTCTACCCCTGCTCCAAGATTCAATCCGGTGTTAAAGTTTTTAGCTTTTACATCTGTTTTGATTGAAGAAGGCACTTCCCATACTTTATCTCCTGCTATACGAAAAGCGAAGTAAGGTCCGGCATTCACATAGCCTTTCAGAATCGGCAAACCAAATTTCCACTTCAGATTTAAAGGAATATCCAGATAATCCGCATTGAAACTCTCCGACCGTACCGGCCCGTCATATTCCATTCCTTTCTGGGAATAGAGGATCGCAACATCCATTCCTAAACCAGTATAAGGCGCCATGATTTCCATCATAGGACCGATATGGAATCCTGTCACATTACTTCCTTTGATCACATCTTCATTGAAATGTACTTTAGAGATATTCACTCCTCCTTTTACCCCAAAACGGATCTGTGCATTAGCAGAAACGGTTATCATAGCCATACAGGCAATCAGTATTACTCCTGCGATCTTTTTCATATTATTTCTGTTTTTTTAAATAACGAGTACGGGACAAATATACATCAAAAAAGAGAGATTGTTTCACTTATCCATAGTAAAACGAACATTCGAAAGAAAAAGTTCGTACCCTATATGACATTCCTGTTAAAATCAGAAGAAAATAAAACCAGGCCTGTTTTTGATCCGTAAACTGCCTTATCTTTGTTCAGAAAACAATCACTTTATTTCATATCCTTATGATGATCCAGCAAAAAACAGTTCTATCCTTAGCTCTTTTTCTTTCGTTTCTATTCTCCGGATGTTCAGTAAAAAATCCGGACGTAAAAGAAATAAAAATCGCTTTTATTTCAGATGTTCATCTACAGGATATAGTTGATCATCCCATACTGGTCAGAACGATGCAGTCACAGGTTACCTCCACCCGTTTATTTAATGAAAACTACTTTGCCCTCCTGGCGGCCCTGGAGGATGTAGTCAGCAAAGATATAAAACTGGTGGTTTTCCCGGGAGACCTGACTGATGACGGACAGGTGGTTAACCAGCTTGCCGTCCGGAAAATTCTGAATGAATATTCCACCCGGCACGGACTCCGTTTTTTACCATTCCCGGAAACCATGATCCCTCCCGTCCCTATGACAGAGAAAACACTAACCGGAACTTTCTCACAGAGACCGGAGCCACCCGGACCATTCATAGCTCTCCGGCACTCCTCTCCGCTACAGAGTCTATTCATCTGGAGAAACTTCAAGGAGCAGGATATGAAAAGATGGTGGCCTGTTATGCGGACTTTGGGTATTATCCCCGGGAAGAAGACCGGTACTGGGAAACTCCGTTTACGGATTACACCTATGAAGATTACTCTCCTGAAAAAGCGCTTCAGGCAGCGGATATCCATGCACGTAGTTACCTGTTGGCAGACACAATCCCTCCCCTGTTTGACGTTAGCTATCTGGTGGAACCAGTAGAAGGATTATGGCTTTTAGCGATTGACGCCAATGTATACTTTCCACAACCATCACCCGGACAACCAAAGGAAATGCAATTCAGTGGAACAGAATCCCGGTATAACCGTATCTTTGAAAATAAAACACATCTTCTGCCATGGATCACCCACGTGAGAGAAGAGGCACACAAACACAACAAAACCCTGATCACATTCAGCCACTACCCTCTCACAGACTTTAATAAAAACACCTCCACTGAAATAAAAGAACTGTTCCGGGAAACTGCTTTCGATTCCCATCGACTGCCGGCTGAAAAAATCACCCGGACATTCGCGGAAATAGGCATACGGATACACTTTGCAGGTCATATGCATGTAAACGATACGGAGACCTATTTGAATGAAGACGGTACGGGGTTGGTCAACATACAGGTTCCTTCCCTCGCAACCTATATACCCGGTTATAAAATACTAACCTTAAAGAATCAGGAACTGGCAGAAGTGGAAACAGTTACCATCGAAGAAGTACCCGGTTTTAACAGCCTTTTCCCTCTCTATGAAAAAGAATACCAGTATCGTCTGCAAACAGACCCCGCCCATATATGGGATAAAGAGATCCTTCAGACCAGCAATTACAAAGATTTTTGCACCCTCCATTTCAAAGAGTTAGTCCGCTTACGTTTCATACCTCAGGATCTTCCCTCCATTGCAAAGGATAGTCTCCTCGAAGTCTCCGGAAAAGACCTGTACACTAAAATGGCCCAAACAGGTCCGGTAGATCCTTTTTCCGCATGGACCGGATTTGACCTGATCCATGATCTGTACCGGTTGAAATATGGAGATCAACAGGTAATCAAACAGATTGGAGAAAAACAGTTGAATGAGTACCAGGCATTATTTGAAGTATCCGGTAAAAATCCCCAATCCTCCGAAGTTGCCTCTTTCTTATCCGGCCTTGCTGTCATATTCCATAAATTAATGGACGGAGTAACGCCTGAACCGGTACGAATAGATCTGAAAAACGGAAAGATACTGCCGCGATAGGCCAAAAAAAGAAAGCATAAATTTCATACGGAGCTCATCCCGTATGAATATTCATGCTTCTTTACTCTAATTATTATGGCAAAATAATTAAATACATCTCCTTCCGGAAAACGATCTTTCCCCATAAATGAAGGGAATATAAGTTATCCTTTTTTAGAAAGAACAACGATATCCTCCCCATTCGGATGGGTATAGGAATAAAGAATTCTAATACGAATCAAATGGACTCATTCGATAAATAGTAAATACTCTAAACCACGAAAGTTTTACCTGTAACATTCTGGCAGGTTTTCTGACTCGTCCTGTTTTACACGCCTTCCCGGAAATGAATTCCAGTGGCTTAGATGTGTGTAAAAATTGTCCCGGACTCACAGCAGCGGGTACTGCTCAGGATTTTCACCTGATTCCCTTTTCAGCGAACTCCCCGGATGGAGAATTCACCACCAAAACTACGACAAAGTTATAAAAGTAAATGTAAAACCATTCATTTCCTTTCTTTTTTATCAACCCTCTCTTTTATTTTTATATAGCGACCGGATAAATTACCATACATATGGTATTTCACAGACAAAGAGGAGCCTCTATTTTTGTCTCATGAAAATACAGACAATACAATCACCTATGAACTTTATATATTTCTCTCCCCATTTTCCTAAAAACTCCACGGAATTCTGTTTCCATCTAAAAGAAGCCGGAGCAAATGTGTTAGGGATTGGAGATGCAACATATGATTCGCTGGAGGAAAGATTAAAAGAATCCCTGACAGAATACTACCGGGTAAACGAACTGGAAGATTATGCGGAAATACTAAAAGCAGTGGGTTATTTTACCCACCAGTATGGGAAAATAGACCGGTTTGAGTCATTAAATGAATATTGGCTCGAACTGGAAGCAAAAATAAGGACCGACTTCAATATTGAAGGAACCAAAATTGATTTCATTGGAAACCTGAAACAAAAATCAAAAATGAAGTCCTTCTTTCATAAAAGTAAAGTACAAACGATCCGGTGTCAACCTTACCGGGATAAAGAGAGTGCGCTGCAATTTATTGAAGAAGTAGGCTATCCGGTAGTAATCAAACCGGATTCCGGTTCAGGAGCAAGTTTCACTTATAAAGTACATAATGAAAACGAATTAGAGGTTATCCTGTCCAGCCACTCTCCGGACAGCATTCCTTTTATTCTGGAAGAATTTATTGATGGCATTATCCTTACCTATGATGGTCTGATCGACAAGAATGGGAACGTTGTTTTTGAAAATAGCCACCGCTTTGAACAGAGTATCATGAAGGTGGTTAATACGAATGACAATTTATATTACATTTGTTTACCGGAAGTCCCGGAGAAAGTACGGAAAGCCGGACGCAGTATTCTGAAAGCATTCCGGGTCCGGGAAATATTTTTCCATATCGAACTATTTGAGCGGAAAAAGGATAGGCAAATCATAGCACTCGAAGTGAATATGCGTCCACCCGGTGCCTGGATGACCGATGCGATTAACTATACCTATGACACCAATATCTACCGGAAGTGGGCGGAAATGGTAGTGGGTACACCCATCGAAAAACAGCCTGAAGGTAAATACTTTACCGGATATGCCTCCCGGAAGGATCATAAATCCTACGTTTATTCACACCAGGAAATAATAGATACCTATGGAGAGCGTATTTTATATTTCAATAGTATAGAAAAGGTATTTAGCAGGGCCATGGGAAACTTTGCTTATCAGTTCAGAACAGAAACATATGAAGAAGTAAAATCAATGATCAATTATATACAACTTACACATAACTCACATGCAAATTAATTACCATAATGAATATAGTCACAGGCTGGGGAGAAATATGGAATATAAAGTATACGGACATGCCGGAAAGCCCGTCCTTGTTTTCCCCACCTCTAACGGAAGGTTTTACCAATATGAAGATTCCGGCATGATCCAGGCACTTTCCCACTGGATCCGGGAAGGGAAAATACAGGTATGGACAGTAGACGGGATAGACTGGGAAACTTATTTCTCAGATTCCTGGGACAAGTTACAACGCATCCGGCAGCATGAAAATTATTTTGCCTATATCCATGAAGAGATCATTCCCTCTATTTTAGAGAAAAGCAAAAGTAATAATGGCGGTCATAACCAACAGTTAGTTGTTACCGGCTGCTCTATGGGAGCTTTCCATTCTTCCAATTTCTTTTTCCGGCACCCCTGGCATATCGACACCGTCATTGCCCTAAGTGGAGTCTATTCCACGGATTATTTCTTCGGAGAATATAAACCCACAGATATCTACCTGAATTCACCGGTGGATTACCTGAGAAATAACCACGATGAATCCTATCTGGACAGGTTCAGGAAAGCAAACCTGATCTTTTGTTGTGGAAGAGGAGCTTATGAAGAGTTGATGTTAAAAGATACCCGGGAATTACAACAGGTGCTGAAAACGAAAGAGATTCCCGCCTGGTTCGATTATTGGGGTACTGATTCCATCCATGACTGGGGATGGTGGCAGCAACAGATTGTCTACTACTTCAATCATATCCTGCATTGAAAAAAAAGGAAAAATAAACCACACATAAAAAAAGCGTAACCTGACAGGCTACGCTTTTTTATATATAGGTTGATCCGGTATTTATTCACCCAATAAAATCTCAAGGATCTGAATGGCTGCTTTCGCTACGGAAGTACCAGGGCCAAAAATAGCAGCTACCCCTGCTTTATACAGGAAGTCATAGTCCTGTGCAGGAATTACACCACCCGCGATCACAATGATATCCGGACGGCCTAACTTTGCCAGTTCTTCGATCACCTGCGGAACCAATGTTTTGTGTCCGGCAGCCAGCGAAGAAACACCCATTACATGTACGTCATTCTCAACAGCCTGACGAGCCGCTTCAGCCGGTGTCTGGAACAGAGGTCCCATGTCCACGTCGAAACCACAGTCAGCATAGCCTGTAGCCACTACTTTGGCACCACGGTCGTGACCGTCCTGACCCATCTTAGCGATCATAATACGAGGTTGACGACCTTCCTGTTTAGCAAATTTCTCTGCTAATTCACTGGCTTTCGCAAAGTCAGCATCTTTTCCTGTTTCTGATGAATACACGCCTGATATAGTTCTGATGATTGCTTTATAACGACCTGCTACTGCTTCACAGGCATCTGATATTTCCCCTAAGGTAGCACGTAAACCGGCTGCTTTTACGGCCAGTTCCAACAAGTTACCCTGTTTTGTGCGGGCACATTCGGTAATTTCGGCCAATACCTGTTTAACAGCTTCATTATCACGCTTGCTGCGTAAGTCTTCCAGACGTTCGATCTGTTCCAGACGAACAGCCGTATTATCAATTTCAAGGATATCGATCGGATCTTCTTTTTCCAGACGGTATTTATTCACACCTACGATGGTCTGGATACCAGAGTCAATACGGGCCTGTGTACGGGCAGCCGCTTCTTCAATACGCATCTTTGGAAGACCTGTTTCAATTGCTTTGGCCATACCACCCATGCTTTCGATCTCCTGTATCAACGCCCAGCCTTTTTCTACCAGCTCCTGAGTCAGAGATTCTACATAGTAAGAACCGGCCCATGGGTCAATCTCTTTACAGATCTGAGTCTCCTCCTGGATATAGATCTGTGTATTACGTGCAATACGGGCAGAGAAGTCAGTTGGAAGTGCGATTGCTTCATCCAGTGCGTTTGTATGCAAAGATTGAGTATGTCCTAAGGCAGCAGCCATCGCTTCGATACAGGTACGTCCCACATTGTTGAAAGGATCCTGTTCGGTCAGTGACCAGCCTGAAGTCTGGCTATGGGTACGAAGTGCTAATGATTTCGGATTTTTAGCACCGAAGCTTTTCACGATCTTCGCCCACAACATACGTGCCGCGCGCATTTTGGCAATCTCCATAAAGTGATTCATACCGATCGCCCAGAAGAAAGATAAACGAGGAGCAAACGCATCCACATCAATCCCGGCATTGATCCCGGCACGAAGATATTCCATCCCATCACACAAGGTATAAGCCATTTCAATATCTGCTGTTGCACCAGCTTCCTGCATGTGGTAACCGGAGATAGAGATAGAGTTGAACTTAGGCATTTTCTGTGAAGTATATTCAAAGATATCAGCGATGATCTTCATAGAGAATTCCGGTGGATAGATATAAGTGTTACGCACCATAAATTCTTTCAGGATATCATTCTGGATCGTACCAGCCATCTCTTCTAATTTGGCACCTTGTTCCAGACCAGCATTGATGTAGAAAGCCAGGACAGGAAGAACCGCACCGTTCATAGTCATGGAAACTGACATCTTGTTCAAAGGAATACCATCGAACAATACTTTCATGTTTTCCAGGGAACAGATAGAAACTCCGGCTTTACCCACGTCACCTACTACACGTTCATGATCCGCATCATATCCACGGTGTGTAGCCAGGTCAAAAGCAACAGACAGACCTTTCTGTCCGGAAGCCAGGTTACGACGGTAGAATGCATTGGATTCTTCAGCAGTAGAGAATCCGGCATACTGACGGATGGTCCATGGACGCATCGCATACATACCACTATACGGACCCCGTAAGAAAGGAGGTAAACCGGAAGTATAGTTCAGGTGCTCCATACCTTCCAGGTCTTCTTTGGTATAAACTGGTTTTACCGCGATCAGTTCAGGGGTTTTCCAGTTTGCTTCAATGCCGTTGGCCTTTGACCATTCAGCAGCACATGTAGCTGCAAATCCGGCATTCTTTATATCTATATTTTTAAAATTCGGTCTCATGATTTTTTCTTTAAGCGATTCCTAATTTAGCGTTGAACGATTTCAATGTTTCCAGCACGTTGCTCTTCACATTGATAAACTGGTCAATACCCTGAGCTTTCAGTTCATCTGCACAGGCAGGAGCACCGGCAACAACAAATTCAGCTTTTCCAGCCAGCGCTTTGTAAGCAGCCGGAGCATAGTCCGCATATTCGTCATCGCTTGAGCAAAGAACCACAATGTCAGCACCGGCATTCATAGCTGCTTCCACACCAGCTTCCACAGTTTCAAAACCTAAGTTATCAATTACCTGATAACCGGCACAGGCGAAGAAGTTGCTGGAGAACTGAGAACGGGCCAGACGCATCGCCAGATTACCGATTGTCAGCATGAATACTTTAGGAGTCTTTCCGCTCTTTTCAGTAGCCAGACGCAATGCTTCAAATTCAGAAGCTCCACGGGAGAAGTCCAAAGCCGGAATAGTCGGTTCACAACCGCATCCGCACTGACACCAGTCAATTTTGATCTTGTCAGCGGCTACTTCTGTGAAGTTAGGGAACTGGTTGGTTCCTAATAACGTTTCACGACGGGTAGCAATTGCTTTCTTACGGGCAGCAGAAGAAGCGTTCACGGCTTGCTGCACATCCCCACTCTTCACCGCTGCATAGAATCCACCTTTGTCTTCCACTTCAAGGAACAGGTTCCAGGCTACATCTGCCAGTGAGTTAGTCAGGACTTCAATATAATAAGAACCGGCAGAAGGATCTACCACTTTATCAAAGTGGCACTCTTCTTTCAGTAATAACTGTTGGTTACGCGCGATACGTTCTGAAAACTCATCCGGAGTTTCATAAGCCGCGTCGAACGGAGTGACCGTAATAGAATCTACACCCGCAATAGCAGCAGACATCGCTTCCGTCTGTGTACGAAGCAAATTCACATGCGCATCATAAATAGTCATGTTCCATGCAGAAGTTTCTGCCTGGGCAACCATTTTAGAAGCACAAGGGCATTCGGTTCCGTAAGCAGCTACAATTTCCGCCCATAACCAGCGGGCAGCACGGAACTTCGCAATTTCCATAAAGTAATTGGCACTAATACCAAAGTTGAATTTGATCTTTGTCGCTACCTCTTCCACAGAGAAACCAGCTTCCGACAATTTAGCAATCAATTCATTCCCCCATGCCAACGCATACCCCAGTTCCTGGGAAATATAAGAACCTGCATCACTTAGGTTGCAGGCATTCACAGCCAATACTTTGTAACCGGGAAGAGCCTGACCTGCTTTGAGCACAGCAGAAGCCTGTTCTACCCAGTTGTCCATTTCAACCCCTTTTATCAAAGGTTTCTTGAAAGGATTATAATTTACAGAACCTACACACTTCTCAAGGTCTGCACCGGCATTCTTCAAATAATCCGCCAGGATACCGATCAGTTCTACAGCCTTACAATTGCAACTCTTAAAGTTAAGTTCTACTGATTCAGGACAAATCCCATTCAATAAAGCAGCAATGTTTTGTGGGTTAACGTCATCCCCTTTGAAGTGAAATCCAAGAGAGGTAACCCCTTTCTCCAATAAGGTCAGTGCCTTTTCATTAGCAGCCTGAAAGTCTGTTACATCAATGTTCTGGCGTACTTTCCAATCGTTGTCCTTTTTCGTTCCGCGAACATACGGGAACTCACCGGGAAGAGACTCTGTGGTTTTCAAGCCTTCGATGTCTTCCGAACGATAGAAAGGATTTACATTAAATCCTTCGCCTGTCTTCCAGACAAGCTTTTTCTCAAACGGCGCGCCTTTCAGGTCAGCCGTGATCTTCGCCATCCATTCTTCCGTAGAAACAGGAGCGAATTCAGAGAAAAGTTTTTCTTTTAATTCTGCCATAATATTAGTTGTTTATAATACTGGTATTAGTAATAGCTTTCGTTATGATATATAGTTCAATTACAGGGGGCAAAGGTAGAAAATAATTAACAATTGACAATTGAGAAGTGACTTTTATTAGAAGGTGATTTACACTTTGTCACAGGAAACCGGATAATCGACTAACCCGTAAGGATTTGTTCCTCTAAAATAAGCATCCATCCCCCTTCTATGCGGATTATTTTTAGTTATAGATGCCTATTATTTCATTTACGCATACATCGACAAAGGGAAACAGGTAGAATTCCGGATTTTAGACTATCTTTATTAAACAATACCTCTATATTTAATTTTATAACAACATGGCACAACCCTGGGAACGAATGATCATTCAAACAGATCAAGGAGAAGAAAAAACAGCGATCGCTCCTCTTGTTCTTTCTGCCAGCCGGGCTACCGATATCCCGGCCTTTTATACGCGTTGGTTCATGAACCGGTTGAAAAAGGGCTACATCAAATGGGAAAACCGATTCAACCCCAGTGCTCCGGTTTATATATCCCTTGAGAAAGTAAGGGTCATTGTTTTCTGGTCCAAAAATCCACTTCCTCTGTTGAAAGAGTTACCGGAACTTGAAAGACGAAATATCCACTTCCATTTCCAGTATACACTCAATAATTATGAAAAAGAAAGATTCGAGCCAAACCTACCCTCTCTATCCCAGCGAATAGAAACATTTAAAAAGTTATCTTCCACGATTGGGAAGGAGAAAGTGATCTGGAGATTTGACCCGTTACTGCTGACGGAGAAGCTGACAATCGATGTATTAACAGACAGGATCCGGCAGTTAGGAGATGAACTGATCCCCTATACGGATAAGTTAGTGATTAGTTTTGCCGACATACTTACCTACCGGAACGTGGCGGGCAATATGATCCGGAATAACTCCTGTTTTACAAAAGAGAATATTCATCAATCCGAATTTACAGACAAAGAAAAACAAATAGTGGCCAGGAGATTAGGTGAATTACGTACCGGGTGGAAAAAGATCAATCCGGCCTTTGAAATAGGTACCTGCGCAGAGCATATTCCGCTGGAAGAATATGGGATCATCCATAATAAATGCATAGATGACGAACTGATGATCCGGTTGTTTCCGGAAGATAAAGAGTTAATGGATTTCTTAGGTTACCAGCCGGGACTTTTTGATAGAGAGGAGAGCCGTAGAGAACAGGAAAAAAAGAAACTCAAAGATAAGAACCAACGCCGGCTATGTGGTTGCATTTTCAGTAAAGATATTGGTTCTTACAATACCTGTGCTCATCATTGTATCTATTGCTATGCCAACACAAGCCGGAAAGTAGTGGAGAAAAACAGGGAAAGACTGGATCCTGAAACGGATTCACTGCTGCCTCCTACACAAAAATCATTCTGATTTCTTATTGCGTAAGTCATCTGCAATCTCCTGATGTTTCTCTGACAGTTCTTCCTCTCCCACATGCAGGTAGGCTGTTGCGAGATATTCATGGGCTGCGGCATGTGCGGGTTTGATCGTGATTGCTTTCAGAAAATCATTGACTGCCTCTTCATACTGCTTCAGGTAAAGATGACATTTTCCCCTATTGTAGCGGGCTTTAAAGGAAAGGGGACTTAAACGGACCGCTTCATTCAGGCAAACCTGTGCGTCATAATGATCTCCTGTATCCAATAGGGTCACTCCTTTCCGGACCCAGGCATCCACAAAGGAAGGATCTAATTTCAGGGCTTTATTAAAATTCCGGATCGCGGCATTCGGATCTTTTGCCTTCGTAATACATTTATTTCCCATCAGATAATATTCCCGGGCATATTCTCTCTGGACCTCCTGCTGTAAATAAAGTTCCTCTTTCAACTTCCGGACTTCCGCTTCCAGACTATTGAGACGGTTGAGTTTGAAGCTCAATAACCGCCGGGTCAACGGATTCTCTAATTCATTCCGTTTACTGATGGCTGCCGAAAAACTCTCTACAGCCTCCCGCATTTCACCTCTGTTAAACCGGACCGCAGCTTTGGCATACAAAAGTTCAGCTTCACTTTTCCGGAAACTTTTTTCGATCAGTTCTTTATTGTTGAAGATCTGGCTGAACGCTACGATCTCTTTCCGTACAAAAATATCCCGGGAAGAGATCCTACTTTTCAGCACAAGCCCTTCGAGCGTAGTACAACGGCTCAAAGCGACGTAGGTCTGTCCTCCGGCAAACACACCACCGGTCAGATCCACCACTGCCCGGCTGAAAGTAAGACCCTGGCTTTTATGAATGGTAATAGCCCAGGCTAAACGGATCGGTAACTGTTGAAAAGTTCCGACAATCTCCTCTTCGATCCGCTTCTCTTTCTCATTATACTTATATTTATAATTCCGCCAGGAAGTCTGTTCCACCAGATATTCCTTCCCGTTCTCCAACAAAACATACACATGTCCATCCTCATCAATTCCGGACACCATACCAATGGTGCCATTTACCCAACGACGGTCCGGATCATTATCTATGAAGATCACCTGTGCCTGTTCTTTGATAGACAGGTTCAATTGAGTAGGGAGAGAGGATTCCGGAAAATCCCCTTCGATCAGTCCGGCGGAAATAAACTCCTCACCCGGCAATTCCGCCAGTTTCTTTTCATTAATATAATCTACCTGGTCCCGGCGGGTAGCCAGTGTAATATACATATCCTCATTCTTCGGATTGAATGTAGGAAAATAACGGGCATTAAGCGTATCCAGTTCCTGCTTTCCGGCGGTATTACTGCGTATCCTATCGAGCACATGGATAAAAACCGGATCCGTCTGGCGATAGGCCTTCTGGAGTTCAATAGGCACCAGATTGATCTCACTGAACACCCGGGCTGAAAAAAAGAAGGGACTCCGGTAGAATAGGCTCAGGATCTCTTTCTGGTCAGAGGGTACGACCGGTTCGAGCTGATATACATCTCCGACAAATAATAGTTGCTTGCCTCCAAAAGGTAAACGCATATTACCGGAATATACCCGCAGAATGCGGTCCACACAATCAATAACATCTGCCCGGACCATCGAGATCTCATCAATAATAATCAGCTCGACCTCCGATATGAGTTTGCGGTGTTGTTTGCGGTATTTGAAAAAATCAAAGATCCGTCCATCCTTCAGACTCAGATCCGGATCATCCGGCAACATCGGACGAAAAGGAAGTTTAAAGAAAGAATGTAAAGTCACTCCTTCCGCATTAATAGCAGCAATACCTGTAGGAGCCAGCACCATATGCTTCTTTTTCGTATGCGCACAGATATATTTTAAAAAGGTGGATTTCCCGGTCCCTGCTTTTCCGGTAAGGAAAACAGACTGGCGGGTGTGAGTGATCAGTTGAAGGGCATCCTGAAACTCATGATTGTTGGTATCTAACTGAAATTCCAACGGAGTAAAAATTAACGGCTAATGAATAACCAGGCGTCTTTATATTTTTCATGCATGCGAACCTGTTCCAAATATTGTTCCGCCTCTTCCCGGTTCACGAACCTGTCTGCATACACACGGACCTTTCCATCCCGGGTGATCTTGTTTACGCCTGTACAAACCGAGCGGTTTACTTCTGAAATAAAATCGTCCGCCTGTTTATCCGTCACAAAACTACCGATCACAATATGATACATCTTTCTGTTTTTCACCGGAGCTTCCGGAGCCGGGGCCTGCTGTGTAACAGCAGTCACCTCCTCTTTTACCACCATCACTTCCACCACAGGTTCCGAGAAGACCTCTTCGAGCGAAGAGACGGAAGCAACGATCATTTCCGTAGGAATAAAGCTGGCTGTATAAGCCGATTTATTGACATCCCTCACCGGAGTGGAAACAAGCAGGAACATGGCGATAGCAGCCGCGGAAGCAGTGAATGTCCGCATCAGAGTACGGCTGACAGGAATATAGATCGTATCTTTCGACGGTTTCTTTTCCTGAGTCAGAAGCGTTACTTCTTCACGCTGCAGGGCGGCTAAGGTTCTGAAATGAAAAGCAGGTAAACCATATGCCTCGGGAGTAAATTCCGGAGAATCTTCCGGCAGAAAATCCAGATGTCCTTCTGCTCCCACCCGGAACTGTCCGATCTCATTTAGAGTCAGCGATCCATGCATGGATAATGCATGTCTCAACTGAAGAACATCCTCTTCCACCATCCGGGAAGCCTTCCGGTAATCCACCTGGAAATGCCTCATATATGACTCAGCAAGCAGCCCATCCGTATGTTGCAGGTTCTCATTAAACAACAACTCCTTCCGCATCGGAGAGAATAGCTGTTTTTCCGCATCATAGGTGGCGGGAGAGGCCTGAAGAACGAAACCTCCAAAACCCGGAATGATCACGCAATCATGCACTTGCAACAAAGCTTTAATATGGGATACAATTCTAAGCATACAGCAAAGATAAAGTTTCTTCCTAAATCACCCAAAAGAAAAATGAACGGAATTTTTAAATTCAATAGTAAAACAACAAATAAAACAGTATAGTTCAAAGATAAAAAGAGGTAAAATGACAGATTCTCAGAAGAAAATATACCTTTGTAACGTTAAACTATAAATCTATGGCCAATCAATTAAAACCGGAAACACTGTGTGTACAGGCGGGATGGAATCCCGGCAAAGGAGAACCACGTGTACTGCCTATTTATCAGAGTACTACTTTTAAGTATGAAACCAGCGAACAGATGGCAAAGCTATTTGATCTGGAAGAAAGCGGATATCTCTACACCCGTCTGCAAAATCCGACAAACGATGCGGTTGCCGCAAAGATCACAGCCCTCGAAGGAGGAGTTGCAGGCATGCTGACCTCATCCGGTCAGGCTGCCAGTTTCTATGCCTTTTTCAATATCTGTGAAGCAGGGGATCACATCGTAAGTGCCGCCACGATCTACGGAGGGACCTACAACCTGCTATCCGTTACGCTCAAAAAATTAGGAATAACATGTACTTTCATCGACCAGGATGCCAGTGAGGAAGAGATCAGCAAAGCCTTCCGGCCTAATACCAAACTGATGTTCGGGGAAACGATCTCGAATCCGGGAGTCATGGTGCTGGACATTGAAAAATTTGCCCGGATCGCCCATACCCACGGAGTCCCCCTCATTATTGACAACACGTTTGCCACTCCGATCAATTGCCGCCCGTTTGAATGGGGAGCCGATATCGTGACCCATTCCACTACCAAATATATGGATGGACATGCGACCAGCGTAGGTGGATGTATTGTAGATAGCGGAAATTTTGACTGGAACGCCCATGCGGAAAAGTATCCGGGACTCTGTAAACCGGATCCTTCCTATCATGGATTAACCTACACGAAAGATTTCGGTAAGGCCGGATATATTACCAAAGCAACCAGCCAGCTAATGAGAGACCTGGGAGCGATCCAATCACCCCAAAACGCGTTCCTGCTAAATATAGGTCTGGAAACACTTCATTTACGTATACCCCGACACTGTGAAAATGCACTGAAAGTGGCAACCTGGTTACAGGAAAATGAGAAAGTGGCCTGGGTAAACTATCCGGAACTAAAAGGGAATACCTATTACGAATTAGCTAAAAAATACTTGCCAAACGGCTCCTGTGGAGTATTATCCTTTGGTCTGAAAGGGGGCAGAGATATAGCAATCCGCTTTATGGACAACCTGCAGTTAGCTGCTATCGTAACCCACGTAGCAGATGCCCGCACCTCCGTTCTACATCCGGCCAGCCATACCCACCGGCAGTTGACCGATGAGCAGTTAATCGAAGCAGGGGTAGCTCCGGACCTCATCCGCTTATCGGTTGGCATTGAAAATGCAGAAGACATCATCGCCGATATTGAACAGGCCCTCACTAAGTAAAAAACAACGGATCATCGGAATAATTTCAGAAAAAGTACCCCATGATCCGGAAAAAGTACACATCCAATTTCCCCTCTGGAGAGGGGTTAGGGGTGTGTTACAGATACAACCGGCCTACAAATTACAAGGATCCGGCTCCTTTTTGATCCCATTAGGGTTAGAAAGGAAAAAAACAATTATAACTCCTATTTCTTTATTTCTGTAACACCTCCTACCCCTCTCGTATATTTCAAGAGCTACTCTCTACCCAAATCTTTTACAGGCCGTAGGCCTATCCTATGTTAGGCCCCAGCAACGCTGGGGTTGAGGTAATAAAGAAGATATTTCGCTCCGTAGGAGCAGCATAATATAAAAATAACCGGAGGTAACCCTATTCTTTTAGTTTATATAGAACTATACTGGGCTTTGGCCGATCTACGATTCAGCCCGCAATATAAACTCGGTTATCCACCATCCACCCCCAGCGTTGCCGGGGGCTAAGATATAGTACCCTCTACGAGGGTGAAAAGAGGTGGATAGAGAGTAGCTCAACAGGGGAGTTAAATCTACTATCTTTATAGTAGTTCGCAGAAATACAATCGTCCAACCACTACTGATTAATAATCCAAACGGATATATGTATGAAGATCTCCCGATCCGATAACACACAATACCACTAAAAAAATAAGAGTGTAAAGTATGTAACGGATCCGGAGACACTCATACCCAGACAAGCGGGGATTTCCAATCAATTGTGTTCGAAAGATTCGTAAATACCCCAACGGGGTACCAGCAATAGCCCAGGGATGAGCCACAGGCGATTCCCTGGGTATGATTATCCCATGTCAACCCTGAAGGGGTTGCATCTGGCACACTAGGGAAATGAAACCTTTACAAGGTTCATAGAATATTTATCCTTACCCAGGGGCTCACTTCGCTCGACCCTGGGCTATTGAAGGTACCCCGTTGGGGTATTTACGAATCTTTCGAACACAACTGATTTTCAATCCCCTTTGACTATAAAACCTACCTATTCCTCACTTCACAGGAATTTTTCATTCTCTATCCACTCCTTTCTATACTATTAACATAGGGATGTGAAGGACGGGGACATACTATGTTAAGGTTCGTAAAGTATAGATCTCAGCAATGGTAAGGTATATATGCCAGCCCTCTGACTAAATTCTATTAACTACCCATAACACTTTGAACTTTGAACTAACAATCAGATTCCGGACTTTCCCTCTCCCCCTTAAAAGACAGGCACATATGAAAAAGAAAGAAAAATCGACTACTTTTGTACCTTCAAAAAATAGTAAAAGACAACTTGAGATATGGACATTCACTCCCTGCCTGAACAGGCCAGAAAAGTAGAGAAAGAGACAAAGATGTTTTTTAAAACCATCCGAAAGAATCGTCTCCGGGATTTAGATGATACAGTCCATGCGCTGCATAAAGAGATTTTTGATGAGATCAACTGCCTGGAGTGTGCCAATTGCTGCCGGACATTAGGTCCGCGCCTCACAGACCGGGATATTGAAAAAATGGCGCAGGCGCTACGGATGAAGCCTCATGAAGTGGTAGAGCGTTATCTGCGGATTGATGAAGATAAAGATTATGTATTTAAAGAAATGCCTTGCCCTTTTCTATGTAGTGATAACTATTGCAGTATCTATGAAAACCGTCCCAAAGCCTGCCGTGAATATCCACACACAGATCGAAAAAAATTTTTCCAGATCCATGCCCTAACCATCAAAAATGCAAAAACCTGCCCGGCCGTATTTAAAATCCTGGAACAATTGAAAAAAGAATTATAAGAAGCTGTTTGAAGCCGGCTATTCTTTAGGACTATATTTCCAAAGAACTCTCCTGAGATACTTAATAACAATATTTTTATACGAAAAATCGAGAGTAAAAGAAAGAACTGTTTCTCTTTCCGGAGTGATAAGAAACAGGAAAAAAGAGGAGAGATCTAAGCCGGACAATCTGGTAACAGGGAAGCAATTTAGATAAAAAACGGAGACAGGATGAAACCCTGCCTCCGTCTGCCATAAATTTATCTAAGTAGTAAATCAATCGTCCGACTGACTTTCTTCATATTCCTTCAACAGCTTATCCTGAACATCACCTGGTACCAACTCATAAGCTGCAAACTTCATCGTGAAAGAAGCACGGCCACCCGTAATGGAGCTCAGGGAAGTAGAGTAACTGGACATCTCTTTCAAAGGCACTTTAGCCAGTAGCTTTTCATATCCTTTTTCACTATTCATACCCATAATGATCGCACGGCGTCCCTGCAGATCACTCATAACATCTCCCAGGTAATCAGCCGGAACAGAAACTTCCATATCATACACAGGCTCCAGAATCTTAGGTCCTGCTTCCTTAAATGCCGTACTAAAGGCATTTCTACCAGCCAGCATAAAAGAGATCTCATTACTATCTACCGGGTGCATCTTTCCATCGTACACACAGATACGCACATCCCGGGCATAGGATCCGGTCAAAGGCCCTTGCTCCATACGTCCCATCACCCCTTTCAGGATAGCCGGGAGGAAACGGGTATCAATCGCACCACCGACAATACAGTTCACAAAAACTAATTTACCACCCCATTCCAGATCATAGACCTGCGTGTCACGCACATTCATCTTATATTCCTGGCCACCGAAACGGTAGGTATCAGGGGCAGGCATACCTTCATAATAAGGTTCTACGATCAGATGTACCTCACCAAACTGACCGGCACCTCCGGATTGCTTTTTATGGCGGTAATCCGCACGGGCGGGTTTGGTAATGGTTTCCCGGTAAGGAATCTTCGGTTCAACATATTCTATCGCAATCTTTTCATTGTTTTCCATACGCCATTTCAGTGTGCGTAAGTGGAATTCTCCTTGTCCGGAAACAATGGTCTGCTTCAACTCTTTGGATTGTTCAATGATCCAGGTCGGATCTTCCTCACGCATACGGATCAGCAACTCATTGAGTTTTTCAGCGTCTGATTCATTTACCGGCCGGATCGCACGGCGATATTTCGGATTCGGATATTTAATAAAGTCAAATTTGTAATCACAACCCTTTCCATTCAGGGTATTACCCCGGCGAACATCTTTCAGCTTCACGGTAGCACCTATATCACCAGCCACCATCTCACTTACCGGAGTACGCGTTTGTCCGGCCACCACAAACAACTGTGCCATCCGTTCTTTCGAACCACGGTCCGCATTCAGCAGATCATCTCCCTCTTTTACTTTGCCTGATATCACTTTAAAGAAAGAAACCTGTCCTATATGTTGTTCTACAGTCGTTTTAAAGAAGAATAGACTGGTTGGGCCATTCGGGTCAGGAGTCACCTCCGTACCATCCGTTGTGATCGGACGGGGCATCCGGTCTGTAGTAGGCACTACATTCCCTACAAATTCCAGCGTACGACGCACGCACATATCACGGCCTGCACATACACAGAAGACAGGGAACATACCTCTGGCAACCAGACCCGCACTAATACCGGCACGCATTTCATCTTCACTCAGACTTCCTTCCTCAAAGAATTTTTCCATCAACGCGTCGTCATTCTCAGCGGCTGCTTCTACCAATGCGCCATGCAATTCCATCGCTTTATCCATTTCCTCCGCAGGGATCTCCAGCACCTCAGGAACCCCACCTTCTGGCTTCCAGCGATACATCTTCATTTTCAATACGTCCACGACCGCATTGAAAGAAGGACCGGTGGATATAGGATATTGAACAGGTACCACTTTAGCCCCATACTGATCTTTCAATTGCATCAACACATTGTCATAATCTGCTTTTTCATTATCCAACTGATTCACAACGAAAATCACAGGCTTATGGAATTGCTCGGTATAACGAAACTGATTAATTGTCCCCACTTCCACTCCATACTGGGCATTAATTACCATCAATGCAGTATCCGTAACATTCAATGCGGAAACCGCACCACCAATGAAATCATCTGAACCCGGACAGTCAATAAAGTTCAATTTCCGGTTCTGCCACTCCACACTAAAAACGGTCGAGAACACGGAGTAGCCATACTCCTTCTCAACCGGGAAATAGTCGCTCACTGTATTTCCTGCATCCACAGTTCCACGACGTTTTATAACTCCACCCTCGAAAAGCATTGCTTCAGCGAGAGTGGTTTTCCCAGAGCCGGAACTCCCCAAAATGGCGATGTTCTTAATTTCATTTGTTTGATATACTTTCATGATATCAGGTATTATGAGGTTTAACAATAAGTTTTAATAAAATCTAAAATCACGAGGTCGCAAATTAGTAATTGCAGGTCAGAAAAACAATCCAAACCCCGCTGTTACAGAACATAGTTTTTTAACACATCAAGTCCTTCAATTGTTCTTTTCCACACCTGTACTTTCATCCACAACTCTACCCAATCAAAAGGTTCATACGAAACTAACCATCCCCCAAATCTCCTGTATAAGTCCTGCAAGGACGTCACATATCAGTCTGGGACGTCCTTGCAGGACTCAGGATAACAGACAATGCGGTGTTACCTTGTTATAAAGGTAAAAGCTTTGCTTTGGATTTTATTCAGTACTTTTGTAAACCAATACATTTAATTCGATGGCAGGTCTTTATATACATGTTCCTTTTTGTATCAAACGGTGTCTTTACTGTGATTTCTTTTCCAATACGGATATGCAGGTAAAAGAGCCTTATATCTCCGCATTGATCAAAGAGATGGAGTTACGAAAGGAGTATATAGGAGAAGACCCCATAGAGACGGTCTACTTTGGAGGAGGGACTCCATCACAGTTGTCCCCGGAAGATTTTGGGCAGATCTTTGAAGCAATCCGCACTCACTTCACCATAGCTGACCAGGCAGAGATCACACTGGAAGCTAATCCGGACGATATCCGGCCGGAATATCTGGAAAAGCTCCGCGAGCTTCCTTTTAACCGGATCAGTATGGGCATCCAAAGTTTCAATGATAACGACCTCAATTTCCTGAACCGGAGACACCAGGCTGTCCAGGCTATACAGGCTGTTGCCTGGTGTAAGGAATATGGATACAACAATCTCAGTATTGACCTGATCTACGGACTACCGGGACAAACCCTCCGGGAATGGGAGCATAATATCCACGAAGTAATCCGGCTGGACATTCCCCATATCTCAGCTTATCACCTGACCTATGAAGAAGATACGCAACTTTATAAGTTAAAAGACCAGGGAAAAATAGTGCCGGTTGAAGAAGAAGTAAGCCTGGAGTTTTTCTCCCTGCTCATTGACCAGTTAACTAAGGCAGGATTTCACCACTATGAAATATCCAACTTTGCAAAACCGGGCTATATCTCCCGGCATAACAGTTCCTACTGGACCGGAGAAAAATATATCGGATTAGGTCCTTCCGCTCATTCCTATAATCAGGAAAACCGCTGCTGGAACGTCTCCTCCCTCCCCGCTTACATACAAGGGGTGAATAGAGGAACTCCGGAGATAGAATACGAGATATTAGATCCCTATACCCGCTACAACGACTACATCATCACGGGTCTCAGAACCTATTCGGGAATTCAAACAGAGAAATTAGAAACACTTTTTGGAAAGCAGTTAAAAGAATATTGCATGCAACAAGCTATTCCCTATATAAACAGGAAGTTACTTCTGCATGAGAATCAGATGCTACGTCTTTCCCGGGAGGGTATTTTCATTTCAGACGCGATCATGAGTGATCTGCTATGGGTCTAAATTTATCCAAATCCCCGGAATAGAAGGACAAAACCGGCAGCTTTCCAGTACATTTTATGCACATTTAAGTTATATTTGAGAAAATATATTGTCATTTTAAACAAATCTTATATATTTGCAGCGTTAATGTGTGAAGGTGCCATATTTATATATCATATCAGGATGTAATGGAGCCGGAAAAACAACAGCTTCCTATACCATTTTACCAGAAATGCTAAAATGCAAGGAGTTTGTTAATTCGGACGAGATCGCAAAAGGTCTTTCTCCTTTCAATGCTGACAGTATAGCTGTGGCTGTTGAAGCAGGTCGCATTATGCACAGGCGTATTAAAGAACTGATCAGTGCCAGAGAGACCTTTGCATTAGAAACCACATTAGCCACCCGCTCAGTTGTTAAATTAATGCGGGAAGCACAGGATGAAGGCTACTACGTGACGTTGCTCTACTTTTGGTTAAATACACCTGATTTAGCCGTAGAACGTGTAAAGATGAGAGTTGCTGCCGGAGGGCACAACATTACAGAAGCCACTATCCGCAGGCGATATGTTGCTGGGATAAAAAATTTATTTGAACTCTATCTCCCATCAAGTGATTACTGGATGATCACAGACAATTCCATGTCACCCATGGAAATTATCGCTAAAGGATTTAAAAACGAAAAAAAGGAGATATACAATCCTACGGTATACACTAAACTTGAAAATCATGAGTGAACAGGAAATAAGAGAATTTGAAGAGAATATAGTAAAAGGAGCTAATATCGCTTTTCAACGTCTGGTTTCTGAAAAGAAAAAAGAGAATGGCGAGTTGGTTTTCTCCCGTAATGGTCACATATTCCGGGTGAAAGCAGCAGATTTAGAAGAATTTACTCTGTAATCACAGAATTCCTGAAGATATAAGGAACAGATTGATGAATCTCCATTCATTTGATCTGTTCCTTTTTCTTTTCCCGTTATTGGACCGTTTTACCTGAATCCTTCCTCCTATCTCTTTCTTCTATGCTTTTCCTAAGAATGTGATTTTCTGTTACTGATCCATTAAATCCATTTCATTTAATAAATAGCCGGCACCTGCATATTTATCTATGATAAACAGGACATAACGGATATCAACGATAATACTCCGTTGATAATCCGGCAGATATTGAATGTCACCGCCAACACCTTCCCAGTTCCGGTCAAAATTAATTCCTATCAGTTCTCCGTTAGCATTTAAGACAGGACTTCCGGAATTTCCTCCGGTACTATGCGTAGTGGCACAGAAATTAACCGGCATCCGGCCATTACCGAGACCATACTGTCCATAATCTTTTGCCTGATAAAGCTCCTTGAGACGTTCAGGAACCACAAATTCCCAGTTATCCGGATCTTCCTTTTCCATGACTCCTTCTAAAGTGGTCTGACAGTCATAATAGACCGCATCTCTGGGAGCATATCCTTTTACCTGGCCATAGGTTAAACGCAAACTAAAATTAGCATCCGGGAAATTAGCCTGGTCACCATACATTTCCAGCAGTCCTCTCACATAGGTACGGTGAGCATTCGCATAGGCGGCATCAAAATCCTTTAAAGCATCCGCCAGGGCCTGTTTCTCTTGCTGCACCGCCTGAGCAAACAGGATCATCGGATCGTTTTCCAATCCTTTCACAGAAGGATGCTGATAAAATTTCCGGAAATTATCTTCACTGCCGAAAATAGAACTTTTGAACAGATGATCCACAAAAGCATCCACATCCCCTTTAAACTGTTTATCAATCGTGGAAAAATAGGCTGGTTGTTTGTCTGCCGGGATCAAACGCCTGTACTCCTTCAGCAGAACTTTGGCTACTTTAGCATCCACCACAGGAGAATAATCTTTATCTGCAAAACGTTCATATCCATTCTTCAACCGTTCCAGTTCATTTTTCCGGGTTTCCGTATCTTTTTGCCTGATCGCCGTGGATAAACCCTCAACCGATGAAGGGACTCTGGTAAATTCTATTCCACGGGAAATCGCTTCATCCAGCATCCAGCTACGGAACCTCAAATCTTTCCGGTCTTTTACAATCTGTTCCAGTACAGAAAGTGCCTCCTTATATTCCGGTTTATTCATACGGGCCGCCCAAACCAGTAGTTTATCCTGCTCTTCTCTTTTTACCTCTTCAAAGTTACACTTATTAATCGCCCAGTTACTTCCGATCGAATTCTTATACGCGTTCGTGGAGCCGGCATATTTACTGGAATATTGAATCCGGACTACCGGATCTTTCAGCATCTCTTCCAACATCACCTGCTGGCGGATCTCCCGGACATTGATCCGGACCGTATTGTCAATGTCCCGCCGTTCAGCCACCTCCCAGGAGGTATAATATTTATTTGTGCGGCCCGGAAAACCCATCATCATGGCAAAATCATTTTCCTGTACTCCTTTCAACGAGATCTTTAACCAGCGTTTAGGTCTCAGGGGCACGTTGCTCTCACTATATTCAGCCGGATTACCATCCACATCCGCATAGATACGAAAAACGGTAAAATCACCGGCATGACGAGGCCACATCCAGTTATCCGTATCCGCTCCGAACTTACCGATAGAAGAGGGAGGAGCACCTACCAGACGCACATCCGGGTAGATCTTTTTAGTAAACATATAATATTTATTACCTCCATAAAACGCTTTGATCTCCACTTCCGTACCCGGATGATCCTGTAGATACTTTTCTCCGGTTTCCTCTACGGCCAGACCATTTAGATAAGCAGGGGAAAGATAGTTCATACTATTCGGATCCGTATCTTTCTTCAGTTCTTCCAGAACATATTCCGTCACATCCTCTATCTTATCAATAAAGGTGACTTTCAATCCCGGGTTCGGCAACTCTTCCGCCCGTGTCATGGCCCAGAATCCATCTGTAAGATAGTCATGTTCCACAGAACTGTGTTGTTGTATTTGCCCATACCCACAATGATGATTTGTTAATACCAGTCCATCTGGTGAAACAACCTCTCCGGTACAGCCTCCACCAAAGATCACCACCGCATCCTTAATAGAAGCAGAGTCCGGACTATAAATATCATAATCCTGGAGTTTCAGCCCAAGGGCCTGCATTTCCGGGAATTTCTGTTGTTTTAACAAGGGTAAAAGCCACATCCCCTCATCTGCCCAGACAGGAGAGGTTAATAATAAGGATAAACCGATAGATAAAAGTCTTTTCATGATAAGCTTATATATTTTATTTTTTCCATGATTGATAAGGATTACGGGAAAGCATGGCATTATAATAACGCTTATCCCCGGTTACCTCTTTTCCCAGCCAAAAAGGTTTTTCAAACTCTTCTTCTTCAGAACCAAGTTCCAGTTCAGCAATCACCAATCCTTGATTTTCTCCATGAAAGACATCAATCTCCCACTGCCGTCCATTCCCGGCTGGAATATAATGCCGGATCTTATCAATAATCCCGGGATCACACAATTGAAGAAGAGCTTCTGCATCTGTCAGAGGGATCTGTTGTTCAAACTCAAAACGGCTGAGCCCTTTTTCATCCGACATTCCTTTAATCGTGATATATCCCTCTTCACCACTGATACGTATACGCACCGTCCGGCGGGGGTCCGAACAAATATACCCTTGTACCAACCGCTTCGAAGCAGTCACAAAAGGGTAAAAATCGCCCTTCACCAGAAACTTCCTTTCTATTTCCAACATCTTACTAAATAATGGAAAATGGATAATAAAAACAATTTTGAATTATCCATTTTCAATTTTCAATTATTTAATTGTTACCATCGTAGCTCCAAATCCATATTCCCGGAAAGAAGCATCCTGATAATAATATTGTTTATACCGTGTCCTGAGCTCCTGCTCAATTGATTTTCTCAGGACTCCGTCTCCTTTTCCATGAATGAAAACAATCTTCTGCCCTTTTTTATTAGCGTATTTGGCTAATATTTCATGGAATTTCTCCAACTGGTAGTTTAACATATCCGCATTACTCAACCCGTTGGTATTATCCAATAACTCATGAATATGCAGGTCCACCTCTAAAATAGGACTATCATTGTTTTTTTTCCGGGACGGACGGGCCGGAGTCTTATCCACCTGTTTCTTCTGTAACATGGCCTGTTGGATCTCCCCCGCAGAGACTAATAATTCCTTTTCCGGAACATCCTGCCTCACAACCGGATAAACCAGTGCATCCTCATCAAAAAAATCATTTTCAAGGAAACAATGTACTTTATAGAATTTGACCGTATCTAAGCGCAACTCTACTGACACACTATTTTTTAAAGCATAAGGTTTCTCTTTCTTAAAAGCAATGAACTGAACACAGACACGTTCCAGATCATTCAGATCCGCTTTTTCAAATTCTTCCAGAAATATTTTCGTATTCGGTTCGATTACTCCATGATAACGGCTCAACCAGCTATTATGCTGCCGGTTCATATAATTAAAGAAAAGATAATAATTACTGTCGTTAATGAAATAAGCCTCATAGCCGGTTTGCTGCATGGCTTTCGGGTCTACGGGTAAATAGGCCAGGTAGATATTCAACCGCTCTCCTTCCGGGGTTTCCTGAATCACGATCTTTTCCTCCGGTTCTTCCCGCTTCACGACCACAGGAGCGGCCGCAGGCTTCTGTATTTTAGGCCGGTTATCACTATGTACCTGCATGTCATCACTACCAACCACCACGCATTCGCGGATCAGTGCAGGGTAATCAAACCCATCTTCATCTTCAACTAATACCTTATCTTTCCCCTGGAATCCTGTTACTACACCACCTCCGACACTATTCAGGAAGCGAACTTTATCTCCTATTTTAATAGCCATACTCTCTTTTCTTGTTGTTATCCGGACAAAGTTCACTAATTTTGTGCAGAAAATAAAACAATGACTATAAAAACTCAACATATACATATTGAGGAATATAATTATTCCTTACCGGATGAAAGGATTGCTAAATTCCCGCTTTCCCAAAGAGATGAATCCAAACTATTAGTCTACCGGAACGGAAAAATAGAAACAGACATTTTCAAAAATGTTCTCTCCCGGTTGCCGGCAAAGAGCCTCGTCGTATTTAACAATACCCGGGTGATCCAGGCCCGGCTGCTGTTTAGGAAAGAGACCGGAGCAAAAATAGAGATTTTTTGTCTGGAACCGGTAGAGCCCCATGATTATGCATTGATCTTCCAGCAGACAGAACAATGTTCCTGGAATTGCCTGGTGGGCAACCTGAAAAAATGGAAAGAAGGGATATTACATAAAACAGTATCGATCCAGGGTACGGTAGTCCACCTACAGGCAGAGAAAAAAGAATCCTATGGAGACAACCACCTGATCCAATTTAGCTGGGATCATCCGGAATACACATTTGCAGATATACTGGATGCTGCCGGGGAATTACCGATCCCCCCCTATCTGCACAGGGATACGGAAGAAAGTGATCTGGAAACTTACCAGACTGTCTATTCCAGCATTAAAGGTTCGGTAGCTGCCCCAACCGCAGGGCTGCATTTCACACCGGAAGTACTTGCCGCGCTGGATAAACAGGGAATTCAACGGGAAGAAGTGACGTTGCATGTCGGCGCCGGGACATTCAAACCGGTTAAAAGTGATACAATCGCCGGTCATGAAATGCATACGGAGTTTATCTCTGTAGACAGGCAGACGATCCGGAATATCCGCAGGAACGCAGGGCCTATTATTGCCGTAGGTACCACTTCCGTCCGGACCCTGGAAAGCCTGTATTACATCGGAGTGCTGATCTCCCGGTATCCGGATCTCCCTCTGGAAGAACTAAAAGTAGACCAGTGGACTCCTTATGAAGATGCTAATAATCAGTTATCCGTAGAGGAGGCACTGGAGCAGATCGAACATTACCTGGACAGAAAGAAAACAGAAAAACTGATCACCTCTACCCAGATCATGATTGCACCGGGCTATCAGTTTAAATTGGTAAACGGGATCATTACTAACTTCCATCAACCCAAAAGCACCTTACTCCTGCTGATCTCTGCTTTTGTAAAAGGAAACTGGAAAGCGATCTATAATTATGCACTGGCACATGACTTTCGCTTCCTGAGCTATGGGGATAGTTCCCTGTTATTTCCGGAAGAGGATAAATAGAGGAACTACTTATGTCCAACAGACAATAACGGTTAAAAATCTGCGTTAATATACATCATACCAGATAGTGATATTATAAATGAAACAACATATATCTTCCTGTTTTCTGCTTTTACTGACAGGTCTGCTTCTATTTTCCTGTAAATCCGCTAAACTCTCTGATGCAGAAGAGAAACAGCGGATCGGAGAGTATTATGAAGCAGCAGCTATCTACCGGAAAGTCTATACCAAAACCTCTCCCAAGAAGCGGGACCTACGGGGATATATTGCTTTTCGCATGGCAGAATGTAACCGGTTGATCAATAACACGGCACGGGCCACCGGGGCCTATATGAATGCATTACGTTACAATTATCCGGATAGCATTGTGAATCTTCGCTTAGGGCAGGTGTACCAGAAAACAGGTAAATATCCGGATGCGATCAAATATTATGAAGCCTATCTGGAATCCAATCCGGAAAGTGTGCTGGCCATCAATGGTATAGCAGGCTCTACGATGGCTCCGGTGTGGAGACAGAACCCAACCCGTTACGAAGTAAAAAGGATGGATAAATTCAACTCCAGACGTTCGGAATTCACTCCGATGTTATATGGGACGGATTATGACCAGCTCTATTTTTCTTCCTCCCGGACCAAAGATAAAGAAGCACAGGTAAGTGCCATTACCGGGTTGAATAACAATGATTTTTTCATGTCGAAAAAGGATGAACGGGGAGAATGGCAATCCCCTGTTTTACTGGAAGATCCGGTGAATACGGAATTTGATGAAGGAACCCCTTCCTTTTCTTCAGACGGAAATACGATGTATTATACCTACTGTTCACAGGATAAAGAAGGACACCGCACTTCTGAAATCTATATATCTACCCGTAGCAACGCTGCCTGGGGAGCCGGAACACGGGCTTCCATCGTAAAAGACTCTGTGACGGCGTTGGGACATCCTTCCATTTCACCGGATGGGAAATACCTCTACTTTGTCTCAGATGCGGTAGGAGGCTACGGAGGGAAAGATATATTCCGTGCCCGTGTGATAGGAACAGGATTTGGTCCTATGGAAAATCTGGGGCCGGAGATCAATACACCGGGAGATGAAATGTTCCCGTATGCGCGTGACTCCATGACCCTTTACTTCGCATCCAACGGCCATCCGGGAATGGGCGGACTGGATATTTTCAAAGCGACGCTGGATAGCACCGGAAGATGGAATGTCGAAAATATGAAAGCTCCGATCAATTCGATGGGGGACGATTTTGGTATCACATTCGAAGGGAATAAAGAAAAAGGTTTTTTCAGTTCCAACCGCAACGATGCAAGAGGAAATGACCATCTCTATTCTTTTGAACTACCTACTATCACCATACATATCGAAGGGTTTGTGTTTGATGTGGATGAGTATCCGATCGAAGATGCAACGGTCCGGATCGTAGGACGGGACGGATTGAATGAAAAGGTATTTGCTAAAAAAGACGGTAGTTACCAGGTGGAATTAGAAAGAGATATCAGTTACGTGATGATGGCAAGTGCGCGGGGATACCTTAATCAGAATTTCGAATTGAAAACCGGACCCGAAGAAAAGAATGAGACCTATATCGTAGACTTTTTCCTCTCACCGATTAACCAGCCAGTAGTCATTGAAAATATTTTCTACGACTTCGACCGGGCTACCCTGCGTCCTGAATCTAAGGAGGCATTAGATGAAATGATCAAAATGTTGAATGATAACCCCCATGTCACCATTGAATTAGGGGCTCACACAGATAGAAAGGGCTCTGAAGAGTATAATGAACGGTTGGCACAACGCCGGGCACAATCTGTAGTGGATTATCTGATCGCCGGAGGTATCTCTACGGATCGTCTGGAAGCTAAAGGATATGGAAAAAGTGTTCCCAAAACCATCAACAAAAAAATGGAAAGAGAGTATGACTTCCTGGAAGAGGGAGATGAATTAACAGAAGCGTTCATCCTCGAACTTACCCCTGAACAACAGGAAATAGCAGACCAGATCAACCGCCGGACAGAGTTTAAGGTGCTACGGACGAACTACAATCTGTATTAAGAAAATCTACCGGACGGATCCGGATCATTCCGTATACCGTGTTAATATACGCAGAATATCCTGTTTAATCTCTTCCCGGAAAGAGGCAGGTGAAAGCACTTCGACTTTATCCATATGGGATAAAATACGTTGCTTGAAGTCCAGAGTCGGGATCAGATACAAACGAATAACCGCATATTCATTTTTTCTTTCAATTTCTCTCTGGGAATAGTGAAACGGAGTGGATACTATATAATCATATTCTTTATCATACACTTTTAACTGAATCTCTATAGCTCTTTCCGTAGTATGGATAATCCCGTAGTGGTGATGATAATAAATTTCCGGAAGGATATCCGGAGAAGGAGAGACTTTTTATTCCCGGCAACCAGATTTTGCATTCTTTCTAATGCCAGCACCCGGGTCCGGGAACGGTCCAGATATTCACAAATCAGATACCATCGCTGTTTAAAGAGACGAAGAAAACAGGGGATCACCTCGAAATGAAACAGACTTTCTTTGGAGTAATAAGATTGATAATCAAACTTTACTACTTTCTCCTCCTCCATCGCTTTCAGCAAAACAGGCAGATATTCCACTCCGGTAGGTATTTCTTCCAACATCATCCGGTCTTTAAGCCGTATACTAAGAGAAGAAATACCATTAATATGGAAAACACTTAAGAGATACTTATAAATAGTATTCTTTTCGACATCGTCCTTATTAACCAGCGTATATTTACGGGTAACGGAATCATATTCTATATCCACCTGCATAACAGAGGCTATAAACTCCTTATCCCGGGAAAAAGTCCGGGCCCCTATTTCTTCCCCTTCATACCCATAGGAACTCCGTTTCCAACGTTCATTCAAATCTGCCAGTGAAGCATCTCCTTCTTCCATTAAGGTATGCACAATCCATAAACAACGGATATATTTCTTCATAAACAATTCTGTTTAACGGCTTCTATAATTTCATTACAATAAACAGTGTCTTTCAATGTTGTATTGGAAGGATGATAAGCTTCCAAATAAAGCCTTCCGGGTGTCCGGTAATAATTAACAGTCCCACAGGTTCCGTCCGGTTCCCTGTTAAGAGGCAACACCTGACGAAAATAGTTCATAGTCCCTCCCATAATCACTATATCCGGATTACAGTCGTCTATCTGACGCAATAACAAAGGCATATTTTTTAATGCGTGTTGTTTTATCTCTTTAGGATTCTTTCTTGCTACAGAATTAGGAATCTTCTTCACATTGATGTAAGCAAAAGATTTCAAAGTGAAAAAACATCCGGTTCGTGAATTTCCGGCATATCTTCCCGGAGAATAAAGTTGTTCAATATCCCATAGACCGTATAAATAAGTTGTCTATGAAATTTGAAGCTATCTGTTATCTCTGTCCAACAGGCATACTGATCCATAGCCTGGCTAAGACTCCACCCTCCTGTGTCTCCATACGGTTCATATAGAATCCATAGAACTTTATATTTTGCTTTCTTATATATTGCTGGATTAATAATACCATCAGAGACCCCATGCTTTATCCCATCGATATCCACCATCTGCTGGATCTCCTGTTCTAATTTAAATAGTTGTTCTTCCTGCATATTTAGTGATATTTAGAATAAAAATAGATGTTATTTTTAAATAATCAGCAAAATAAATATAGCAGTCAGACATATTTTGTCTGACTAAAGGATAAACTTTGTACTCCAGTAAAAAAGACAGCCCTGTTTATGACAGGTATACGGCATAAATCTTTATATTTGTCTCAAATTATAGGATTTTAACGCTCTATAAAATAAGTTCAGAATATAGATTAAGGATATTTGTTTTAATCTGAGACAACGAAACCGCCAATTTCATATCCAACTCAGGGATAAAACAGATGTTCATGCTGGTCATAAGCATGGGCTGTTGTTTTATTTTGGGTTGGAGGTGCTTGGCGGTACCTGTTGTCTGAATGAACAATAGTGCCATGCTTTCTTCGTATACTTTAATACATATATAATGGAAAAACAAACAGAAAAACCGATTACCATCGATGGGATCAGAGAAATCCTGCTTTTACCCTCTGAAAACAGTCAGACAGCGATCAGTAGTGCTATCAAAGCTCAACTGGAAGTCCTTAAATTTGTAGAACATCCGGAAATGTATGAAAGTACTTTCGATACGATGATCGAATATCTGGATTATGCACTCCAGATAGCTGAGGAAAAAGAAAAAAAGGATTTGCAGAGAAAAGCAGCTGTCATGATCAACAGCATGATCTTTTTTATTCGTGCAAAACACACTTTTGAAGCCAATAAAAATGAAGAAGAAGGAGAGCGGCTTCTGTTACAGGCAAGTGATATGTTAGCAGACAGTATTAACGAATTTATTCAAAATATAGAATCCGGGGATGAGCCACAAGAAGCCTTAATTTTTACCGGAACCGAGTTAGCCAAGGCTCTCTTTTTAAAGAAAAATCAATCCGGCAAAACATTATTTAGCAGCTTCATAGGTTATATATACACAGATAATAAGCTTGCCAAGCAGGAAGACGATCTGTATGTTCTTATCGCTTCTATTATTGAAAAAATAAACCGTAATAAAGAGATTTTCGGACAATCCAGGCTGCTGGCTGAATTCGTGTTACGTTATAAAGATGAGTTAGTGTCCCGGTCAGTGGCATATCCGGACAAAGAGGAGACTTTCAAATATAACAAATATTTTCAGTGGGGAGGATGTGCTCTCTTTCTTATGTCTATCAGCATATATTTTATTTCCCTGTTTATAAGAGGAGGTGAAAAAACATTAAACTATTTCGGAGCCGATATTGCAGGAGAAAATGCCTGGTATTATCAAACAGGGGATTATTTATGGTACACACTCATTTTTGCCGTTTCAGCTATTCTGGTAAGTTGGATCGCGTGCTATACAGTCTATCAGAAGAAGCTGAAAGACTATCAAAAAGAGTTAGCACAATTACATAGTTATTATTCATCTATCAGTGAATCATTCCGATAAACAAGTATTCATTTCATAACCTCTATATACCATGCCATTATTCAGAATCACAGTTCAATCCTCCAAACATAGCAACGGAATCAAAATAGAAAAAGGGATGTCTGTAGAAGTAGTTTCCAGTAGTTTTAGTAATCCTGTCCATACCAATGGAGGACAAGCCGTAATAGATGCCTTTATGCGAATTTACGGAATTGATATTAAAAAAGCCGGAGCACTCTCTACAGTCTACTTAAAAGTGGAAAGGATACGATAAATGGAACAGAAAGAGTTATTAAAACAGGCAAAAGCCGGGAATGTAGAATCCCAGGCTACCCTCGGAAAGCTTCTTTATAAGAAAAAAAAGTATAAACAGGCCTTTTTGTGGCTAAAGAAAGCGGCAGAAAAAAACCATGTAGAAAGTATCTACCAGGTAGGTCGCATGTATAAGGATGGGATAGGAACAAAAAGGAACTGTACTGAAGCACTGAAATGGCTCCGGCTGGCTACAGAACAAGGCCATCCCAGAGCCATTCTTTCGATAGGCTGTATGCTTCTGGTAAAAGAAGTAGAAAATGAGGAGGCAGAAAAAGTCTTTCAATGGTTGCTATCCATAGCGAATAAAGGAAATGTAGAAGCACAAATAAAAATAGGAGATATATACTCGCGCGTTAAAGAAGATTATATGGCAGCGATGAAATGGTATAAAAAAGCTGCCAGACAGGGATATATCCGTGCATATATACACATTGGCGACATGTATGATCTCGGAAGAGGGGTTACCAGAAATACAACAACAGCCGCCCGCTGGTTTAAAAAAGCTGCAAACTTAGGAAGTGAAGAAGCATATATCAGCCTGGCTCATTTATATACATACAAAAAGAGAACTCATAAACAGGCTATCTACTGGCATACTTTATCGGCGGAACAAGGGAATGAGGCCTCTCAATATTTTCTCGCCAGGTTGTTAGTTAAGACTCAACAGGATATTCCCCAGGCAATGAAATGGTTTACAATTTCAGCTGAAAAGGGGTTTGGCTTATCACAAGTTTATCTGGGAGCTATATATGAAGAAGTACAGCAGGATTATACAAAAGCTATTCAATGGTACACAAAAGCAGCTGAGCAAAAGGTTTCCTGGGCCTATAACAGCTTAGGAAACTTGTACTTTTACGGAAAAGGAGTAACACAGGACTATGCAACAGCAATTAGTTGGTATAAAAAGCGGTTGAAAGGGAAGAAAGGGATGCCCTATACAACCTGGCATATATGCTTTACAAAGGGATAGAAATAGAGCAGGATCTGAAACAGGCAGCACAATATTTTAAACAGGCAGCACAATGGAAGAAACACCGGGATGCTCAATATGTTCTGGCCTATATGTTTCACATGGGTGAAGGAGTCAGGCAGAATTTTAAACAAGCTATCCGATGGTATACCTATGCAGCCACAGAGGGATGTGTATGGTCACAAAGTAATTTAGGCTGTATCTATGCAGCAGGGAAAGGAGTAAGGAAAAATCACGAAGAAGCGACCCGGTGGTTTACGCTGGCAGCCAAACAGGGAGAAGCGATCGCTCAGTACAATCTGGGAATGATACTATATACCAGTGGAAAAATGAAAACCCATGCTTCAGTTATCACCCAATGGATGAATAAAGCTGCCAGACAAGGCTGTCAGAAAGCGAATGATTTTTTGCTAAACAGAAAAATATCCCCCATCAAAAAAGAAGAAATAAGCTGGTGCCTTTGTACGACAGAGAAACATATTAAAGAGCCTTATGCCACCAATGAATGGCTTCGGTCGGTCCTATAATTCTTTTTAGAATAAGATGATCAGATATATAAAAGACACCGATCACTATAGCCTGGTATTGGAACTGGTAAAACAGACTAAAACTACCTTATGGATCGGTACATCCGATCTGAAAGATCTGTATATTAAACAACATACACAAAGTGTACCGCTGTTAGGAGTATTAGCAAAAAAAATACAACAGGGAGTCTCCATCCGTTTGATTCATGCAAAAGAATCCGGACTCAACTTCCGGAATGATTTTGATAAATATCCTGTCCTTTGGGACGGCATGGAAAGATTACTTTGTCCCAGAGTCCATTTCAAACTCCTGATTTTTGATTTAAAAACCGTTTATATTGGTTCTGCCAATCTTACAGGAGCCGGATTGGGAATGAAAGGAGAACATACACGTAACTTTGAAGCCGGTATATTAACAGATGATACGGAACTCGTCAGGCAGGCAATCGAACATTTTGATTCTGTCTGGATAGGGAGAGCATGCAGACTATGCAAAAGAAAAACATATTGCAAAGATCCGGCGATCCGGTAAAACGACGGATAGGACCTAAGATAAAAAAACAGGCTTTGGGAAAAGGAACCTCCAAAGCCTGTTTTTTATCAAATAAGAATCTGTTTTATTCTACCGTAAATTTATAGATACAACGGCTCAGGTAATTTTCCCCCGGATTCAGGACGGTAGATGGGAAAGCTGGCTGATTGGGACTATCCGGATAGTGTTGTGTTTCCAGACAGAAGGCACCGCGGTGTGGATATACCAGACCGAACTTTCCTTTGTCGTCACCTTCCATAAAGTTACCGGTATAGAACTGGACACCCGGTTCATTGGTGTAGACTTCCAATCCAATCCCTGTTGCAGGAGAAACAGCTTTAGCAGCTAATACGTTCACATCTCCTTTACTGTTTAACACCCAGTTATGGTCGTATCCACGGCCTTTTACCAACTGGTCAAAATCATCATTGATGTGAGCACCGATAGCAACAGGCTGGCGAAGATCCATCGGAGTTCCTTCTACCGATTCAATACCTGTTGGGATTAAAGTTTCGTCAACCGGAGTATAGGTATCTGCGTTGACCATAATCGTCTGGTCCAGTACCTGAGAATCTAATTTTCCGGAAAGGTTGAAGTAACTATGATTTGTCAGGTTTGCCAGGGTTGGAGCATCTGTTGTGGCTTCATATTTAATATCCAATGCATTATCTTCTGTCAGAGTATAAGTTACTTTAATATCTAAGTTACCCGGGAAACCGGCTTCTCCGTCCGGAGACAGATAAGTTAAGACCAATGTCTGAGGATTTGTCTGGCTGGCCTCCCACACTTTGGTATGATATCCCTGTGGACCACCATGCAGACAATGTCCGTTGTTATTTTGTGGTAAGGTGTACTCCACATCATTCAATGTGAACTTACCATTCGCAATACGGTTTCCATAACGACCGATCAGGGCACCATAGTTTCCGTCTTTATTACTCACATAGTCCTGAATATTATCATATCCTAATACTACATCCGTCATTTTACCATTCTTATCCGGTACCATCACAGAGACGATACGCCCTCCAAAATTGGTGATACAGGCTTCCACTCCGTTTTTGTTAGTCAACACATAGAGATCTGTGGACTTACCCTGCACTTCAGACACAAAATCAGCTCTTTTCAGACCGGAAAGTGTAGTTTCTTCGGTTGCTGTTTTTTCATTGCATGACATCAATACACAGAGTGTCAATGCTAACATACTCAGTTTTTTCATTCTATTATTATATAATTTAGTGTTTTTTGATGGAGACAAATATACAGTTTTCCGGTTTATTCCCGGCAAACCTGTGGGGAGTATTTGATGAATTACCTAATTTACCAGGCTTTCGTTTAAGGTATTGTTTTATAAAAATCCCTTTCGTACATTTGCATTCTACCAAAAGAATAAGGATGAAACAATATGTAGACCTGCTTGAACGCGTCCTAAAGGAAGGTGTAAAAAAAGAGGACCGGACCGGCACTGGCACAATTAGTGTGTTTGGACACCAGATGCGCTTTGATATGGCAGAAGGTTTTCCCCTTCTTACTACCAAAAAATTGCATCTCAAGTCTATTATTTATGAATTGTTGTGGTTTTTACAGGGGAATACGAATGTAAAATATCTTCAGGAACATGGGGTACGCATCTGGAATGAATGGGCTGGCCCGGATGGAGATGTAGGACATATTTACGGTTACCAGTGGCGTTCATGGCCGGACTATAAAGGGGGGTCTATTGACCAGATCAGTCAGGCTGTGGAAATGATCCGAAAAACACCGGATTCCCGTCGCATCATTGTAAGCGCCTGGAATGTGGGAGATATTGAAAACATGAATCTTCCTCCTTGTCATGCATTTTTTCAATTCTATGTGGCAGATGGTAAGCTCAGTCTGCAAATGTATCAGCGCAGTGCGGATATCTTTCTGGGCGTTCCTTTCAATATTGCCTCTTATGCTCTTCTGCTGCAAATGATGGCACAGGTGACCGGATTAAAAGCCGGAGAATTTATCCATACTTTAGGAGATGCACATATCTATACCAACCATCTGGAACAGGTAAATCTTCAGTTAAGCCGGGAAACCAGACCTCTTCCCAGGATGGAGATTAATCCGGAAGTCAAAAGTATCTTTGATTTTTCATTTGAAGATTTTACACTTACCGGTTATGATCCGCATCCCCATATCAAAGGAGTGGTCGCTGTCTGACAGTGACTTCATACGCATATGTCAGAAGTATATTTTAACCTATTAAAAAGAAGGAGAAAACTATGAGTACGATTTCCATTATCGTAGCCATCGCAGAGAACAATGCGATCGGAAAGAATCAGGACCTGTTATGGCATTTGCCAAATGATATGAAACGATTCAAAAACCTGACTACCGGACATCCTATTATTATGGGGCGTAAAACATTCGAGTCCCTGCCTAAAGGTCCACTTCCAAACCGGAAAAATATCATCCTTACGACTGTCCCGGAAGCTGGGTTTGTCAACTGTTTTGCTTGTGAATCCATGGATGATGCCCTGGAGATCTGTGAAAAACAGGAGGAAGTGTTTATGATTGGTGGTGCAATGGTATATAAACAGGCACTGGAAATTGCAGATAAAATGTATCTCACACTTGTACACCACGTGTTTGAAGATGCAGACACGTTCTTTCCTGAGATCAACTATGCCGAATGGAAAGAAATAGAGCGGCAAGACTTTCCTGCCGACGAAAAACATGCTTATCCCTATTCATTCTTTACGTACGAACGGATACGATAATCATTTTCCGGCAAATAGTTTTAGCTATAATAATATAGGATGGCACAGCTATGTTCTGTGCCATTTTTGTATTATTTAGAAGTAGAATAAAGACCGGCTGAAATACAAAAAACGAATATTACCATCTTCAACCAGAACTTTCTCAGCTGGATTTATTCCTTATTAACATACCATTTACGTTTTTTTACTCTTTATTTGTGTCTATAAGAAGAACAGACTATCCGAATAGGAATGCGATAATATTAATTAAATCAGGAGAGAGATGAAGATCAGAAATATCGTAACCGCATTATTAATCATCTGCTGTATATCCAGTGTGATCCTATATAGTAGAGCTGCTCAACCAACAACTTCTAAGGAAATGATTTTAAAGACAATCAAAAATGCAGATTCTCCTCAATTGATCCGTGAATTGATCAGCCATATGAAAGAAAGCCTGGAGAAAGATACAGACCATTTTCCGGAGCTTATTGCCGAAGTGGATTCTTTTACAACTACCGTCTCTGATCCTGCCACCCAGGCAGTCCTTCATTCGATGCTTGCCCAAATGTACAAAAACTACTATCAAAGTCAGGGGTGGATCATTAACCAACGAACGTCTATTGAGGGATATATTCCTGATGATCTCCGGGAATGGAGTGCGAATCTGTTTCAGGCAAAAATCCGGGAAGAACTGGCATTGTCTTTACAGCCGGAGAAGGTTTTACAGGAAACTCCGGCAGATCGCTTTCAAGAGATCATGGAACCCGGAAAAGATTCACCGGAATTACGTCCGACCCTCTATGACTTTTTAGCTTACCGGGCCATTATGATCCAGCCTTCTCCTTCTGTGTATGAACAACTCATTCAATTCCGGAAAACCCAACCGGAGAAAAAGGCGCTGTTACTGGCTGAATTAGATTACTTAGAGTATGCTCAGGAAGACCGGGAAAAATATGAATTGCAGTTAGACAGCCTTTTACAGGTATATGCCGGACAGGATTATTCGGTAGAGATCATTCTCAGGAAGCTTGAAAATCTCAGTGCCAAAAAATGGCGTTCTGAAAATCAGGATTCCATACAGTCTGTTCAATATGCATTGGCAAAAGAAACGATCAGCCGCTTTCCGGATTACGACCGGATCGGAATTATCCGGAACTGGTTACAGGGTATGGAGGCTCCTTCACTGAATATACAAACAGAGAATACGGTTTATCCGGGCGATCCGTTAAAAATAAGATTAACTTACAACAACGTGGAAAATATTCAGGTTTCTGTATATGAAAGCCTGAAAACAGCAGAGAGTATTCTTTTGGACCAAAGTAATAATACCAGCAAAAAAACAAATACTTATGGGAAACAGGTTGTCCGGCAAACTTATACATTGAATGCTCCGAACACCTATACTCCGGTAGATACCATCCTGTCGATTCCTATGACTCAACCTGGTATATACGAATGTGTAGTGACTGCCGGAAGTGGAGAGATTAAACTCAGCACCCTTTTTAGTGTTTCCCGTTTATCTGCATTACACAGAGATACACCTCTCGGGATACGGGAAATATTGGTAACCGATCTGAAAACAGGAAAACCACAGGAAAATGCAGAGGTTATTTATTATAAATGGACTCAAAGGCAACTTCAAAGAGAAGGTTCTGTAAAAACTGACCGGAATGGACTGGCTTCTTTACCCTTACATACGGATTATTATAATTACAAAGCAATCCTACCGGGGGATACCGCCATGTTATTTACGCCGGTCTCCGGATCCTGGGCCATTTCAGAAGACGTAATAGAAGATAAAAAACCATCCTACTGACAGACAGAGGCATTTACCGTCCGGGGCAACCGGTATTCTTCAAAGGGATTACCTTTATTCCCGGTAAAGAAAATCCACGGGTACTGGCAGGTCAGAAAGTGGAAATCACCCTGAAAGACCCCAATAATAAAGTAGTGTCCTCCCGGATTTTGACAATCAATGAGTTTGGATCTTTCCATGGAGAGTTCACCTTACCAGACCGGGGACTGGCAGGCAGTTACAGACTGAGTACAGATGTAATGAGCTCCACCTATTTTCATGTAGAAGAATATAAGCGTCCTACATTTAAAATCGATTTTTCTCCTGTAACGGAAGAGATCAAATTTGGTGACCCGGTCGCTTTACAAGGAAAAGCACAAACTTTTTCCGGAGTGAGCTTACAAAATGGAAATGTAAATTACCGCATTGTAAGAAGATTTTGGCTGATTAGCCGGATGAGTCCTGTTTCATCCGAACAGGTCTCCGAAGGAAGCACAACGCTCCAACCGGATGGTTCTTTCGTGATCCGGTTTCAGCCCGAACGAAGCAAAACGGATAAAACTTCTCCACAAATCTATACATATGATATTTATGTAACCATTACTGATAGTAAGGGGGAAACTCAGGAAAGTAGCTATTCTGTTTCCGTAGGTGATAAAAGGTTACTTATTTCCACAACACTGACCGGAGAGGAGGAGAAAGAAACAATCAGCCCTCTGGTGAGAATCTCTACCATCAATAATCAACCGGTCAATCTACAGGGGACCTATCAGCTATTTTCCCTGGAAGAAACCAATGAGAAGGAAATATTGAAAGAAAAAGAGTTATTAAAATCCGGAACGTTTGAATCCTGGCAACCCATCCCTTCCTCCGTCTTTTCCAACCTACCCTCCGGAAGGATCAGAATACGCTTAGAGGCTCAGGACAGTAGAGGAGAAACAGGAGAATATATGCAGGATCTGGTCTTATACAGCCGGAAAGATAAACGCCCGCCCATTCAAACGATAGCCTGGCTACCGGAGAAAAGTGCACAGGTAGCTGCCGGCCAGACTGCGGAAGTATTATTCGGAACATCAGAAAAAACACATCCGTCTTATATGAGATATTTAATGGGAAACAATTAGTTAAAAGAGAATGGCTTATCCTCAACAACGAGAACCGGATCTTCCGCATACCTTTCATGGAGACCTACGGGGATTGGTTGAATGTGGCATTTACTATAGTAAAAGAAGGACAGGTCTACAGTCAACTGTTTACCATCAACCGCCAGTATCCGGATAAGAAACTGACCATTAAAACAGAAACATTCCGGGATCAACTCCAACCCGGAAGTTATGAAAACTGGAAGTTTAAGATCCTGACCGCAGACTCTGTTCCGGCGGTAGCTGAAGTATTAGCCAGTATGTATGATGCGTCCTTAGACCAGTTCTTTCCGTTCCGTTGGAGTCCGTCTTTTGAGAAGCCGATCTATAACTACACCTACCGGTACATATTCCAGAGAGGAAACAGCCTGAATAACACCTTTGCTTCCGACCGGCTGTGGAATAACTATCCCGTACCGGAATTCCAGTTCAACCAGTTGAACTGGCAGGGGATGATGGAGGATCTGTTCGTCCGCGGAGGAACCGGCATATTTGCTACCAGAAATGTAATGAGCAAGATGGCCGTTACGGAAAGTGCAGATATGGCCCCACAAGAGCCGGCAGAAGCAAAGGTAATGGCATATAGTGGTCAGGATAATCAGGAAGAGAACCCAGTAGTGCCCCCAGGTTCATCACCTGTTAATAACTCTCCGGTGATACGTACCAACTTCAATGAAACAGCGTTCTTCTACCCTGTTCTGCAAACAGACCCGGATGGCCGATTTGTAATTAGTTTCAATATTCCTGAGAGTAACACGACCTGGAAATTTCAATCTTTTGCTCATACAGTCGACCTGAAATACGGATTATTGTCAGAAGAAGTAATTACTCAGAAACCATTGATGGTGCTGCCTAATCTCCCCCGTTTTGTCCGGAAAGGGGATATGGTAAACATAACTACACAAATCATAAACCAGTCGGAAAACGAAATCTCCGGACTGGCGCGGATCGAGTTATTTGATCCGGCAACCAATGAACCTGTTATATGTCTGACGAAATCCCAATGTCCATTCACTTTGCCATCCGGGCTTACAACAGAGGCGTCCTGGAAGATACTTGTTCCGGCAGGTACTGAACTACTGGGTATACGGATCCTTGCTGATTCTCCTGTTGCAAGTGATGGAGAACAACACATTTTACCGGTATTGCCGGATGAAATATTAATAACAGAAAGTTATCCTTTCTATCTGACAGGTGAAGGAGAACAAACCATAGAAGTTATTAAGGAAAGGAGTTCCGTTACCCGCCGTCCGGTACAGATGACACTCGAAATAAGCAGTAATCCGGTATGGTATGCCGTACAGGCCTTACCTACTCTCACCCAACCCAAAGATGAAGATATTCTTTCCTGGTTTGCTTCCTACTATAGCAACACATTAGCTACCTATCTGGTACATACAGCTCCCCGGATCCAACAGATCATTCAGGCATGGGCTGCACAGGGTGGAGATGCCCATACGCTTTATTCGAATTTACAGAAGAATGAGGAACTGAAAAACATCCTGTTAGAAGAGACTCCGTGGGTATTAGAGGCGGAAAAAGAGACCGAACAAAAACAACGGCTCTCTATATTGTTTGACCTGAACAGAGCTTCCCAGCAACGAGAAGCTGCATTGCAGGAGCTACAAAAACAACAACTACCTCTGGGTGGCTGGGGTTGGTTTAAAGGGTTCTCCCCCAACCGGCAGATGACTATTTTCATTCTGGAGAAAATGGGAGAAATGGTGGAAATGGGTGCCATGCAGTCCGGAGAAATTGAAAAACAGATGCAGATCCTGGCACTTAACTATCTGGACAGATGTATACAAAATGATTATGAATCGTTGCAAAAAAGCCGGCAAAATCTGAAAAATGTAATTCCTACTGCTGTTCAATTAGATTATTTATATATGCGAAGTTTCTACCGGGATCTGCCGGAGTTAGGAACTGCACATGAGGCGATCCGTTTCTATACTCAGGCAGCAGAGAATCATTGGGAAAAGGCTTCCCTATATGGAAAAGCCACAACTGGTATCCTGATGTACCGGATAGGTAAAAAGAATGTTTCCGACGCTATTTTATCCTGGTTCCGGAAAACGGCTACTACTTCCCGGGAAATGGGTATGTATTGGGCTAACAACCGCAGGAACACGGACTTTTTTGTGTCTCCTGTAGATGTGCATAGCATGATCATGGCCTTTTTCAGGGAGGCTTCTCCTCAACAGGCAGAAACAGATGCAATGAAGCAATGGTTACTGAACCAGAAACGGACCCAGCAATGGGACTCTCCCTTGTCTACCATGAATGCTATTTACAGCCTCTTAGCAACCGGTAGTGACTGGCTGAATGAAAATAACCGGATCACGATCCATTGGGGAGAACATCTGTTGGATACGAGTCAGGGAGAGATCGCTACAGGTTATATGAAAGAATCTGTTCCGGGGAGTAATATAAACCGTCAGATGGGAACCCTGCAAATTCATAAGGATGGGGTAACTCCTGCCTGGGGAGCAGTCTATAATCAGTACTTCGAATCCATACAGCATATTGAAAAACAGACAGGTGCCCTGCAAGTTGAAAAAAACTATTTATCGAGACCAATAGCGGGACAGAAAAACAATTATCGCCTGTTACCGGAGAACGACCCCTCAGAATAGGGGATAAGGTAATCGTCAGGCTGACCATACGGACAGACAGAGAGATGGAATTTGTTCATTTAAAAGATCTGCGTGCCGGATGCTTTGAACCATCAGGTCAATTATCTGGTTTTAGATATAGGGAAAGTCTGATGTACTATGAATCTTCTAAGGATATTTCCGAACAATTCTTCTTTGAACGTTTACCGGCTGGAACGTATGTATTGGAATATCCGGTATATGTTTCCCGGAAAGGGGAATATAGTAGTGGTATCAGCACAATCCAGTGTTTATATGCACCTGAATTTGTTTCCCATACCCAGGGAGAGAGAATTTTGGTACAAGAATAAACTTTCCGGTCTGATTTTCGTCAGATTATTATTAACTTTGTCAAATAGAACGATCATAAAGAAAAGATATATGAAACAGATTATTTTTATTGTTATGGCTATGTTCCTTGCTGTTGGTACACTTTCAGCACAGAACAATCCGGTTATTTCCGTACAGGAAACAACCCATGACTTCGGGGAAATAATGGAAGGAAACGGAACAGTTTCCCATACATTTACAGTAGAAAATACGGGAGATATGCCACTGGTCATTACGCGTGTAGTAGCGTCCTGTGGCTGTACGACTCCGGAATGGACTAAAGAACCGATCGCACCGGGTAAAACCGGCAATATTGCGGTTACTTTTGACCCGAAAGGCCGTCCGGGACCATTTTCGAAAACCATCTCCGTTTATAGTAACGGGAAATCCGGTAGTTATATTCTAACTATACGCGGAGACGTAAAATAAGTAGAAAATAGTTTTCAGACTATTCTTATATACCATGAAACAATTGATCACTGTCTTTATTTTATTACTCTCTTCTGTCTGTCTGATACAGGCACAGGATAGTGCCATTATTAGTTGCGAAGAGGTAGTTTATGACTTCGGTACAATTGTTGAATCAGATGGTCTGACAAGTCATACATTTGTTATAAAAAACACGGGGGATGCTCCTTTGGTCATCACCCGTGTTACTGCTTCCTGTGGTTGTACAACCCCGGAATGGACAAAAATACCGATTGAGCCGGGTACATCAGGAGATGTCAGGATCACTTATGATCCTAAAGGCCGTCCGGGACCTTTCCGCAAAAAGATTGCCGTTTATAGTAATGGCAAAAAGGGTTCGTTCACTTTAACAATAAAAGGGACAGTGGTTAAAGAACCCATCGCTCCTCCGGTTACTTATTCTTTCCGGATCGGGGATCTGAAAATTCAGTCTGATCAGATTGATTTCAAAAACCTGTTGGAAGATGAAACACGCGGGGAAAAGCTCACCATCAAAAATGAAGGAAAAGTTCCTGTAAATATCCGTCAGGGAAAAACACCTTCTTTTCTGACTGTGAATATTCATCCGGAACGTTTAGGCACAGGTGAGACAGGGGATATCACTGTTTTATTTGATGCAGCAGAAGCCAAACGGAAAGGACAGGTATCAGCTGATATACCCATCATACTGGAAGGTACAAGAAAAAAAGGATTAACCGATCTGATTCGGGTGTCCGGAAATATCATTGACAATTTTAGCAAGTTATCTGCTTCTGAGCGAGCCGAAGCTCCCTCTATGACTTTATCAAGTACGCTAATAGAGTTTGGTAAAACAGATCATACGAAAAGCGGCTTTATGTCATTCATTCCATTTATCGGAGGAAAAGCCAGCGAAACAGTAACCATTACCAATAACGGAAAAAAGAATCTATCCATTTATAGTATCACCAGTGATCATGAATTGGTGGATATATCCGGCGGAAAGAAAGAAATCAAACCAGGTACAACATCTGTCTATAAGATCACAATACGTGCAAAAGACATTGAAAATAAATTAGAGTCATTTATTACCATTGTATGTAATGACCCTAACGGGCCGGTACGACTCATCAAAGTAACTGCAGAAGAATAATTTTGTAATAACTATTTTATGGAACATCCGGAAAATGCCGATCTATATAAAGGGTTGAAAGTAAACAAAGGAGTAGCAGACGCTCCGACAGTCAATCCTTACCTGAAAAAAAGAATACAGCGCACTGAGTACACTCCTTCAGAATTTGTAGAGGGTATACTGAGAGGAAATATAACGATCCTCAGCCAGGCTGTCACACTGGTCGAAAGTGCAAAAATGGAGCATCAGCAAATTGCCCAGGAGATCATTGAAAAATGTCTTCCGTTTGCCGGCCGGTCCGTACGAATTGGTATTACAGGTGTCCCGGGAGCCGGAAAAAGTACCTCCATAGATGCTTTTGGAATGCATTTGCTTGAGCAAGGTAGAAAATTAGCTGTTCTGGCAATTGATCCCAGTAGTGAGCGTTCCAAAGGAAGTATCCTGGGAGATAAGACCCGTATGGAAGAGCTTTCCAGAGAAAAAAATGCATTTATTCGCCCTTCTCCTTCTGCCGGGTCATTGGGTGGAGTGGCACGTAAAACACGGGAAACGATCGTACTTTGTGAAGCTGCAGGTTTTGACACAGTTTTTGTTGAGACAGTAGGAGTAGGACAAAGTGAAACAGCCGTTCATTCCATGGTGGATTTCTTCCTTTTGATCCAGTTAGCCGGAACGGGTGATGAACTTCAAGGCATTAAAAGAGGAATCATGGAAATGGCCGACGGGATCATTATTAACAAAGCGGACGGAGATAATATAGAAAAAGCCAGACTGGCTGCTTCCCAGTTCCGGAATGCACTGCACCTGTTTCCGATGCCTGATTCCGGATGGACTCCCAAGGTGCTGACTTATTCCGGATACTATAAACTGGGTATTAAGGAAATCTGGGACATGGTAAATGAATATATCGCCTTTACTAAAAAGAACGGCTACTTCCATCTGAAACGGAATGAGCAGGCGAAATACTGGATGTACGAAAGCATTAATGATACCTTACGTGACACCTTCTATCACAATCCGGTAGTTGAAAGCCTGTTAAAAGAGACTGAACAGAAAGTACTGAATAATGAAGTAAGTTCATTTATCGCAGCTAAGCAGATGATTGACCTGTTTCTACAAGATCTGTCCCGTAAATAAATTCATTTCATTATATAAAAAATCCCCGCCTGATTTACAGACGGGGATTTTTTATATAATAGTTATCAACTTGTTTATATGCTTAAATAGAAGATACCTGCAAGGTATTCAACAGATCCCGGTTGATCGGCTTATCATTCTTAATTGCCTTAGAAAATGGTATATAGATAATCTGATCATTCTGCAATCCGATCATTACATTCCGTTGATCTTCCAGTAATGCATCAATAGCAGCCACTCCCATACGGGTCGCTAAAATACGATCCTGAGCTGTTGGAGATCCTCCCCGTTGCAAGTGACCTAAAATAGAGACACGTACATCAAACTGAGGATACTCTTTCTTTACTCTTTCCGCAACTCCCATAGCTCCTCCAGTGACCTCACTTTCTGCAACTAATACAATACTACTGTTCTTTGACTTCCGGAATCCATTCTCGATCATTTCCGCTAACTGGTCTTTTTCCAAAGAGATCTCAGGGATCAAAGCGGCCTCTGCTCCGGCAGCAATAGCACCATTCAGTGCAAGAAATCCAGCATCACGTCCCATCACCTCAATAAAGAAAAGACGATCATGAGAGGTAGCCGTATCACGAATCTTATCCACGCATTCCATAATGGTATTCAAGGCAGTATCATATCCAATAGTGGTATCTGTACCAAACAAATCATTATCAATAGTACCTGGTAAACCCACGATCGGATAATTGAACTCCTGCGCAAAGATCCGTGCTCCGGTTAATGTTCCATCTCCCCCGATAGTAACCAATGCATCAATTCCTTCTTCCTGAAGACGTTCATAAGCGAACTTACGCCCTTCAGGGGTCTTAAATTCCAGACAACGGGCTGTTTTTAAAATAGTACCACCCCGTTGAATTATATTACTTACATTCTGATTTGTAAACTCTTCAATTTCACCGGTGATCAAACCTTTGTAACCACGGTAAATTCCTTTTACTCTCATTCCATTATAAATGGCGGAGCGTGTCACTGCACGGATCGCAGCATTCATTCCCGGAGCATCACCTCCTGATGTCAATATACCAATACACTTAAATCTTGTCATAGCGTATGTGCTTTTAAAATATTCCCAACAAAAATAGTAATAATTTAGTCAACTCTTTAACTTTTTGTTAAACTTAACAGAGTTGTCATACCTAATCGTTACGAATTAAGTTCTTTTATCCGCATTGCGACCTTCTCCATTAACCATGTCGGAGTAGAGGTTGCACCACAAACTCCCACTGTTTCCACCCCATCCGGTAATAATTCTGTAATTTCCTGAGCATCTGATATAAACACGGTATGGGGATTCGCTTTCTTACACTCTTCAAAAAGCATTCTTCCGTTTGAACTTTTTTCCCCCGCCACAAAATAGATCCAGTCATGCCGGGAAGCAAATGCTTTAACATTTGGTAAACGATTGGCTACCTGCCGGCAAATCGTATCGTAAAAATGAAAGTTTACTTTTCCGGATATTCTTTTTTGTATTGCCTCCATTATATCCTGAAAACCATCCAACGGTTTCGTTGTCTGGGAAAAAAGAGCGATATCCCGGTCAAAATCCAGCCGGTCCAGATCTTCTGTTTTCTCTATCACAATAGCGTTTCCATCTGTCTGGCCTACCAGACCGTTTACTTCTGCATGTCCCTTTTTTCCATAAATAACCAGTTGCGTTTGATTATGACGTGTTTCCTGATAACACTTATGAATTTTTTGTTGCAATCTTAACACAACAGGACAGGTGGCATCAATAATCGTTATGTTATTTTTTTCCGCGGTCAAATAGGTAGAGGGAGGCTCTCCATGAGCCCGTAAAAGGACTTTTTTATCCTTCAAAAAACGAAATTGCTCATGATCAATTGTATGCAAACCCAGCTCCTTCAACCGGGCAACTTCCAGACTGTTATGAACAATATCTCCCAAACAATAAAGAATTTCTTTAGAGTCCAGTTCTTTCTCCGCACTTTTAATGGCATTCACCACTCCGAAACAGAATCCGGAACCTTTATCTATTTCAACTTTAATCATATCTGCAAAGATAAGCGATATTGATTATATCTAAAAAATCACAGTGGCTTTACTTAGTTACAACCTGATTGAATTGTTCTAATAACCATTCTTTTTGTTCTTCGATCGACATATCAGAATTATCCAGCACGATTGCATCATCCGCCTTCTTTAAAGGTCCTTCCTTCCGGGTAGTATCCAGGAGATCACGCTCCTGAACATTTCTCAGAACTTCTTCAAATGTAACACTTTCCCCTTTCGCTAAAGATTCATCGAGCCGCCTTTGGGCTCTCACTTCCGGCTTCGCCGTAACAAAGATCTTTAATTCCGCATCCGGAAATATGACAGTACCGACATCTCTTCCGTCCAGAACCACTCCTTTAGTTTCCCCCATTTGCTTTTGCTGGGAAACCAGCGCTTTCCGGACAAAAGATAAAGCGGCAACCGGGCTAACCCATCCGGCCACCTCCATCGTACGGATTTCTTTTTCTATATTTTCCCCATTCAGATAGGTATCAGGTCTTCCTGTTTCAGGATTGAATACAAACGAAATATGGATATCCTTCATTGATCTTTCCAGTTTCTCTGTATCTATCGTGCCATTCTTTATAATACCATTTCGCATACTGTACAGTGTAACTGCCCTGTACATAGCACCCGTATCGATATAGGTATACCCGATCTGTCTGGCCAAATCTTTCGCCATTGTGCTTTTTCCACAGGAAGAATAACCATCTAATGCTATTACGATTTTCTTCATTTCTATAATCTCTTTTATCAAGGTTTAAAATCTGCCAATGTCATGGAAACACTTACCATTAAAGACATCGCAGAAGGATGATATTTTGCGACGGAAACACCTACGTCAAACATTTTTATTTTTACACCGGCACCAGCCGAGAAGCCACTTAGTTTATTTCCTGTCTGCAACTTCATATCCATATTTGATTTCGGATTAAACCCGACTCCCAACCAAAAGTTTTCCGAAGGAAGATAGTCAATCCCCAACACCAGATGTTTGGCAAATGAACGGAAAAAAGCATCCTCCTGATGCTCTTTATCCACATGATCTATGTAATCAAATTTCCAGCGATTCAAATACATGGCAGTAAGAGAAAAACGAAAAGGTGCATGGTCCATCCTTTTACTAACGCCTAATTGAATATCCCACGGCATTTTTTGCCGTTCATCCTCATAGGCAGTCAATTGTGCACCGATATTTTTCAATACGATCCCGGCAGAAAACTCATTCTCCGAATTATAATAACTCAGACCGGCATCCACAGCTATCCCTATCGAAGAGTAACTTTCCAACCCCGAATAAAGAAATTTCAAGCTTACTCCTCCCCGCCAGCGATCCGTCAGATCATAAGAGAAGAATCCCGTCAGATTAATATCATTTGCTGAAAAATCCCCTTCGTATATATTATCCGTACTCATCTGTTTGAATGTACCATAGTATATGTAGCTGACTCCGATTCCCCATGCGCTTCTCTCTTTTAAAGCTTTGGTAAATAAGGCAATTCCTACATTTATATCTGATATATAATTCATATAGTTGAGATTGACCATTCCATCCATTTCTCCCCCCAATAAACCAGGATTGTGAAAGATCATCGAAGGATCTCTTTCTATTAATGAAATATGATTTCCACCTAATGCATTGATACGCGTAGAAGTGGGATAACGTAAGAAGGTAAAAACCTCTTCTCCTGTCTGTGCAAAAATAGTCTGTAACGTACAGAGGGGAAGGAGGATTAATAATATTTTTTTCATATTTTTTTTCAACAAAAAGCATTCAAAGATACATTAATTCGGAAAAATGTTTTTACTTTACATCGGTAATCACCGGCAGAAGACATATTTCTCTAACAAACCAAACGGAGAAAAACTTAAAAAGGTATATGAAAGCCTCTATTTTTCTTCTACAGGAAAAAAATACGACTTAAATTGTATTTTCTTTCGGTTTTGTGAAGTGATATATAAAATAATTTATATTTTTGCCGTACTGGAAAACACATAAAACATTATAAAAGTATGGAAATCAAGAAATCACCAAAAGCTGACTTAGAGAAAGGCAAAACGCTCGGTATCCTGATGGGTATGGTAGTGGCTCTTGCTGTTCTGTTTGTTGGATTCGAATGGGGAACCCGCGATGTACAGGTTGTAGTATATGAAGGCGTTGCGGACATTATCGCAGAAGAAGAGATCGAGATCACAAGACCTGAGAATGCTCCTCCTCCTCCTCCTCCTCCAGCTCCTGTTGTTACAGAGGTTCTGAACGTTGTGGAAGATGACGTTGAATTGGAACAACAGGAAATTCTGTCTTCTGAAGATAGTCAGGATGCTGCACAGGTTCAGACATATGTAGCCCCTGCAGTGGTAGAAGAAGAAGAAGAATCAGCTCAACAGATTTTTACTGTTGTAGAAGAGATGCCTCAATTCCCGGGTGGTGAAGGTGAATTGTTGAAATTTATCAGTAGATCAATCAAATATCCTGTTATCGCACAGGAAAATGGTATTCAGGGCCGTGTTATTTGCTCATTCGTAGTAAACCGTGACGGATCTATCGTAGATGCAGAAGTTGTTCGTGGTGTTGACCCGTCATTAGATAAAGAAGCTCTTCGTGTGATCAGCACCATGCCTAAATGGTCCCCTGGTAAACAGAGAGATAAACCTGTACGTGTAAAATATACTGTTCCTATTACTTTCAGATTACAGTAATATTTATAGTAAATATAATATTAAAAAAGGCTGCTAACATGTATTTGCAGCCTTTTTTGCATGATCATCCAAACTTAATTATCTTATGGTATTATCCTTTGAAGAGATTCTGCAAAGAGTCGAAAAAGAAATATCTTCACTTGAATTAAATTTCCCTCCTGCAAGTTTATACACTCCGATTGAATATATCCTGTCTTTAGGAGGGAAAAGAATTCGTCCGGCTCTTGCCTTAATCGCATGTAATATCTACAGTGATCATATAGAATCCGCGATAAAGCCAGCTTTAGGAATAGAGGTATTCCATAATTTCACCTTATTACATGATGATCTGATGGACCAGGCAGATCTGAGAAGAAATCAACAAACCGTACATAAAAAATGGGGGGATAATACGGCCATCTTATCCGGAGATGCAATGTTAATCGTTGCATATAAATTGATAGGAGAAACACCACCCAATTATTTAAAACCCATATTGGATCTTTTCACAAAAACAGCCATGGAGATTTGTGGAGGGCAACAATATGATATGGAATTTGAATCCCGTACAAATGTCCGGGAAGAAGAATATATGGAAATGATCCGCCTAAAAACAGCTGTTCTTCTTGGCTGTAGTCTGAAAATGGGAGCTCTGACGGGAGGAGCGTCAGAAAAAGAAGCGGATCTATTGTATCAATATGGGATTCATATTGGTTTAGCCTTTCAATTAATGGATGATCTATTAGATGTATATGGAGATACGGCCTCATTTGGAAAAAAAATCGGGGGAGACATTCTATGTAATAAAAAGACATTTTTATTAATCAATGCCTTTAAACATGCTTCGGGACAACAAAAAGAGAAATTGAATCATTGGATTGCTAAAAAAGAATATGATCCGGCCGAAAAAATCAGCCAGTTTATACAAATATATAATGAGCTTCAGGTGAAAGAAATCACAGAGAAAAAAATACAGTATTATTACAATCAGGCAACAGAATGTTTGAAGGGATTAACCATTCCACAGGCACGATTGCAGACTCTGATTAAAGTGTCTGAACTTTTAATGAACCGGAAATCTTAATGAGAAATCTGATTGATACCCACTGCCATCTATATCTGGAAGAATTTGATCAGGATAGAGAACAATTGATTGACCAGGCCAAAAAGTCAGGGATTGAATTATTACTTCTACCCAATGTAGATACAACAACTATAGAGCAGATGCATGTAGTATGTGATCAGTATCCTGAATTTACCTACCCAATGATGGGATTACATCCAACGAGTGTAAATCCGGATTACAAAAAAAACTTACTGGCTATAGAATCCTGGCTTGGTAAAAGGGATTATTGTGCAATCGGAGAAATTGGGATTGATCTATACTGGGATAAAACGTATTTAAAAGAGCAGAAGATCGTTTTTGAAGAACAACTCGCATGGAGCATAGAACTGAACTTACCGGTTGCAATCCATACACGGAATGCTTTTCCGGAGGTTTTTGAATGTATTCATAAAATAGGAGCCTCGCAATTGAAAGGAGTATTTCACAGTTTTTCCGGAACAGAAACTGAATTATCTGAAATTAAAAAATTAGGCAATTTCAAAATTGGAATTAATGGAGTGATAACATTTAAAAATTCCCGGTTAGACGAAATAATCCGGGATGCAGACATTCAGGATATTTTACTCGAAACGGATGCGCCCTATCTTTCACCGGTACCTTACAGAGGAAAAAGAAATGAGCCGGTTTATATTTGGGAAACGGCCAAAAAGGTGTCCGATATTTATAAAATACCAGTTGAAGAGACAGTAAAAATCACGAAAAAAAATGCCCTAAATCTGTTTAAAAACATCTCTAATAAAGGGGAGTTAAACAATATGAGGGGTTAGGAGAAAATTTATTGAGAAGATATAGTTGATAAATCAATCAAAAACTTTAGATTTGTGCACCAAAACGTTTGCAATTGGAATTTTTTTCGTATTTTGCGCTCGTTTTAAAAGGAGGAGATGCCTGTTTTGAAGTCATCCAAATTATGGAGAGATGCTCGAGTGGTTGAAGAGGCACGCCTGGAAAGCGTGTATACGCCTAAAGCGTATCGCGGGTTCGAATCCCGCTCTCTCCGCATCAGGAGATACCATGAAACAATTTATAACAAAAAAATAAAATAAAAAAGAGAATTATTAATCTTAAAAATTGAACACACAATGAAAAAGTTATTTGCAAAAACATTCTTGAGTTTATGTGCTCTTGGAACTTCTACTGCAGTTTTTGCGCAGGAAGCTTCTGAACAACTTATCGAAGGTGGTATACACCAGGCTTTAAAAACTAAATTTATTGAAGGTGGTGCAGACTTCATGAGTTTAGTAGCTATTGCTTTGATACTTGGTTTAGCTTTCTGTCTGGAAAGAATTATTTATCTGAACTTAGCAGATACAAATGCTGATACTTTATTGAAAGGCATCGAAGAAGCTCTTGATAGAGGAGACGTTGAAGGAGCAAAAACTATTGCACGTGATACAAGAGGTCCTATTGCATCTATTGCTTATCAAGGTTTAATGAGAATTGACCAGGGTATTGATGTAGTTGAAAAATCAATTATTTCTTACGGTGGTGTACAAGGTGGTTTGTTAGAGAAAAATCTTTCCTGGATCACATTATTTATCGCTATGGCTCCTTCATTAGGATTCTTGGGTACAGTTATCGGTATGATCATGTCATTCGACAAAATTGAACAAGTAGGTGATATCAGTCCAACAGTTGTAGCAGGTGGTATGAAAGTGGCTTTGATTACAACAGTAGGTGGTCTTGTTGTTGCTTTGATCCTGCAGGTTTTCTATAACTATTTGTTAAGCAAATTGGAAGCAATCTTAAACAAAATGGAAGATGCTTCAATCTCTTTGATTGACTTAGTTATCAAATACAACCTTAAATACAAAAAATAATTATAACTATGGCAGTTACTAAAATAAGAAAGATATCCAGTTGGACATTATTGGCATCTGCTGCCATTAGTGTGGCTGTACTGGTTATATTCTATACAGGCGGTGTAGTTAATCCCGGAGAAGAGATGAAGGAATATGCTCAAACAAATCTTCTGATCAATTGGGTATATGTATTATTCGGGCTTACGGTATTGAGCACTTTCATTTTTGCATTATGGCAGTTCATTAATCTATTTAGAACAAATGCGAAATCAGCTCTTACAGCTTTAGGAGTGCTTGTTGGATTTGCTGCAATTATGTTAATAGCTTACTCTATAGGTGATGGAACTCCGCTACCAATGATCAATTCGGATTCAGCAGAGTATAATACTGAGACCTGGTTGAAAGTGACAGACATGTGGATCTATTCTATATATATCCTGATTGCGATGATCGTTTTAGCTGTAGTAGCAGGTAGTGTGAAAAGAATTTTGAATAAGTAATAACGATTAGATAAAGTAAGCAAAAATGGGTAAAAAAAGAAAGACACCGGGTATTAATGGTTCTTCGTCTGCCGATATTGCTTTCATGTTGCTTATCTTCTTCCTTATTACGACTTCTATGGATACAGACAAAGGTTTAGCAAGACGTTTGCCACCACCTGTACCCAAAGAACAGAAGGAACAAAATGATATAGATATCAAAAAGAGAAATTTGCTTGTCGTACTGATTAACAGTAACAACCAGATTCTCTGTGGAAATCAGTTCATTGATATCTCGCAATTGAAAGACAGAGTAAAAGATTTCATTGATAACCCATATAATGATGAGCATATGCCGGAAAAAATGGAAGTAGAAGTTCCTTTCTTCGGCAACCAGATGGTAACAAAAAACCACATTATTTCTTTACAGAATGACCGTGGCACCGAATATCAGGCATATATAGATGTTCAGAATGAATTGGCGGCAGCTTATAATGAATTGAGAAATGATGTTTCTCAGAAAAAATTCGGTAAATTATTTGCTGACTTAGATGAAGAACAACAAAAGGCTGTGCAGATGATCTATCCTCAAAAGATATCAGAAGCAGAACCTAAAAATTATGGAGATAAATAGGAATGGGAAAGTTTAGTAAAGCAGGCGGTAGAGAAATGCCTGAATTAAATACAGCATCATTACCTGACTTAGTATTTGCTTTCTTATTCTTTATCATGATGGTAACCACCATGCGTGAAGTAACATTGAAAGTGGTATTTAAGGCTCCACAGGCAACTGAGCTTCAAAAGCTTGAAAAGAAATCACTGGTAACTTTCATTTATGTAGGGCAACCTACACAAGACCTGAGAGCTAAAATGGGATCTGAAACTCGTATTCAGTTGAATGATCAATTCGCTGAAACATCAGAAATTCAGGATTACATTGCTCAGGAAAAATCAAGTATGAAAGAAGAAGACCAACCATTTATGACAGTATCTATCAAAGCTGACAGAGAAACCAAAATGGGTGTGATTACTGATATCAAACAAGCACTTCGTGAAGCATACGCACTTAAAATTAGTTATTCTGCAGCTCAAAGGGCAGAATAAGAAAAAACTAATACATAACAAAAAAGGTAGAATATTTATTCTGCCTTTTTTGTTGTATCCGTATACCTTATCATGAATAGTATCTTTAACTACTTCATATTGGTCATTTAAATCCAGGTTCCCATAAGTCATCAGAAGCAGATCCAACCACTCTCCTCCAGGACGGTAAGGAGGCTGTTTATAGGAATGGTGGTTTAACCTAAAACCTAAACGCTCATAGAAGCCAATTCTACGCTTTGAAAACTCATCCTGTGGTAGTTCTACCTCCAGGACTATCGGTAACTTACAAAGCTCCATAAACTGTTTTAAAGCCTTTGCTCCTATTCCACCATTCCGGGCCTTTTCATCTATCGCAAAATGTTCCACATATATAAATGTTTCAAAAGTCCATGCAGTAATAAATCCGACATAGATTTCTTCTTTCATCAAAGCATTTATTTTAAATGCCGGATTTCCTACAAGAAGATTTTTCACCAACTCAAAATCTCTTCTTTCAGATATAGGAAAAGAAGAAAGATAGGTTTCTTCTATGTACTCCAATAATTTTTTATCACAAGGACTAACAGGCTTATATCCTATTGTCTGTTTTGTTTTCATAATGAATAAGTGTTAATAAACCAATTAAGAGAAGTTATAATAATAATTATTTCAGCGATGAAACCAGAAAGAATTTAATAAATTACTTATATTTGTATTAAATCGTAAGCAACCCATTTACTGACATACAAATATATTCAAATTATGGCACATCATCAATTAGATGCATTGGACGAAAAGATTCTTAAATTAATTATTAATAATGCCCGTATGCCTTTTCTCGAAGTTGCCAGGGAATGTAACGTTTCAGGAGCTGCTATTCATCAGCGAATTCAGAAACTTACCAACCTGGGAGTAATTAAAGGTTCTGAATTCATCATTGACAATACGAAAGTTGGTTATGAAACATGTGCATATATAGGATTATTTTTAAAATCTCCGGGGCAATTTCCTTCTGTGACAGAAGCTTTAAGAGAGATTCCGGAAGTAGTGGAATGCCATTACACAACTGGCCAATATGATTTGTTTATTAAGATCTATGCCAAAAACAATCAGCATCTATTAAACATTATACATACAAAACTTCAACCCTTAGGGTTAGCCAGAACAGAGTCTCTTATCTCTTTTAAGGAAGCCTTCAAAAAACAGATCCCTATAGATATAGAGGAGAACAATGAAATAGAATAAAAAATCCCGGGTCAATTCTGATCCGGGATTTTTTGTTTAATAAATATATTTCTTAGAATTCCGCATTATTCGGAGTTCGTGGAAAAGGTATCACATCCCGGATATTTGCCATTCCTGTTACGAAAAGAAGCAAACGCTCAAATCCTAATCCAAAGCCTGAGTGAGGGGCCGTTCCGAACCTACGGGTATCCAGATACCACCAAATATCTTTTGTCGGTACTCCCATTTCATTAGCCCGGCGGGATAGTTTTTCAAGATCTTCTTCACGTTGTGAACCTCCTATGATCTCCCCGATTTTCGGGAATAAAACATCCATAGCCCGCACAGTCTTTCCATCTTCATTTTGTTTCATATAGAAAGATTTAATTTCTTTCGGATAATCCGTCAGAATAACCGGACATTTAAAATGCTCTTCCACCAGATATCGCTCATGTTGTGAAGCCAGATCTGCTCCCCAGAAAATAGGGAACTCAAATTTACGTCCGTTAGCAACCGCCTCTTCCAGAATCTTTATACCTTCCGTATATGTCAGACGGATAAAGTGTTGTTTAAGGACAAACTCCAGGCGTTCTATCAGCTCTTTATCAAACATATTATTCAGGAATTCAATATCCTCTCTACAATGGTTTAATGCCCACTGTATACAATATTTGATAAAGTCTTCAGCCAACTGCATGTTCTCTTCTATTTCATTGAATGCAACCTCCGGCTCAATCATCCAAAATTCTGCCAGGTGACGTGGAGTATTTGAGTTTTCAGCCCGGAAAGTAGGCCCAAATGTATAAATGGCCCCTAATGCCATAGCAGCCAATTCCCCTTCCAATTGTCCGGAAACAGTCAGACTGGCCTGTTTTCCGAAGAAATCCTCTTTATAATCAATAGATCCTCCTTCATCTTTTTTCAGGTCATATAAGTTCATTGTAGTCACCTGAAACATCTGTCCGGCACCTTCACAATCAGAACCTGTAATGATTGGAGTATGAAAATAAAAGAATCCTCTTTCATGGAAAAACTGATGGATAGCAATTGCCATGTGATGACGAATACGGAATACAGCACCAAAGGTATTCGTGCGGGGACGCAGATGCGCTATTTCTCTCAGAAATTCCAATGAATGTCCTTTTTTCTGTAAAGGATAAGTTGCAGGATCTGCAGATCCATATATTTCAATTTCAGTTGCCTGCACCTCTGCACTTTGTCCTTTACCCTGTGATTCTACCAATACTCCGTTTACACTGATACAGGCTCCGGTAGTAATAGGTCTCAGGAATTCCTCTCCGAACTTCTCAATATCTACAACGATCTGAATATTATTAATGGTAGAACCGTCATTTAAGGCAATAAAATTGACCTGTTTGCTACCCCGGCGGGTACGAACCCACCCCTTTACATTAACGGTTGAACCAAAAGTTGTACTTTTAAGTACATCTACAATTTTTGATCTTGTAATTGTTTCCATATTCGTAGTTATAACTTAGATAAGATAATAAGATAGCCGGTCTAAAGGAACCGGCTATCTTAGGAAATTTATTCAAACGCTCCTATTCGAAGCGCGTTTACCTCTCTTTCGTTAAGATAGCGCCATTTGCCACGACTCAAATTTTTCTTGGTAAGACCGGCAAAATACACACGATCTAATTTAATGACATGGTAGCCCAATGATTCAAAGATACGACGGACAATACGGTTTCGTCCGGAATGGATTTCAATCCCTACCTGGCTCTTATCATCTTCACTTGCATAACTGATCGCATCTGCATGGATCTCTCCATCCTCTAATTCCAGACCATTTGCAATTTTCTCCATATCTTCAATAGCTGCATTTTTATCCAGCCATACATGATAGATCTTCTTTTTCTTAAAAGAAGGATGAGTCAGTTTGGATGCCAAATCTCCATCATTCGTCAGTAACAGAACACCTGTTGTATTTCTATCCAGACGACCAACAGGATATATACGTTCCTGACAGGCATTTTTTACCAAGTCCATCACCGTACGACGTTTCTGAGGATCTTCAGAAGTTGTCACACAGTTTTTGGGTTTATTCAATACAATGTAAACTTTACTTTCGATCTGCACCGGCTGCTCATGGAATAAAACCTTATCAGCACGAGTGATCTTAGTACCCAACTCTGTTACCACCTGGTCATTTACCTTTACTACACCTGCCTGGATAAACTCATCCGCTTCACGACGGGAACAAACTCCGGCATTAGAAAGGTACTTATTCAAACGGATAGGTTCATTCGGGTCCGCTAAAACTTCCTTATACTTCAATTGCTTCCGGAAATTATACTTAGCATGCGGATTATAATCCGAAGTACGACGTCTCATATCATTATTTGGACGTCTGTTGTTATACCCTCCGTTATTACCATATCCTCCGTTATTGTAACCTCCATTGTTACCGTAACCACCACCATAACCACCGCGGTTGTTTCCATAAGAAGGTCTTCCTCCACCCCGGTTATCATACTGATTCATACGGGCATCCCCTACACGTGATCTTCTCTTCTTCAAACCGTCTGCATTCATTCCATCACCGGAAGGAGTGGCAGAGTAAGCTCTTCCTGACCTATCTTCATATCCACCCTGACGAACAGGACGATTATTATAAGGACGGTCATAATTGTTATTTCCATAGGAAGGACGGTTATTCCCATAAGAGGGTCTGTTATTACCATACCCGGAATTATTGCCATATCCTCCCCGGTTGTTATCATAACTCCGTGGACGATTTTGCTGACGATCTCCATATTGGGAACGGTTATCTCCATAAGATCTGTATCCTCCATCCTGTTGCGGACGGTTATACGATCTACGCTCATAGTTGTTACTATCAGGTCTGTTGTATCCCTGATTGTAAGGTCTTCTTTCAGTTTCCTGATCTGTGTTTTCCCTTCTGATACTTGGTATCACTTTTCTTGGGCGCGCTTGAGAATCATCTCTTTCTTCTGTGCTCATTACTGTAAATTAATAAAAAATTTAACGACTTCGGCGACCTCACGGCCTCCCCTTATTATATCTCTAAATACCTGTATAATTATGCGGCGATATTGCCTTTAATTCTGCTTTCACTTTATCACTTACCTGTAAAGTTTCAATAAACTCACAAATGGATTTTTCCGTTATTTCTTCATTTGTCCGGGTTAAAGCCTTCAACGCTTCATAAGGTTTTGGATATCCTTCCCGACGTAAAATCGTTTGTATACCTTCCGCAACTACTGCCCAACATCCATCCAGATCCCGGAACAAAGCTCTCTCGTTTAACAACAACTTTCCTAAGCCTTTTGTTAAACTCTTAAATGAAACTTCTATGTGTGCCATTGGAACACCCACATTCCGCAGAACTGTTGAATCAGTAAGATCCCGTTGTAAACGGGAAATGGGTAATTTTGCAGATAGATGTTCTAAAATAGCATTTGCTATACCCAGGTTCCCTTCAGCATTTTCAAAATCGATCGGGTTTACCTTATGAGGCATGGCAGAAGAACCCACTTCACCAGCTTTAATCTTCTGCTTAAAATATTCCATAGATATATATTGCCAGAAATCACGATTTAAATCAATCAAAATAGTATTGATACGTTTCATTCCATCAAAGATGGCAGCTAAATTATCATAGTTTGAGATCTGTGTGGTATATTCTTCCCTTTGAAGACCTAACACCTCATTCACAAATAAATTTCCAAAGCCTTTCCAATCATAATCCGGATAAGCAATTTTATGTGCATTAAAATTACCGGTAGCACCTCCAAACTTAGCAGATACCGGGATAGATTTTAATTGAAGCAGTTGCTGTTCCAGACGGTAAACAAAAACCCTTACCTCTTTCCCCAACCGGGTAGGAGAAGCTGGCTGTCCATGAGTTTTAGCAAGCATAGGAATATCTTCCCATTCTTCAGCATATCTTTTCAGGATGCTGATCACTTCCTCTAAGCCTGGATAGTAAATAGCCTCCATAGCATCTTTTAAAGACAGAGGAACAGAAGTGTTATTAATATCCTGGGAAGTAAGACCAAAATGGATGAACTCTTTATAATCTTCTAAGGAGAGTAAATCAAATTTTTCTTTAATAAAATACTCAACAGCCTTTACATCATGATTTGTTACGCTCTCAATTTCTTTGATGCGTTCCGCATCTTCTATAGAGAAATCTTCATAAATTTTACGTAATGACATTTTATTTTCTTCTGTCATTAACGATTGCAACTGCGGCAAAAATCCGGATAAAGTGATAAAATATTCGATCTCTACTTTTACTCTATATTTAATCAAAGCATATTCTGAAAAATATGCCGCTAATCCTTCCGCTTTGCTTCTGTACCTCCCATCAACGGGTGAAATGGCTGTTAAAGTTGATAATACCATACCTATTATTAATTCAGATTACAAAGGTAATGCATTTCTCTGTAAAAAAAGGCACATAAAGAAAAGTTTTTTATTTTTTCCATGGAAAAGTTTGGAGTTTATCAAATAAGCACTATCTTTGCACCGTCTTAAAAGAAATTGGGACAAGAAATAAAAGATAAAAAAACAATTCCCGGGCGTTTAGCTCAGCTGGTTCAGAGCATCTGCCTTACAAGCAGAGGGTCGGCGGTTCGAATCCGTCAACGCCCACCAATCGAGAATTGTAAATATATCCGGGCGTTTAGCTCAGCTGGTTCAGAGCATCTGCCTTACAAGCAGAGGGTCGGCGGTTCGAATCCGTCAACGCCCACTTATAGAAAGCTATCTATTCTTAGATAGCTTTTTTATTTTCCTCTCCGAAAAATCTACCTGCTTGGTTATTTTACAAAATATAGAAAACAGAGCTTTCCATAAAAAGCCCTGCTTATATCCTTAAAGGTAGAAAAACGCAGAACTATTTCAAAAATTGCCCTGTCTGCTTCTTTACAATTTAGCCTTATAGAAACGTTCTTCTAACGTATAGGAAACAGTCAATCCTATCAGATCGCGCTGGAGGGTATTTCCATTCATGTCCAAACGGTCATAAAAGAATGCAACATGCAAAGCTCCGTTTGTAACAGGGAAACTAAAGCCCACATTTGCACGCCAGTTCACTCCACGCTTACCACTTATTTTATAATAAGGAATTCCGGCATTTACTCCAGCCTTATAAGTCACCCGCCTGAAGAATTTAACATAAGACAAATTTTCCGGCAAAAAGGAGACCCCAACCTTTATTGCATGGGTATCGTCAAATTTAATACGATTATCTCCGGATTTCCAGGCACTATATCCATAAAAGGAATAATCCATTGCATACATCCATTTTTTATACAATAAAGATCCACCAACCCCCAGATGTTGAGGTAGATATTGAGTTACTTTCTTTTGAGTGTAGTCGGTACTTGTTGTAGAGGTTGATACTGTGATCGTATTATCTAACTTCAATTTTTGTTTATATCCATATACTGCTCCAACAGTTAAGGAAACATCTTTAGCCAAAGCCCGTTGATACTGTAAACCAAAGTCCGGATATATCATCTGCGTATACATATGATGTTTTATCCCCATTGCACCCTGTGTTTCCGTCTGATACAAATTTCCGAAAATGTAACTGAGATTGACCCCCAAAGATAAATCCTTACCCAACAGAATCCCATTACTTAAGGAGACTTTGGACAGTCCTCCATCTCCCTGAAAAAGACTCGTAGAGACAGTACCTGCTGTACCTTCCAGTGTTTGTGTAGATTTAAAATAGTATCCCACCGAAGTATAAGGGGTCAGTGAAACAGCCATATACCACCCTGGAATCATCCTTCCAGCTATCGAAAAAGAAGACATATTTCCGGTAAATGCAGTATTGGAACTTCCTTTAGAATTATATTTTTCCTCTTTAACAAATAAGGAGGTCTCTGCAAACAACTTCATAGAATCCAATCCTGTCAAACCTGCCGGATTCTCGACATTAATCAAAGAACTATTCCTCATTCCATAAGAAACCCCACCCATTGCCGCCTGTTGCCCATATAGCCCATAGGAGACTTCTCCCAATCCAAACATAGAATATGGAGAAGATGTCATTACGTTTTGTCCTACTGTTTCCCAGCAAATTAATGTCAAAAAAAAGAATATATAATTAGTAGCTTTCATATATCTTATAGATTATTTGTAATGTGATAGGAGAAGTCCCTTCCTGATCACTAAAAGTCAGATTTTTAAAAGTTTTGGTATACGTCTCACTACTAAAAACCAATTGTAGGGAATGTTTATATATCCCGATTGCCCCCAGTTCCTGTTGCATAAAACTGGTTACATCAAAATAGTAATACGTATTTTCTTTGAAGGTAAGATCTGTCATCAATGTACCGCTTTGCACCTGCTCTCCCAGATAATCAGTCACGGCATCTGTTACTACATTATTCTGATCCGTGATATAAAGGAAAATACTGTCTGGTAAGGCATTAAAGTCAGAGTAAGTATCCGGCTGAGGATATATTTTGAGATACGCCTGCTCAATAGTGACCTCTGTTCCCTGATACATCAAATTATTTAAATAAGGAAATTCCAGTTTTGCATACCAACCTATACCTCCAAACAAAAATCCCCGGTTCCCGAGTAAAGCAGATTCAACTTCTACATTTTTTTCCGTATAAGAAGCTAATTGTGTTCCTGAACGATCATGGGCAAGATGATTGAATTGAGTCTCTTTTTTAGGAGAAAGAATAACCTCCTGAGAATTTTCCAGATCATCAATCAGATGATAATAGATTTTTAGGCAGGCAGAGGTATCATTTACAAGAAAAGCATATAAAGATTCAGCGGATAAACTTTCAGATTCAATCATAATACCTTTAAAAAAATCCTCAAAAAAATCTGCTGCGACAGATTGATCCCCGTTATGAAACCTGTTTAAAAGATCTTCCCCTAATTCATCAGACAACCGGACCTCCACCTGCTCTCCGGAGGTAGGACGAGGAGCAAAAACAGTTGTTCCAATCGGAACAGGATCATAGGCTATAGTATTTGTATTATACAAATACCCATTATCATTCAAAACGATCTTTTCCGTAAGCAGGTAGACATTCAGCTGCTGCCGGGTAATAGTATCCCCTATAAAATATCCCTGATAATCCAATTCGAAGACCAACGAATCTAACCGGACAATCCGGTCTATATCTGTAGAATAGGTAGGAGGATTAAACGCCATATAAGAATGTCCGGATACAGTTCCCCAGAGAGGATGCTTATATTGTCCGACCAGAACAACCTCTTTGCCGGATGTTTCCAGAGAGTCAATGACTACAGAAGACACGAGTATAGTAGAGGTGTCTATAGAGACACTCCGGATAGAGCTTGTCACCAGTTTTTCTCCAAATGTATTATCTGTATTATAACAGGAAAAAAGAGTGAGACAAAAGAAAAGAAAACTAAAAATAAAGTTAGATTTATACATAGCTGGTTATCATGTGATCATACTTAACATTGATAATTCTTCAAGAGCAAAGAACAGCGTTCTATATTCATTATGCAATTGTAAACTGCCAATGACTGCTTTTAATCTGTAAAACGGTTATTTTTTCCTCCTAATCATCTTTGAAAAACTGACCCTATCTAATAATCGGATTCACCGATAAACTATGCCCGTTGACCGATTTAATTTGTAAGATTAACAAAAGGCTTGTTCATTTGCTGACACAAATGATTTAAGCATTTATTCATATATAAGGTAACGAATGATACCAAAAAAATTAATAGCAATTCTAATCGCAGTAGTCCCGTTTTTTATTACTGCATGTAGTGACGATGATGATGATTTAATCGGTTTATGGATCCGGGTATCCGACCTGGACGGAACTGCAAGAAGTGATGCTTCCAGCTTCACTATCGGAAATAAAGGGTATATCGTCTGTGGGTTTGATGGCAAAAACCGGCTGAAGGATTTATGGGAATATGATATGAATGGCGGATATTGGACACAGAAAGCCTCTCTTCCGGATGAAGCCGCTGCCAGAAATTCAGCTGTATCTTTTGCGATAGGAGATAAAGGGTATATGGGAACAGGCTACAATCCGGATGAAGGGAATGCTTATGGATGTCTGGGAGACTTCTGGGAATATGATCCGGCAGGTAATCAATGGTCAAGAAAAGCTGATTTTCCAGGTACAGCCCGGTATGGTGCCGTTGGCTTTGCAGTCGGAGGCAAAGGATATATCGGAACGGGATATGACGGAAATTACCTGAAAGATTTTTATTCATATAACCCTGGCACGAATACATGGGAACAGATTAACAGTCTGATCAACAAAAGACAATATGCCAGTAGTTTTGTAATTGATGATGTAGCATATGTTGTTTGTGGAATGAACAATCTGGAGTATCTCGAAGAATTCTGGAAATTTGATCCGAAAGAAGGATGGACTCAATTACGTGATATTGCAGATAATTCGGATGATGATTATGACGATGATTATAATATTGTAGGATACAACCGTGCAGCTTTCGTCATAGACGGATGTGCATATATCACCTGCGGTGAAAGCGGAAGCATTCGAACGGATACATGGAAATACTACCCATCAACAGACCTTTGGGAAAATGTTGCTAAATTTAAAGGTACAGGACGCACCGTGGCCGTATCTTTCTCAAACGGTAGTAAAGGCTATGTAGCAACGGGTAAAAACGGAACCTATTGTTTTGATGATATCTGGACACTTGATCCATATACTTATGACGATGATGACTATTAAAAATAGGAGGATCTTATTGGGTCTACTGTTTATACCTGGATTCATTTTACTTTTTATTATCCGTTCCGGAGAAATGGGGACTCTGAACGGCCGGCAACCGGAGTTGCAAACGTTTCAATTGGAGGACGGCTGGGGCTACCGGATCGTTCTGGAAGATAAGGTAATTATTTACCAACCCACTGTTCCTGCAATTGATACGGTAATGGCCTTCCCGGACGAGAACAGCGCCTGGAATATAGGCAAATTAGTATTGAAAAAAATAAATACAAATAAAGATTTTTCTGTTTCAACACAAGAAGTAAAACATTCACTCTCTCATTAAAGGACAATAATAGTTCTATTCATTCAGGGGAAGGCCGGCTATGGGTTAGTAGGCCTTCCACGTTTTTTATACTCTAATAAAAAAGGCCTGTCCACTGGACAGACCTTCATGTGTAACTTTATTCGGCCTTTATCTTTTAGCATAGGTTTTATACCCATACACAGCTAAATTTCCTAATTCTTCCTCTATACGCAGAAGCTGGTTATATTTAGCCATACGGTCAGAGCGGCTCAAAGAACCTGTCTTAATCTGTCCTGAGTTAGTGGCAACCGCTATATCAGCAATCGTAGCATCCTCTGTTTCTCCTGAACGATGAGAAGTAACAGAAGTATATCCATTCCGGTGAGCCATTTCGATAGCATCCAATGTTTCAGTTAGTGTGCCAATCTGATTGACTTTTATCAGAATAGAATTTCCGCAACCACTTTCAATTCCTTTTTTCAGGAATTCTACGTTTGTTACGAATAGGTCATCTCCTACTAACTGGCACTTAGAACCGATTGCATCCGTTAACATTTTCCAACCTTCCCAGTCATTTTCATCCATTCCATCCTCAATTGAATCAATCGGGAATTTAGAAATGAGTTCTTCCAGATAAGCAGCCTGTTCTTTTGCTGAACGTTTTGCACCATGAGGCCCCTCAAATTTAGTATAGTCATATATACCATCACTATAAAACTCCGAAGAGGCACAGTCCAAAGCAATGGTCACATCTTTACCGGGTTCATAACCTGCCGCTTTAATAGCGGTAAGAATAGAATTCAGCGCATCTTCTGTTCCATCCAGAGCTGGTGCAAAACCACCTTCATCCCCTACAGCAGTACTTAGACCACGGTCATGCAGCACTTTCTTTAGAGCATGGAATACTTCTGTACCCATACGCAAGCCTTCTTTAAACCTCTTTGCTCCTACCGGACGGATCATAAATTCCTGAAAAGCGATCGGAGCATCAGAGTGAGAACCTCCGTTAATAATATTCATCATGGGCACTGGTAGTACATAGGCATTTGTACCACCAATATAACGATATAACGGCAAATCCAGATACAGGGCCGCCGCTTTAGCCACTGCTAAGGAAACACCTAATATAGCATTTGCTCCTAACTTAGCTTTTGTTTTAGTACCGTCTAAATCCAGCATTTTATAATCTATTTCCCGCTGGTTAAGAGAACTCATTCCTATCAAAGCCGGTGCAATCACTTTATTCACGTTTTCTACCGCTTTCTGAACACCTTTTCCACCATATCTTTTCTTATCTCCGTCACGTAACTCGATTGCTTCATTTTCGCCGGTAGAAGCACCAGAAGGGACAGCAGCTCTTCCCATAATGCCACTCTCTAAATACACATCTACTTCCACAGTAGGATTACCGCGGGAATCCAGGATCTCGCGTCCAATAATTTTTACAATTTCCATACAATAAAATTTTAGTTTGCATTTTATTAGTCCACTGTAAATATAACAAATAGGTTGTGGGGAAAGTTGAAGAAAATTTTAAAGTATCTGGATTCTAAAGAAAATACCTATATATAGGTAAATTTACTAATAAAAATGTCATACAAAAATACCTAGTTATTATAAGCATGATTTCATACCAATCTTATCTCTCTATAGATAATTCCAGGATGAGTAATAAAACAAAAGGGGAACCGACATCACGTCGCCACCCCTCCCTTAACTTAAACGCCAAAACTAAATCTAAACAAAAAACACAAATAATGATAATATTTTATTTATTTCTGTTTTCAAATTTCCGTTCTCCTGATTGCTTCATAAATTCACGGGCAAATTTATATTCCGCCTGTTTATATTTATAGAGCTTGGCAGGAGGTAGAACCTCTTTAAATTTCTCGTAATACTCTTTTTCAAGCTTCGCTTCTTTGAGATTAACTTCCAGACATTCGTCTATAACATTTGTATAATCGGAATCTGTTGGTTTACTCATATCACGTACATCCTTTGTTAACTTACGACACGCTTGGCCTACTTCAAACTTCTTTTGTTGCAACTCCTCACAAAGTGGGATAAATGCAGCTGCTTCTTCTGGAGTAAGACCCAGCTCTGCTGTAATAAAGGCGCTCCTTTTTACGAGAAAAGATTCTCTGTCAAAACGTCTATTTCCCTGATCTCCTTCTTTTTCCTGACTAAATGCCAAACAAGGGGATAGGATCATCAACGTGACAAATGTAATAAAAAAAATTTTACTTACACAAAATTTATTACAAAAATATACTGACAACTTCATAATTATCACTCTTTAATCAAGATCTATCCATTCTTCTGCTAAAAGATAATCGGTATATTGAGTCTCAATATACTCCAGATACTCTTCATTTTCAATTGCACGCAAGGCATCCAATGTTTCAGCAGAAATTTCATTTTTAACTAATAAAGGATCTGAAATAGCTCCTCCGTCTGATTTATCTGTTCCTACAATCACATTAAAGAACAATCCCAGTCCTGCGAACATACCTGCCATATATAACCAGGGACGGATACGCTCCGACAAAGAAACTTGTCTGGCCTCTTTAATCGATTTTTCAGGAAGCTGACTCATGATCTGAGATGTCAGTCCTTCCATATACCCATCAGGGACACGAAAAGGATTTTCCTTCTTTATCTCTTTAAGACTATTTAGTTCTTTTTTCATATTCTGTGTTCTTGTACTTCATTTGACTATGGCATAAAAAAAAGGTTTAAACATCTTTTGTTAAAAACTCCTCTACTTTTTTTACGGCATAGTGATAAGAGGCTTTTAAAGCCCCTACGGAAGTTCCTAAAATCTCAGACATATCATCATATTTCATTTCATCAAAGTATTTCATATTGAAAACAAGTCTTTGCTTCTCCGGGAGAGTCAGGATTGCCTGCTGTAATTTAGACTGTGCTTCGTCCCCATCAAAAAAGTCATCCCCTTTCAATCGTTCGATCAGAAAGACATCCGTATCATCAATAGATACATTATTCTGATTCCGTTGCTTATTCAGAAAAGTAATACATTCATTGATCGCTATTTTATACAACCAGGTAGAAAGCTTGGCATCTCCCCTGAAATAATCCAGGTTCATCCAGGCCTTCAAAAAAGTATTTTGTAACAAGTCATTCGCATCATCATGGTTCAACACCATTTTACGAATATGCCAATACAACTTCTCACCATACATACTTACCACCTGCGCAAAGGCATCTCTTTGTGCGGCAGGGTCGCGCAAGCGCTCAATAAGCTCATCTTCTGTATACTGTCGCATCATTAGTAATTTGGCAGTAAATATATAAAAAACTTCTTACTTTTGTTTCTTTAAAACAGCTAAGATGGAAGTTCAGACTATATTATTGGCATTTGGTTTAACGATGATCGCCGGCCTGTCTACCGGGATCGGAAGTATTCTGGCGTTTTTTACCAAACGAACCAATACTAAATTCTTATCCACTGCATTGGGATTTTCTGCGGGAGTCATGATCTATGTCTCTTTTATGGAAATGATGCCGGAAGCGAAAGACAATTTAACCGGTCATTTCGGAGAAAGGATCGGAACACTTTACATGTTGTTAGCTTTCTTCGGCGGAATGGGATTCATCAATATAATTGACTTTTTAATTCCTGAAGATGAAAACCCTCATGAAATCCATAATGTAGAAGAATTAGATAAAAAACAGGCCGGATTAAAAAAACAGGATTACTGGTCGCTTTATCTATCGGTATCCATAACTTTCCGGAAGGGATTGCAACATTTACTTCTGCATTAAATAGTCTGGAGATAGCCATACCCATCACCATAGCGATTGCTATCCATAATATACCGGAAGGCATTGCCGTCTCAGTCCCGATCTATCAGGCTACGGGCAATAAGAAGAAAGCCTTTTGGCTATCTTTTCTATCAGGGATGGCAGAACCGGTAGGAGCTTTATTTGGCTTCCTGATTTTAATGCCTTTCTGGACACCCTCCATCAATGGCTTTATCCTCGCTATTGTTTCCGGTATCATGGTCTTTATCTCGATGGATGAATTGCTTCCGAGTGCGCAAAAATATGGAGAACACCATTTGTCTATCATCGGACTGGTTGCAGGTATGCTGGTGATGGCAACCAGTCTTTTTTTGTTTATCTGAAGATAAACTATCTGAAATAAAAAAACCTATCCCTTTTAAGGATAGGTTCATCTATTATAAAGAGAAATGTGCCCAGAACAGGACTCGAACCTGCACGTCCGCAAAGACACTCGCACCTGAAACGAGCGCGTCTACCAATTCCGCCACCTGGGCATTTCAACTTGTCAATTAACTTTTGCGATGCAAAGATAGTCTTTTTCTTTTTACTACAAAATTGTTTCAAACAAAAACAGCTGTTATCCAAAAAGAATAACAGCTGTTTGAATATATCATACCGGAAAGGATTACATCATGCCACCCATTCCGCCACCCATACCTGGTCCCATCGGAGGCATAGCTGGAGTATCTTCTTTCTTTTCTGCGATCACACACTCTGTTGTCAGGAACATACCAGCGATAGACGCTGCGTTTTCCAAAGCAACACGAGTTACTTTTGCGGGGTCAATCACACCTGTTTCACACAGATTTTCGTAAACATCTTTACGGGCATTATAACCGAAGTCACCTTTTCCTTCTCTCACTTTCTGAACAACCACCGCACCTTCTCTACCAGAATTAGCAACAATCTGGCGAAGAGGTTCTTCAATCGCACGTTTTACGATCTCAATACCGGTAGTTTCATCTTCATTTTCACCTTTCAGATTTTCCAATGCATCAATCGCACGAATATAAGCAACACCACCACCAGGAACAGTTCCTTCTTCAATAGCAGCACGGGTTGCACTTAATGCATCACCTACACGGTCTTTCTTTTCTTTCATCTCTACTTCAGAAGGAGCTCCTACATACAGAACTGCTACACCACCTGCCATTTTAGCCAGACGTTCCTGCAGCTTTTCTTTATCATAATCAGAAGTAGTTGTTTCCATCTGAGCTTTGATCTGTGCAATACGAGACTGGATACCTTCTTTATCACCGGCACCGTTCACAATAGTCGTATTATCTTTATTTACAGTGATCTTCTCTGCAGTACCTAACATTTCAACAGTAGTACCTTCCAGTTTCATACCGGTCTCTTCTGAGATCACAGTTCCACCGGTCAGAATCGCGATATCTTCCAACATAGCTTTACGACGGTCACCGAAACCTGGAGCTTTCACAGCACAGATTTTCAGAGAACCACGCAGACGGTTCACCACCAAAGTAGCCAATGCTTCACTATCAATATCTTCTGCAATGATCAACAGCGGACGACCACTCTGAACTGTTTGTTCAAGGATAGGAAGAAGTTCTTTTAATACAGAAATTTTCTTGTCATAGATCAGAATATAAGGATTCTCCAACTGAGCTTCCATTTTTTCCGTATCAGTAACAAAATAAGGAGAAATATAACCACGGTCGAACTGCATACCTTCCACTACTTCTACTGTAGTATCCGTACCTTTTGCTTCTTCTACTGTGATTACACCTTCTGTTTTTACTTTTCTCATTGCCTCTGCGATCAATTTACCGATGCTTTCATCACCGTTCGCCGAAATCTTGGCAACATTCTCAATTTTTTCTAAGCTATCCCCTACAGCCTCTGCCTGAGATGCTATATTTTCTACAACTTTAGCAACTGCTTTATCAATACCGCGTTTCAGATCCATTGGATTTGCTCCGGCAGTCACATTTTTCAAACCTACACCGATGATAGACTGAGCCAGTACAGTCGCTGTAGTTGTTCCATCTCCTGCATTGTCATTGGTTTTAGAAGCCACTTCTCTTACCAACTGAGCACCCATATTTTCAAAAGGACAGGCCACTTCAACTTCTTTAGCAACTGTTACACCGTCTTTAGTAATATGAGGTGCACCAAATTTTTTCTCGATAATTACATTCCGTCCTTTAGGACCTAATGTTACTTTAACAGCATTTGCTAATTCATCCACACCTTTTTTCAAAAGGTCGCGGGCTTCCATATTGAATTTAATTTCCTTTGCCATGATTTATTATGTTTTTGATTTTTTTATAGATTAGTATTAGATAACTGCTAAAATATCCGATTGACGCATAATCAGATATTGTTCACCATCCAACTCGATTTCAGTTCCGGCATATTTACCGTACAACACATTATCTCCAGCTTTAACGATCATCTCTTCATCCTTCGTTCCGTTACCTACGGCAACCACTTCACCTTTCAACGGTTTTTCTTTTGCAGAATCCGGAATAATAATTCCACCTACGGTTTTCTCTTCAGCTGCAGCTGGCTTAATAAGCACTCGATCTGCTAATGGCTTAATGTTCATCTTATTGGTATTTTAATTGTTAATAATATTAATAGTAAATTTTATTCTCGCCTAACTATATGCGAATACTGTGCCAAAAAATATTTTCCTAAAGACAACTGCCATTTTGTAAAAGAAGAGATTTGAATTCTAAATAATGGCTGACAAGATGACGGGAAGGCTGGCAGAAAAACTATTTTTTATGACATTTTTTCTTTATATGTTTTACCCTGAAATAAATCTTTTTTTACGTAAGGATTTATTTCAGGGTAAAACATATTTATACTATATTAAATGGAGTATTACTTCCACTTTAATAAAGGAACGATCCTGCCTTAAAAAGAAAAACAACTTCCAGTCAACAAATCTTCTATAATAATAAGTTTTTGTTCACCGGTGATCATATTTTTAAGGTTTATTTTATTCTGAACAATTTCATTTTCTCCTGCAATAGCTACATAGGGGATTTTTTTCGCATCTGCGTAACTCATCTGTTTTTTCATCTTAACCGCCTCCGGATACAATTCAGTCCGGATACCGGCAGCTCTCAAACGAGCGATCTGAGGTAATAACCATGCTTCTTCTTTATTTCCAAAATTCACAAAGAGCAGTTGCGTTGTTAAAAGAGCATCCTTGGGATACAGTTGTAATTGATTTAAAACATCAAAAATACGATCGGCACCAAAAGAAACTCCGACACCGGAAACTCCTTCCATCCCAAAGACACCGGTAAGATTATCATACCGTCCTCCCCCGGTAATACTTCCGATCTGTACATCCAATGCTTTTACTTCAAAAATGGCTCCGGTATAATAATTCAAACCACGAGCCAATGTCAGATCCAACTCCAACCCAGATGTCAAAGAGACATATTGCAGACGATCCAGAATAAAATTCAATTCCTCCACTCCCTTCAGGCCAATCTCAGATTCTGCCAGAATTGTCCGGAGTTGTTCTATTTTTTCGTGGTTGGTTCCACTCAGTAAAATAATCGGCTGCAACTGTTCAATTGCTTTTTCAGACAGCCCTTTAGCCTGAAGTTCTTCATTCACTTTCGCCAGTCCAATCTTATCCAGTTTGTCTATAGCAACTGTAATATCTACAATTTTTTCCGACTCACCCAAAATCTCAGCGATACCGGACAAAATTTTACGATTATTCATTTTAATACTTACCCGGATCCCAAAACGGCGAAAAACTTCATCCATGATCTGTATCAATTCGACCTCGTTGATCAGCGAATCAGAACCCACCACATCACTGTCGCATTGATAAAATTCGCGGTAACGTCCTTTCTGAGGACGGTCCGCACGCCATACCGGTTGTATCTGATATCGCTTAAAAGGAAAATTAATTTCATTGCGATGTTGTACCACATAACGGGCAAAGGGAACAGTCAGGTCATACCGTAATCCTTTCTCACATGCTTTAGAGGCAAACCTGGCAGGATTACGCTCCAACAGTTCTTCATCAGAAATACCTGAAAGACAGTCACCGGAGTTCAATATTTTAAATAACAATTTATCTCCTTCATCCCCATATTTACCCATCAGGGTAGATAGATTTTCCATAGCAGGAGTCTCGATCTGCTGGAAACCATACAGATGATAGACCTCACGGATCGTATTAAATATGTAGTTACGTTTCGCCATTTCTTCCGGCGAAAAATCTCTTGTACCTTTTGGAATAGACGGTTTTTGCATGACCTCACATTTTATTTTACGGCTGCAAAGGTAATTTTTTCAGTTGAGAAATCTTACCATAACCCCCCTATTATCTTCCCTTCTTACATTTCATTCCATAACTAATTCCAGGGAATTTGTATTTTACAAAAGCCTTTCTTACCTTTAGCATTGTTATAATAATAGAAAGAGTGATCTAAATACGTGTTAAGCGTCATACAAATACATACTATAGTCGGTACAATTATTTTTCTCCTCTATTGTATTACTATCTTAGGGTTGGTATTGGTTATTATTATGGAGAACCGGAATCCATTAAAAACCATCCCTTGGGTCATTGTGTTATTATTACTTCCCGGGATCGGTCTTCTTTTTTATTTCTTTTTTGGTCAGGACAACCGCAAACAACGGGTCATTTCCCGCCGGACCTACAAACGGATCATGAAACGCCCACATGGTAGAAATCCACATAAAGACGGACAGCCAGTACCTGCGCAATACCAATCCCTGGCAACTTTATTAGGCAGCAGTAATCAGTTCACTCTTTTATATGGCAGTGAAATTACCATCTACACCAATGGAGAAGAGAAATTTAAGTCTTTACTGGAAGAGATTGATAAAGCAGAACATCACATTCATTTACAATATTACATTTTTAATGATGATGAGACCGGGGAAATTTTTAAGGAAGCACTGATAAAGAAATCCAGGCAAGGGGTCGAAGTCCGCGTACTATATGACGATGTGGGATGCTGGAACGTAAAAAAAAGCTTTTTCAAAGAAATGAAAAATGCCGGGATCGAAATTCATCCATTCTTACGGGTAGCTTTTCCTGTTTTCAGTAGTAAAGTAAATTACCGCAACCATAGAAAAATAGTAGTGATCGACGGAAAGGTTGGATTCCTTGGAGGAATGAATATAGCCGACCGGTATGCAAAAGGAACATCCTGGGGAATCTGGCGGGATAGTCATTTTAAAATAAAAGGGAAAGGAGTGCATGGTCTTCAATCGGCTTTCCTGATAGACTGGTATGTGATCACACGACAGCTCATGTACGACAAAATATATTATCCCCAGGTACCCGTATTCAGTGATAATATCATGCAAATAGTAACGACCGGTCCGACAGGTCAATGGAGAACTTTACTACAAGCAACTATTTATACAATTGCAAATGCAAAAAAATATATCTATATCCAAACTCCCTATTTTCTTCCCACAGAAGGATTAAACCAGGCCTTACAGACTGCGGCGTTAGGAGGTGTCGACGTTCGTTTAATGCTACCCAAATATTCCGATACCAAAACCGTACAACTGGCTTCCCATTCTTTTATTGATGATATGATAAAAGCGGGGGTGAAGGTCTATTTCTATAATCCGGGATTTTTACATGCCAAGATGCTTGTAACAGACGATATGTTAACCTCTATCGGTTCAGCGAATATGGACTTCAGAAGTTTTGAACACAATTTCGAAATAAACGCTTTTGTCTATCAAAGGGATTTTGCCCTTGATATGAAAAAGATCTTTTTACATGACATGCACTACTGTGAAAAAGTGGTTCCCTCCAGATGGTTAAGAAGACCCTTAAAACAACGCCTCATAGAATCATGTATGCGTTTGTTCTCTCCTCTTCTTTAAGAAAAATACTAAAATTGACAGAACCATACACACGGCGCTGTAAAAAATAAGGCAGAGAAGAGAAATCATTTTCTTTCGGATGCTCCATGACAAAGAGCCCTCCTTCACGTAACAAATCTTTTTCAAAAATAGCAACAGGCACTTCCGGCAGTTCCTTCAGGGCGTAAGGAGGATCTGCAAAAATAAAATCATAACTCTGAGCCGGTAAAGAATTCAAATAACGAAAGACATCTCCCCGTATTAATTTCAGGTCATCTGTTTTTAATTCCCTGGCTACTTTCAGAATGAAATTAGCATGCGCATTATTTTTTTCTACTGCAGTCACTTTTTGACAACCTCTTGAAAGAAGTTCAAAAGCAATACTACCGGTCCCTGAAAAAAGATCCAACGCATCCGTACCTTCCAGATCAAAAATATTATTGATCACATTAAATAAATTTTCTTTTGCAAAATCCGTTGTTGGTCTTGCACTAAAAGAAGAAGGTACACTAAACCTTCTCCGACCATATATTCCACCTATAATCCGCATACTGATAAAGCAATTAAATCCATAGAGGCCTGTTGAATGTCATCCCCTAACAAATACGCATCCGCAGGTATTTCCACCGGATATACCTGATTAAGATAAACTGAAAAACCTTTTATAACCTCTTTTTGTATGAGTAGTTCCCCTACTACATATAATGCATCTTTCATTTGTTCCAGATTCATTTGCTCCCAGATATACAACACATAATAGAGTATATCATCTCTATGTATATATTGGAATGTATTCAAAAAAGACAACCTTCCGGAATCAAAACATAAGATATCGATCTCATTCTTCCGGACAATCAAATACATTCCTTTACCCTTTTTCTGCTCTCCCCATAAAGAGAGTAAAGGAGTCAGGGAATGAAAAATATCCGGATTGATCAGCGAACGGGAACAAAATTCATAGACCTCTCCATTTACACCATATACTAAAGAGGCATTCTGAGCGGTTAACGGATTAACCAACACTCGTTCCCCGGGAGAAGAATGAATAAAAGATAAAGAGTCTTCTTTTACCTGTAACAATGACGTGGGAATTAACACATAAGGAGTATCTGTAAAAATAAGGTTGGTCTTCTTATAACTCCAGGAAAAGAAATCATTCTCAAAAAAGAGTTCCTTCAAAGCTATCAGGAAAGGAATTTCTTTTTTGTACTCAACCTCCCGGAAAAACCAGGAATCCGCTTCCAATGGATTATAAGCAGAAAAAGAAAGTCCATCCGGCCGGAGGCGGATGGACAATATATATTTTTCCGATCGTTCAATCGTAAACTTATCAGGAATACTGATAATCATACACTTTATTAATTATTCCCAGTTTCCTGCGTTATTATTGATCTCAGTCAATGAACCAACACGTAAACCTGCATATCTATCTAATTTTTCTGCTTTGTCTTTCAGGTTATATACCTGTTGAGCATCCAGATCACCTAAATAATCATCATAAGGAACAGCAGCTTCAAATACTTTGATCACATAACCGGATCCTGAAGTAAGAGTAACGGTATCCATTTTAAATTGTACAGGTTTTGGAGCCATCGGAACCATACGTAATTGTTCCGCGCTGAAATCTCTGCCAAACAATGTATCTTTTGCAGTTACCCAGAAAGTATCACGTTTGATCAAACCTTTTTTTACAGCTTCCTGTTCTGTCATTCCTGACTCCAGCTGTTCATCAGTCAAAACTCCTTCTTTAATAAGGAACGGAAGTTTTTCCTCATTCAGGAATTTGGCTAAATCATCAAAAGAGCCTGCATGCTCACCGTGAATGTTTTTGTATTCAATCTGAGCTTTACGGATATCGATCAAACGGGCAATAATAGCCTCTTCACGTTTTTCCCTCTCTTTCTTGAATTCAATAGGATCCATAATACTTCTGTAACAGATGTAACCCATCACGATAACTGCAACAGCTAATAAAATATTCAATGTAACTTTCATGGTGTATATTGTTTTTTAAATTTATTTCGTTCGGCAAATTTAAAAAAGAATCTTTAATACACTACTTTTATAGCAAAAATTATTGCGAACAAAATGATAAATAGTTATTTGAGTGACCAAATTTCGGCAAATTTTCCTTACAAACCTACAGAAGACCAACTTTTAGGACTTCAAAAATTAGTGGATTTTTTGTTATCCGGAGAACAGGATTCACTTCTTTTAATAAAAGGGTATGCCGGAACAGGGAAAACCTCCCTGATTGGAGCCTTGGTAAAAACGTTAAAAGAGCTTAAGCAAAAGACCGTTTTATTAGCTCCTACCGGAAGAGCAGCAAAAGTTTTTTCCGGGTATTCCGGAGAAAAAGCATTTACGATACACAAAAAAATATACCGGCAGAAAGCCTACTCAAACGAACCGGTAGGATTTCTTCCGACAGATAATTTATATAAGGATACCCTGTTTATTGTGGATGAAGCCTCTATGATCTCCAATCAGGGCTTGGATTCCCTGAGCTTTGGCACCGGACGGTTATTAGATGACCTCATACAATATGTGTATGCAGGAGAAAATTGCAGGCTGATCCTGATGGGAGATGAAGCCCAGTTACCACCGGTTAGGCAAACAGAAAGCCCGGCCCTCAATCCGGATATATTAAAGGGATATAACCTTTCTGTGGAAGTAGTAAAACTGACCCAGGTAGTACGGCAACGTACGGATTCGGGAATTCTATATAATGCGACCCGGTTAAGAGATGCGTTAAGAAACCAAACCGTAGAAATATATCCCAAATTAAAATTGAAAGGTTTTCACGATTTCCGAGAAGTAGCAGGAGATGAATTAATAGAGGAAATAGCGGCAGCTTACAGCCGGGATGGCATCGATGAAACCATGATCATAGCACGTTCCAATAAAAGGGCTACTATATACAATAACGGCATCCGGAACCGGATCCTGTACAGAGAAGAAGAGTTGTCTTCCGGTGACCGGTTGATGGTTGCTAAAAACAACTATTATTGGACCACAGATTGCAAAGAAATGGATTTCATCGCCAATGGCGAGATCTTTGAAATCATCCGTGTCCGGCGTACGTATGAGATGTATGGATTCCGATTTGCGGATGTATTGGTCCGGTTTCAGGATTACGATCTGGAGATAGAAATTAAAATATTACTGGATACTCTCCAAACAGAAGCGCCAGCCCTGCCAAAAGAGATGAATGATAAACTTTTTTACACGATTCTGGAAGACTATTCTGATATACCGACCAAAGCCGGGAAAATGAAAAAAATGAAAACAGATCCTCATTACAATGTAGTCCAGGTCAAATATGCCTATGCCGTGACCTGTCACAAGGCACAGGGTGGACAATGGATGAACGTATTCCTGGACATTGGATATGTATCAGAAGAGATGTTAGGAGAAGACTTCTACCGGTGGCTTTATACCGCTTTTACCAGGGCTACACACCGGCTTTATTTAGTAAATCTCCCAGAGGCCTTTATAGAGGTTTAACACATGATTAGCCTTTATAAAACAGTTTATAAATAAGAAATCTCTATATTTGTAATTATTATTATAGAAATCAGGCATGGCAAACCAGGATAAAATCAAGGAATTATTACAGGATATCAGAACGCTGAATAGATTAGTGGAAAACATACAGGAGGCTGAAATTTATCCCGTATCGTTCTTTAGCCAGACATTTGATCTGGCTCATCTGATATTAACCAGATTACATACATTGGAAACGGAACAGGTCGATGCGTTGCGCAAACAGATGGAAGCCCATCAGGCATTTCTTCAGTCGATCCCCGTATCCAAGCCCATTCCACAACCAGTCCTACCGGAAGAAACGGTTCCGGTAGCCCAGGACAGCAGTACAGTCAGTGAACCGGAAACAGTGCGTGCGCCGGAAGAGATAGAAGCAGAAGTGGAATTACCATTAGAGCAAACAGAGCAAATTCCCTTCACATTTTCGGTTCAGGAGCCACAGGAACCAGCTAAAGAAAATCCCTTTGTCTCTCCGGAAGTGGAAGAGACAGTACGGGAAATAAAACAGATCTCACCAGATAAACCGGCGATCGACAAATCCAACATTTCACTCAATGAGATACTGGCCAAAAAAGGGCTTGCAGATTTCAGGAAAGCATTCAGCCTGAATGACCGTTTCTATTTCCGGAAAGAATTATTTGCAGGAAATGAAGAAAAAATGAATCAGACCATTGGTGTGCTGAATGATATCCAGTCCTATGAAGAATCGATTACGTATCTGAAGGAGGAGTTGCAATGGGACATGGAAAATCCATGTGTGGCAGATTTTATCCGGTTACTGGAAAAAAGATTCTTATAATATAAAAAATGAATGGCTAAGCTATACATCATACCAACTCCTGTCGGTAATCTGGAAGATATGACCTTCCGGGCCATACGGATTCTAAAGGAAGTAGATCTTATTTTAGCAGAAGATACACGTACGACCGGATTATTGCTGAAACATTTTGAGATACAAAATAAAATGCAGTCACACCACAAGTTCAATGAACATAAAACAGTGGAACAAATTGCGGCAAAAATCCTCTCCGGGGAAAATATTGCATTGGTTTCGGATGCCGGTACTCCCGGGATTTCAGATCCCGGATTTATGTTAGTACGGGAATGTGTACGGCAGGGGGTACAAGTAGAATGCCTGCCCGGAGCAACCGCATTTGTACCGGCATTAGTGGTTTCCGGATTACCCGGAGATAAATTTTGTTTTGAAGGTTTTCTTCCACAAAAAAAAGGAAGACAAACTCGTATAAAAGAATTAGCGACAGAAGAAAGAACAATTATTTTTTATGAATCACCTTACCGGGTCGTCAAAACATTGACGCAGTTAGCTGAATATTGCGGTACAGACCGGAAGGTATCCGTTTCAAGAGAAATATCAAAATTTTACGAAGAGACAGTAAGAGGTTCTCTGGAAGAAGTGATCACCCATTTTTCGACTCACGAGCCAAAAGGGGAATTTGTTATTATTCTGGCAGGAATCAAATCCGGCAAAGAAAATAAAGAAACAGAAAAGTTAAACTAAAACGACAACCCAAATGAAAAAGGTATTATTAGTTTCTATTTGCATAGCTGCGCTGACCTCTTGTGGACAGCAATACTCTGCCGAAAATAAAAGACTTCAGTCACAAAACGATTCATTAAGACTGGAGAACGCAAAATATGCAAGCGAAATGGATGAAATGATTACCATCCTGAACGAAATTGAAGCCGATTTCCAGGCGATCAGGGATGCGGAAAATTACCTGACCATGCAAAACCAGGGAGGCGAATTAAGCGTCTCTGCCCGCAATCAGATCCGGCAAAACATGCAACTGATCAGTGAAACACTGAAAAAGAATAAGGAGCAGATACGGCAACTGGAAGACAGGCTAAACAAAAGCAATGTTCAGTCTTCTGCTTTGCGTAAAACAATTGACCGCCTGACTTCTGAAATTGACCAGAAAGCAACCACCATCATGGCTCTTCAGGAAGACCTGGCCCAAAAGAATGTCCGCATACAGGAACTGGACGAGATCGTAACCAACCTGAATGAAGAACTGGAAGGATTAGCCACAGTTACCGCGGCTCAATCTGAGACCTTAAATCAACAGGATAAAAGTATGCACACGGCTTACTACTGTTTTGGCACATCCAAAGAGTTGAAAGACCAGAAGATATTATCAGGTGGAGGCCTTTTCGCAAAGTCAAAAGTATTGCAGGACGGCTTTAATAAAGACTATTTCATATCTATTGATATCCGCGAAGTATTGGAAGTGCCCCTCTTCGCTAATAAAGCAAAGCTGAAATCCAACCATCCGGAAGGATCGTATGAATTTGCCAAAGATGAAGATGGAAACCTGACACTGAATATTATAGACTACAGATCTTTCTGGAGTCTGGGAAGGTATCTGGTAATCGAAGTAGGTTAAATGAAATATAAAAATCTTTTTATTGATTTAGACGATACGTTATGGGATACGTATCACAATAATAAAGAATGTCTCGAAGAGTTGTATATCGATTATCACTTTGATCGATACTATACCTCCTTCGAGACTTTTTTTGATATCTATATGCCACATAATTTAGAATTATGGGCTAAATACCGGAGAAATGAGATCGACCGGCAAACCCTTATCCTGGAACGTTTTCGTTATGTGACCCGTCCGTTAGGAATAGAAGATCCAGCTGCTGTCCTGAAAATTAACCATGATTTTCTTCAACGAACAACGACTAAAACCCGTTTGGTTCCGGGAGCGATCGAAATACTGGAATACCTGCGCCCTTCTTATCGCATGTTTATTTTATCCAACGGATTCCGGGAAGTTCAATTTAAAAAGCTGGCTAATACCGGACTCTCACCCTATTTTGAGAAAGTGATCCTTTCTGAAGACGCAGGCATACAAAAACCCCATAAAAAGATATTTGATTTCGCATTAAAAAACACGAATTCCCGGCGTACTGAAACCTTGATGATAGGGGATAGCTGGGAGGCTGATATCGTAGGAGCATATGATTCTAAAATAGATCAACTTTGGCTGAATCCGGAAAATCTTACTCCACAAGGATTTACTCCTACTTATACAGTTCATACCTTAGAGGAAATAAAAGATATATTATAAAAAAGCTGTTTTCTGATTCACTCAGAAAACAGCTTTTCAATGATTTCCATCCCCTCAAAATTCCGACGCAAAATGGAATTTGATATCCGGAAAATCATTTTGTGCCATCGTTAACACATAAGCGGAATCAGCCAGATAAACATCCCGGCCCTCTTTATCCAACGCCATATATTGAGCCTTCCGCTTTTTAAAAGCATCCAGCATCTGCATATTATCACTTTCTATCCAGCAAGCCTTATATAAACTAATCGGTTCCCATTTACATTGCGCACCATATTCATGCAACAAACGATACTGGATTACTTCAAACTGCAACTGGCCTACCGTCCCTATGATCTTCCGTCCGTTAAACTGGTTAATAAATAACTGGGCAACCCCTTCATCCATCAATTGCTCAATCCCTTTATTCAACTGCTTGGTTTTCATCGGATCCGCATTTTCAATGTATTTGAACATCTCCGGAGAGAAACTGGGCAATCCTTTAAAATGCAATTCTTCACCAGCGGTCAACGTATCCCCGATCTTAAAATTGCCGGTATCCGGTAAACCGATGATATCCCCGGCAAAAGCTTCGTCCACGGTCTCCTTTTTCTGAGCCATAAAAGCGGTCGGACTACTGAAACGCATCATTTTTCCAAAACGGACATGCTTATAATTGGCATTCCGCTCAAACCGTCCGGAACAGATCTTCACAAAAGCAATACAACTCCGGTGATTCGGGTCCATGTTGGCATGGATCTTAAAGATAAAACCACTAAAGTTATCTTCTTCCGGTATAACCTCCCGTTCAATCGCCTGCACAGGACGGGGAGACGGGGCTATCCGGATAAAACAATCCAGCAATTCCTTCACACCAAAATTATTCAGGGCAGATCCGAAGAAGACAGGGGCTATATCTCCACGCAGATAGGTATCCACATCAAATTCCGGATAAACCCCTTCTATTAACTCCACATCCTCTCTCAATTTCTGAGCTAAAGAAGTTTCGATATATTTTTCCAGTTCCGGACTCTGAATATCTTTAAACTCTACACTTTCCGTAACCACTTGTTTACTGGGAGTATAAAGATCCAATTTCTGTTCAAAAATATTATATACTCCCTTAAAAACGCTGCCCCATGTCAATCGGCCAGCTTAAGGGACGGACTTTGATCTGAAGTTCCTCTTCAATCTCATCCAGCAGATCGAAAGGATCTTTTCCATCCCTGTCCATCTTTTAACAAAAACGATCACCGGTGTCTTTCGCATGCGACACACCTCCATCAGTTTACGCGTCTGTGCCTCGACCCCTTTGGCAATATCCACTACAATGATCACACTATCTACTGCCGTTAAAGTACGGAAAGTATCTTCTGCGAAATCCTGGTGACCAGGCGTATCCAATATATTGATTTTATGATCTGCATAATCAAAAGCCATCACGGAAGTAGCCACAGAGATCCCGCGTTGTTTTTCTATCTCCATCCAGTCCGAAGTGGCTGTTTTCTTGATTTTATTTGATTTTACAGCACCTGCCACATGGATCGCTCCCCCGAAAAGCAACAGTTTCTCTGTTAAAGTAGTTTTTCCCGCATCCGGGTGACTGACAATTGCAAAAGTTCTTCTCCTTTTGATCTCTTCTGTAAACTGGCTCATTCTCTATTCACTAATTTCTTATAACAAACACGCAAGCTCTGCTCCCAATGGGGAATCGTTAGCTGGTATGTCATCTTTATTTTTGTTTTATTCAATACACTATAAAACGGACGGGCAGCCCGCGTAGGATATTCAGAAGACTCTATAGGCAACACCTGCGTAGTCATCCCAGCTAAAGAAAATACTTTTACCGCAAAATCATACCAGCTACAGACTCCTTCATTGGAAAAATGATACACACCAGAAATAAAAGAAACTTTTTCCCCATAGCTTATCACTTCCAAAATAGCTTTCGCCAGGTCTCCGGCATAGGTGGGCGTACCAATCTGGTCAAATACCACCCGCATTTCTTCCCGCTCTGTACCATAACGTAGCATAGTCTTCACAAAATTATTTCCAAACTCCGAATATAACCAGGAAGTACGGATAATGACCGAACCAGGTGATACCGCCTGAAGCACCTCTTCACCAGCTACTTTTGACTTGCCGTATACAGACACCGGACAAACCGGATCTGACTCGATATAAGGGAGATTTTTAGTCCCGTCAAACACATAGTCTGTTGAAATATGGATCATCCTTGCACCGGCACAAACAGCAGCTTTCGCCAAATTGGCAACGGCATCTCTATTAATAAGGAAACTCAGCGTCTCCTCCTCTTCGGCCTTATCTACTGCTGTATAGGCAGCACAATTAATAATATAATCAACCGGATGAATAGAAAAGTAATTTCTTACAGCCTCTTCATCACAGAGGTCCAATGTATCCACATCGGTAAACAAAAAATGATATTCAGGATAAGAAGAGGTAAGCGTTTGAATACATCTTCCCAATTGCCCGTGGGCTCCGGTAACTAATATGGTTTTCATTCTTTATTCGTCTTCTAATTTTAGTACCCCATTCATATCCTCCCGGTATTTTTCCGAAAGAAGAGCCAGAAAAGAACTGACCTGTTTAACTCCCTCCATCGTTTCCGGACTCACTTCCCGCTGTTGCATCCTCAACAATAAATAACCATACACCGCGGAAAAGCAGGTTTCCAATTCAGGGACCTCCACACCACCTGACTTGGCACGTAACTGAACAATATAAGGTAATGTTTTATAATAGGCAGCCTGATAGATCATCTCCTTAGGAGATTTAAGCAACCGGAGATGAAGATCTGTCAACGAGATGATCACATTCCGGTTCAACTGAATATGTCCTTTATCCATCACCCCTTCGCTGCGCATCATCTCAATCAATTCTTCATACCATTGACTGATCTCCGTTTTCACCTCTTCCGGCTGATCATAACGGGATATAATATTCTGCCGGATCGTTTCAATATCAAATCGGCTGGCACGTATCAGATCTTCTACCTGCCACATATATAACAGATACTCTGCAATATTCTCTTTTCTTTTTTGTTTTGCAACGATCATAAGGATAAACTATAATCAGACATCGATTGATAGAAATCAGCGTCTTTGACTCCTAACTGACGGCATACCAATCTGGCGGCATTCAGATTCAATAAAAAATAGACATCCGGCAGAAACACCCGGAACTCACCATAACGGGTTTGCAACCAGGTCTGTCCTTCTCTTTCTATAACCGTATGTTCATCATAAGGGATAGCCGTTACATCTTCACGTACTCCTTCAGCCAGATTTCTCACCAAAGGATCCCCACTGAAATAAACTAACTTACCTTCTCTTTCTATGGAAGCAACAAACGACCGGTAAATTTCATAATATGCTTCCGGAGTAGCTGCTCCTGTTGCAACAGTCCACGATAAATTAGTCAATAATACAATATGAGGACGATAAAATTCCAGTTGTACCCGCTTTCCCAATTCAGAAGTGATCTGCGCATCCCCCTCAATAAGGGCAATACGTGAACCATACATCAATTTGACCCGGTTGGAAAGCACAGGGATCTCACTGGACAATGCATAGTCAAATTTCAGGTTCTGCTTTTCCAACGCATAAGCGATCATAGAAATGACCGACTTTTTGCCTTGCGCTCCGGCCACCACCACACGGGTCTTCTCTTTGGTCCGGTGAAAGATAAACTCCGGAACAGATTGAATAAGCAAACCTGATTCTTTGGCCCGTACCAGTTCCGGATTATCAGATCTGACCTCTGCACCTAAAACCACAAAATTTATATTTTTTGTTAATTTCTCCGGGAACCACCCTTCTCCGTAATACTTACATTTCGCTGCCTGAAGTTTCGTTTTGGTTGATTCTGTCAACTGCTCTGCCGAAACGGTCACTTCATATCCTTTCTCACGAATTGCCAGTGCCAGGTCAAGCATCAGTGGCTCAGACACGGAGATCAAATGAACTTTTCGCATCCTTCACATTTTATCCTACAAAGGTACAACAAAATAACAAAATTGTAAAGGTAGATCTCAAAAAGGGAAACAAAATCTACTAAGCACTCATATTTCTCTGTTTTAATACTTTAACGACTATACATATTTTCTCATAAGATAAATTATTATTTTTGCATTTTAGATTCAACTAACTCATTAACATGCCGCAAATAACAAATAAACTGTACCCGGTAGGGATCATGGCCGTTTTAATATTACTATTAGTTGCCAATCTGACGTGTAAACAGATGAGACAACCGACCAGGGAAGAAATGACCATAGAGACTGTCAGCCACACAGAAGACCCCGGAGGAACTCTCTTTCAATATGGCATTTGTATAGATACACTCCACGTCAATGATTATACCGTCAATAACGGAGACCATCTGGGAGGAATTTTTGCCCGTCTCGGATTCGCTGCTCCTGAAATTGAAAAGATCATTCAGGCGACTTCCCATCTGCTGGACCCGACAAAATTACGGGCCGGAATGAATTATACGACCTTTACGACTAAAGGAAGAAATGAAAAGATCCGCTATATGGCTTTTGCCAGGTCCGCGGTAGATTATACGATCATCGATCTGACGGAAGAATTTCCCAAAGCATACGAATTCAATAAACCGGTCACCCTTAAACGGACCTATTCGGAAGGAATACTCACCTCTTCTTTATGGAATGCGATCAAATCAAAAGGAGGAGACCCGATGTTAGCACTCAGGCTATCCGATGTATTTGCCTGGCAGATTGACTTTTTTGATGTAAAAGAGGGAGATTCTTTTCAGGTGTTATATGATGTCGCTTATATCGATGATACCACAGCACTGAATATTGCAGCCATTAAAGGGGCGGTCTTTACCCATAAAGGAAAAGAATATACAGCCATCCCCTTTGAACAGGATAGTGTGTCACAATATTTTGATGAAGAAGGAAACAGCTTACGAAAAGCATTTTTAAAAGCTCCGTTAGACTTTTTCCGTATTACCTCCCGTTTTTCCAACTCCCGCTTCCATCCGGTACTAAAAAAATACAGAGCTCATCACGGTGTAGATTATGCCGCGCCGGTAGGTACACCAGTCAAGAGTATAGGAGATGGGACAGTGATTGCAAAAGGATATGAAAGCGGAGGAGGAAACTATCTGAAAGTAAAACACAATTCTGTCTATACAACGACCTATATGCACCTGAGCAAATTTGCCAGCGGCGTTCAGGTCGGCAGTCGCGTCAGACAGGGAGAGGTGATCGCTTATGTAGGTTCTACCGGGCTTTCCACAGGACCTCATCTGGATTTCCGGGTACATAAAAACGGACAGCCCATTGATCCCCTCCAGATGGAAGCACCCTCTTCCGAACCAATCAAAGCCGAACTGACAGACAGTTTTTCCATAGTTAAACACAGGGTCTATGCAGAATTAGATAGCTTCCGCATCCTCCATGCCAGCCGGGAAGCAGTCATTGCACAGGAAGGGTTCTATAACAGAGAAGGATGGTTCAGCTCTTCAGCATACTAAACACTTTAATTGAAAAGGGATAATGGATAATTGAAAATTATTTCTTACATTTCATTTTCAATTCTATAAATTAACGCCTATGAAATTTTTAGGGAATATAATCTGGTTGATATTCGGTGGGCTCATCACTGCTGTTGAATATTTGATAGCCAGCCTTTTGATGATGATCACAATTATTGGTATACCATTCGGACTTCAGACACTTAAAATGGCAACCTTAGCGCTCTGGCCTTTTGGCCGGAAGGTTACAGACAGCGGGAACTCCGGAGGGTGTATCTCTATTATTATGAATGTGATCTGGTTATTTCTGGGAGGATTCTGGATCTGCCTGACCCATGTAGGATTTGGTCTGCTGCTCTGCATTACCATTGTAGGGATCCCCTTCGGAATGCAACACTTCAAACTGGCGGCATTAGCCCTGACACCATTTGGGAAAAACATCTCCTGAAAGCTACCTGATCACAGGATAATGTTCCCGGGCATACGCACGGGAACAGGCATTAAAATGCCACCACTCGTATAAAACAGTGGTAAAACCGGCTTCCCGCATAATACTCCGTAATAATAAACGGTTATTTAACTCTTCGCGGGTAATTTTGCCGCTTTTGACTAATTCTTCTTCCTGGTTAATGTGAGCCTCTACACCAAAATAATCAAAATCACATCCCATAGAGATCGCCTGACCACTCTTATCCACAATAGATAGATCTACAGCCATCCCATAATTATGCAATCCCCCGCCATTCGCCGGATTACTTACATAATTGGTTTTGTCGGTTCCCCGCACTAAATTCCACATTTTCTGCTGCACAGACATCGGACGGGCCGCATCATAAATAATAAGGGAATAATGAGGTAACTTTTCTTTTAGTAACCGTTGAGCCTTTAACAATTTCTCTGCTGCATCGGGATGCAACCAGACACCAGTGATCCCTTCATACACAGCTTCTCCCATAATATTGTCTGAAGTGGCGTATTTCAGCTCCACATGGAAGGTTGTATCTATGGCAGCCACATCCACTAATCCCTGCGAAGCAAGGTAACGATCCAGATCTGCTGCTTTACCATGAAAACAGAGAAATAAAATAGACAGAATATAGATGAACCTTTTCATACCGGAACCTTTAATCAACAGCTACCTGCTCCACCTGAACCGGATAATGCAAAAAAATGGTAGCCGCTTCAGAAAACTTCTCCGCCGACTCCGTAGTCAGAAAACGAGACCTGCCTTCTTTCGTAAGTTTACGGTCCATCTCCGGATGACGTACCAGATATTCTTTCAGGCTCTCCGCCACTCTTTCGCCCTGGGAAAAGACCCGGACATGTTCCGGTAAAAATTGTTTGATCTTATCCTCTAATAGAGGGTAATGGGTACATCCTAATACTAACGTATCAATCATCGGATCCACAGAAAGAATATGGGTGAGATGCTTTTCTACAAAATAATCCGCACCGGGAGAGTCAAATTCCTCATTCTCCACCAGAGGAACCCACATCGGACAAGCTTCTCCCGTGACCTGAACAGCGGGAAACATCCGGCCGATCTCTATAGAATAAGAGTGGGAATGAATCGTTCCTGCTGTTCCCAGAATACCCACATGACCGGAAGAGGTGATCTCCGGAATGATCTCCACGGTCGGCCGGATCACTCCTAAAACCCTTCGTTCCGGATCGAGTTGAGGCAAATCTATTTGCTGTATACTCCTCAAGGCTTTGGCAGAGGCAGTGTTACAGGCCAGGATGACCAACTGACAACCTTCCTCAAACAATTTAATGACCGCCTGCCGGGTAAACCGGTAAACCACATCAAAAGAACGGGAACCATACGGAGCCCGGGCGTTATCTCCCAGATAAATAAAATCATACTCAGGCATCTGTTCCCTGATTTTATCAAAGATCGTTAACCCTCCATACCCGGAATCAAAAATACCGATTGGTCCTGCTTCTTTTGAAAACATATATATCTATCCTTTCTCTATAATATAACAAAGGATGCCACTTCATAAAGAAGGGCATCCCGTATGTTTTATCTATATAAAAATCAGAGACCTAATTTTGTTCTTACCTTTTGTGTTGCATTAATAGCATTATCACTTGTATAAAGGAAAACAGAAGGATCAATGATATAAGTGTAACCATTTTCTTCACCTACCGCTTTGATCGCATTCTGGATCTTATCCTGTACAGGCATCAGCAATTCCTGCTGTCTTTGCTGTACATCCTGCTGAGCGATGGGAACGAAATTATCCATGCGGGCACGGATGTCTTCAATTTCCTGCATTCTTCTCAGTTTGATATTTTCAGTCAGTGAATCCTGCTGAGCAACAAAATCCTGATATTTTTTAGTATACTCATCCTGCATCTGTCTCAATTCAGTGGTATACTTTTCATTCAATTCTGCCATCTGTTGTTCGATCGCAGCCATTTCCGGCATGGCGTTAAAGATCTCTCCTACGTTTACATAAGCAATTTTAGCCTCCTGAGCAAATACACCCAGGGGAAGAATCGCAAACAATAAAATGATAAGTTTCTTCATCTTTCTTTTATACTAATAATTTGTTATTAATCAAGCAGTATATATGTATTTCATATAAAGCCCACAAATGTAAGCATTTATTTTGAATATCCTAACTTCACAAGGACCTCATTACTGATATCAATCTTAGGAGAAGCAAAGATAATACTCATCGCGGAAGCCCGGTCCAGCACCAACTGATACCCCTGAGATTCCGAAATATCTTTCACGGCATTATATATCTCATCCTGGATCGGTCTCATCAGACTTTCCCGGCGTTTATACAACTCTCCGTCCGCACCGAAATATTTCCGTTTCAACTCCTGTGCTTCCTGCTCCTTTTCGATGATCTCTTCTTCCCGTTTACTTTTCATTTCAGCAGACAGGAAAACCAGATCACTCTGATAGGATTTATACATATTCTGGGCTTCCTGCTGGACAGCCTCCACCTCATTCTGCCATCTTTGAGAAAGCTGGCTCAACTGTTCATTTGTCATTTCATATGCCGGAATATTTTTTAATATATATTCCATATCTATTAAAGCATACTTTTGTGCCATACCTGCCAGAGAGCAGAAAAGCAGCAAAGTACTTAGAACAATCATTTTTTTCATATTCATTCTTTCTTTTTACTCGTTAGATCTTATGACTACAAATATAACAGAGGGTTTATAATAACGAGGCTAAATTAAGTTAACTAAAACTCCTGACCTATGATAAAATGTAAATTACTTCCACCTTTATTAGAGACATTACCATCCGGCACATCAAATCCATAGGCCCAGTCAATACCCATCAAACCGATCATCGGCAGGAAGATACGAACACCTACTCCGGCGGAACGTTTCAACGCAAACGGGTTAAAATCCTTCATATTTACCCAAGCATTACCTGCCTCAACAAAAGCAAGACCATAAATAGTAGAAGAAGGTTCCAACAGGAACGGATACCGTAACTCCATAGACAAACGGGAATAAGCATATCCATACCCACGTCCGTCATTTCCGGCAATACTACCATTATCATATCCTCTCAAACCAATCGCCTCTGTAGCATAGGTACTGGAATATCCACTCATACCATCCCCCCCCATATAGAAAGTCTCAAACGGGGAACGTTTATTTTTATTATAGGTTCCCAGAAATCCATATTCTACACGTGACATTAATACCGGCGTACGTTTTACCGTTTGAGGAGCTAATGGCGAGAAGATCTTCGCTTTGAATTTCCACTTATGGTATTCAATCAATTTATATTTTTCGTCATTGGCCAGATTCGCGTAATCTTTATTATCAAACAAAGAGTAAGGAGGAGTCGCAGCAACTGATACCATAAACTGGGAACCACGGCGGGTATACAGCGGATTGTCAATTGAGTTACGCTGCAACATCAATTCTAAGTTAATATTATGGCTGGTTCCATTATTGATCAGGAAGTAATCCCAGTCTTTCATCATATATACCTGATAATTCAGGGTAGCCATAAACTGGAAGTAGTCATCCGGCCAGCTCAGACGTTTACCATACCCGGCAGATACCCCAAACATCATAATGGATTTATCCGGGTCCAGATAATTATCATAGCTGTACAATGAATTGTATCCCCCCATACTTGAACCATATCCATACATACTACTCATATAATATGGATTACTGTACATGTTATTATAATAATTACTACTGATATCCGTCTGTTTAGAGAAATAAGCACTTATTGAAAGTGTATTCGGACGTTTACCTCCGAACCAGGGATCCATAAACGAGACACTGTATGCCTGATAATAACGGCCGTTTGTTTGTCCGCTCAACACCAATGTCTGTCCTTCCCCCTGAGGAATAATACCTTTATAGGTTTTCGGATTCAGGAAGTTTTTCATAGAGAAGTTCGTAAACTTCAGACTTAACTTACCGATCACCCCGGTTTGTCCCCAACCGGCAGAAAACTCTACCTGGTCATTCGCTTTGGAAACCAGATTATATTCAATATCCACCGTTCCGTTCTCCGGATCAGGTAGTGGGTTCGGAGCCATATTTTCCGGGTCAAAGTGTCCCATCTGGGCTAACTCACGAATAGAACGCATCAGGTCTTCCCGGCTGAACAACATCCCCGGTTTGGTACGAAGTTCCCGGCGGACAATGTCTTCATACAACCGGTCATTACCATTGATGATCACCCGGTTGATCGTGGCCTGGGGCCCTTCCTGAATACGGATCTCTAACGAAATGGAGTCACCTTCCACATCTACTTCCACCGGGTCTGCTCCAAAGAACAGGTAACCATTGTTAAAGTAGATATTAGAAACGGCATCATCTGCGGTAACTAAACGCTCATTCAGTTTTTTCTGGTTATACACTTCTCCCGGTTTCATACTCAGGACAGCTTCTAACAGTTCTGTCGGATAATGCGTATTACCCACAAAACGAATATCTTTCAGATAATATTTCTGCCCCTCTTCCAGAGAAATATGAATATTCACTTTCTTCTCATTGAAATTATAAACCGTATCACTTAAAATAACGGCATCCCTGTATCCGAATTCATTGTATTTATCAATGATATTCTGTTTATCATTTTCGTACTCTTCCGTAGTGAACTTCTTCGTACTGAACATTTCAAGGATACTGGTCTTCGGACGTTTAGGCAAAGAGAACTTTTCATTGGTTTTCTTCATCGCCTTCTTCAGGGTAATCACTGAAAGAGCTTCATTCCCTGTAAAAGTAATCTCGTTGATCTTGGTTTTCTCATTCTTATCAATGACAATATCCACGATGACCTCTCCTTCATTCGACAGGTCATCTTTCTGTATGATATCCACATCGACATTTTTAAATCCTTTTCCGTCAAAATATTTCTGGATCACGATCTTGGCACGGTCCACCAGATTAGGAGTCACCTGAAAACCTTTCTTCAAACCCAAACGGGCTTCCAGATCTTCCCGTTCCCCTTTCTTAACCCCTTTATAGTTTACCTGGGAAATACGGGGACGCTGTTTTAACTGGATCTCCAGCCAGACCTGATCCCCTTCGATCTTCGTAGCAAGGATCTTTACGTCTGAAAACAGGCCATGCCGCCAGAAGCGTTTCACAGCCGTTGTAATTTCATCACCCGGAATGGTAACCACATCTCCCACAGATAAACCGGAAAAACCGATCAGTACAAAATCATCATAATTCTGTGCACCTGTGATTTGAATATCTGCAATTTTATATCTTTTCGTTACTGAATACGAAATGGCCGGAACCTCCGCAGGTACCTCAACATGTGTAGTGTCGCTTTCCTGGGCAAATACACCCGAAACACAGCCCAGGAAAATAAAAAACAGCACTAATTTCTTATACATATACTGCTATTGGTTTATAGATTTAACTGCTCGCTTATCTTACCAAAACGTCTTTCCCGTTGTTGATAATACAAGATAGCTCCATACAACTCTTCTTCTCTAAAATCAGGCCAGAAAACATCCGTAAAGTAAAACTCCGCATAGGACAACTGCCATAACAGAAAGTTACTGATACGCTTTTCTCCTCCTGTCCGTATCAACAGATCCGGATCCGGAATACCTTTGGTAGTAAGATGGTCTGAGACAACCGCCTCAGTTATATCATTGGGGGTAATTTTCCCTTCTTTCACTTCCGCAGCTAACTGTTTGACAGCTTCCACAATCTCCCATTTGGCAGAATAGCTCAAAGCCAAAACTATCGTGGTTCCCGTGTTTGCAGAAGTTTCCTGAATACAGGAAAGTAATGTGGCCCGGGCTTTTTCCGGTAAACGATTCAGGTTCCCGATCGCCTTCAGGCGGACATTATTTTTCATCAAATCCGGTGTCTCCCGATGAATAGCTGTCACCAGCAATTCCATTAAAGCCTGTACCTCGGCTTCCGGGCGATTCCAGTTCTCATTCGAGAACGTGTACACCGTCATATATTTTAAACCAATAGCTGTCGCAGCTTCCACCATTTTCCGGACGGAAATCACACCTTCCTGATGGCCAAAACTACGGTCTTTCCCCTGCGCTTTTGCCCATCGGCCATTTCCATCCATAATAATAGCAATATGCTGCGGCAAACGCTGCCTGTCTATTTTTTCTATCAATGACATGCGTCTTTCATAATTACATTAAAAGCCCGGCAGGCTATTTATATTATTACAAGGCCTGCTACGGGGACCAAAGTCCCAGGTAACAGATAGCAGTAAGAAAGAATACCAATCTTTATTCTTCAACATACTACTACTTATCTCATACGGGTTATTCAGAAATTCATTACTATCATCCGTTACATCCAGACTGTCACTAAACAGTTTGCGGAAAGTAAATTCACATCCTAAATTTACCCTGTTCCTGATCTTATATTTTGCACCCACACCAAAGGGAATATTCAATCCGGCAAAAGTCCGGTTATTTCCGGGTGCAACAGTCACGCCCATTCCCAAAAGAACGTACGGCGTAAACCGTTTGGTGTTCATAAAAGCATACTTATCGCTATAAGCAAAAAAATTAAATTCAGCCTGTCCCCCCAGATCAATCAGGTCACGGGTGAATGAAGCCTGAGCACCAAGCGGAAAAACATTATCCAGCCCCTCCGTACTTCCGGAAACACGTCCCCAGGTAAGATTACCCTTCAACGCCCAACGGAAATTCATATTATAGCGGAAAACCCCACCCAAAGCAGGATTCATTCCTTTAAAGAAGGTGTTCTTATTAACATCCCCCATATAAAAGGAGCCGCCGGCCATACCACCGATCTCATATTTATATTCCTGCGCCTGTGCAACAAAAAAAGATCCTGCCGCCAGAGCCATAATCCATAGGATGCGTTGAAAAAAAGCTGAAGTCATACCCTTACATGTTTATTACTACATCTTTTTATAACGCAGGATCCTCCATAAAATTATATGCGATCAGCGTTTCTTATTTAGCAAAACCTAACCGGTTTATGCGTCCCTGCCAGATCTCGTCCAATATGTCTGATTGCTCGCTCGTTTTTCCTCCGAAAATAAGCATGGTCTGGTCCTTGTCTACCACTAAAGAGCTGTATCCTCTTGCCGGATATTCCGGTGAGAAGACCACTAATGTGTCAGACAAGCTCCACACGACTCCATCATCTTTCGACAAATATATATCTTTAAGAGCCTTACCGGAAGCGTCAATGCCCCCCATCAGGAAAAACATATCATCATATTTAGCCAGCATGGCACCGGACCGTTTTTCAAAATAATTTGATTTTTCATCTGTGAGCAGGATCCAGGTAGTAGCATTTCCCATCGTACCCCAGGATGAATTCAGATAGTTTCCTTCCGTATCCTTTCCTCCTGCAACCATCAACCGCTCAAAATACATCGCCTGGTAACTGATGCTGCCAAATCCGGTAAGCGGGAATCCGGCAGGTACAGCCGAAGTTTCCGGATCACTGATCCAGCCCTGCGATTCATTCATACCGGCAAAATATAAGTTTCCATCTTCTTCTATAATAGTAGCCAGGACAGCCGGTTGATTCAATCCTTCCCTGACCACTCCTAACAACGCTTTCACGTTCGGAGTATTCTCTTCGGAAGCAAACCAGTTGCGGCCATCGACAGAGCGGTAAAGAATACCTGTTGTTGCCGGCACATACAATTCTCCTTCAAATGCGGTGATCTGTGAAAGGATCAGACCACTTTCCGGCAAACCGTTCAGGGATAACTGACTCCAGCTTTTCAAATCGTTCACAGAGGAAGAATATAATTGATAACCATTTCCGGCCGGAGACGGTTGCACATACATCAAATAATTTTCCACACCATCCACTTCAAAGGGGATCACTTTCTGTTCTTTTGCAGCTATTCCTAACACATTTTCAGCCAGCAGGCCCCATGTCATAGAATCAGGAACAACCGTATGAATATTGATCTGTGCAAGGTAGTTTTTAGTGGTGATTCCATCATACGCTGTCACGGTGATCCGGACAGGTTCGGAAAAATCCACAGAATCCGTGCCATTCCACTGGTAGGTTTCCCCGGTCGCTTCCGGCGTCAGGTTCACATTGTAGACCCCACCCGCGGTGTAGGTCAGGGACATCACCAGCAATTCATTGATCTCCGTACCAAAAGGCATGGAATCCTGATTGAAGATCCTCCCTTCGATCTGGTCAATGGTAAAAACCACATCCCCGATCCCTTCAATAGAGTCATTTGCCAGTTTAAAAGAAGCTATCTGTGCATCACTAAGAGATACAGTTACGGAAGTATCATCTGAATTTAAACAGGAAGATAAGACGAAGAAAACAGCCCCTGTCAGAAATAGTAATATTTTATTTTTCATTGAAACCATTCATTGTATTCCTATAAAAGCACAAAAGTAGAAACATTTTTGGCTTTATACCCTATCAGCCGGAATATTTATAAAATTTTAGTGACAATTCTGTTGTTTTGTAGTCTGTCCGTATGCCCAAAACGGTCCATCCGGTTCACCGGGTTCGTTAACAAGTGGATATGATAGGAAGAAGAGGGAAGCGGAACCGCTTTTTCCCTCCAGCCGGGACATGGGACCTGTACGCCTTCATGAAGAAACAGAGGGGCAGTCTCGATCTGAATCTCATCCCACAGGTCTTCCTGTAGAAAAGAACTCAGTAACCGGCTTCCTCCTTCCACCATCAGGGAGGTGATCTGTTGTGAATAGAGAAATGTCAGTACCTGGTTCAAAACAGGCAACGCCGGATCCAAGGGGATATAGCTGACATTTTTCCGGTCCTGCTTTTTCTGCTCAGTAAATAAAATGGTCGGGACACTTCCATCCAGTAAAAAAGAGTCCGGAGGAAGATCCAGGTTTCTGTCAACCAGCACCCTTACCGGAGACCGGCCGGACCAGGACCGGACCGTTAAAGAGGGATTATCCAATAAACCCGTACAATAACCAACCATAATTGCCATATACTCCGACCGCAGTTTATGGATAGTTTGGGATGTTTCCGGAGTGGAAAAACAAACCGCGGGCACAGAACGGTCCTTTCTGCGGATATCCATAAACCCATCCTCACTTTGCGCCCATTTGAGCAAAACATATGGCCGTCCTAACAGATGGCTGACCATAAAAATCCGGTTCAACTCCCGGGCCTCCTGTTCCATGACCCCTGTAACAACTTCTATTCCGGCTTCCCGTAACATGTTGACTCCCCTTCCGGAAACAGCAGGAAACGGATCCAGACAAGCCACCACCACCCGGGGGATCTGTTTTTGAATGATTAATTCCGCACAGGGAGGTGTTTTACCATAATGGGAACAGGGTTCCAGACTGACATAGAGGGTGGAATCTTTCAGCAAAGACTGATCCTTTACGGACGCAATGGCATTCACCTCTGCATGGGCCTCTCCACATTTCCGGTGAAATCCTTCCCCTATTATTTTTCCGTCGTGCACCACGACACAGCCCACCATTGGATTGGGAGCCACATTCTCCCGCCCTCCTTTCGCCAGTTGCAGGCACCGGGCCATATATTTTTTATCTACTACCATGCTTCCGGTTTGATTATACGCCTAAATCTATTAATTTTGTAACAAAACAAAGTATATGACTGAAACCATTTCCTTTATAAAAGATTCCCTGAGTCCTTTTTTCCCGGAAAATGAAATCCAACGCTTTGTCCGTCTCATCTTAGAACATGTGACCGGCCTATCCCCTCATCAGATTCTCATGAACAAAGATAAGGAATTATCCGGGATGGAAAAAAAAGAGATCCGGGAGATCCTCCACCGACTGAAACAATCCGAACCGATCCAATATATTCTAGGAGAAACCGAATTCTACGGACTTACCTTTCAGGTGAATCCCTCTGTACTTATACCACGGCCGGAAACAGAAGAGTTAGTGGAGGGAATCATCCGGGACAGAAAAGGAAAAGAGACACGCTTAGTGGACATAGGAACCGGAAGCGGATGCATAGCAGTCAGTCTGGCGCATGCACTGCCGGAAGCCCGGATCAGTGCGGTCGATATATGCAGCAAAGCATTAGCCACGGCCCGGAAAAATGCAGAGCAAAATCAGGTAACCGTTGAGTTTATAGAGTCCGACATCCTGGATACGCAAAGATCAAAAAAAGATATTCCGGGAGAGTTAGACTGTATCGTTAGTAACCCACCCTATGTTTTACACCAGGAAAAGGAACAGATGGAAAAAAATGTGCTGGATCATGAACCTCATCTGGCCATATTTGTTCCGGATACGGATCCGCTTCTCTTCTACCGGGCCATCGCGGTTTTGGGAAGAGAGAAACTAAAAGAAGACGGAACGCTCTATTTTGAGATCAACGGGATGTTTGGACAAGAAGTGGTGGACCTGTTAAAAATATATGGATATAAAAACATACAATTAAAAAAAGACCTGCCCGGCAAAGACAGGATGATCAAAGCTGAAAAATGAAAGAAAAAAGTGAAGCAGAATTACTACACCGCATGGCCGCCTATTGCTCCACAGCGGAAAGATGCATACAGGAAATAGAGAAAAAGCTCTCTTCCGCCGGAGCCGGACCGGAGATGTCCGGGCGGATCATCAGCCGCCTGCTGAAAGAAAAATTCATTGATGAATCCCGGTATGCCAGAAGTTTCGTGAATGATAAACTTCGTTACAACAAATGGGGAAAGATAAAGATTGGTTACGAACTGCGGAAGAAAAACATTCCCGAAAATATACGGGAAGAAAGTATCGGACAGATAGATGAAAAGGAATACCAATCCATTCTTATGAATCTGTTGAAAAATAAGAAAAGAACAACAAAAGGAAAAGACGAAAGGGATGTTTTTACCAAATTACTGCGTTTTGCTACCGGAAGGGGATTTGAAAGCAGAGAGATCATTCCCGTCCTGAAACAATTATTCCAAACAGGGGATTATGCAGATGATTTTGAATGATCTGGTTCATCTGTTTTTTCCGGACCTTTGCCTGACCTGTAAAACTCCCTTAGTCAAAACCGAAGATCAGATCTGCCTGAGTTGCCTGTATGACCTTCCCTATACGCATTTTCATAAAAAAAACAGACAATCCGGTCTATGAGCTTTTCCTGGGGAAAGTGGACATACAGCAGGCAACTGCTTTCCTACAGTATGAAAAGGGAAACAAAGTGCAGAAACTGATCCACTCTTTCAAATATCACGGCAATAAAGAACTGGCTTATCTGTTAGGGAAATTAAGCTGGCATGACCTCGCCGATTCACCCTTATTTAAACATATAGACCTCATCATTCCGGTTCCTCTCCACAAAAAACGGCAAAGGAAACGGGGATATAATCAGGCGGAATATATTGCCAAAGGGATCCGGCAGGTTTCCGGTCTCCCGGTCCGTACAGATATTTTGTACCGGGAGATCGCTTCGACTTCGCAGGTAAAGAAAAACATATATGACCGGTGGAATAATATGCAGGAGTTGTTCACCATTAAAAATGAACAAACCATTCAGGGCAACCATGTTCTTTTAGTCGATGATGTGGTTACGTCTGGTTCTACTCTTTGTGCATGTGCCACCAAGTTACTCTCCATAAAAGATGTACAGGTTAGCATCTTTACATTAGCAAAAGCCGGCACTGTTTTTTCATTTACTCCTGGAGAGCCAACTGGTCCATCAGGACAGGCAGATAAGAATCACTGATCGGGATAAGTTCATTACCGATACGGATCCGTTTGCGCTCGATATAATTAATCTGTGAAATAGCAACAATATACGAGCGGTGAACCCGGCAGAAATCTTTACCGGACAGACAAACATCAAACCGTTTCAGGCTGATCTGAGACAACAGGGGTTTACCGGTAGTCCGGTGGATCTTTACATAATCTCCATACCCCTCCAGATAGAGGATCTCCTCCCGGCGTACCCGGATAATCTTACTCCCCTCTTTCACAAAGATCGGTTGCCCCATCTGTTCTTTATGCAGGACTTTGTTGACATCCGCTAACGCTTTATCCAGCTTTTCAAAATACCCCATCAACGCATTCAGCGAGGAAGCATCTCCTTCAAATGTGATACATTTCAGCATATTGATTATCCTTAGTTGGTTATTACGGAAGCAAAGTAATGGAAAACAACCGTAAAGAAAGGTTAACGGTCGGTGAGAGGCTAAACCTGGGCGGTGAAACACCTTTTTCGAAGGGTGAAATGGAAACGCTATTCAATCTCCTGCAAAATCCATTTTTTAAACAAGGGAGATTTCGTTTTACTGATCACAATACGCTCCGGCACAGGGACTAACAAATTCACAGATAACCGGCCACCAAACCAGAGATCAATATCTTTGATTGCCTTCCGGGAAATAATGAACTGCCGGTTTGCCCGGAAAAACAGATGCTCATCCAATTGGCCGGTCAACGCATCCAGCGTACGGTCGACCGGATGTTGCCTGCCATCTGTAGTAAAGGCTGTGACCTTTTCATTGGAAGTATAAAAAAAGAGGACCGTATCTACCGGAAGCGGATAAAATTTATCCGCCAGCATCACCAACAAACTCTTTACTTTATTTCTTTCCCGGATCGTATCATTCGTCCGCATCACATGTGCTTTCCTCTCTTCCGTATCAAATAGTTTCAGTTTATTCAATGCTCTTTCTAATGAAGCAACAGTCACTGGTTTCAGCAGGTAGTCAATGCTACTTACCTGAAAAGCCTGTAAAGCATATTCATCATAGGCCGTAGTAAAAACAACCGGTGCTTCAATGTCTACCTGTTCAAATATTTTAAAGGCAGTCCCGTCCGCCAGATGAATATCCATAAAAATAATATCCGGCTGAGGAAAGGATTGAAAATACTCCACACTCTCCTCTATACTTTCCAACGCTGCGACCACCTCGATCCGGGCAACCTTATTTTGTTCCAATACGGCTTTCAGACTGGCGACGGCAGGGGTTTCATCTTCTATAATAACAGCTCTCATTCTTTAGATACTACTAATTAAACAGATTTATTGATCAACGGAAGGGATACTTTAAAATAATCCTTCCGGTTCGAGATATAGAGATCCTTACCCGTTAGCATCCGGTAACGTCCCCATAGGTTTTTGAGGCCGATCCCACTACTGACACTTTCCTCCACTTTCGGTTGCACTTTGTTGGAGACCACTAACATATCCTCTTCAGTCGTATAGATATCCACCTCCAGCGGATATTGTTTACTGATCACATTATGTTTCACCGCGTTTTCAATTAAAGGCAAAACACTTAATATAGGGAGCTCCCATAGCAAATAGCGGGTATCTGCCTGAATAAAAAAACAGTTTGCCTTCATAACGAACACTCAACAGATAGATATATGCTTTCACAAATTGTAATTCCTCCCCTAAAGTAACTAATTCTTTTTTATTACTTTGAAGGATATACCGGAACACGTTGGAGAGTTCATCTAAATAGGCCAGCGTCTTTTCTTTTTCATCTCCCCTGATCAGCGAATTTAAGCCATTCAATGAATTAAAAAAGAAATGAGGGTTGATCTGTCCCATCAACGCATTATAGGAAGTCTGCAGTTTCTCTGTTTTCAGTTGTTCAAACTCCAATAACATTTGCTGGCGACTATATAACATCCGCATCAGCAACACCAACAAAATGATCGTAATCCAAACAAATAAATGTTCTGTCACCAATGGACGTGGAAAAGGATGCGGTTGCATCGGTTTGAAAAACGGGATATGCGGATCCGGCATCTCCTGCATCTGTGGACCGGGAGGAAAAGGCCTGTCAGACTCCGGATCCGGCCTCATTCCATCCGGTACCATTCCACCGGGTTTCCCTTTAAGCCCCTTCGCCACCATCTGTTCCTGCACTACATTCTCTACAAATACGCCTTGCAGCACCGGATATAATTGAAGGAATAAAAAGGCAAACAACGCGGTAACCCCTATCATAAACAGAACCACTTTATATTCATTCCTTTTAAAAATACGATCACCCAGCCGGGCTAACCGGACAGCCATCTGAAAAATGATAAAAGCAAAAACAAAAACCATCCTAACGCAAAATAGAGATAATACACATTCAAAGGCATGCCAAAAGGGTCCAGTCCACCCTTACTGGAATATTCGTACAATCGCATCAGAAGAGAAAAATTCACAAAGACCGTCACCAGAATGGATACGATCAACCCTACTAACCAATCATTCTTTTTTGTTACTAACATAACTTATTCTGTACCTTAACTTCATCCAACATACTCACAAATATAGAAAATACCCCTCCATAATAAGACACGCTACAGATGAAAAGGAAAAAATAGAAGGCGAACCGCCGGAAACAGATTCGCTTTTATAAAAATGTTTCCGGCAGGATCATTTTCAACATCATTTTCTCCCTGTAAATTTATTTTTTGGTATTCACCTATTCACCTTCCCATAACCCACTGAATCAAAACCTACTACGGTGAATACCTTACCCAAAATAGGTATTCACCGGATATTCACTAAGTATTCACCTTGAACAAAGTATCCTACTATTGATTCATCCTCTTTACCATACAGCCTACATTTTTCTGTAGAGTAGCGCACAAACTATCCGTAGGGTGTAGAGGGTAGCGCCGGAAGGTATATACCTGATCCATGAAAAGGTAGGCATAACACGACGCCAGGGTGTAGAGGGTAGCAATAGTTTTTCTGTATCAAAGAAATGATGGCCCATTAGTTATGAATAATAAACTACCGGAGTTTCAACTAAAAAGTATACCGGGTGAATACCTTTCCCTTCTGGTGAATACCCGGTGAATACCTGTTTTAGCAAGGTGTTCACCGTAGCATCCTTTGATTCAGCGGGTTATGAGAAGGTGAATAGGTGAATATATAAAAATAAATTTCTATGATAGAAAAGCTATACTTAGCCAAGGCAACTGGTCTTTCCTGTCCGGTGTATAATCTTCTTCACCCTCCTGACCTACAGACGACTGATTTATTTAGTCATATCTACCCTGTTCCATCGTTTTTTTGTACTTTTGCTCCATTCTTCCGGAATCTTCTTCCGGAAAATAAATAATAAAAAGACACTATCATTACAGAGAAATAAAATTATGGAAATTGCAAGTAAGTATGACCCTAAAGACGTAGAGGGAAAATGGTATCAGTATTGGTTAGATAATGGTTTCTTCAAATCTGTTCCGGATGAACGGGAACCCTACACCATTGTCATACCTCCTCCTAACGTCACCGGAGTACTCCATATGGGACACATGCTGAACAATACCATCCAGGATATATTGATCCGCCGGGCACGGATGCAAGGGAAAAATGCCTGCTGGGTACCGGGAACGGACCACGCCTCTATCGCGACGGAAGCCAAAGTGGTGGATAAACTGGCACAGAAAGGGATCAAAAAAAGCGACCTGACCCGGGAAGAGTTCCTGGAGCACGCCTGGGAATGGAAAGAGGAGCACGGAGGTATTATCCTGAAGCAATTACGGAAGTTAGGTGCCTCCTGTGACTGGGACCGGACAGCCTTTACCATGGATGAGATCCGTTCCGAAAGTGTGATCAAAGTATTTGTAGACCTGTTCGAAAAAGGGTTGATCTACCGGGGCGTACGCATGGTGAACTGGGATCCGCAAGCCCTGACCGCCCTTTCTGACGAAGAGGTGATCTACAAAGAAGAGCATAGTAAACTGTTCTACCTTCGTTATCAGATCGAAGGGGAAGAAGATAAATATATCATCGTGGCTACGACCCGCCCGGAAACGATCCTGGGGGATACGGCTGTTTGTGTCAATCCGAATGATCCGCGCTATTCTTTCCTGAAAGGGAAAAAAGTAATCGTTCCGTTAGTAAACCGGGCTATTCCGGTAATCATGGATGACTATGTGGACATGGAATTCGGAACGGGTTGCCTGAAAGTTACTCCTGCCCACGATGTGAACGACTACATGTTAGGCGAAAAATACAATCTGCCAACCATTGATATTTTCAATGATAATGGTACGATCAGTGAAGCAGGTGAATTGTATGTCGGAATGGATCGTTTCGATGTCCGGAAACAGATCGCGGTGGATTTGCAGGAAGCCGGTTTGATGGAAAAGATCGAGGACTATGATAACAAAGTAGGATACTCGGAACGTACCCATGTACCGATCGAACCGAAATTGTCCATGCAATGGTTCCTGAAAATGGAAGGTCTGGCAAAACCGGCGTTAGATTCGGTGATGGAGGATGATATTAAATTCTATCCGCAGAAATTAAAAAACACCTATCGCCACTGGATGGAGAACATCAAGGACTGGTGTATTTCCCGTCAACTTTGGTGGGGACACCGCATCCCAGCCTATTATCTGCCGGAAGGCGGATATGTGGTAGCTGACAGTGCTGAAAAAGCCTTAGAGTTGGCTAAGGAAAAAACAGGAAATGCAAACCTGCAACTATCCGATCTGCGCCAGGACGAAGATTGTCTGGATACCTGGTTCTCTTCCTGGTTGTGGCCGATCTCGCTATTTGATGGTATTAATCATCCGGACAATGAAGAGATCAAGTACTATTATCCGACCAGTGATCTGGTCACAGCTCCGGATATTATTTTCTTCTGGGTGGCCCGTATGATCATGGCAGGCTATGAATATGAAAAGGAGATGCCATTCAAAAACGTCTATTTCACCGGGTTAGTCCGTGATAAACAGGGACGCAAAATGTCCAAATCCTTAGGTAACTCTCCGGATCCGCTGGAACTGATTGAAAAATACGGGGCAGATGGAGTCCGTATGGGACTGATGTTAGCTGCTCCTGCCGGGAATGATATTCCTTTTGATGATTCTTTATGTGAACAGGGGCGTAACTTTAATAATAAAATCTGGAATGCGTTCCGGCTGGTCAAAGGCTGGAAAGTAGATGAAACCATTGAACAACCGGAAGCGTCTGCGATTGCGATCAAATGGTTCCGGATGCAGTTGGATAAAACGGTTGCTTCCATGGATGATTCTTTTGGAAAATACCGTTTGAATGAAGCCTTGATGGATGTGTATAAATTGTTCTGGGATGAATTTTCTTCCTGGTATCTGGAAACGATCAAGCCAGGATACGAACAGCCGGTTGATAAAGCAACTTATGACGCAACCCTGACATTCTTTGACTCCTTACTGCGTCTGTTACATCCTTTCATGCCATTTATTACGGAAGAATTGTGGCAGGCACTGGCTCCACGCCAGGAAGGTGAAAGTATCATGGTCTCTCTGCAACCGCAAATTGCGACAGTAGACTTTGACTACCTTCAGGCATTTGAAGTGGTGAAAGAGATTATCGGAGGTATCCGTGCGATCCGCCTGCAGAAGAACATTCCGAATAAAGAAAGTTTAGCACTTGAAATCACAGGCGAACACCACGAGGGCTTTAATCCGGTGATCACTAAAATGTGTAACCTGTCCTCGATCTCTGCTGTGACAGAAAAATCTGCCGGGGCGATCTCCTTCTTAGTACGCACGACTGAATATGCCGTGCCCTTAGGGAATATGTTGAACGTGGAAGAAGAGTTAGCGAAATTAGCGGAAGAACTGAAATATCAACAAGGATTCCTGGCCTCTGTGATGAAAAAGCTGAGTAATGAAAGCTTCGTGGGCAAAGCTCCTGCTAAAGTAATTGAAATGGAACGCAAAAAACAGGCCGATGCGGAAAGCAAGATCAAAAGTCTGGAAGAAAGTATCGCTGCCCTGAAAAAATAACAACATCCAAAGACACCGTAAATCATACATACCATGAAACACACAAGAAGAAAATTTTTCAAGCAAGGACTGACCGGTGCCCTTTTGATGGGTGCCGCGGTTCAGGGACATGCCCTGATCCCCGACCCGGTAAAACCGAAAGCGCCGAAAGCGGTGAATCCCTTTCATTTAGGTATGGCAGGCTATACCTTTGTTCATTTTGATCTGGATACTACCCTGAAAACCTTACAACGGTTAGATATCCATTATCTATGTATCAAAGATTTCCATTTGCCGTTTGACAGTACGGATGCGCAGATTAAAGCATTTCACGAGAAATGTGCGGCTCATCAGGTAACGGGTTATGCGGTAGGTCCGATCTATATGAAAAGTGAAGAGGAGATTGACCGGGCATTTGACTATGCCAGGCGGGTTGGAGTCAAATTAGTGGTAGGGGTACCGAATTATGAATTACTGCCCTATGTGGATAAAAAAGTAAAGGAATATGATTTCCATTATGCGATCCATTTGCATGGACCGGACATAGAACTATACCCGGATGCCACAGATGTATGGGAAAACACGAAAAACCTCGATGCCCGGATTGGGATGTGCTTGGATATCGGCCACGATCTGCGGAATGGGTGTGATCCTGTCGCGGATCTGAAGAAATACCATACCCGGGTGTTTGATATCCATATCAAAGATGTGACGGATTCTTCCAAAGCGGGCGTAGGCATTGAAATCGGACGGGGCCAGATCGATTTCCCCGCCTTTATCCAAATGCTCCGTGAAGTAAATTACACCGGTATGTGTAGCTTAGAATATGAAAAAGATATGCAGGACCCGTTTTTAGGGATTGCGGAATCAATCGGTTATTTTAAGGCGGTGAGTGATCTGGCATAATAGTAATATGATTATATAGCTGATGAGAAGTACATTTTATTTTCTGATCTGTCTGTTGCTTTCTTCCTGTGCCACGATCCAGTATATTGGCATAGAAACCTATAATCCGGCGGAGATCACCTTTCCGGAACATGTAAACAAGGTGTTGATCGTTCACAACGCGGTCCCGCAACCGGATCAGGCCGGATATGAGTACAACCTGTTTGGTGTCCTTCAGGATACCTGCCGGGCCAAAGCCGACAGCGCCCTCTTTGATGCCGCACGGACCCTGGGAAAAGCAATCGCCGAAGAAGGATATTTTGAGGATGTACTTCTCTATCATGAAATGACCCGGACGGATAACGCTTATCTGGCCGATACCAAATTAACGCAGGAACAGGTCCGGGAATTATGCGTAGCCAATGATGTTGAAGCGGTGATTTCCATAGACAGGCTCCTGTTTAACATGAAAAAACAGGTTTCCCGTTTCGCCGGGGGATTTGTAACCGGATTGATCGATGTGGAAATTATCGGTACGGTCAGGGCGTATCTGCCTTCCCGGGAGAATGCGTTGACAACGGTGTTGGTAAAAGATAGTATAGGCTGGGGAGAACACGCCATGGATCTCGAAGATTTGTCGCAGGTACTACCGGATCCGGAAACAGCCCTGCGCACAGCCGGAAACTATATGGGTCTTGCTATATTTACCAACTTTGTTCCTCACTGGCAAAATTCAGTCCGGTGGTACTACACCGGGATGACCACCACCTGGAAAGAGGCATCGGCTTTTGTCTCTACGGAAAAATGGGAGAACGCAATGAACCGGTGGAAAAGTATCTACGAAAAGTCTTCCAGCGGGAAAGAGAAAGCGAAAAGCGCGTCTAATATTGCTTTAGCATACGAAGTAAATACGGATCTGGAAAAGGCGCATGAATGGGCAAAGATTGCTTATGAATTATTTAAGAAAAACAAAGGAGAAGAAGCAAAAGAGACCCAGTTACAGGAAGCGTATATGAATACCTTAGCCGAGCGTATCCGGTCGAATACAAAGTTAAATATTCAATTTGGGCAGCAATAGACTCCGGAATAACGGAAATATTATTACTTTTGAAATATAATTGGGAAAAATAGATACAACTATGAGCGCAAGCAATGTAAAAGTTCAATCCATCGTTGAGAATACGTTTCTATCAGCTATCAAAAAACTCACAAAAGCTGAATCAGTGAATCTGATCAGTGATCTGTATGTTCAGGCTGACGCGGAAACAGGGGAACTCACGATTTTTGATGATGGAGAGAACCAACTGGAAAAAGTGGTGATCTTTGACTGGGTAAACAGCCCGGATCCGGAAAAGGTCTTTAACCATAAAGTCATTGCCCTCGTAAAAGCTGCTCTCAATACATTAGCCGGCAAAGAGGCATTTGAATCACCGGCCTTCACCAGACCGTTTGCTGTCAGTCTTACGGATGAAGAGTTTGTAGTTGTGGAAGAACTTCTCTTTATAGATGATGAAATGTTCCGGCTGGATGATCCTCTTTTAAAGGATCTGGATGCAGATCTGGACAAATTCATCCATGATCTTCTTTCCGATATCGATTAATATCCTTTGCAGGATCCGGTATCCATTCCTGCCGAAATAGCTCAGTTGGTAGAGCAACGCATTCGTAATGCGTAGGTCGCGGGTTCGAGTCCCGCTTTCGGCTCTTCTACAGGGAATTTACTTTTTCCGTAAGCGCCTCACCAAACGGATACATTCACCCATCCACAAAACAATAGACGTAGAGGCGATGATGATCCCCCAGTCTTTCCATGTCAATGGCTCCACGCTGAACATCTGGCCACCGAATGTTACGATCAGGTATTGACCGATTAAAATGATCAAAGCAACAAACAGGAATACTTTACTGCTGTTCAGATCACTGAAAGCGGATTTATTATCTCCAAACGCTTTGGCATTAAACATATTCCAGAATTGCAGCATCACAAAGACAGTAAAGAAATAGGAAAGCTCATAGGAAGACAGTCCGCCGTCTGTATGCTGAAGGTAGAAAAGCAGCCCCATTAATCCGGTAACAAACAGGATCCCTACGATAAAAATGTGATAAGCCATCGGACGGGAAATAATGAAATCTCCATCCGGACCACTTTTCCGGGGTTTATTCTGCATCACTCTTTCATCCGGCGGAAGAGAAGCCAGAGCCGCTGCGGCAAACGTATCCATAATCAGGTTCACCCATAGCATTTGTGTCACCGTTAAAGGAGATTCCGCTCCGAACAGGGATCCCAGTAAGACAATCAGACAGGCTGCCACATTGATCGTCAATTGGAATAACAGGAATTTCTGGATATTCCGGTAAAGGGAACGTCCCCACATGACTGCACGGGTAATACTGCTGAATGAATTATCCAGAATTGTAATATCACTGGCTTCTTTCGCCACAGAAGTGCCATCCCCCATCGATAACCCCACCTGGGCCGCTTTTAGAGCCGGTGCATCGTTGGTTCCATCTCCCGTAACGGCTACAACCGCTCCTGTTTGCTGAAGTAACTGAACCAACCGTTGTTTATCTGTCGGACGTGCCCGGCACATAATCTTTAGTTCCTGTACACGGTTCAGCGCCTCTTCGTCACTTAACGCTTCAAAAGCCGGTCCGGTAATGATATGAGCCTCTGTGTTCTCCGGCTGCCAGATACCGATCTGACGACCGATCTCCCGGGCAGTTCCCGGTGTATCTCCGGTTACGATCTTCACATCGATCCCTGCGTTGAGACAGGACTGAACAGCGTCCGGCACATCTTTTCGTACCGGGTCAGCAATTGCGACAATTCCGATATAGGTCAGATCCGTATCTGCCAGCCGTCCATCCTTAAACAAAGTATCTTCTTTCCCCTGATCCACATACTGATAAGCGAACCCCAACGTTCGCATAGCCTGGTTCTGGTAATCCGCCAACTGCTTTTCTATGCCGGCTTTACTTTCTGTCACGGTTTTAAGAGTCCCATCTATAGCCACCTGTCTGCTATGGGCCAACACGATTTCGGGTGCTCCTTTGACATACAAAATATGTTTATTCAAAAGCGAAGAGCGGACCAAAGTGGCCATATATTTCCTTTCCGTTGAAAAGGTAAGCTGCTCTATGACCGGTGCACTATCCCGTAGTGAAAGATAATCTTCTCCTTCTTTATTTAACCACAAAAGAAGTGCCCCTTCCGTGGGGTTCCCCAGGGCTGTTATCTTATCCTCCGAAAATTCTAAGTAGGCTGTCGAATTCACAGAAATCCCTTCTTTCACTAAGCTACTTAGTTCATCTTTCCCTAACTGCTGTTCATGCAGATTATAGAATTGGGTTTCATATACCTGCATCTGATTTTCTGTCAGTGTACCTGTTTTATCCGTACAGATCACCGTGGTGGCTCCCATGGTTTCACAGGCATGCATTTTACGAACGAGATTATTTGTTTTCAACATCCGGTTCATGCTCAACGCCAGACTCAGCGTCACACTCATCGGCAGACCTTCCGGAACAGAAACAACGATCAGCATCACTGCCACCATAAAGATGTTCAGGACCTGTCCGATCTGGTCCATCACCGGAACACCCGCTGAAACCAATAGCATTTTGACTAATAAAGCGATAAATGTTAAGCCTGCGATCGTATAGCCTGCTTTACTGATCAGTCCGGCAAGCCCTTTCAATTGTATCTGTAAAGGAGTTTCTATATGATTATCGATCTGGGAACCTTCATAGACTTTCCCGTATCCGGTTTCGTCCCCTACTTTTTCGACTTCCATGATGCCATGCCCATCTACAATGGTTGTTCCACGCATGACCACATTGGAGGGATAAGTGGCCTCTTTATCAAACTCCGCTTCCTGGATGGTCTTATCAATCACCGGTTCGCCGATCAGGGTAGATTCGTTTACCTGCAAAGAGATCGCTTCGAGTAGTTTTCCGTCAGCCGGAATCTCTTCCCCGGTCGATAGGACCACCACATCCCCTACGACTACGTCCCGTTTAGAGATCTGATGAATACTTCCCTCCCGGATCACCTTCACCAAAGTATCATCATTCACGGTATTCAGGATGTCAAACGCTTTGTTCGCCCGCATCTCAAAGAAAAAAGAGACACCACTGGCCAGCATGATCGCAAAAAAGATCCCGACCGGTTCCAGAAAAGCCGTGAATCCCTGCTGTTCCGGTCCCCAACAATGCACACCAGCGATGATCAGGGATAAAAACCAGGCAACTAACAAAATACGGATAATAGGATCCTCAAACTTTTCAAGGAATAATTTCCATAAAGAGGTTTTCTGAGGAGGAGTAAGGACATTTTCACCATGTATGCGGCGGCTCTCTTCTACCTGCTGTTTGGTTAATCCCTGAATCGAAGACCGGCCGGAGCCAGTATATTGCTTAGTAGTCATATCAACGCGGATCTGTTTTTAGAAAGGGCAAATTACGGAAAGTTATCCGACATACACAAACATCTGCCGGATACATCTCTTTCCAACCTCATCTTCCCATAACAAGGATCTTGTTCCCCGCGCAGGCGGGGATCGCATGGGGACCAGCAGTTTGGATAAAAAATAAAGGAGACCGTCATTTCTTTTGTGATCCCTGCCTGCTGCTGGGAACCTCTTTTCTATCTCTCCCGAATCTTTCTACCAATCTATTTCCTGTATTTTGCCAACAGCAGGACCGGGTTGGAGTCTTCATCTAATTCCGCAGCGATTTCTTTTAACCGGCCTTTCAATTCCCCTTTTTCATAGGCTTCTATAAGATTGTAAGCATCTAATCTTGTCATAAATGCGATTTCCTCATTATCTACAATAACCGGAGGTATAGGGATTTCATAAACTAAGTTCATGGGTTTTTTATTTATAAAATCATCATTATATATGACACATTCATAAATTGTTTTTTCTTGTCGGTCGTATACTAACTCCGTTGTCGGGAAGCCTGTTTCTTTTACAAAATCAAATTCTTTTTATGGTTTGCATAAAATAATAATTTTCCGTAAGCACACCGGGGAATAAAAATACTTCAGTATCCATAGAGTGAATAGACGGGACTCGTACAATAAAAGGCTTCAACACATGCTCTTGTGAATAGGAATAAATCGTATCGGCAGATAATTCAGTAATCAGCCAACTACCTTGATAAGGGATTAGTGGTTTATTGTAAATGCTATAAATTTTACTGATCACTTTACCATTCGCATCTCTCATCATCATAGATCTCGATTTCTTCTCTTTAAAAGGAATTGGAATCTCCTGAATACTTCCATCCTCTTTGGACACGATCAAAAAATAATTCCTTTTTATTTCCGGCTTATCAATTTCAAAATGTCCATCATGACAGATTAAATGATCCCGGTCAAAATTCGCTATTAAATTATAGAAAACACCTTCTTTCTGCTTGATACTCCGCTTAAAATTACCATACAAATCATACACTACTATTTTTTGAGCGAAATGATTATTAATATAGATTTCATCATTCTCCGTATCCATCGCGATATCTAATATATCTGTATACTCTTCTCTCCCCTGACCCACACGATTGATTTTTCTCAACCCTTTACCATTCCTGTCAAAAATAAATATGTCACCCTTGCTAATCCAACCATGGTCTTTAATTAATAATATATCAGTGTCCATGGCCTGTAAAGAAGCAGATGTAATAAACTCGTCATTTGTTTCCAACGGAATATATTCCACATCCAGAAAGTCCTGAAGAATCAGTTCTTTCTTAGGATAACTTTTTGTTACATCTACTGTAATAAAATCTACGTTATCCGTATTCCTACTTTTACATCCTATTATTATTGACAGGATAATAATATAAACAGGAAGATCCTTTTTCATTTCATTCATTTTTATTTCTTCTACCTCTTTATTGAAATACGATACAATCGTAACCTTCATGAAAAGCAATATTATTACGATCATTTCGTAACAATACAAATATATATCGAATTGGCCATATAAAAGGAAAAGAATTTTCCGTGGAACAAGAAATTTAAAATAAAAATAATTTCGTTCGCGTGCCTTATATCTTAATAAATGGACAAGTATAAATTTTATATTTCTATCTTTCGTAGTAAATTTAGAAAAAGAAAAAGTAATCAAATGATCCTATTTAAAAGATCTTATACCTCTCAAAATATCTCTGAGCTTTTCTGGCTATTCTTTTTTCAGCTATAAGAAGGAATCAAAATCACTTCATTCAATTACAGCTTTTAAAAGCTAATAATGAAACATTTTCTTATGTCCGAAAATATAGTCTTAACATATTACAAAGACAAATAAAAGGATCTGATTTTTGTATGTTATATTTTTTAATTCCCTGTTTATATTTATCTATGGAATAAATACTCATAACCTCAGATGTCTCACAAAAATTCATCCAAATATCAAATAAGGCTCTGAAATCTTTATCTTTCATCATTGGATAATTTTCCTCATCCTCTCTCCCCCATGCTATCCATGTTTGGTTTTCAAATTTATCCAGATCATCAGACAAACAATTAACTAAATTATCTATATAGAAAACAAAGACAGAAGCTTGATTTATATATTTATGATCAAATGTGAGAAGATAATTGGAAGGAAGTTTATTTATAGTTAAAAACTCAAGAGAATACCATTCCGGATAATTATAAATCAGAATAATTTCTTTATCCTTTAACGCTTGTTCTGATAATCTTGAGAGATATTTATCCCATGGGTTATTTTTCCATTCCAGATATCTTTTCTCACTTTCTTTTGCCATTAAATAATAATTTTCACATCTTTGTTTTGCATCTGAACACATGAACTTTTCTAACTGAGTGTAAATATCAATAAGTTGTTCATTTGGTATAACAGATGTAGAATTATTTATCATCAAAAGTCTTTTATAAACTATCCAGATCATACGATAAATATTTACATACATCCAACTTTTTAATATAGTATCTTTCTTTTTATTTTCATAGTCTGCAATAAATAAAACTAAACGATGAATAACTTGAAAAAATGAATATAAACTTGTAGTATGATTAAGAGATTGCATAACCGATCCCTCGCGTTTCCGGTAATAATAGAAATCTAAATCAGTCACCACGACACAGTCTGCCAGGCATAAGGTGATAGGAGTCCAGGCTTCATCTTCATGAATAATACCTGGAATAAAATGGAGGTTATTTTTTTTATCCATTGACGGTGGTAGATATAATTTACTGGCATTGGATAATAAGTATCGGCTTTCATCAAAGAAACGAAATATTGATTTCCTGTAAATATCTGATTTTTTAGCTGGGAAGAAATATCAAACGTGCGACTTTCGCTTCCATCCGGATAACAAAAAATCATATTTCCCATTACCATATCAGCTTGATTATCTATTGCCACATTGTATAATTTACTCAATATTCCCTTGCAAATCCAATCGTCACTATCAAGGAAAACTATGTACTGACCTTTAGCTATTTCAAGTCCTCTATTCCTGGCTACAGAAGCTCCACTATGGATTTGATGTATAACAATGATATTTTTATTCTCCTCTTTATATTGCTCTGCAATATTTCCAGTGTTATCTGAAGAACCATCATTTATTATGATAATTTCCATATCGACATCTTGGCATAATAAAGAATCAAGACAAGCAGGAAGATACTGGTCTACATTATAAGCAGGAATTATAGCAGAAAATTTCATGTGATAAAAATTTAATTATTAGGGATAGAAACAAAATGATTTATATCATTGCTTTTGGCAAAATAATTATTATTCAATTAATGAATGATAGAAACGGACCATTTTTTGACCGAAGATCTCAGAAGTATACATTTTATTATATCTTTTGCGTCCATTTTCACCTAACCTGCGAGCCTGTTTAGGTTGCTTCAACAGATGTAAAATTTTTTCTGCTAAAAGTATAGAATCAATCTCCACTCTATCCGGATAGGCAATAATCGGTACTTTCAATGCACAACTCTCATCCACCACCTCATTTAATCCGGATGTTGCTGTGGTAATCATAGGCAAACGATGCATCATCATTTCAACCGCTACAAAACCAAAAGGTTCAAACAGAGAGGGCATTACACCTACATCAGCTAAACTGTACCATTCAAATAATATTTTTTTCTAATAAACCTGTATAAGTAATTTTTGTGCAAATATCCTGTAAAGCCTGAATATATTTATCAAAATTGCCGGTACCGGCTATAACTAACCGACTCTGAGGATAAGAAATCAAAACATGCCGGAATGCCTGAATCAGATATGTCATACCTTTAATCTCATCCATGCGTCCAGCAAAAAGGATAATCTTTTCTCTGGGAGATATATTCCACTTTTTTCGGAGAATCTTACTATTTTTTGTAATATCAACTACGTCACACAAACCATTGGGAATAACAGATATTTTTGTTATATCAAGTCCATAATCCTTATGCAATATCTCCTGCATATAGTTCGACAAACAGATACAATGATCTAACAGTGAATAAAATGTTTTTTCTTCTTCAAATGAGTCACTCAGATTTATTTCAAAATCATCAGGCTGCTCTGCCTGAAGAATATTTCTTAATCGTGGCAGATTATCAAAAATAGTGCTCCCCCAGTTAGAAAAATGTACTACTGAAACAACCCGGCAATCGAATATATTTTTCAATTCTTCCACTAAGACACTACTTTGAGGAAAATTCAAATGAAAAATTAATTTCTCCTTATCATGAATGTGTAATTGAAGCAAATACACAACATTTCTATGATATAGATCCCTTTCTTCCTGATCGCTCTTTGTCCGTTGTTCTGGTATAGGCGAAGGATAATATAAATATCTAACACCTTCTATTTGTTCTACCTGTATGTAAGGTCTATCTGATAAAAGGTTGACCACACAAACATTTATATTACTTCTTTTTAGTACAGTGGTTAGTTCCCGAATATAAGTTCCGACACCATATATGGCTCCACGACGCGTTTCATTAAAAATATATAGGTTCATCTTAATAACGTTTTAGTAAGAAACTATAAGCTACAAAAGTTGCATCCAGGATACATTTTTAGCATCAAGTGCCGTCAATCGCACTAACCCTTCACCAGCATAACCAGTAAGTAATCCCATAGCAGGAAGAGGATTTTCCATCTTTAACTTAGAAATTTGTGTTAATGCCATGTTCATCTTATCTTGTAAAACATCCTTGAAATACTGTTTGCGTTGATATATTCCTATAATATTACTTATAGCTGAGTTTCCCAAACGAGAAGAATTCCAGCCAGTATTTTTAACTAGTTCCCAATAGTATTCCAAAAGTCCATTAGGTAAATTCCAACCCAGTATTTCATGTAAGTCATATAAAAAATGATAGACCTGAGGTTGTTCTTCTGCAGGGATATTCTGTTGTGTATCTTCAATCCTTTCTATCATATATCTTAAGCATTCTTTTGCCTGTATGGATTGCGGTTGTTGACGCAAGCGCGTAGTCCAATATTTCCCATAGCCGATTAATCCCTCATATAAAGTAAAATTCGGCCAAGGATCATACATAACAGCACGATACATTCGCTCATCCAAATCTTCAAAGATATCATCTTCTATGTCTAAAAAATCATTCCGAGTCAGATAATCTATTCCTATACCAATACCTGCTACTCCTTTTTCATAATCTGCCCGACTGTTAGCATGTAGTTGGTTTTGTATTTCTATAATCAAATCTAATGCGTAATCTGAGAATAACATATTATCAGTATATTGCGCAAAATGAAAAAAGAAAACAGCAATTCCCATTTTACCATGTACCAAACCCGGGCACTCGGTTAATGTCCCGTTAAGCAGAAGCATCTCAGAAATCAGCCTCAGCTCTTGTTCTATTATATCAAAATTATGCTCACTCATCCTTATTTCTTATACTTTGCCACCATAATAACCGGATTGGATTCTTCATCTAATCCGGCAGCAATTTCTTTTAGTTTGTCTTTTAAATGTCCATTCTGATAAGCCTCGACAAGTTCGTAAGCTTCTATTTTTTCCATAAAAGCGATTTCATTATCATTTACTACCGTTAATTCCAAGATTGCATCTACTAAATTTATAACAGGTCTTTTGTTTGCAAAATCGTTATTATATACAACACATTCGAATGTTTTTTCTCTTGTTTATCATATACCAGGTTAGCTCTTAGCAGTCCATTATGAGGATCTGTTTCATCAAATTCTTTCTTTACAGTTTGCATAAAACAATAACGGTCGGTTATAACTCCCGGAAAAAGAAATACTTCTGGGTCCATGGATTGCACAGAGGGTTTCCTTACGATAAAGGGTTCCATTTGATGGTCGATTGAATATGTGTATATTGTATCGGCAGAAGGTTCTACAAGTAACCAACGGTCACCATAAGGTATTAGTCCAGGATTATTAACTATACCGATATTATTGTTTAAAAATATCATCTGGAATATTTTCTTTTCAAAAGGAATTTGTATTTCCTTTTTAAGGCTTCCATCATGTTTGGATATAATAAAAAATATGTTTCTCGGTGCTTCGTCTATATGTTGAGGCCCATTATCGTCCCATCCAAAAAAATTACGACCACTGCTATTATCATGCAATATTAAATGATCTTCATCGAAATTATATACTGGATTATATTGAATTTCTATTTTAAACATATCTGAATCTTCTCCGCCTTCTATATAATTAAAATTTCTTTTGAAATTCCCAAACAGATCATAAACGAATACTTTTTTTAAACCCGGACAGCTGACAAATATTCCCCTATTATCTTCGTCCAGAGTGATCAAACCTGCAATATTTGTATATTCTTCATTGCTTTGTCCTCTTCGATTTATTTTTCTCAATGCTTTCCCATTTCTATCAAAGATAAATATATTGCCTGTTCCAACATGATTGGTATTTCTAACGATTATAAAATCCTTATTAATAGCTTGCACATATCCTACAGTAATAAATTCTTCATTTGTTTCTAATGGGATATATTCTATATCTAAAAAAATCCTGAAGAATTAATTCTTTTTTGGGATATTTTATTGTTACATCCACAACAAGGAAGTCTTCAGTAGCACTTTGTCTACCATTAGTACATCCAATTGTATTAAAAAGAATAATAATCAAAATTATATTTAATCTTTTCATTTTTAAATCATTTATGGTTTTTATAAAAAAAGAAATTTTATATTGAAAATAAATATATCTTTATTCTAAAAGGGTTTAAATATATATATTAGCTTTTCAATAATCTTTCTTAAGATGTAATTTTTACATTATTCTATTCGGCAAAGATTTGGTTTCCCTATAGCTATTTCATAATCAGAAGGTGAGGGACAAAGGTATTGATAAAGACAAGTATTACACGGGGCTTCGTTGCGAATACGCATCCATGATTTTCCTTCATCCAACTCCTTCTGCACTATTTCGTAAATACTGTGTAAATATATATTGCCTAATGCCGGATGGTTTAGATTGGCATAGATATCTCCAGTAGGTAAGATATTAAGTTTCCCAAAGTCTGTATTCATGCATTGTTTAAAGAAGAAATCTTTTATAGACATTGGTATTGTTAAAATATCCTCTTTGGTAAGAAAAACATTTTCTATGAAAAAATCGATATTGTCTCCGTTATATACAGGTTTCAGAGAATATTTTTCAATCTGAAACTGCTCTATAATTTCCTCAGCTTGCTCATAATCATCCAAAGATGTTATATGAAATACATATTCAAAAAGTAAAGTTTGATGGAGTAGTAATTGGTATGAAGTATTCCACTGTTGCTTGTTTATCGGAAAATCAACAAAAACTTTATAGAAAAAATTATTATTAAAAGTGGGTTTTAAATAACTGACATTAGTATATGGATAAAAAATACTTTTGGGTGAAGGAGAGAGATCTAAAAAGTACCATAATTCATCGATTTTTTCTATTTCTCTCATATCTCCTGAAATACTAAATGTTAAATCTGCAGGTAATGTCTTTAGAAAAGAAATGATTTTTGTAATTTCAGTAGTATGGTCTAGATAAATACTAATTTCAGACAGAGTATCTAGTATATTTACAAACTTCTGAAAATCATACTTTTTTTGCGCTTGTTGTAATAATTAATATAAGGTAACACTTGAACAGGCTTGCTTTTTGAGAAAGCTACATCAATAATATCACCCATGTATTTTTCCCGAAGTTCTGTAATAAAATTCTTAATATTCCTTTTTTGATATCTCTCATTTTCCAATAAAACAACACCACAATTTTTTTCTATAAGTAATTCTTGTAAAAGTCCTATGATCTCAATCTGTTCTGATTCCACAGTTACTTTATCAAGAGTATTATATAATAACGCAGCTTTTGGGGTTATATTAATGTATACGTATGGTTCTATGGTGAACCAATAATCGTTTTTCGTTTTCATGGTTGTCATTCAATCATTTTTTTATCTATTATTTCAAAAAAATTATCTGGATGTCTCTCTAAAAAAGAGAAAATACGATTTAATTTATTTTTAAAAGATGCCTGGTCCTGGAATCCACTACATGTAAATCCCTCCGATTCTAATTTATCCAGATTATCTAAAGTCAATAAACATATATAACATGTTCTGGCATCATAACAATGTCGACAGATTTTATTAAAATGCTCAAAATAAAAATTATATTGTCGTACTATTTCAGGAATATTAATAGTTACAGTATCATCTGCTTTTCCTAGTTTATATTTATAACTTACTTTTTCACATGGTAATAGACTGTGTTGAGTGTTTAAAAATATTTTTTTTCAAAAGGGAAACAAGTAGACGTTGGGAAAACACTTATTTGAGCATATAATAAATTAAGTAAATTTGATATATAAGAATTAATCGAATCCTTATTAAGGAATTTACTTAATTCCCTATATAATATTAATCCATCTCTTGCTATTGGCAATAAACTAGATCCTTCGTTTTCAAACTCTCTTTCACTTTTCATTCTATTATGAAACATACTTTCATAAAGATCTTTCATCTCCGGATTTATACCCCCCCCGGAGCTAATTGTGCGACTCTTGGAATTTTATTATAACGATTATAAATAAAGGTATAAATATCTTTTATTGAATTCCTATTATGTAAAACAGCATTAAAACTCACTTTATCAACAAAATAGGCAGGATAATCTCTTTGAAGAATATCCACATTTTTAATAACTTCCGAAAATGAATTTTTATTGTTTTTTGCATACACCCTATAACTATGTCCTTTTTCATCCCCATCTAAACTAATTAATAAGACAAAATTATGCTCAACTAAAAATGGTATATGCTTACGCATTAAAGTTGCATTTGTTGTCATATTATACTCAATATCCAATTCTTTATCAGTATTAAGCTGCTTTACTTCTTCTACAATCTTTTTTATAAAATCAAAATTAACAAGAGGTTCGCCACCAAAAAAAGCCTATCCCCAGTTTTGTTTTTGGAGGTTTAAGATCAAAAATATATTTCAAAAAATTGATTGCATAATGAGTATTTATAGTTTTACGCTCTTTTTTAGCAAAATCATACATTTCTCCTAATGAGCAATATGGACAGTTGAGATTACAATGATCTGTCGTTTCAAATACAATCTGCTCTACCTGGAGGAGACTTTCTTTTACCATTTCATCATCTATATACGATTTAAAGTTAGAAGCTTCATAATCTTCAAAATAACCATATTCTTTCAAATATTCATACTTTTTTGTATAATAGGGGTCAATATCAAGAGACTTTTCCCGAATCTTTTTTTCTAAGGTTGGGTGCACTAATGCGGAAAACATATGTTGAGAATTATATAAATAAAAATTATTATTTTCAGTAGAATGAATAAAAGATTTTTTCATAATAAATCAATTTGATACATCAGAAATCGAGTACTTTAATACTTGAAATCAGTTTGGATGTAATGCTAAATTAAATTTAAAAATATCCTAAATTTAAATTTTTGATAAAATTCGGAATCTTCAGGGGATTGAAGCCCCTGAAGATTACAATAAGTATTTACTCTTATATAAGTAGTAAATATTTTACTTACATGCGCTAGCTAATTCAAAATTCAATAAGCTGCAACTCCACCATAACTTACATGAGTAGAGCAATCTGATCCACAGTTATTACAGCCACCTTTTAAAGCTTTCATTGCACGTTTTTCCAATTCATTGGTACTAAGCTGATTCAGCTTAAGTTTACCTAATGTTTTTTCTTTTTTTCCATTTTACAAGTATTAAATTAAATAATAATAATTATAAGACATACAAGTTTAAAGAACTTTTTTATATAAAATTTAGCCCATTTGAGTCTATTATTTAGTATCCATCTTATTTAAGTTAATCATCACAACTTCTCATTCAGATATATTATACAATGATTATGGGCAGACTCAAGTGCTTCTTGCATAGAATGGACTTTTAGTTTAGAAAATAATGATTTTATCTGATTTCGAATGGTATTATGACCTTTGCACAAATCATAAGCTATTTCCCGGTAATTTTTCCCCTGTTGAGCAAGCATAAGTATAACACTTTCACGTTTAGTCAGTGTCATTTTTCTCTGTTGTTTCCAACGCTTACATATAAAATTATATTCTTCATAAGTTAAACGGTCCCTATTATACATACGTAAATTACCCGCCTCTCTGATAGTAGAGTTTCCTACCGAACAAATAAAATAACGCAATTTATCCCCTTCCCACATTGGTTTTATGCGAGAACTTACCATTTGTTGTAAAAAACGTGAGGAAGAAGATAGAAAATTATGTTGAAGACGAAATGTAAAAGTAAAATAATCTATTTCCTCTCGTTTTTCCTTATTTTTTTTAAGATATTGTAAAATGGTATTCCCCATTTCTCTACATAAAGATAAATCATCAGGATAAACTATTTTAAGATAAAAATCACATCCCTCTCTTATAGCATCTTCAACAGAAAAACTACCCAACAAAAGATTATCTGCTTTGATATAACAAAACTAACTTTGCAATATATCCCACACATATAAATTTTCAGCAGTTATAGAAGAAAACATGCTGCAATGTTGAATAAAAAGAGAAGGAGTTTCATTCAATTTATCAGGATCATTTTGAATAAAAAATGTTTGTTTATGGCTTTCATATTTATACTAAAGATATAAAGGTTAAGTGCAATAATAGAAAACATAATTGTAAATTTAATAAAAAAAGAAAGAAAAGTAAGAAAACAACACAAATTAGATGATATTTATCTTGTCAGACGTTATTTTGCATAATTCAACCTGTATCAATCAAAATAAATTTACAAAAAAAATTTAAAAGCTTATTTTTATCTAAAAATAAATTCCTTAAACTTACTTTCCAAGCACTTTATGTATATATAAGTTTTTAGATTATATTAATAATCCGTGAATAAACTTTCTATCTGTCGTATCGTCTTCATATAATAAGATTAATAGCGTGTTTAGTTTTTTAAAAGATGAACAGGTTTAAGTTGTTATTTATGTTAGGGATTGTCCTTTTAACCGGAGGACAATCCCTCTTTGCACAAGAGCAAACAGAAAAAGAGCAGATCCGGAAACTGATTGAAAGTAACCGGTTCAGGATCGATATAAACAGGGCAGTTCCTATGCAGGGACGGTCTGTCAATCTGACTTCCACGTATTCGCTGGAGTTAAAGGGAGATTCTGTCATTTCTCATCTGCCCTATTTTGGCAGAGCCTATAGTGTTCCCTATGGTGGAGGGGAAGGACTTCGCTTTGAGGAAGCGCTTACTGATCTAAGTCTTTCTTTTGATAAAAAAGGGACGGCTAAACTTAAATTTACTGCAAAAACAAGTGAAGACAGGTATACGTTTAATGTGCAGATATTTTCTAATGGGTCTGTGACTGTGAATGTAAATCCTGTCAACAGGCAAGGTATTACTTACCACGGGCGGCTGATCACTGAGCAGAAGGAGTAAACAGTTTCCCTTGCCAGGTATTACGTTCAGCAAGCCGCTTATGCACTTTGGCAGTAAACTCAAAATTTTTAAGTCCCCAATCCGGAGCAATTAAAAGTTCTTTAGGGGATTGTGAAACGAACCTCTCTATCACAATAGAGGGGTTTAATTTTTCTATAAAATCAATCGCCAGATCAATATACTCATCAACCGTATATAAATGAAAATCCTCCGGGTTTTCCTGAAATTCTTTAGCCATCCGGGTATGCCGGATTAACTGAAGCTGATGAAGTTTTAAAGTAGTAAGGGGTAAAGCGGACAATATATCTGCATGCCCCAGGACCTCTTCCCGGGTTTCTCCCGGTAATCCGAGGATCATATGGGCCCCGGTATAGATACCCCGTCCGGCAGTCTTCCGGATCGCCATTTCCGACTCTTCAAAAGAATGTCCCCGGTTGATACGTTGCAGGGTTTTGTCCAGCGTACTTTCCACACCATATTCCACTAACACAAATATACGCTGAGATAGCTTTTCCAGATAATCCACCAGGTCCGGCGGCATGCAATCCGGCCGGGTACCAATGATCAGCCCTACCACTCCCGGGAAATGAATCGCTTCTTCATATTTTCTGATCAGGACATCCAGTTCATCATAGGTATTAGTATATGCCTGAAAATAGGCCAGGTATTTCATATCCGGATATTTACGGGCAAAAAAGCGAACTCCCTCTTCTAATTGTTGGGAAACACTTTTTTCTGTATGGCAATACTCCGGACTAAATGTTTGATTATTACAATAAGTGCATCCTCCCCAACCTTTTACTCCATCCCGGTTCGGGCAGGTAAATCCGGCGTTAACAGCTATTTTCTGGACTTTAAAAGGAAATACATTTTTCAGAAAATCAGCAAATTCAGTGTACGGTTTTATATTTTTCACATAGCAAAGATATAAAATTCGCAACATTTTGCGAATTATGCTAACTTTGCATTTCATGCTAAACATTCACATTCATGGAAAAACGTTTTTTTTATTGTCTATTGATAGCTGCCCTTTCCGGAATAGCGACCGCGCAAAATGGAAATAAACGCGTAGAACTGAAAGATATTACAGATGGAAAATTCCGCCAGGTGACCAACGTTGGTGAAATACGGTCTTTGCCGGATGGCGAACATTACACGGCCATGAATACGGAGCGGAATATGATCATCAAATATTCCTATCGTACCGGACAACCGGTAGATACTTTGTTTAATACACAAAAAGCCCGTGAATGCACCTTTGACACGTTTGAAGGATATATGATCAGCAGTACCGGCCACCGGATCTTAGTCTGGCGGGATACGGAAAGGATCTACCGCCACTCTTTCAAGTCTGTGATCTATGACTATGACGTAAGACGTAACTATCTGCATCCGTTAGCTTTGGAAGAGGGAGCAAGCAAACAGATGATCCCTACTTTTTCTCCGGACGGACGGATGTGCGCCTATGTCAGAGATAACAATATCTGGATCAAGAAATTTGATTATGACACAGAAGTCCAGGTAACCAAAGACGGAGAGGTCAATAAAATTTTAAATGGTATTACGGATTGGGTATATGAAGAAGAATTTGCTGTCACCAACCTGATGGCCTGGTCTCCGGATAGTGAATATCTGGCTTATGTGAGATCGGATGAAACAGAAGTTCCGGAATTCTCTATGCAGGTCTATGGTGAGGGGCTTTATCCAACCTATTACAATTTTAAATATCCCAAAGCGGGACAGAAGAACTCCACGGTCTCCCTTTACTCCTATAGTGTTGCTACCAGAGATATCAAAGAACTGAAAGTTCCGGTAAATGAAGAGGTATATATTCCACGGATCACATTCACAAAAAATGCGGACCAATTAGCAGTGATGACGCTCAACCGCCATCAAAATACATTCAGTATGTATTATGCGAATCCGAAAAGTGCTGTATTCAGATTGATCCTCCGGGAAGAAAATCAAAAATATATAGATCCGGAGTGGTTGAATTCCATTCATTTTACAAAGAACGGATTTACCTATGTCAGTGAACAGGATGGATATGCACATATTTATTTCTATTCTCCTACAGGAGTAAAAGAGCGTCAGATCACCAAAGGAAACTGGGATGTCACCCATTTTTATGGTATAGATGAAGCGACACAGACGGTTTATTATGAATCAGCCGAAGAAAGTCCGTTAAGACGGGCGGTATACCGGATAGATGGGAAAGGAAACAAGACAAAATTATCGACGGAAACGGGGACCAACACCGCACGTTTCAGTAGTAACTTTGCTTATTTCATCAATAATTATTCCAACATCTCCACTCCGGTGGTTATTACAGTGAATGAAACCAAAACGAAGAAGGTTCTTCGTTCCCTACAGGATAATTCAGGGTTGAAAGAACAATTAAGCCAATATAATTTTCCTAAAAAGGAGTTCCTGACGGTAGAAACAGCTTCCGGTTATGAATTAAACGCCTGGATGGTGAAACCGCTTGACTTTGATGCATCTAAAAAATATCCGGTTCTGATGGTACAATATAGCGGACCCAACTCCCAGCAGGTGTTAGACCGGTATGGATTTGACTGGGAATATTATCTGGCCTCTATTGGTTTTATTGTGGTAAGTGTGGATGGCCGCGGAACCGGAGCCAGAGGGGAGGCATTCCGTAAATGTACCTATCTGAGAATGGGTGAACTGGAATCACGGGACCAGGTGGAAGCGGCACAGGCATTAGGTAAATTACCCTACGTAGACCAGAAGAATATGGCGATCTGGGGATGGAGTTTCGGAGGCTATAACACATTGATGGCGATGAGTGTGGGCAACGGAACATTCAAAGCCGGGATCTCTGTGGCTCCACCGACTGACTGGAAATACTATGACACGGTGTACACAGAACGATATATGCGTACTCCCAATGAAAACTTTGAAGGGTATGCTGCCACTTCACCGATCCGGCTGGCAAAAGACCTGCAGGGAAAACTCCTTTTAGTACATGGAACAGCAGATGATAATGTTCATTTCCATCAGGCGATGGATTATGCGGAAGCATTGGTCCAGGCAGGAAAACAATTTGAAATGCAAATTTACAAAGACCGGAACCATGGTATTTCAGGAGGTAATACCCGCTATCACCTCTATACCCGGAAGGTCAATTTTTTACTGGATAATCTGAAATGACAAAACTCTTACGTAAGCCGGACTGGCTGAAAGTCCGGCTGGGAGGTAACGAACTCTTTACGAAAACCAAGAATATAGTAGACTCTCATTGTTTGCATACCATTTGCACAAGTGGCAAATGTCCGAATATGGGAGAATGCTGGAGCCGGGGAACCGCCACCTTTATGATAGGAGGCGAGATCTGTACCCGCTCCTGCAAATTCTGCAACACACTCACGGGGAAACCTTCGCCTTTAGATGAGAAGGAACCGGAGAATGTGGCAGAAAGTATACGACTAATGAATTTAAAACATGCAGTCATCACATCGGTTGATCGTGATGACCTCCCCGATATGGGAGCACAACATTGGGTAAAAACAATTTTATCAATAAAGACACTTAACCCTAACACCACCATTGAAGTTTTAATCCCGGATTTTCAGGGAAGATTAGATTTAGTGGATAAGATCATTCAGGCTTCTCCGGAGATCATCTCCCACAATATGGAAACCATACGCCGTCTGACCCCTGAAATAAGGAGTGCGGCTAAATACGACACCAGCCTTTCCGTACTTTCCCATATTGCAGCCAGTCAAATCATAACTAAAACCGGAATCATGGTTGGTTTAGGTGAAACAGAGGATGAAGTATACTCTTTTATGGATGATGTACTGGAAGCCGGCGTCACCGTTCTGACTATCGGACAATATTTGCAACCTTCCAGAAAAAACATACCTGTGAAAGAATATATCACTCCCTCACAATTTCTTCATTATAAAAACGTTGCAAAGAAGAAAGGATTTAAAACAGTTGAAAGTGCACCCCTGGTACGGTCATCGTATCATGCAGAAAAACATATCTGAAGAGTTAAAATCAGGGTCATAAACATTTAACCCTACACATTGTTATTTTAATATAGAGGGATAAGGGAATGGACAAGGTAAAAAAGGGAATAAATAACCAGGCAATTGGTTTTTTACCAATCTTGCTTTTTATGTTTTTGGATAACTATTTATCCTATTTGTTATCTTTTACAGTTAGTTTTATTTTCTGCCTTTTATGTGTGTTTTTCTTTCAGATATTTATTAAAGAAAAGATCTATCAATTGTCTTTAATCCCTTCCGGGATTACTTTTATTTTATATGCTCTGTTCCTCTTACTGACCCCTGATCAATTATTATATGGTTATACTCCCCTGATCATCGAAATAGTGTTAGTGGTGGTCCTCTCTTTTGTCATGATCACCCGGAAAAGTATTTTCCAACGGATCAGGAACGCACCGATCTCCATCATTAAACGGGCAGTGATCCGGACCAGTGTAAATGAGTTTTATCTGGTATCCCAGATATTCCTGTTCTTTTTTGGTTTTCACAGCCTGTTCTTAGCGATTTATCCTTTGTTTCCACGAGAGGTTCCGAATGAGCACTTAGACTTTGTTCTGTACAGACAACTTCCGGTTATCTTTGGTATATTAATCATTGTGTATGAACAGATCAGAACACGGTTAATGAAAAGAAATCTGGAGAAAGAAGTATGGTTACCCATATTAAATGATAAGGGCAGAGTGATCGGAAGCATGGCACAATCCGTCAGTGAGACGTCCAATCTGAAGTATTTCCATCCCATCGTACGCATAGCTGTTCTTTATAAAGGGATGCTCTATATGGTCAAAAACGGGAAGCAGGCAAAAGTTTCCCCGGATCATCTCGACCACCCATTCAGCAAATATGTGATCTTCCGCCATAGCATTGAGGGGACGGTCCGGGATGCCATCGGAAGCCTAAGTCTGGACAAATCGATCATTCCCCATTTTCTTCTCCGTTATACTTTTGAGAATGAGAAAGTAAAAACATTGGTTTCCCTGTATGCCATCCGGCTGGAAACAGAAGAACAACTCCAACATTGTAAAAACGGGAAACTATGGACAACTAAACAAATAGAAGAAAACATGCAGGCAAATATATTCAGTGAGTATTTTGTGAAGGAATTTCCCTATTTACAGAACACCATCCTCCTGGCAGAAAGTATTGCACACGGGAATAACCACTAAAACAAACAGACAGCTCTTTTTTATCGCAGGCCCAACTCTATTACTTCCAGATCTTTGATGGTATTTCCCTCTATGACAAAACGGACAAGCGTCCGCACCTGATGAAAACCACTCTTCCCGGCTGCTCCGGGATTGATATGAAGACAGCGTAGATTTTCATCATACATCACCTTTAAGATATGGGAATGTCCTGTTATAAACAGACGGGGACGTATATCATATAATTCTTTCCGGATTTCCGGATTATATCTGCCCGGATACCCTCCGATGTGGGTCATCATCACGGGTACGTCCTCTATGGTAAAGTGTGCGATTTTCGGATACTGCATACGAAGGTTGTTTCCATCTATATTCCCATATACTGCCCGGAATGGTTTGAGCGTACTTAAACGGGCAGCCAGCAACTCAGAACCTATATCCCCGGCATGCCATATTTCATCACACGGTTCAAAATATTCTTTATACCGTTCATCCCAGTAACCATGCGTATCCGAAAGAAGCCCGACTTTCACCATATTTGTTTCTTTTATGATACAAAAGTATTATATTTACCCTGTTAAGGGTAACGATATCATGGAAAAATCATATAAATATTTTAAGAGAGATATTAGCTGGCTTTCTTTTAACTATCGTGTTCTTTTAGAGGCGGAAGATGAAACGCTCCCTTTATATGAACGCATTAAATTTTTATCGATTTACTCTTCCAACCGGGAAGAGTTCTATGAAATACGGGTAGCGGAACACCGGGGCGTTTTGATGAGAAAACGTTTCACGGAAGAGTCCGATATGGATGCGGAAGAGGTGCTGGCAGATATTACAGCAGAGATCAACCGCCAGCAGGATGAATATTACCGGATCTTTACAGAGAAAATACTGCCCGAACTGGAACGGCAACAAATCTGCCTTTACCAACATAGTGAAGTAGAACCCTTTCATCAGGAGTTTGTCCATAATTTCTTCAATGAAGAGGTCTTCCCTTTTTTATCGCCAGTGATGATACAAGCGGGAGAGATCCGTACTTTTATCCGGGACCGCCGGTTATATCTGGTAGTCCGGATGATCAAGAGAAGTAAGAAAATAACCCAGCCTGACTATATGCCCTGCTACCATTATGCCCTGATGAAAATACCCCATTCCAAAGTACCCCGTTTCATTGAATTACCGCCGCATAACGGAAAATTTTATCTGATGTTTATTGATGATATTATTAAGGCCAATCTTTCTACCGTTTTTCCTGGTTATCTGATTGATAGTTGTTACAGTATCAAAATATCCCGGGATGCTGATATCTATCTGGAAGATGAAAGAAAGGGGAATATCATAGAGACGATCAGACAAAAAATCAAGAAAAGAAAATTAGGTAATCTGAGCCGGTTCATGTATGACCGGGATATGCCGCAGGATTTTCTGGAATTCATTTGTACTGCTTTCAACATTACAAAAGATGATCTGGTAATGGGAGGACGCTACCTGAACCTACAGGATCTGATCAAACTTCCGAACCCCAGAGGGAAAGAGCTGGAACAACCCCCTTTTTCTCCCATGCGGATCCCCTATCTCGATAAAATGGAATCTGTTTTCCGTGCCATAAAAAAGAAAGATGTCCTGTTACATTTCCCTTATCAATCGTTTGATTACCTGATCCGGTTCCTGATGGAAGCAGCTTTTGACCCGAAAGTAGAGGAGATCAAGATCACGCAATACAGAGTTGCAGAGAACTCTGCAGTGATCAATGCACTGATTAGTGCGGCACAGAACGGGAAAAAAGTCACGGTATTTGTAGAGTTAAAGGCCCGGTACGATGAAGAACATAATATGAGTACGGCAGAGCGGATGAAACAGGCTGGCATCCGTATTATCTATAGTATTCCCGGGTTAAAGGTCCATGCCAAAGTGGCTGTGATCCTCCGGAAAGGATCCAAAGAGGGATATAAACGAAAAAATTTCGCCTACCTGAGTACAGGTAATTTCAACGAGAAAACAGCCCGTATCTATTCAGATATGGCACTTCTTACGTCCAATACGGATATGATTACGGACATCAATAAAGTATTCGCCGTATTAGAAGGCAAAATTACAGAACCGGCTTTTCAGCATTTGCTTGTTGCGCAGTTCAATATGGTACCTGAACTGAAACAAATGATCCGGAGGGAAATTGAACAGGTGCATGCAGGAAAGAAGGGAAAAATCATCCTTAAAATGAATGGATTACATGATACGGATATGATCGATGAACTCTACAGGGCCAGTGAACAGGGAGTAGAGATCGACCTGATCGTGCGGGGAATTTGTTGTCTGATCCCGGGGCAATCCTATAGCCGGAATATCAGGATCACCCGGATCGTGGATACTTTTCTCGAACATGCAAGGGTCTGGTATTTTTATAATGACGGACAGGAAGATGTGTACCTCACTTCTGCCGACTGGATGAAACGAAACCTGAACCGGCGGATCGAAACAGCTTTCCCGGTTCTGGACCCGCAAATCAAACAAGAAGTAACCGACATTCTCAGGATCCAGTTAAAAGATAATGTCAAAGCCTGTTTTATTGATGAGAACCTACAAAATGTGTTCAAGAAAGATCAGAATCCTCCTGTCAGGGCACAGGTGGAGATCTATCGTTATTTACTGAATACCATCCGGAGCTCTTCAGGCAAATGAGAAGTTCTGATCCGCCATTCCGGAGGATATAAATTGTTGGCCCGGGTTCCCAGATGCTTTACGAACCCCAGAGGAAGGTGCCGCCAGGTTAATAAAACATATCCTTTCGGTATGGAGCTATCCAGAACCAACGCTTCTTTCCGCAGGTACCGGATCGCATCTTCCCAAGAAAGCTCCACTTGTTGAAACTCATCGACAGAAAAAGAGGTGCTCATGGCTAAAGCATGTGCCGGAACAAAATCTTTCCCTTTGACCTCTCCCAAAAGGATTCCAGCAGTCAGGATCTTTAAGGACTCCGATAGCTGAAAATAAGCAGTCATATATTCTTTGGGGAAAGCCCGTACCACATCCCCTTCCGGAAAGACCTGAAAACGATCATTCTCCTGTAACCATTTTTCCGATCCTTTTGGCAAAACAACTCTTTGTTTCGATGTTTTCCGGGATGCCGGTTTATACCGGGAGACCTTCCGTTCACCTGCTGGCTTACGCAAAACGGCCAGAAAAAAACCTTCCCCCCGGGTTCTGTGGGGGAAAAAGCGATATACCGGATCCTTATATTTGAGTGGTCCCGTGATATTCCATTCCGGCAGGACCGGGATCTCTACCGCTTCCGCACCCAGTTCATTTATAAAATAATGAATATTTTCTTCATTTTCTTCCGTGTTATAAGTACAGGTGCTATACATAAGAATCCCTCCGGGTGCTAACACATCCCATATATCATGCAGGATCCGCCGCTGACGGGCGGCACAAAGATCTACATTTGCCAGGCTCCATTCCTGCATACTGACCGGATCTTTACGAAACATCCCTTCCCCGGAACAGGGAACATCTGCAACAATCACATCAAAAAAATGGGTGAGATGACTAAAATCTTCCGGATCATTATGGGTGACGATCGTATAGGGATTGCCCCACCGGGTAATCGTTTCCGCCAGAATATGACAACGATTGCGGATGACTTCATTGCTTACCAACAGGCTTCCTTCCGGAAGAGACGCTAACAAATGAGTCGATTTTCCTCCCGGAGCCGCACACAGATCTAAGCACCGGACCGGCTCTTTTACCAGTGAACGGACAGCCTGTTCCAGAAACATGGAGGATGCTTCCTGCACATAATAAGCTCCTGCGTGAAATAGGGGGTCAAATGTAAAGGTCGGACGTTGGGAAAGATAGTATCCGTTTTCACACCAAACGACCGGCTCTCCTTCCGGAACCCTGTCATATTTAGCAGGATTGATCCGAATACTTACCGGAGAACTTTTGGTAAGGGCAGACTCAAAAGAATCATACTCCTCTCCTAAAAGAGTACGCATGCGGGAGATAAAATCAGCAGGAAGTGTCATCGCTATTCTATATGTTTCATGCAAAAATAGTACATTTGTACAAAACAAATTGTATGCAAGCATCTCTTTTCCTGATACCCGTTACACTGGGTGAAACCGAACACAGGAAAGTTCTCCCGGAATATAACAAGGAGATCATTTCCGGGATCAGACATTTTATCGTGGAAAATATCCGGACTGCCCGTCGATTCCTTAAAAAAACAGATCCGGCAATCGTCATTGATGAACTGACATTTTATGAATTAAACAAACATACTACTGCCGATCAGGTAGCTGGCTATCTTTCCCCTTTATCCAAAGGGGAGCCTATGGGAATTATCTCTGAAGCGGGTTGTCCTGCCATTGCTGATCCGGGAGCGGATGTCGTAGCTATTGCCCAGCAAAAAGGATACGCTGTTGTGCCATTGGTTGGTCCCTCCTCTATTCTCATGTCTGTCATGGCATCGGGTTTTAACGGTCAAAGTTTTGCTTTTCACGGATATCTCCCCATTGATAGTTCGGAGCGCTCCCTGATGATCAAAAAACTGGAAAACAGGATGTATGCGGAAAACCAGACACAATTATTCATTGAAACACCCTACAGAAATAATAAATTAGCAGAAGAATTGCTCCGGAGTTGCCGTCCAGGCACCCGGCTTTGCATTGCCGCTGATATTTCCTGTGAAAATGAATATATCAAAACCCGTACGATCCGGGAATGGAAAGGTAAAATACCGGATCTGAATAAACGTCCTGCCATATTTCTTATTTATAAATAATTGTACGAGTATGGAAAATATTCAGATACACGAAACTGCAGTTATAGATCCCGGATGTCAAATTGGTGAAGGCACCCGCATCTGGCATTTTTCTCACATCATGCCTGAATGTGTGATCGGGAAAAACTGTAACCTCGGGCAAAATGTGGTGGTTTCTCCGGGGGTTATACTGGGAAATAATGTAAAAGTACAGAATAATGTATCGATCTATACGGGAGTGATCTGCGAAGACGATGTTTTTTTAGGTCCAGGTTGTGTATTTACAAATATCACCAACCCACGAAGTGCCATACCCCGCAAAGAACAATACAAAAAAACAATCCTCAGAAAAGGGGCTACTATCGGTGCAAATGCAACGATCCTATGTGGAAATACAATCGGCACCTACGCATTGATCGGAGCGGGGTCAGTAGTAACAAAGGATATTCCACCTTATGCCCTTGTGATGGGTAATCCCGCACGGCAGACCGGCTGGGTGAGTCAATACGGGCATGCTCTCCTCTTCGATGAAAATAGTCAGGCAACCTGTCCGGAAAGTGGCGAAAGATATATGCTGACAGCTGGAAATGTGATACGGTTAGATGAAGATTAAGTCTGGTATTATATTTTTTTCCCTAACGTCTCTTCTATATACTCAGCCACCAGTTTCCGTCTCAGTTGAGTAGGGCTGCAACCAAAATATTTTTTACAATAAGTAGTAAAGTGTGCCGGTGAACTAAATCCGAACTCTTTAATAATATCTGCAAAAGGTATTTTTCCATCCGCCAGACGATTTCTGACATAGCGTGATTTCTGTTTTAACATCCAGCTATAAGGAGAATCCCCAAAACTCTCATTAAACTTCCGGTTAAAGGAACGGATCGAAATATGACACATTTCCGCCAGTTCATCTACCGTCTTTACCTCCTGGTAGTGTCTCAGAATAAAAGATTTAAAATCTAAATGCCTGTTCAATATAGGAGAAAGGAAAGAAGCCATCTCCTCTTTGGTATAAAAAGTCCTGAACACAAGAAATACCTCTTTTTGCTTAATCGCATGCAAATTCTTACATCTGATCTTATGGTCATTATAGAAGATAATACTATCCACCACCATCTGCATAGGGGAACGGATAGGCAATTTTACAAAAGGATCCTCACCTTCCGGATAGACCCGTAAAGAGTCGAGTGTCAGTTGGTCACACAGGCTAAACTGGTTATCAAAACTAAGTACCAGAAATTTCACATCCGTCAGAATTTGTCCTACCGGACGGGCATTCTGAGGGATAAATATCATTTCTCCTTTCCGGAAGGTTTTTCGAGCATAATCTTTTGTGGAGATCTCTATTTCACCCTCTAATAAAAATACAATATAATGAAAATAATCATCTTTCAAATAGAGTTCTTCCTGCGCTTTTTTTTCTTCATAGCTAAAACCGATGTGGAAATCTGATACATAATTTTTACAATTCAGATGCTCCTTTACATATAAAATATCCATAACTCAATGATTTATAAGGTAGTTTTAAAACTTACATTTTCCCACAATATATAAAAACGTCAATAAAAATAGTGATTTTTTTAATATAAAAGAAATATGAAAGGGATTCTTCCTGCAGGGTGATAAACCACAACCCAATTCAACGTTTTTGCAGAAATCTATAGGGTGCATATATAACCTGTTATAAGACATTACAAACACCTTCAGATTTATTCAAAATTTAACGCAAAAGAAAGGTGGAAATCTCGTTATGATTAGCTACTTTTGTAGCTGATATAAATTATAGTTATTGGATTATATGAAAACACTGGAAAGATTAGTAGCAGAGAAATTATTAAAGATTAAAGCCGTTAAATTACAACCGGCCAATCCTTTTACATGGGCATCCGGCTGGAAGTCTCCGATCTACTGCGATAATAGAAAGACTCTTTCTTATCCGGCTGTTCGTAGTTTTATCAAGTTGGAACTGGCACGTGTGATCAGCGAAAAATATGAGAACGCAGATGCGATCGCCGGTGTTGCTACAGGAGCTATTGCACAGGGTGCATTGGTTGCTGATCTACTGGGACTGCCTTTCGTATATGTCCGCGCGACTCCGAAAGATCACGGACTGGAAAACCTGATTGAAGGTGAACTGAAACCGGGCTCCAAAGTAGTGATTATCGAAGACCTGGTATCAACCGGAGGTAGTAGTCTGAAAGTTATTCAGGCGGTACGTAATTTCGGTTGCGATGTAGTGGGTATGGTTGCTATCTTTACACATGGTTTCCCGATTGCAGCACAACAGTTCAAAGAAGCCAAAGTAACACTGGCTACGTTGAGTAACTACGATGCTGTCATTGATGAGGCTGTTCGTACAAACCACATTGATGAATCAGAAATAGCCACTTTGCAGGAATGGCGTAAAGATCCGGCCAACTGGAATCCGGAAGCATAATATTTATCAGATCAATACATGACAGAATTTGTTAGTGAGGTAAAGCAAATACCTTATAATGATGATCGGATCTTTGCTATGTTATCCGATCTGTCTAATCTTGAGCGGGTAAAAGACCGTATTCCTCAGGACAAAATTAAAGAATTCACGTTCGACAGGGACTCTTGCAGTTTAGCTGTCGCCCCTATTGGTAATATTACTTTTCAGATTGTAGACCGGGAACCCAATAAAACGATCAAATTCACGACTACGAACTCTCCTGTTCCTTTACATTTATGGATACAGTTGAAACAAGTGGAAGAGAATGATACCCGGATGAAACTGACTGTCCGGGCAGACCTGAATCCGTTTTTAAAACCAATGGTATCCAAACCTCTACAGGAAGCCATTGATAAAATATTGACTATCCTGACCGGACTTCCTTATTAAATCTACTGGTATGGCTCAGAAACTTTGGAAAAAAAATGTAAAGGTCGATCAGGAGGTCGAAATCTTTACGGTAGGTAAAGACCGGGAAATGGATCTTTATCTGGCAAGGTATGATGTTCTTGGTTCCATGGCGCATATCACCATGCTGGAAAGTATCGGATTGCTCACCAAAGAGGAATTGGTTCAATTACTCGCAGAACTAAAGAAGATTTACAGCATCGCAGAAAAAGGAGAATTTGTGATTGAAGAAGGGGTAGAAGATGTTCATTCGCAGGTGGAGCTGATGCTTACCCGTTCCTTAGGAGATACAGGGAAAAAGATCCATAGTGGCCGTTCCCGGAATGACCAGGTTCTTTTAGACCTGAAACTATTTACCCGGGCACAAATCCAGGAGTTAGTGACCTTAACCAATGACCTGTTCGGAGTACTACTCTCTCAAAGTAGCCGCTATGAACATGTTCTTTTGCCAGGTTACACGCATTTGCAGGTAGCCATGCCCTCCTCTTTCGGGCTCTGGTTCGGAGCGTATGCAGAAGGTTTGACAGATGACCTGCAATTGATGCTGGCGGCCTACCGGGTATGTAACCGTAATCCATTAGGTTCTGCCGCAGGTTATGGTTCCTCTTTTCCTTTGAACCGTCAGATGACGACTGATCTTTTAGGATTTGATTCCATGGATTATAATGTAGTCTATGCCCAGATGGGAAGAGGGAAGATGGAACGTACGGTAGGATTTGCGATGGCCGGATTAGCAGCCACGCTATCTAAGTTAGCTTTTGATGCCTGCATGTTTAACAGTCAGAACTTTGGTTTTATCAAATTGCCGGATCAATTCACCACAGGGTCAAGCATTATGCCCCATAAGAAAAACCCGGATGTATTTGAGCTGACCCGTGCTAAATGTAATAAAATACAGGCACTTCCTCAACAGATTACCCTGATCACCAATAATCTTCCTTCCGGTTATTTCCGGGATCTGCAAATCATCAAAGAGGTCTTTCTCCCCGCATTTGATGAGCTGAAAGACTGTTTACGGATGGTGACCTATATGATGCAGGAGGTAAAAGTAAACGAGGAGATCCTGAAAGATGAGAAATATGCCCTTTTATTCAGCGTAGAAGAGGTGAACCGCCTGGTTCTTTCCGGTGTACCTTTCCGGGATGCCTATAAACAGGTGGGATTAGCAATTGAAGCCGGAAACTTCACTCCGGATAAACAGATCAATCATACCCACGAAGGAAGTATCGGTAATCTATGCAATGATCATATTTCTGTCATGATGCAGAAAGTAGTGGATGAGTTCTCTTTTGAAACGGTTAACACAGCGGAAAGAAATTTGATAGAAGGATAAACCGAATGAAAAAGTTTTTTTTTCTTACGTTGATATTTGCTATTTTCTCTTGTAATACAGGAGAACAACCTGATATTTTTGGTTATAGAGCCAATTTAAATGTTGATTTAAGTAGTTACCAATATAGGGATCTAAAAAATTTATATAGCTATAAAATAGTGACCTCTCCTTTATACGATGGAGAATATTGCGGATTTGCGGGTATATTACTTTATCATGGATCACAGGACATTTATTATGCTTATGAATTAGCATGTCCTTATGAAGCAAAAAAAAATATAACGATAGAGATAGCTGAAAATGGTTTAAATGCCGAATGCCCTCAGTGTGGTTCTATCTATAGTCTGGATGCCGGTGGATTACGTGTTGACGGACCCACAACCTACAATTTAACCCGGTATCAGGTAATTTCCACAAGCACAGGGTTTACGGTAAGAAACTAAGAAAATAGTAGTTTTCAAAGGTGTTTTTTTCTTTATTTTATTTGCAAAGATGAAAAAATCATCTACCTTTGCAGACGCAAACACAACCAATGCGAAAGTAGCTCAGTTGGTAGAGCATAACCTTGCCAAGGTTAGGGTCGCGGGTTCGAATCCCGTCTTTCGCTCATTCTTTAGAGAAAGGATGCTCGAATGGTGGAATGGTAGACACGAAGGACTTAAAATCCTTTGGCTATTGCAGCTGTGCGGGTTCAAGTCCCGCTTCGAGTACTTTTCGCGAAAGTAGCTCAGTTGGTAGAGCATAACCTTGCCAAGGTTAGGGTCGCGGGTTCGAATCCCGTCTTTCGCTCTCAGTCTGAAAGACATCATATAAAAATTTAAAAGACAAAATCTTCCAAATCAGCGGTTTGGAAGATTTTTTATAAATCCCAACTACTTCAAAGACAACAAAAATCTATTTAAGAAAAAGAAATTAACTCCCAGATCAATATTACACTCAATCCTTACCTCAGTAATATTTATATTTTTCCTACAAAAACTAAAAACTATTATATACATACATTAGTGCTATATTAAAACTTCTATTTTAATATCCATACTTAGTCTGTTGATATTCCTCCTTACCCTATTCCTGTAAAAATCCCCAATCCTCTCCTTGTGACATTTCGTCAAACATTGCTCACAAACCAACCCCCAGCCAACCCACACGCACATTTCGTTAAAATCATCCCATCAACAATTTCGCGTAAAACAAAAGCCCATTTAAACATTCTAAAAACATCAAAAGAAATACACAAAGCACACCCAAACCGTCTTGATTATCACAACCCATACCCCTAATTTTAATTCACCAAAAAACTAAACGCAATAAAAATAAAAAGACATGAAGAAAAAAACCCTCCAAACCATCGCGATGATAGCCCTCTCGCTCCCTATCATCACCCACGCACAGGGAATAGCCGTCAAAACCAACCTCCTGTATGCCGCCACCACAACACCCAACCTGGCCGTAGAATGGGCACCCACCCACAAACTATCCATAGACCTGCAAGGCAGCTACAACGGATGGCATTTCGGCAAAAGCGAACGCAACCGCAAAATCAAACACTGGCTCATCCAGCCCGAACTACGCTTCTGGATCTATGAAGCCTTCGACGGACACTTCCTGGGTATCCACCCCTTCTACATGAAATACAACGCATCAAACATACACTTACCTCTCCGCATATGGCAGGACCTTCAAGACCATAGATTTGAAGGATACGGGACCGGAATTGGATTCAGCTACGGGTACCAATGGTACGTCGGGAACCACTGGAACCTGGAATTCGAGTTCGGTTTTGGGTATGCCTACCTCAACTACGACCGCTACGAGTGCTCCCCATGCGGGGCCTACCTCAACAGCGAACACAAACACTACTTCGGACCCACCAAACTCGGAGTATCCCTTGTCTATTTATTCAAATCCACAAAAAGATAAGCCATGAAAAATAAACCATTCAAAACCCTCCTTATATTTATATGTATAACAGGGTACACCCACATAAACGCACAACCGGCATCACAACTGCCCCAGGTAGACGGCAAAGTCATCTACCAGAACCTACAGCTCGAAAAGCAAGACAACAACATGCTCCTCAGCTTTGATACAAAAATAACAGGCAAAGCCCTCAACAACCGCCAGAGCTGGACCATCATACCCGAACTCATTTCCACCGGGCCAAGGCAGACAAGCCTATTCTTCCCCTCCCTACTTATTAACGGACGCCAGAAAGAACGCCACTACAGACGTAAGATGAATTTCAGAAACAAAGAGTTATTGGCTAATCAGCCCCTGATATGCACCCACGTACCACAAGACGAAGAACAACTTATCCGGTACAGCGTAACCATACCCTACGAAAGCTGGATGGGAAACTCATCCCTCATCTTTCACCAGATACTCACCTCACCCCGGGAGAAAAAACAACTCTTCACCACCGCACCCCTGGCACAACTCACACCCGTGCCCGAACCGGTTACACCCCCTGCCATACCCGTACAGCCCTCTACCATAGAAACCCTTACGATCAGCGGTGAAGCCTACATCCAGTTCCCGGTAGGAGAATCATTAGTCTATGCCGACTACATGGACAATATCAACGAACTAAAGAAAATAGGAGAAGAGCTGCGGAAAATAGACCGGGAAAAAGACGCCACACTCATCCGTATCCAACTCACCGGCTACGCCTCACCCGAAGGCCCGTTCAGCCTCAATGACAAGCTATCCCACGAACGAACCAAACGGCTTAAAGACTATCTGGTAGAATGGCACGGCCTACCCCCCCGGCATCATCCGCATCAACCATGTAGCCGAAGACTGGGAACGCCTGGGCGAACTGGTGGAAGAGAGCAGCCTCAACAATAAAAACGCTATTTTGGCTATCATCCGTAGCAACGACAGCCCGGATGCCAAAGAGAAACAACTCCGGGCCACACCAGCCACCTGGAACACCCTAGTAAAAGAATACTTTCCCCTGCTGCGCCGGGTAGACTACCAGATAGAATACACACAAAAAGTAACGAATTAACAGATATGCTTCCTATTATTAATTAAAAAAATGATCAATTATGAAAGCAAATTATTTATTTCCAATGCTTATCGTCCTGCTCATGTTCAGCAGTTGCAGCGACGATAATAAAGACGGCCCTTTAGGCCAGACCTCAAAGGAAGACGCCAAAATGAAGCTCTCCCTCACACTACCCCCACTGGCTTCCCCCGCTGCCTCTTCAGCCCCGGGCACCCGGGCGCCCATCGAAGGAACAGATGCCGAAAATAAAATAAGCCAGGTACACATCTTTGTTTTCGACCAGGCCGGACAACTGCCCGATGACCAGAGTAAAGGAAGATTCGGCCCCTTAGACCTCAACGATACAGACCAGTTTACCGTATCAGGCAATACCTACACCATGGTCGAGGAACTTAAAACGACCTCAGGTCTGAAAACAATCTATGTAATAGCCAATATGGGTGAAAACGAGATTTCCCTGTACGCAGACGAAACACAACTATTGGAACGGATCGAAAATGTACACAAAAGCGGAACCGGAACCGGTGGATTAATAGAATACACAGATGCCACCCCACCTGCCCTGAACGCCATCGTATTTGCCGGTAGCGAAACCGCCGATCTCAAATCCGTTTCCAGTGGTACACCCAATAGTCCCGTAGGAGTCAACATCGAGCGCACCGTGTCCCGCGTTATCACTACTTCACCCGCATCCTTCGCTGTCAGATGGGGAAGTACAACAACCGACGACATGACAGTAACCATCAGCAAATATTTCATCGCACAAGATGCATACAAAAGCACCGTAGGACAGAACTACTTTGATGCACCCAACGATGACCGTAAAAAAACACTCATCTCCGGGGCTGACCAAAACGACTGGGGTGACATTATTAACCTCTACGACCCGGACGATTACATCGGAACCGGAGCAGCCGATCTGGACGAGAAATATGTTGACATCGTACCCAACCCAGCCACAGAAGCCGCACGCGTAGCTCTGCCCGGCTTCTATATCGGTGAAAACGCAACCAACACCCCCGATAAGGTAGCCCAACACGGGAATACTACCTACGCCTGGATACAAACCCAGATCGCACTCACCAATACCGCAGTAGTCAATGCCGCCGGAGACGCCATTGAATATACAGGGCCGGCCCTGACTGCCGGTACCGTCTTCCACCTTATCCGTGTAAGAGGTGTCCGCGATTACATTACCACTGCTGCCAATGCCACTGCAGTATATAATTATCTTAACGCAGCAGAACGGTACGAAGGAAGCGTATCCAACTTCCCATACCCCGGCGGAAACCTCTACTACCGTGTATTCCTCAACCAGACAGGTACCACCGCGAGCCCGATTACGGCCGACGATAAATACAACGTCTACCGTAACATGTTCGTACACCTCGATGTAACGGCAGTCAATGTAAACCCGAACGACCCCGGAGGTTTCGGAGGAGGTTACCCCGGCGACCCTAACGACCCCAACGTGCCCATCGACCCGTTCACACCCAATGAAGACCCGGATAATCCGGTAAATCCGAACCCACATAGCCCGGAAGAACCCATTGACGAAGATGAGGCGACCCTGCAGGTAAATATCACAGTAGAGCCCTGGACCTATTCTCCAAACGGAGTCGTACTCCAGTAACAGAAACCATTTAAACCATACTCCGGGGCCGGCTTTGTTAGTCAGCCCCGGGATATAGTTCACCCCCGGATAAAAAGAACGATATGAAAACGAAAACAATTCCAATCATACAGATAAGCCTCCTGCTCGCCTGTTTACTCCTTTTTACCACCTGCGTAAAAGAAGACCTCGACGAGTGCGGCACCACCCGGGTATGGATCACACTAAACCCGGACATGTACGAACTTCCCGCAGGAGAACACCAGATACAAAACATACACGTATACATATTTAACGAAAACGAAACCCTGGTAGCAGAATGGGAGGGAGGACCCTACGACTACCGGACAGGACAACCCTGCGAAGTACCCGTAGACCTCGCACCCGGAACCTACCACTTCACCGCATGGACCAACATAGGGCAGCAGTACCAGACCCATACAGCCACCCGGCTAAAAGAAAGTGAGCTCCATCTCCGGAACGACGGAACCGCCCCCTTTACACAAGACATCCCCGACCTGCACTACGCAGCCGGAGAAAAAATAATAGTCAGCCCCCGGCAGGAACACGAATACACCCTCCACCTCATTCCAAACACCTACCGGATCAACCTGGCAGTAAACGGACTACCCGGCAACAACAACGGGAAGCCCTACCAATTCACCCTATCCGACAACAACAGCGCCTACGACTTCAACAACCGTATCGTCGGAAACCAGCCGGTATACACCCACGAGCGTACAGGCACCCTGCAACAAGGCAAACTAAACGCCGGCATCCGTACACTCACCCTACACAACGACCATGCCATCGAAAACATCGGCAAAGAAGACACCGGCGACCGCTCGCCTACGCTTACCCTCCGCGAAAGCACCGGCAGCACCACCCTCTTTACCGGCAACCTGGTAAAGATCATCCGCACCGCCTATGCAAAAGCAGGAAAACAGGCAGACTTCGACAAAACCTACCAATTCGACATCATCCTCTCATTCGATGCCGATATGAACGTCACCATAAGCGTAAACGGATGGACCTACACCCCCAACGGGACAGAACTATAAAAATATAAACATTAAAATCACCCCCATATGAAAACACATACAAACATAAACAACCTATACAAAACGGTACTGGCACTGCTACTTACCACTGTATTCAACGCATGTGTGGACGACGATTGGGGGAGAGGATGTACCCCGGCACAGGCGACATAAAAATAACCCTCACCCTCCAGCTACCCGGCACCCGCACCGGAGCAGACACCCGCGCCATGCCCGCCGACGAAACAACCATCAGCCAGATACAAGTACTCCTGTTCAAACCATCAGGAGGCCCCCTCGTAGGCAGCTATCCCGGCACAGGCATCACCACAGACCCCGGTGAGCCCAGCAAACGCAACTTCTCCGTCGATGTCATCGAAGGCACCTTCGACCTCATGGTCCTGGCCAACTCCAAAGACATCATCGACGCAGCCAACCTCGCCAAAGACATGTCACGTCAGGAAGCCGCCAGCCGCCTGCAACTCAGCCAGAGCAGCAAAATAGCCCATAATGCAAACACCCTCATCCCCTTCTGGGGAGAACTAAACGGAGCCGTCATCACAGAAAACGCAACCCTCGACAACATCTCCATGCTACGCGCCTTAGTCAAAATAGATGTCCTGCTCAACGAAACAGCCAAAGACAAATTCGAACTACAAACCGTCACCCTCTACCACTGGCAGGAAAAAATGGCACTCCTACCCGAACACTACGATAGCGCCGACAAAAAAGTAACCGCCCCCACCAACACCGGAAGCGGACTCATCCCTGTCAGTACCAAAGCCACCTACACCGCCACAGACGGAGAAATCATCAACGACACCATACGGTCCAAAATATACCTCAACGAAACCCCCAACCCCGCAGAAGACGACTTCCCCGTCATGCCCTGCTTAGTCATAGGAGGACAATACAACGGCGAAACCCGCTACTACCGCATAGACTTCTTCCGCCTTGATGAAAACGACCAGCGCACCTACCACGACCTCCTGCGCAACTACTGGTACGAACTAACCGTCACCGACATACTCGGCAACGGCTACCCCAACGAAGAAGACGCCTACGAAGCAAAAGACGACCAGATAGAAGCATCCACCAACGCCATGGACGACGGAGACATGAGCGACATCATCGTGGACGGACAATACTACCTTAAAGTCAACAAAGCAAGCTTCACCCTCGACCGCGAAAAACGCGACGAAGACAGCTTCGGCAACGACCTCACCGTCGAAACCAACCATAGAAACGGCTGGGAAATAACCCGCGTAACCGACCCCGACGACAACGAAGCCGAGATAGACATGGACAACGGCTGGCTGCGCATACTCCCCGCAGACCGCAAAGGCGAAGGAAACCCAGAGGAAACCCCCAGCAGTAAAACCATCAAACTACTGCTCGACGAAAACACCGGAACAGAACCCCGCCATGCCAAAATACACCTACAGGTAGGACGCCTGCTCGACTTCATCGTCAAAGTAACCCAAACCACCGAAACCGTGCTCGAACTATCCGTAGAATACCTCGACGGCAACCCCGTGAGCGAACTCTTCTTCTACGAATACGACGGCTGGGAAGACACCCACGAACCAAAAGAAATACGCGTCCGGTGGTCACCCTACGGCACCGGTTACGATTGCAACGTAGAAGTAAACATGTCCGGCGACGAACTCTTTGCCTTCGGCTCCGCAACCACCCCCATCACCCCCCCGGCAACCTCACCGACGCCGACGGCAACCATGCCTACACCATCCACCCCGAACCCTTCAAAGAAGACGAAGTCTCCCAAAGGCTGGGAAACCCCTTCCTCCACCGGGGCATGCGCGTAACCTTCCGGGTAACCGACAAAAACAACCCCCAGAAAAGCATCAGCAAAACCATCTACCTGCGCCACCAGCACATGGCCATCATATCCGACAACCTGCGTAAAGCCGAAACACAAGGCCAGCAAGGCAGTTTCAACATACGCTCCAACACCTCCTGGGTCATCGACGAAGTAGTCAACGAAGGCATCCTGCAAAACCCACCCACAAAAGGAACAGAAGGAGGAAACGACATCGGCAACGGCAACCAGCTACTCTACTCAACCACCTCCGCCACCACCCCGGGAAACATGCCCGCCGCCGGGTGGGCAGGCCGCAAAACCACCCTCTACTTAATCGACACACAAGGACGCATCCCCGGACGCATCCCCTTCACCATCACCGGCGTACACAACGACCCCAACTGCTACATCCTCAACCCGGCCGGCAGTGCAGCCGCCCGCACCGTAGACATACCCATCCGCAAACTATTCTGGGCATGGGATATCTATGCCGGACAGGATTTAGGCAACATCGCCCCTACAGACCTCCAGGCCGGTACCAAATGGACTGCCGTCTACCTCAACACCGACCTCAACGGCCCCCAGCAAACCTACAACATACAAACAGAAATTGTACACGACAACTCCAACATACTCGAAGACGTACTACGCGTAACCATCCCCTACAACACAACCGTCAGCGGAAACGCCGTAGTAGGTGTCACCCATCAGGGAAAATGGCTATACACATGGCACCTCTGGATAACCGGCTACAACCCGGACTCCAACAACCCCGGCGACACCCAAACCACCCGGGACGCCCAATTCATGAACCGCAACCTCGGTGCCCTCGAAACTAAAGCAGAAGAATGGAGAGCCTCCACCCACGGCATGTTCTATCAATGGGGCAGGAAAGACCCCCTGCAGGTAAGCACCATTACCACCGGTTCCCCCGAGGTAAACACAGCCAACAACCTCGGCAACACACTCAACAACCCCGACCTCTTCTACCGCGCAACCAGCGGCTATCAGGACTGGTTCACCAACCGGGAGCACAGAAGTTATCAAAACGATTACCTCTGGAACGACGATAAAAACAACAAAGGCATATTCGACCCCTGCCCCGAAGGCTGGAGAGTAACCGGCAACAAATGGGGCGAGCCAACGAATCAATGGACCAATATGGCCACTCATTTCAATTCCTCGGAAGTTAGACATTCCAACGGCCGGATTATTTCAAGAGAGTACTATGATAATACCATTGATGACCCAGCCGTATATTTCTATGCCGGGGCAGTAGACGCGGCAGGGAACTGGGGGCGCCACACCTTAAGCACAGGAGACCAAGAAAGCAACTTCCTGTATAATTGTACTCCCCCCCATGATAATCCGGCTTTGGGAGCCGGACTGAGCCGTCCACGGAACGGTGTTAACACAAATAACCCTTTCCTCCGGGCAAATGCCATGCCGGTGCGATGTACCAAAGAAAATTAATAAATAAAACATAACATTATGAAACAGAATAACAGCCTCCTCTATTTCATCGCTTTCACGATAAGCCTGCTCTTCATACAAGCATGCAGAGACGATGACAGAGACCTCCTGCCACCCGAATCCAATCCCCAGGGGCAGGCCATCTTCACCCTGAATGTGCCCAAAAAAAAACGGCACCGAAACCCGTGCGATGGACGACGAACAGGAAGACGCCATCACCCACATGACATTCCTCGGATTCGTAACTACCAATAACACAGAACAACTCGACTTTAGCGTCGAAGTAGGCCCGTCCGGCATCACCCGTAATGCTACCGACAAAAAAATACACCATCACAGCCACCCTCAAAGCCGGCACCTACTCCTCCATCGTATTGCTCGCCAACTGCGGCGACATACTCAATAACAACCCGTCCCTGCTGACCGACGGAACCCCTAAAACCGACATCGAACAAGGCCTCACCGCCACACTGGGCGACGGCAGCAAATGGAATGCCAGCTCCACCAACCCCACCCCGGCACCCATGCACGGCGAAGTCAGCGGAGGCAGTTCCGGCATCGTTATCGGTAACGGACAGAACCCCTTCAACGGCATCCCCATGACCCGTATGACAGCCCGTATCAACCTCACCAACAACGACCCCGGCAACTTCACCGTAGAACACATCCACCTCTACAACCTCCGCCGGAGCGGGCAAGTAATACCCGGCCAGACACCCCCCCACACTCCCGGCCATAGCCCTGCGCCACACCCAACCCCTCCAATACGGGCCCGGAAACAACGAAATATACATCTTTGAACAAGACCCCAGCGACGGACAACCCGAAAGCAACAAACCCTTTATGCTCGTAGGAGGAGAATACAAAAACTCCGGCACCACCACCTGGTACCGCATCGACTTCGTCAACCGCGAAAACGAAGGCACCCCCAGGCAGACAATGAATTTATCCCCCTCATCCGCAACCGGGGATACACCTTCACCATAGAAGAAGTAAACGGACCCGGCTACGACGACCCCGCCGAAGCCGCCCAATGCCTGCCCATAAACATAGTAAGCCGCATCCTCGTATTCGACGACGGCGGAATCGAAAACATCCTGTTCGACGGACAATACTACCTCGCCATCAGCCATGAAACCATGGAATTCGACAAAGACGCCGCCACACAAGTACTCCACATAGAAACAGACAACCCCCTCCAATGGAAAATCGAACAACAAGGCGGAACCAGTTGGCTACAGGTAGACCGGACAACCCCCGGCACAACCGACGACGGCAACATAGACATCACCGCCAGCGCCTACGATAACGCCAGTGAGCCTCGCAAAGCCACCCTGCTCATCTCCGCCGGAAAGCTTGAATATGCCCTACCCGTAGAGCAATCCTACCTCGACGCCATCTCACTCGAAATCATACACCCCGAAACCCGCGAACCCATCAACGAAGTACTCTTTCGCAGCAACCCACTCGACGGAGGAGGCTCAGCCTCCACCAACCCCCGGTTCACCGTCAAATGGAACGGCCCCCAATGCCAGGTAGATATAAGTATGCTCGGTAACGGCTCATCAAACTACCGGCCGGACTAACCTCCGGAGCCACCCTGAGCACCAACGAACAAACATTCGAAATCAACCCCGATGCATTCCAGCGGGCAGAAGTAGACCCCGAAACCGGCAACCCCTTCCTCGAAGAAGGAGCAGCCGTCACCTTCACCGTAGAAAACGGCCAGCAAACCGAAACCCGCACCATCTATATCCGGCATGAATGCATATCCATCGTCATTGACGACCCCCAACCCTTCTACTACATGGGCCACGAATACAACTTCCGCGTCCGCTCCAACACCACATGGGAAATCACCGGCGCAACCACCGAACTCCCCCAACTATTTATGAACACCAACGGACAAGACTTCACCTCCGTACTCAACACCACCGGAGGAAACGACAAAAAAGACGGCAACCAATTTACCGTACAAGTAGAAACACCCGCCCTCAACTCCAGTCTCCAGCTCTACGGAATAGGCAGGGCAGGGCGCAAAATGAAACTCACCTTCACCGACGATGCCGGCATAGCCCCACCCCTCACAAAAACCTTTATAGCCGTCACCCAGGACCCCAACTCCTACCGCGTACGCAACGGAGGAGGAAACTACACAGGAGGAAACCTGCCCGGTAGCTATGGCAAAATCACCTTCCCCATACGCAAACTCTTCTGGGCATGGGAAGCCGACCTCGAAACCGAACTCAACCCCGCCACATCAGGCCCCCTCAACCTCTCCGCCGAATTAATCTGGCAAACCTCCGCAGGGCTCATACAAAGCGGCGCATTTGAATTCAAAGACGAAGGCGGACAAAACGATTGGCGCGACTACTGCGTCAGCCTATGGAGTGACAACCGGCAGAACACCCGCGACCTGTTAGGCAATGCCCTCATAGCCATAAAAAACGGCAATGAAATCCTATGGTCGTTCCACATCTGGGTAACCGACTACTTCCCCGACAACACCCCCGCCATGGGAAAAACATTCACCAACACCGCCGCAGGCATCAACCCCGCACCCGTACATATGGACTACAACCTCGGAGCAACCATCTCCTACACCCAGTTCGACCCCCACCAGTCCGTCGTAGCCGAACCCATCGTATCCCCCGCCATAGGAGGACTCTACTACCAATTCGGCCGCAAAGACCCCATCCCCGGCCCCCGGCAACTATCCACTGCAGGAACACATACCCTCAACGAAAACAATCAGCTAAGTGTAGTAAACACCAATAACCAACGGGTATACACCACCTTCCAGACCGTATCCGAACCCAAAAACCTGCGGAATAGCATCCAGAACCCCACCATTTACTACACAGGTGTTGCCGGTCTGAACGACTGGTACACAACCAGTATAAGCCGGACCGACCAAAACGACTTCCTATGGACAGATAAAGAAGGAATGAAAGGCCTGTACGACCCCTGCCCGGTAGGTTGGAAAATAGGCAAAAATTCCCCTTCCGATTATGCAAATCTGGGAGATTATTACAGTTTCACGCCCAATAGAGGAACCTGGGCCAACCTCACCAACACCAACCGCTTCTATCTACCCTCTACCGGCTATCTGAGAAATCCTTCCGGCTCCTCAGGCACATACGCAGAACTAAGAAATTACATGACGGGCGGTTATCTCTTTGACTCTCAAATCGTAGACGGTGAGGCACTCGGCGTAAGAGACGATAATGAAGAGCTTAACATATCCTGGTTAGTTTACCGCGCCGCCGCCCGTCCCGTCCGCTGCGTACAAGACACCCACAATTGGAACAGCAAACACTACTAAAACATGAAAAAAAGATAGAGAAATATGGATTTAAAACAAATTATTCACTATAAAATTAAATGTCATGAAATTAAAAACAAGTATGGCTGTAGTTTTAGCAGCCAGTATGCTAAGCGCATGCAACAAAGATAAAGACGACACCCCAACAGTTGTAGAAGGAATCCCAACCTACGCACAGATTGAAATGTATCTGCCGGGGTATAATGAAACCAAAGGCCTCTTCCCGGATGGTACCGGAGGTACGGATAACGGAGGTACTGCCACCAAAAAAGCAGTCACCGAAGTCACCGTCTACGTGTTCAATGTAGTAGGCGTACTCGAAGCACAGGAAACCTTTACGCCCACCAACCCCCTGACCCCCGAACAACGAGTATTTAAGGCTACCACCGGTATGAAGTCCATCTTCGCACTGGTGAATATACTACCTGTCAATCTGCCCACTACCAATTTGAACAGCACCACCCTGCTCAATTTTCTGGAGTCCCTCAAAGACACCCCTGCACTAACCGGCTCCAATGCAATTGCTGTAGCCAGCAATTTCTGAATGTCCAACAGCAATGCAGAAACAGCCACTTTAGGTGAATGGGACGGTACGGGCACTGCCCCCTTGCCAATACAGTTGTCATTGATGTACACCGGATGGTTGCCAAAATTGGTGTTGAATTCAACCCCCAATCGCAGGAGCCGGTAGGAACCCTTATTAACGCCACTGACAACCCGGTCATGTACAAAATCAAAAACAACCCGGTACAAACCCGCCTTTTCTCCAGGCGCGACGACGGGTTTCTGGTCACCCCCTTCTACGACGAAGCAACCATCGTCCCCACCCGGTACTGGGGAGAAGCCGATGCAGCCTATAAAACAACCTCTGTAGGTACAGGCAATATATTTAACACTACCTCCATTGGCTACATGCTTGAAAACAGCAACAAAAAGCCACGAAAAGGCAACGCCACGTACATTGTAGTCCGTGGAAAATACGAACCCGCAGAGTTAGTAAATGCAGCCGGCGAGTCGCCTACCGCAACCAACCCCAATGCGACCGGCACATTTTACCGGGTAAAAAATAAAACCACCGATATATACACACCACTCTTTTACCATGCCGCACCCACCCCGGCTGCTACCGATACAGTCATGGTATATACCGATGGAATTGCCTATTACGACCTCTACATAACCGATACGGAGAATTCGATTGCAGATATAGATAAATATGTAATCGAACGCAACACCATGTGGTCCGTCACCATTGTATCCGTAAGCGGTTGTGGCGAGCCAAACGAAAATGAACTGCCCGCCGTTAAAAAGCCCGAAGACCCCCTCGATGTAGACACCTACCTACAGGCAGAGATCCACGTAGAAGATTGGATACCCCGGGCACAGGAAGGAGGGATCTAACGATTTACAAGAGGCTGATCCCAAAGTCCCTTGTTACCTGTTCCCCGCGAAGGCGGGGATCGCACCAGAACTGTAATGAAGTTCCAGCTTGTAAGCCAACAAGTCCAAAGGACTTGCATGTGCATAACCGCGGGTAACACCCGGGGTAGGTTGCACCCCATCCGGGGTGTAGAAAGAGTAGGTAGATGTTACCACGGGTGTTACCCGCGGTTATGCACATGAGACCCCATCCGGGGTCATGGCTTACCATTTATAACCCAATCCCCCAAAAAGCGGACTTTTGAGCCAACCTCATAAAGCGAAAGTTTTACACAGTCTTTCAGAAGGAAGAGAATAAAAACAAAAAACAAAAACATGAAACGACACCAAACACACCTGCCCCAAAATGCGCTGGCAGCAGTCTATCTCCTGCTTCTGTCAGTATCCTGCCTGAAAGAAGACAACGACAACTGCCGCGCTACGATCCGGTTACATTTCACATACACCTTCAATCCCGAGTACACAGACCTCTTCACAGGCCATGTCAACGACCTGTTCCTCTATTTCTTTGATGCCAACGAGGTCTACCACAAGCACATCCCAATAGACGCCACCCGTCTGGAACCCTCTAACACCCTCACCCTGGAAATAGAAGAAGGAGACTACAAAATAATAGCCATAGGCAACCCCGACCCCACCTCCTACCAATTAGACCCTGCCCCCGGTATGGACAAACCGGGAGTAACCCTTATAAAGGACACAAACGGAGAAATACCCCATGCCCACCGACCTGTTCTATGGCGCAGCCACGCTTACCGTCACACCAAATACAGACCAAACAATAGAAATACCCATGGTACGCGATACCAACAACATCAACATCCTGCTGGCCGCTTCCGGCAGCAGCGAAACCCCATCCGGTTCCGGCTATACCGTACGGATTACCAGCTCCAACGGAGCCATCAACTTCGAAAATAACACGGTACCTCTACCGGCTATATACAAACCAGTATATTCGGAAACCGAATACAAGAATGCCCCCTATCATCAGGCATATTTCAAAATATTCAAACTGGCCCTGGGCGACGACACCACGATTGAACTCTATCGGGACGGAAACCTGGAGCACTCCGACAAAGTAGTTCCCCTCATTACAGAGAACTTCCCAAAAGTACAAACCAACGAAGACCTGCTGCGCTATTGCGACTACCAGTTCGTGTATAAACCAGATGAAAAAGGAGTATATGTACTCTCTTCCATCACCGTAGGCGACTGGACCAGGCAATTCGACCAGCAAAGTGGCATATAAACATTTCAAACACTAAAAAACTCCCAACATGAAACAAATCCCCCTGATAACCGCTTTCCTGCTCTCCGGAATACTAAGTACCGGATGCGTAGATGAAGATCGTGACAAACATGGTGATCCCGGTGCAGAAGAAATGGACCTGGTAATAACCATCCATACTCCCCCCCACTATAACCACCCGTGCCCTCACAGAAGCAGACGAAACCCGGATTGCCACCTTAGATGTGATCGTATTCCGGGATAACGGCACCACATCCCCCGAAACCTATCTCTACAAAACCCACGCCACAGACTTTACCGTAAACGGCGACGAAACAACCGTAAAGATAGGCCTCAAAAAAAGCACAGCAGGAGAAAAGCACCGGCTGGTATTTATAGCCAACCAGGCCACCGAAATAGCCGCAGTAGAAAGCAACTGGGCCACCACAGATACAAAAAACGAAGTACTCGAAACCATCATTTTTGACGCCTACCCAGCCACAGAAACAGACGAAACCAAACGGGTGTGGGACACCACCACACCGCGCTACCTGCCCATGTGGGGAGAAGCCGACGCCACCCATGTAATAACCAATTCCCTGCTCGGCAGTTCCATCGGTACCATCCGGATGCTGCGGTCGGTAACTACAGCCGATATCCGGTTAAATCCCGATGCAGCCAATAATAATACGCCGCAATCGTTTCCCCACTTCAGGCTGAAAGACGTGAAACTCTACAACGTACCCCAGAAAGGATACACCGTGCCCAACCCCGACTACGTTACAAAAACCGCCAACACCCTGCTGGTGACCAGGCCCACCTACTCCGACACCTTTACCCGGAGAATTATCCATTACGTGGCAGACACCTCCCAGGGACAAGATGAAAATGGGATGAGCCGGGTCATCTATATACCGGACGCACCCAACCTCACCCAGGCCGGTGCGAATATAGACGATGCGGAACAAACCTGCCTGGTGATTTCCGGCTATTATGGAGACGGTAATACCACCACCGAAACCTGGTATCGCCTCGACTTCATAAATAGTTTATCTCCCACCGAAAACCTACGCTACGATATCCTCCGCAATCACTTTTGCAGTTTTTTAATCACCTCCGTAAACGGCCCGGGATACGACACCGAAGAAGAAGCATTTAATTCAGCCCCGGTAAACATAGAATCAACCGTACTGGTCTGGGACCAATACAACATGAGCGACATTATATTTGATGGAACCTACTACCTGGCAGTCACCAAAGGAGAATACATCCTAAGCCGCGAAGCGCAGGGTGCCCCCGATGAAGACAACAAACTAACAGTAGAAACCAATGCAGAAGGCTGGACCGCAGCCGTGTGGGGAAACAGCGAAGGAACCACAGCCGTGCCCAATGACCCGGTTACAGGCTCGCCCTGGCTCTCCATCACCCCCACCTCAGGCACCGGCAATCCAAACGACCCGGGAAGCATCATCAGCATCAACATGCCCCGCAACGGAGGAACCGCACCGCGCACCGCCTACATCCTCATCACCGCCACCTCCAAACTCAAATACATAGTACGTGTCACCCAATTAGCAGAAGAAGTACTAAAACTCACCCTGTACGACAAAGATATGAACGAAGTAACCCCCGGAGAAGTAGTAAACCGCGAAATATTCCCCTGGGAAGAAGAAGAAACCCTGGTCTACTACCTCGAATGGCTACCCAAAGAAGCCACCGTAGAAGTATTATTTCAAAATGGCAACAGCGCAGAAAACGGCCTGCTGGACACCCCTTTCTCCAATACCCCACCTCCCTCCGGAACCCCCTTTACCGACCCCGAAGGACGGAAAATGCTACTGTTTACAATCCCGAATTACGATAAAAAAGAAATAGACAGTGAGAACGACTTCGGATTTCCCAAACGCGGGTTTAAATACACATTCACAGTGAAACACGCAGCAGAACCCGATGTCGTAAAAAGTTATCTCTGGAAAGACGAACAAAAAACAGTACAGGTATTAAACACCCCCGCCGGCAAACAACAAGGCACCTACCCGGGCGTAAAATACCGCTACAACACCCCCTACCAACTGGTAGTAGACGATACGGAAGACGCATTAGACACCCAGTCCAAAAGCGACCTCCCCACACGGGTCAACACCGTGACAGACGTACGCGAATCATACCGCATTTTCAGGGTAAACACCAACACCGATCTATCACAAAGCAAGGGATACGATGGCCGCAAAGCCACCCTTCGGTTCATAGCCCCGGACGACCCCACAAAAGTATTTTACGAAACCGTAGTAGAAAACTTATACAACTACCCCAATTCCTACATGGCCACCACATCAGAAGGCAGCATTGAATTTCCACTACGTAAAGCCTTCCAGATATGGGAACACGAATTGCCCGGCGAACCACTACCCGGCGGAAATCTGCGTATGGAAGTAATATGGACCGAAAAAGACGGCCTGATCAGCAATATAAATATAACTCCCAACAGCGACATTCAAAAAAGCACAGCCCACGTTTATTTTTCCGGCAACACAGCAGATAATGTAGGCAACGCAGTAGTAGGATTATTTTCAGGCACTGAAATGCTCTACAGCTGGCATATCTGGCGAATCGACTACGACCCCAACGTCCCGGCCGGCCAGACAACCCATTCGCTTCCCGGTAATTTCATCTATATGGACCGGAACCTGGGAGCCATGGAAAACAACGTGCTCATAAATCCGCTACCCGCAACAAATGGCACCCGCATAGGCCTATACTATCAATGGGGCCGGAAAGACCCCTTCCCCGGGCCAAACGACCTGCACGACACAGACCGCGAGTATACCCCCGCTTACCGGCAGCCCGTATACAGCCCTTCCAACCGGCAACCGGCAACCCGGGAAATCGCCGCCGGCACACTCAACAACCTGAAAAACAGCCTGCAAAACCCTCACATTCTATATACCAGCCCCAATGAACCTTACGAATGGTTCACAACAGATGTAAACCACAGAAGAGACGACTTCTGGATGAATAAATATTGCGGTGCCAAAGGCATGTTCGACCCCTGCCCCGACGGGTGGCGGGCCCCTCATGATAAATTTCCGGCAGACCCGGCCGTAGGAAAGATTGCGTGTTGGGCACAATCTCCGATAGGCGGTTTCCACACCGATAATAAATTCGTATATGATATGCAATACGGCGTACCACCGTACCAGGGATTAGGGTATTATTTTTTAATATCAAAATTGAGTGAAAGGGGGATATTTCAACAAAACGATAACAGACACGAAGAATGGTATGGAATGACATCAGAAGAGATGATGCAATGGGGATTTATGGGCGGAAAACTCTACGGGTCGAACTTTGATGGAAGTAATCATGAAGGATATGCCAATGGTGGCACAGGAAAAGCAGCAGCCCGCCCTCTGCGCTGTATCAAAGACGACCCCACCTACTGGACCTCCCGCCAGCGCGCCCTGACCGAACAATACGACCACCGCGCAGTCCCCTGAAAACAGACTCCATGGGTTTTCCGTACCCATGATCCTCTCCTGGATAATCTTGTTTAAATACAGGATTAGACCTATCTTTAACTAACCTATTATTCGTTTTTTGACAACGCTACTATACCCAAAAAGTTCTCTCTTATCTACCGATAGAGAGAACTTTTCTTTTTCCGGTTTACTAACCACGGAATATCCATCCCGCGGTTAGTCACATACAACCCCTCACGGGGTAAACCTAATAGATAATAGATATATATAGAAAAAATAATTATAAAACAGGTTACTCCAGCAAATGCCCCGCCACATGATTGTTAGTTATATGTCTGATTATATATATCCTTTGCGTGCAACGTGAAGAAGAAATACCATGTAGGATATTTTCTCTTTTGATAAGACACATACCATAAACCTTTTCCATATCTTGAAAAATAAGGAGGTGCTTTATATTTCATTTTTAAATGGATGGTAGTTTCCATAGTTTGCGTCAAAGAATCTACATAGTTTGCTGCAAACTCTTCAAAACCAAAATACTCTTTTTCATAAGTATTTTTACTAATTCCTGAAGATAGCGTTTGGAGGTTTTGGTATAAATCACATGGGCCAGGCCCGCTCTTCCACTCATTTCTTATTAAATAATTCATGGATATATTACCGCATCTCTTTTCTTAGTTCATCCCCTGTTATACACTCCTGTAAATCTTCCTCTGTTAAAGGCAGGATTTCCATTTCTTCCTGTATACCATATTCTATCATGGGTTCGCTAATCCTACTCTTCTCAGTATTTGCCGGCTCGTGATTATATTCCTTTTCCATAAGTTAAACTGTTTGATTATTACCTGCAAAGATAAAAGATTTCGGATATGGCATGTTCTTTAATAGATAGTTTTATAACACTTTTCCCATCCTACAATTTATGTGTGCTCCCTCCGGAAATCCTCCACAATAGCACGCTGACGCTCAAAAAAAACCTGACGCTCCGGATAAGCAATCCCACAAATAGGATTTGAACAGCGAATCCATCCATCTACCCAATCCCGAAACACATAAAATATCTCAGAATTGTGGTGAATAACCGGATTAAACCCCTGCGCATAAAAAATACCACAACTTATATCCGTACTCTTCAACAAATAGATATCATTATAAAACGGCATATCCGAATAAAAGATCTGAATCTCCTGTCCCGAATCCAACTCCATGCCCCCTCGCAAATCACCTCTGCCACACGCAGTAAATCATCTACATCATTCAAAACAAATATCAACTCATCCTCCGAAATAAGACCTATCTTTCGGAAAAAAGCCAAATCCAGCGTAAAATTCCGAATCATATCACCATCCATAACAAAATTCAAATGCCCGATAGAAGCAAGCCTCCCTATACACACGTTTCACATCCCCGAACGCATCCCTATCACCCAACAGCGAAAAAGGGGGTATCTCCGCAAAACCATTGTTAAAATACAACCATTTCAAATGAGCAACTTTTAGCAACCATTCATAATTAAAACAACTAATCAAAGGTAAACTCCTGCAAACCCCCGTAAACTTCGAATAACCCGCCCCGGCCACCTGCTCAAAAACATCACACGTGGTATTCATCGCATATAAATACCCATCCTGCACCGGTAAACGATCACTCCTCACAAGACCCATCGGATACCTATCCACACATGAGCCATCCATCATTAAATCCTGGCATGAAACAGAAAGAACATCAGTCACCCGTACCAACTCATCCCACGAAAAAGACCTTTCCCCCCTCAATTTACGATAAAAAGTATTCCGTTTCATACCCAGCATACCTGCCACCAACTCCATCCGGTTAGCATCCTCCGGAAATTTTTTGCAGATAACCGTATTCAACCTCTTAAGTAACAATTGATAATCCATAGTACTATAATTTTTGAAGAGTAACAAAAAATCAGCCTCCCAGCTCCACCTTAAAAGCCTCAAGAGCCTTACGCTGCACATCCATAAACACCCGTCTCACATGCGTCCCCGTCTGACTGATAAGCGTAGTAGAATGTCGCCAGAAATCAAACCACCTACCCATCGTATTACATACATCCACGCTCCGGGTAACCACCGGATTAAGCGGACTCACATAAAACACTCCAAACCGGACCCGATCACTCTGCACCACATACATATCACCCGGTAAAAACATATCCGTACAATAAATCTACACCTCTTTTCCCCCTTCCACATACCCATTCATACAAATCTTCTCAAACAACTCCAACCCATTTTCAATCTCCAGAGCAATACGTATAGCCTCCTCCCTGGTAATACGACCCGTCAGGTAAAAGCGTTTAATACTATTAATATAATTCTCCACCACACGGTTACTCACAATATATGCAGACTTCTTCAGCGAATGAACAGCCGAAATATACTGCTCCATTAATACCTGCTCTTCGGGAGAATAAACAATATCGGACAAAGCAGTCACCGGCAAAGTACCTTTATAGAAAAAAAGCCGCTGATACTCCCAGAAGCGGGCCACCCAACTAAAAGACGGGTTCAAAATATCAGGAAACGTATTGCAGGTAGCATAAAAAGTAGAATCATCAGACCGTGCAGCCAGCGAAAACAACTCTACCGGCCATGCAAATATCTCATAGCTTTCCTCACCACACAAAGACAAATCAGGTTGAATAAACTCCATAGGAAACCTCGTACTACGGCTACAGGCGGTAAAAATCTCATCTACCGGAATATCCAGTTCCCCACAGATAACCGCTATCTCTTCCACCGTAAAAGGAGCATCACCCGACAACCTGCGGGACATTATAGAAGGGCTCAAACCCAAAACATTCGCAATTTTTCTCTGATAACCCTTTTGGTCATTATACCTTAAAGCCAGAGCCAGCTTCAAATTCTCTAACAATTCAACATATTTCATAAGAGGACGTTTTTATAATTACAAACCAAAACTAAAACATCCCATCCAAATAACTCTGGCAAATTTTACAAACACACCTCTCCCAAAAACACATAATTACAAACAAAAAAAACACCCCCACCCCCACCACGGATAAATATCCCGGATAAACACAACAAAACATACCCCAAATCCCCCGTCACGGTTATCAGGACATATATATGGACACAGCCACGGACAAATAAAAATCAGGAAACCCTAAAGAGAAGATAACATCTGCGACAGATAACCACGCTGCCGCTGGAAAAAAACAGAACGCTCCAGTTCATTACTCTCCGTAATCAACATAGACGATTTCAACATAGACCTGAACCAACTCTTAAAACTATCAAACGTCTTGGAATTAACCGTCGCCAGAGGATACAACCCCAACATATACACACACCCACAATTAATATTCGTACTCTCAATAAACATAAAATCATTCTTCACCGGCCTTTGCAACACATAAATAGCAATCTTATTACCCGTCTCAGGTATTCTACCCGTTATACAAATCTCTTCAAAAGAGGTAAGCAATAAAGAGAGATCCTCACACATCTTCAAAACATCCTCATACGAAAAAACATTCATCCTATAAAAAAGACAAATCATATCACACGCCTCTTTCAACATCTCCGGAGACACAATATAAACAGACGACTTCATAGCAGTGACTGCATGGACAAACCGGTTAATCACATCTTTGTACTCCCTGTTCTCCCTCGCCTCAGCCAAAGATGGAAACTCGAATGTACCCAGATTATGAGACCATATATAAAAAAACAAAATCCTCGCCCATTCCCGGTTATACCAAAAAATCGTTGGTAAAGAGAGTGTAGCAAGTCCCATAGAAGACTCATCCGATTGACAAGCCAATCGATAAATATCCTGCACCCTCTGAATATTTTCCTCCACTCCATTCAACTGATATTCGTAACCAAACAACTCCAGAAAATTCTGCTTATCATCCTTAGGCGCATACATCCGGTCCAACGAAAGCCCAAACTCCCGTGCCACATCAAACACCTCAGACAAACTAAACTTAATATCCCCGTTCAGCCTCCTCTGTATTCCCCTGCGTTCCATCCCCAACCTCTCAGCAATCAACGAAGAAAAATCCTCAACCCCCGGATATTTATCCTTCAATTGTTCCCTAATCCCCCCAAAAACCACATCATACTCCATAACATATAAAGTTAAAGATTGAACACAGATAAATAAACCCCTCAAAGATATTAAGTTTTTCTAACTTTTCATATAACCTCTTTCCCCTCTGAGTTGAATATAGAGAGAGAATTTACAAAGACTTTCCCTTCATAAAAGCCTCAAAGAAAACATCCCGATACGAATTACCGATAGCTATCTCGTACTTCTTAATAAACACATCATTATTATCAAACGACTCAATCTGATTCTTATTCACGATGTAGGAACGATTTATCCGCAGAAAAGTATTTTTAGGTAGTAATTCATGGATGTTCTTCACATTCATACGAGTGATGAGGCGTTGTTCATCTAATTGGATGATCACATAATCCTTTAGTCCCTCAATGAAAAGGATATCTTTTAAGTTTACTTTGAAGAATCGTCTGTCGGACTTGGCAAAAATACATTCATCCTCCACATTATCCACACTCTTTTTATCCTCATCCAGCAATAGCGAGTGATAAGTGATTGCCTTGTCTACAGCTTTCCGAAACTTAGCAAAGTCAACCGGCTTTACCAGATAGTCTATAGCATCCACCTCGTAACTATCGAGCGCATACTCGGAATAAGCCGTTGTAAAAATAATCAATGTATGTTTCGGGATGGTGCGGGCAAATTCGATACCATTTATTCCCGGCATTTGAATGTCCAGAAACACCAGGTCTACCTCCTTCTGTTCCATGAAAACGGAAGCCGTCTTTGCATTGCTGAACGTATCTAAAAGTTCCAACTGAGGTATCTGGGTTACCAGCTTTTTTATTCCCTGACGAGCGATGGGCTCATCATCTACAATAATGCATGTCATAATTTTAATGCTAAATTAACGGTATAAGTTGTATCAGTTTTTATCTGTTCCAATACATAATTTTCTTTATAAAGCAAGTCCAAACGGCGTTTTATATTTGCCAGACCAATTCCTCCTATCTTTTTTCTGCCTGATCCTGCGATATGGAGTTCTCGCAAATAAACTCCAGGTTATTATTGCGGACAGCAAATGAGAGATGTACATAGGATACTCCCCCATCGTTATGATTGTGCTTTATGGCGTTCTCAACAAACGGTATAAAAAGCAAAGGAGCTACCTGTACATGGTTTATGTCTCCCCTCTCTGATATCATGTATTCAAATTCATCGCGCCTTGTTTTCTCTAAATCCAGAAAATCTCTTAAAAAACCGATATCGGCACTCAGGTCTACCTGGTCACGTGTACTGTCTGTCATTTGATAGCGTAACAGATCATCCAGTTTAATAAGTATCTGGGATGACATACGGGGATTTTCGTCTATCAGTATATTTGCATTGTTCAACATATTGAAGAGAAAATGCGGATTTATCTGGCTTTTGAGAAACATTAGCTCTGTAGCTAAAGTGGCTGCTTTCAGTTCTTCTGCACGTTGATTATCTTCCAACCATTTTTTGAATGAGAAAAATGCTGATACGGCTACAATCTGCAAAGCAAATGTCAGTGCGGATGTCAGCAACATCAACCACATATTCCCAGGCTGACTCAGCAAAAAATCAAGTCTCGTTTTCTCCACTATCGAATATATGACAAGCATGATGAGTACACAAAGGACAATGAGCACAATAACCGACAGGATATATTTCAACCTCTTACCTTTCTCTAAATAGCGAGGCACGAGCACATAAGCGTTGGGATAAATGGTCATATTTAGAATCAAATACATTCCCAGAAATCCGATAAGAAGATCTGTAGAAAAATGGAGTTGCCCAGGAACCGCACAGAATATATCGGCGGCATAGATCAATGCAAATAACTGTACCAGCACATGCCTGTGAACATGGTATTTTTTGTCGGACAGATAATATAATATAGCCTGTTTTTCTTCCGGATTTGTCATAACTCTGATATATTTATGAGTTGAAGCATCGTTTTACCTCCCTCTATAAACAAAGAATACCTGTTCGGATAGATAAGTTCTAACCGCTTACGTATGGCAAAAAGTTCGTTGTCCAACAACATTTCCTGATAATCGGACTGACATACAAAGATTAGTTTGGAGTTTTCCGTATGAAAACAAATTTCTAAGAGTGTGGTTTTATGCTCCATTGCTCTGTCAACCGATTGCTGGATGAACGGAATAAACAACATAGGAGAAACAAACACATCCTTGGTTACAGTTTTATCGTCAAGTTTATAATGGAGGCCTTTGCAATACAGCCGGCTTAATTCCAAATACTCTTTCAGGAAATTTATTTCACTCCTTAGCAGTACTTTATCTCTCCCTGAGTCGTATAACTGGTATCTTAACAACTGTCCTAATTTCATTAGCATCTGGTATGCTTTTGCAGGTTCAGCTTCCACAAGAACAGCCGTCCGGGTGAGAATTTTGGATAAAAACGCAGGGGATATCTGTTCTTTTAAGCGGTTTAATTCCGATTTTATATTCTCTTGCTCCATGCGGCTGGCACGCTTATTTTCCTGCACCTGATACTTGAATAATATGGTGGCGGAAGTTCCAAGTATGCAAAGCATGTTTATTACAGATGTAGGAATATACTGAATAAACACCAGTAAATTATACGAGGTTATTTTCGGCGGTAATCCCCAATGTACCCGTGCTATATTCTCCATCGCCATCAAAGAGAAGATTTGAAAAAAGATAGTAAGAAAGAGACACAACAAATACGCCTTGTAGTTTTTATTGATCAGATACCGGGGCACAAAATAATAAATATTGACATACAGTGATATCACATATACAGTCATGGTTATAAGACTAAGAGTAGAAATGGAACTTCCGATACTCTCCATACTATCTCTGAACATATAAGATGTTTGCCGGTATGATATCAAAGCGAATGCGAGAATAAACAGGATATGCCTCCATATCCTGTATTTAGGTTCGACAATAAGCTCATATAATTTCGACTTTAACATGTTCCTGTTTTTTAATGAGACGCAAAGATAGATTAAAAATCAAGCCTGTACGTTACGTTGAAGAGGGAATTCTTCAACCAGTGGGGGGTTTATCATTTCGGTTTTCAAGTTGTATTCGTGTCCAAAATATTCTTTATAACTGGTAGCATTGGTTTGTGTAGGTTTACTCTCTTGTGCAAATACGTTTATTGAAGACAAGCGGCTAAAAATTGGCATTACGAAAATGTATACCTGTTTCATGATAGATGCATTTTATAAAGTTGCTACTAATTATTATTTAATTACTTATCGCTTTCCTGAAAAAGAACTTCTTACCCCTCAGTACCACGACCGTTGCCAGTATACATAAAAGCACCGTCTGGATAATCTTACTGTCAGGATGCGGAGCGAATAACTCATTAAAAAGTCCTGCAGTGATATGAAAAACGATAGCCACCATAATATTACGTCCTGTTTTGTAATACAACCAGTTCATTAAGATGACAAACGGGATCATACTCACTAAAAAATTCACACCATATATCCATCCTTCATGCACCAGATTACTTTGGTAATAATCCCTGATCATTGAAAGTGGCATGTGCCATATTCCCCAGAGGATTCCAAATAAGAGAGAAGTATTGAACAAGTTGAATTTGCTTCTCAGGCTGTCTGTTCCATAGGAATGCCAGGCCAGTTCTTCAATGACGGGGGCAAGGATCAACAGAAACCACACAGGGAAGATTCCTGATGAGAAAGTAAAATTTCCTGTAATGATAAATTGTTCAGGATGATATCCAAACAGTAAAGAAATTCCCATAGCCAACATAATACTAAACGGCATGATCAGGCAGGTCAGCAGGGCATACCCCGGTTTTATATCCTTAAAATTGAAGAAACGTTTAGATATATCCCGGCGCAGCTCCCTATTTCCATCGGTCATCCAATAGACCACACCTAACGGAGCCAATAGTCCGGTACAAGCCAGGATACTCGCCATTCGGAGATACTTATCCTGATAAGGTTCTATCCAGCTTATTTGCCCGGCAGCAAACCAAAATACCCACGGGATAAGGGTGGATAAGATAAAGAACAAGGCGGGCTTATTATACTTGCTTACTACTTTCGGATTGGCTATTAATGTTTTCATTTTCACTGTATATGTTTGTATGTATACTTCAAAAATACAGGAGAATAACACACTGATTTTTAATTTGAGACGAATAGAGGAGATTTAGAGATGGAAGAGGTTCGTTTGTATACCAGGAGTGTCATATAAAGGCTTCTACATAGCATTTTCATACTTAATTTCCGAACAAATATAGGATAAAAATGGATGCCTTTACATTGTGGCATAGAAATCATAAAAATTTAATTTCTTATCGATCTTAGGCTTTAAAAACTGTTTAACCAGATAAAAAACCTCTGGGTTTTCCGGCTGAAATTAGATTAAACGTTAAATCTATAAACCTGCTACCATCTGCAAAAGTTATAACTATAATAACTTTAAAATTTAAAAACATGGCACATGACTATTTAATCCATAGCAATGAGGTTCATTTAATCAACCAGGAAGAGATACATAGAGCGATTACTGAGATGATCAATCAACTGCATGTAGCAGCCGGGTCAACAGACGGATTTGACATCTATAAAGTAGTGGAAGCTTACTTCACCAACCTGGACAAAAGACATGAGATTAATGAACTATTAAATATTCCGCAGGATGCTGAATATTATGCAGAGGCTCCATGCGAATGTAAGGGTACAGAGATAGAAAATAGCGCAGAAAGCCATTTTTATTTCTAAAACAAACAATAAATTGTTCATCTATATTACATGTAAGTCAAAAGAAAGATTGACCTAAGTGAAATCCGGAATCCACCTAAGTGCAGTTTTAAAAACACTCAGGTGGATTTTGTCTTTCCATAAAAAGAGGCTTTCCTTCCTTTAAAGCATAAAAAAGCCGGCCATATAGGCCGGCTTTCTATAGAGACAGGAAGAATCTTATTTTCCTGACAGTTTTTCTTTCAAAGCTGCTAATTCTTCGATATCACCTAAAGTAGTTTTTTCTACTGAACCTGTTACCATTGAAGAACCTTCATCTTCTTTCTTGTTACGTTTAGCAGAAGCCTTCTTTTCACCTGCAGCCTCTTTTTTAGCGCTCTTTTGCTCATCTTCGTGGATGCGGCTGTGAGAAAGAATGATACGTTTAGCTTCTTTGTTAAATTCAATTACTTTGAATTGTAATTTTTCATCAACAACAGCCTGTGATCCGTCTTCTTTTACTAAATGTTTCGGAGTGGCAAAACCTTCTACCCCGTAAGGTAAAGAAATCACAGCTCCTTTATCCAATACTTCAATGATGGCTCCTTCGTGGATAGAACCTACAGTGAAGATAGTTTCAAATACATCCCATGGATTTTCTTCCAGTTGTTTGTGGCCTAAGCTCAAACGACGGTTTTCTTTGTCGATCTCCAATACCTGAACTTCGATTTCTGCACCGATCTGAGTGAATTCACTTGGGTGTTTGATCTTTTTAGTCCATGACAGGTCAGAAATGTGGATCAAGCCGTCAACACCTTCTTCGATTTCTACGAATACACCGAAGTTTATGAAGTTACGAACTTTCGCAGTGTGTTTAGAACCTACAGGGAAACGAGATTCAATATCTTCCCATGGGTCAGCTTTCAGCTGTTTGATACCCAATGACATCTTACGCTCGTCACGGTCCAGGGTCAGGATCACAGCTTCGATCTCATCTCCTACTTTCACGAAGTCCTGAGCACTACGCAGGTGCTGAGTCCATGACATTTCAGAAACGTGAATCAAACCTTCTACGCCTGGAGCGATCTCGATGAACGCACCATAGTCAGTCATTACAACCACTTTACCTTTTACTTTGTCACCCACTTTCAGTTCAGCATCCAAAGCATCCCATGGATGAGGAGTCAGTTGTTTCAGACCAAGAGCGATACGTTTCTTTTCATCATCGAAGTCAAGAATAACAACGTTGATCTTCTGATCAAGCTGTATAATCTCTTCCGGATGAGAAACACGTCCCCATGAAAGGTCTGTGATGTGGATCAAACCGTCTACGCCACCCAGGTCGATGAATACACCGTAAGAAGTGATGTTTTTAACGGTTCCTTCCAGTACTTGTCCTTTTTCCAGTTTAGAAATGATATCTTTCTTCTGTTGTTCAAGTTCTGCTTCAATAAGCGCTTTGTGAGATACAACAACATTTTTGAATTCCTGGTTGATCTTAACAATCTTGAATTCCATTGTCTTACCTACAAATACATCATAGTCACGAATAGGTTTCACATCAATCTGTGATCCTGGTAAGAATGCTTCAATACCAAATACATCTACGATCATACCGCCTTTCGTACGACATTTGATGTAACCTTTGATGATTTCGTCTTTTTCAAGCGCTTCGTTTACACGATCCCAGGAGCGTGTAGCACGTGCTTTTTTGTGAGAAAGGATTAATTGTCCTTTTTTGTCTTCCTGGCTTTCGATGTAGACTTCTACTTCGTCACCAATTTTTAGATCCGGATTGTAACGGAATTCAGACATCGGTACGATACCGTCTGATTTGAAACCGATATTTACTACAACCTCACGTT
>Ga0192244_10002_pt1 | contig 197236 bp, 184 predicted proteins | sample Koala_Koa27_L3_FD_131234 | JGI IMG/M metagenome (GOLD analysis project Ga0192244, IMG submission 131234) | Enriched cells from koala feces incubated with labeled cellulose particles, San Francisco Zoo, California, United States - Koala_Koa2-7_L3 ... | reverse complement strand
AATACAATAAAATATATTCATGATGGAAGAAAAAAGAATGACAGAACAGGAAAGCCTGACAATCATTACCCAAATGATAACAAATGCACAGGCTAATTTAAGATCCCGTATTGATAGTAATATGCTTTTGGGATGGGGGTATGTAACTATTGCGGTTGCGATTGGTGTCTGGTTTGTAAAAACCTACTATCCTTTTCCTTATTCTTCTTTTCTTTGGCTCATAGTTCCGGCCATTTGTTTCCCTCTTTCTATCTATGCAAGACGAAAACAAAAGGTATATACAAAATCCTATATAGACCGGCTGATAGAAAATTTAGCGATCATTTTTTTGTTGCCACGATGATTGTGAGTCTGCCCACCATCTGTTTCACATACCCTGTATTTTTTATGGTTACCCTCTTGTTTTCAATCATGACATGGTTCATTGGAATAGTAATCAAAGAAAAGATCATCATCGGTGGGGGGATTACAGGAATGATCCTCTCTTTGTCTTTACTATTTATACAAAATGAAAATGATCAGATCCTTGCTTTTATCGTTTTTGTGATCACAGTTTTTATTATTCCGGTTCATCTATTTAGATATAACACAGAAAAAAATAACAGCTTATGTTCAAAGAGTTAGATCCGGTCATGCACTCAGAAGTTAGGCTAAGGATTATATCTTTACTGGTTTCCATGGAGGAGGCGGATTTTAAATATCTTCTGGAACAGACAAAAGCAACCGCCGGTAATTTAAGTATTCAGATTGAAAAACTTCAAAGTGTCGGCTACATAGAAGTGAATAAAATATTCAGAAACAAGCGTCCTTGCACACTTTATAGAATTACACAGAAAGGTTTAGAGGCTTTTCAAAAGTATGTGGAGTCATTAAAAAGTTTTTTAAATAATCATTAAAACGGAAGTATCTTTTCATTTCTTATCCGGACTATTTTCCAGCAAAAGATAATCAGGAACCATTGTTGATTTATTCTCCTAAGGGCTTGTGAACCATCAACCCTGCATCGTCAACCTGCATTTCAGCAGGGATGGGATTGTCGTACCTTTTTTTCAAAACAGAAAAAGAGTAATTACACTTATAAAAATCAACAGCATGAGACTTTTCAGATCATTTATGCCCTCCGGGCAATTAAGGTATATTATCCGGAACCTCGGACGTAAGAAAAAAACAAACTTTCTTCACAATTGCCTGCATAACAATTTCCTCGGTTTGTGTATTCTCTAATATTTGCTTAAATAATGGGATCCGGAGATCCTTAAAAAAGAATGTAAACGAAGCCATCTCCGGTCAATTAACCATCTATAATTCTACTCAGGATAACCTCAACATTCTGGAGGCGCAACTCAGGGATCAGGAGAAATTTCTATGGACGAATGAGGACAAATTAAAATTACAGGCAGTCAATCCGGATCTGATCATTAGTGAACGGATCCGTTTCGGCTCATTAGTGTCTTTTGAGGAAGAGACCTCCTATATTCAGATCCACGCTCTGAATGAGAAGCATTTAAAAAGGATCTATCAGATTCTTACGCTGAAAGAGGGAAAAATGCCTCAGCAGAAAGATCAGATTGTTATCAGCGAGACCATGTGGAGGGATCTGCACTGCCAGACAGGTGACACTCTTTTACTGGTTGCAGATAATATCCATGGGTATATGAGTGATGGAATAGTTACCATCTCCGGCATATTTGAAGAAAAAGGAATCGCTTTATATTTCGGCTATACCGGATTCTTACCCTATGATTACGGCAAAGAGTTTATGCAGATGTATGAAAACACTTATCTGGAATTTATCATTAACCCGGTTTATAAAGAAGAGATCACCCCAAAAGAGATCAAAGAGGTAGAGGCATTCCTAAACCAGAATCACCCGGAATTAAAGATCGCCTATTGGCAGGATACAATTCCTCTGTTCTATACGATCGCAAATGTCTGGAAGGAAACTGGTGATATGAATACCGTTATTTTTTGTATTTTCAGCTTAACGATCCTCATCAGTGTTGCCACTCTTATTATCCAATCCAGAAAAAAGAGATGGGTACCTTAGTTGCTATCGGGTTTAGTTGGAGAAAAGTACGGGGAATGCTTTGTATGGAATATATGATCTTATCCACCACATCTATTTTATTTAGTTTCTTTCTGGTACAAACGCTCCTGCAATTCATCCCTGACACCGGTCTGGTCATTCAATCCAAAGAAATGCAATCTGCTTTTATGACAGAAAGCCTGGAATTATTTCTGACACCGGTCAATTTACTATATATATGGTTTGCATTCTCCCTGGTTACCCTCCTGGCAGTATGGATCAGCCTACATAAAATACAAAAAGAGAAAGTGGCCTTATTACTTAAAACCCAATAATGCGTTCCACTATGAAACTATATATTCAATTAGCTATCCGGAACGTTCACCGGAACATACGCCCTACTCTTCTCAATGGGGCAGGGATCAGTTTTTCTGTTATTCTTTTTTTATTCGCACTCGCTCTTTCCCGTGGAATAGAAAAACAGATTGTGGAAAAAACATCAACTTTGAAACAGGTGCAGTATTGATCAATCTGAAAAAAGAGGCAATCAATCTGGAAAATGAGGTATTCGGGGATTGGCTATTTACAAAAATTGAACACGTACTGCAACATCAACAAGAGGTAATCGACTACCGTTACCGGACTTATGCCTTCAATTCCATCCTGTACACGTATGAAAATGAGAACGAACGTGTCAGTATCCGGGGTTTGAAGAAAGAAGAATCCTCTCTTTTACTTTCTTCCTTATCTATTGTAGAAGGCTCTTATCAACCGGGGAAAAACAGTCATGGGATTATGATAAGTAACGGACTGGCAGAAAGTTTAGGGCTTCAATGCGGAGATGCATGCTACATTCTTCAGCAAACAATCGATGGTATGATTAATCTTGAAGAATATGAAATCACTGCCACATTCCTCTATACTTCCCTGAGTAATAAAAATATCATTTACATGGAGTATGAAGAGGTTAAGTCATTATATAACTGCAACCTTCCCAATCAAATATTGATATATCTGGAAGATTACCATATGGCCAACTCCATTAAAGAAGAACTCGTCCGGGAATTAATAGGTGATTCCATTACCTACACCACAAATGGCACTGAAGGGAAATGGCTAAAAATCTCATCCTACACAGATCATTTAGGGAGTGCGCAGGCGGTAGCTAAAATAAATGAAATGGGAATCCAAATGATCGTTGCTTTTCTCGTATTAATCTCTTTTGTAGGGATCTGGTCCATGCAATCAGAGAACATACACAAACGGCTCAAAGAATCCGGAACTTTATTATCCTTTGGATTCACAAAAAGTGCAGTAAAAAAAATATTCCTGCTGGAGTCCCTCTATATAAGTTTTCTCTTCTCAGCAGCCGGAATATTTCTGATCGGCGTAAGTATCCGGTTTATTAACTATCACGAAGGCTTATTATTGGGACAGTCTGCATCTTTCGCGTTTGGATCTTCCATTATCAATCCCCAGATGGAAATAAAAGACCTGCTTTATGCACTCATTTTGGCAGTACTCTACCCTTTAGGAGCGATCTGGTTCTCCCTGGGGACACTAAATAAAAGAAATATTATCCATTTATTAACTCCTTCATATTAATTACATCATGAAAAAATATCTGATCATTATTCTGCTTTTTTCCCTGTCCATAGGACACGCGGAAAATTATATAACTGATTATATTGTGATCATAGATCAACTCTTCCATATGGAATATACGAAGGTTAGAATGGATGTATATAAAAATGATGTACTCATGAAGTATTATGAAATGGATTGTTACCGGAAAGATCATAAAGTCCGTATGGATTTCACCGGTCCAGCCGTTGAAAAAGGCCGTCGTATGTTAGATGATGAATCTAACATATGGATGTATATGCCACGCACGAGTAAGATCATGAAGCTTCCTTTAAAACAATCCTTCATGGGAAGTGACGCATCTAACCGGGATGTTTTCCGTCTCAAATTCGGTCATGAATATAATCTGGTAAATACAACCCCGGCAGATCAAAAGATAACAATACTGGAACTAAAAGCGAAGGACCAGTCTGTAGCCTATAGTAAAGTGCTGATCTGGTTTGATGAAGAAAACCGGGTACCTTTAAAACAGGAAATGTATACCTTATCCGGTAAAAAAATTAAAACAGCCACTTACAGTGAAAATAAAATAATGGATGGAAGATTAATCCCCACCGTTATGATCATTGTGGACGAACTTCAAAAAAAACACATATACCCGTCTGGAATATTATACCATCCAATTCTCCAATAATAAACCTGCCGAGTTTTTTACCCTGGGTGGTCTAAAACGATAGAGAAATGAAAAAACACCTGATACATTTATTTCTACTCTGGTTTAGTAGCCTCTCAAACACACAGATAACTGCCCAGGAAAACGTTTTTTCCTATCAGATCATTTTTGAATCGAAGCTGGACTATCAGAAAATGGATCGACATACCCCCATAAATCCGGATAATTATATGGAGTTAAAAGATTTTGCATCGCTTACTCAAGTCTATCCTGTATTTTCTTTCGAAAGCAGAACCGAACAGCTTTCCTTTCTTTTACAGACGGAAGGAAATATCAGGAACTATAATTTTGACACGGACTCTACAGATTTTTCTTTTCAGGAATTATTTTTACAGGCCGGAATAAAAAATAAATATTTTCTGGTTATAGGGAAAAAACGACTGGACTGGGGGACTGGAATGATATGGAATCCTACCAACTTTTATATCCAAAAAGATCCACTCCGTACACAAAACAGGTTGGAAGGAATCTATATGATTCATTTTACCTGGTTAATCCAAAATAATGCGTTACAATGCTATATTTTTCCGGACAAAAAAGGGAAGGATTTTAGCTATGCTTTGAAATATGAAATAGCCGGAAACCGGTTAGACGGGAGTATCTCTTATCTGAGGTATAAAACCAAAGACCAGATAGGAGTGGACTTTTCTTACGGCGGAGACAAGTTCACTATTTACGGGGAAGGGGTCGCAAGAAATTTCTCCAAAAGTTACAAAGTCAGTGATTCCGGAATACTGATTCCTCCCAAACTCTCAGACAAGATCTTTCATATGGAATGGTTAACCGGAGGATCACTCCTGCTTACTAACAATTTTACCTTCCGGGGAGAATACCGTTTCCGGGGAGATTATTTGAACAAGAAGGATATTCAAAACTTTATAAACTATCTACCCGGTAACATTATCCTATATGACGCATTAACTGTCAGTAAACACTCTCTATTCGGGAGTCTGGAATATCTGGATACATATGACAGGGGTTCTGTCTCCTTACGGACATTTTACGATCCGGTATCCGGACAACATGTGCTGTCCCCTTTGGGAGTTTGGAAAAAGAATAATCTACAGATAGAACTGTCAGCCATGTTTTTCAACAATAAACTTCCGGTCTATAACTTACAGACCACCTTATTAATTAGTTATTACTTTTAAAAATCAACAGTCATGAAAACGATCATTCACTTAGAAAATATCAATAAAAAATATCAGAATGGGATTATCTTCAATCAGGTACTTCACCAATTTTCCTATGATTTTAAGGAATCCTGTTTTACCGTATTAGCAGGGCCTTCCGGCTCCGGAAAATCGACCTTACTTAATATTCTGGCAACTCTGGATGAACCGGATGATGGGAAGTATTATCTGGATGACAAATTAATTGATTTTTCTAACACAAACGCCCTGAACAATCTTCGTAAAAATAATTTCGGATTTATTTTCCAATCCTTCAACCTGATCCCTGTATTATCCGCCTGTGAAAATGTGGAACTACCACTTACTCTACACAAAAAGGATCATTCTCAAAGAAAAGAGATCTCGGAACATGCACTTACATTGGTTGGACTGAAGGACAAAATCCATAGAAGACCGGGAGAACTTTCGGGAGGGGAACAGCAAAGAGTAGCTATCGCGAGAGCCATTGCAGCTAATCCTAAAATTGTATTCGCAGACGAACCGACTGCCAATCTGGATAAAAAAATGCAGAGAACATTATTTCACTGATGAAAACCCTGAATCAGGAAAACGGAGTAAATTTCATCATCGCCAGCCATGATTCAAAATTAATCTCCGCGGCTAAAGAATTGGTTCTTTTAGAAGATCTTTCTTCTCAGTAAGAAAAAGAAAAATCATAAACATAAAAAATTTCAAACCTTGAGAGCTATAATTTGTTTGTACGTGATAATTTAATTTATATATTTGGCTTTTACTAACTTTATAAAATCTAATACCTATTAAAAATGTCAAATGTAAAATTTTACAAAGGTGGTGATATTCCTTTAGAGTTGCACAAGGTGAGAGTGGTTCAGAAATTACATCTGGTACCGATTGAGCGAAGATTACTGGCAACAAAAGAAGCAGGATACAACACTTTTCGCTTAAGTACAAAAGATGTATTTCTGGATATGTTGACCGATAGTGGAACAAATGCGATGAGTGACAATCAGATCGCAGCCATGTTTCAGGCGGATGATGCCTATGCAGGTTCTCAAAGTTTCGACAGATACCAGAAAGCGGTTGAAGATGTACTGGGCAAAAAATATCTTTTACCGGTTCACTAGGGACGTGCGGCTGAAAATGTGATCTCTAAAACGTTTATTAAACCGGGAAACGTGATCCCGATGAACTACCACTTTACCACAGCACTTGCCCATATTCTGGAAGTAGGCGGTAAAATAGCGGAACTTCTCCATGACGATGCACTGATCCTTAAATCAACCAATCCGTTTAAAGGAAACATTGACATCGATAAGTTAGAAAAATGTATCCAGGAAAATGGAGTAGACAATATTCCGTTTATTCGTATGGAAGCTTCTACAAATCTGATCGGTGGTCAACCATTTTCCATGGCAAACCTCATGGATGTTCGTAGAGTAGCTGATAAATATGGAATCATGTTGGTACTGGATGCCAGTTTGATCGGTGAAAATGCCTATCTGATCAAACAGCGTGAAGAGGCATGGAAGGAAAATTCATTAGGAGATATTATCAAAGCCATGACCGGGCTGGCAGATCTTGTTTATTTCTCTGCCCGTAAATTAAGTTCTTCCCGGGGAGGTGGTATCTGTACGAACCGGAAAGAGCTTTATTATAAGATGGAAGCCCTGATTCCCTTGTTTGAAGGATTCCTTACTTACGGTGGTATATCCGTAAGAGAAATTGAAGCCATTGCCGTGGGCCTGTATGAGACACTGGATGAAACGATGATCAGCCAGAGCCCGAACTTTATTAAATATCTGGTCAATGAACTGGATAGCAAAGGTATTCCGGTAGTAACTCCTCCGGGAGTATTAGGAGCACACATCGATGCATCTTCTTTCTGTCCCCATATTCCACAGACAGAATATCCGGCCGGAGCACTGGCCGCAGCTTTCTTCCTGATCTCGGGTGTAAGAGGAATGGAAAGAGGAACAATTTCCAGTGTAAGAGATGAAAATGGGGTTGAGATCCTGGCAGACGTAGAATTATTACGATTAGCGGTGCCACGAAGAGTATTTACCCTTTCACAGGTAAAATATGTAATTGACCGTCTGGAATGGTTATACGAAAACAGAGAATTAATCGGTGGACTTCGATTCACTTACGAACCTCCGGTACTCCGCTTCTTTATGGGAGGGCTTGAACCCACCACAGACTGGCCATCCAAATTAGTAGAAAAATTCAAAAAAGACTTCGGAGATAGTCTATAAACAAAAAAAGGGCGTTTTTAAACAAACGTCCTTTTCTTTTCCCTGTACACCCGTGGGGAGTCGAACCCCAATCGCTGGAACCGGAATCCAGTATTCTATCCATTGAACTACGGGTGCAGTTAACAATATGGGCGCAAAAGTAACGATAATCTCTCATTAAAACAAATTGTAGAGAAAAAAGAAATGAATTTCCATAAATAGTTTAGTAAGGGATCTTTCTAATATGTTATTTTGAAACAAACATCTACCAATCACCTGACTTTTTGCAAATAAAAACCGGGATAAGATTGTTATTTTTTCACGTTTCATTATCTTTGCCATTCATATTACAAAACACAAAGCACAACAGATAACATGAGCTATTTAATTAAACCTGCCGGATATAAAGCACTATTAAATCTGCCTCAAACTGAAATGGGGATTAAAAAGATCAAGGACTTTTTCCAGCAGAACCTCTCTTCAGAGCTACGTTTGAGACGCATCACCGCTCCTTTATTCGTCTTAAAAGGAATGGGTATCAATGATGATTTGAACGGCACAGAAAGAGCTGTTACATTTCCGATCAAAGATCTCGGAGACGCTAAAGCAGAGATCGTACACTCCCTGGCGAAGTGGAAACGGTTAACTTTAGCAGATTATAATATCGAAGAAGGATATGGTATCTATACAGATATGAATGCTATTCGTTCGGATGAAGAATTAGGGAATCTTCACTCGTTATACGTTGATCAGTGGAACTGGGAAAGAACCATGAAGAAAGAAGATCGCACAGTCGATTTCCTGAAAGAGATTGTGCAACGAATCTATGCAGCCATGGTACGCACCGAATATCTGGTGTATGAAATGTTCCCGGAGATTAAACCAACCCTACCTCAGAAAATCCACTTTATTCATTCGGAAGATTTGTTACAGAAATATCCGTCATTCACACCTAAGCAACGGAAAGATGCTATTGCCAAAGAGTATGGGGCGGTTTTCATTATAGGAATTGGCTGTAAACTGAGCAATGGAGAAAAACATGATGGACGGGCTCCTGACTACGATGACTGGTCTACTAAATCAGCAGATGGGAAAGCCGGTCTGAACGGAGATCTGCTGGTCTGGGATGAAGTATTAGGTCGTTCACTGGAGTTATCTTCTATGGGTATCCGTGTCAATAAAGAAGCATTATTACACCAGTTACAGGAATGTAATGCAGAGGATAAAAAACAATTATATTTCCATAAGCGTTTATTAAATGATGAACTTCCTTTGAGCATCGGTGGAGGTATCGGACAGAGCCGTTTGTGCATGTTCTACCTTCGTAAAGCACATATTGGGGAGATTCAGGCAAGTATCTGGCCGGAAGATATGCGCCAGGAAGCAAAAGAAGCAGGAATGTATTTAATTTAACAGGAAACAGGATGGATGTAAAAATAGAACAAAGCTGGAAAGAACAATTGGCTGGTGAGTTTGAAAAAGACTATTTTGTCCAGCTTACTAATTTCATCCGGGAAGAATACCATACCAGAACGATCTATCCTCCCGGATCTAAAATTTTTAATGCTTTTACACATTGTCCTTTTGATAAAGTAAAAGTAGTTATTTTAGGACAGGATCCTTACCATGAACCTCGTCAGGCAAATGGTCTCTGCTTTTCCGTAGAGCCGGGCATTCCTTTCCCTCCTTCCCTACTGAACATATTTAAAGAAATTCAGGAAGATCTGGGAAAACCCATGCCATCTACCGGAGACCTGACCCGCTGGGCGGACCAGGGTGTTCTGTTGTTAAATGCTACACTTACAGTCAGAGCACATCAGGCAGGATCTCATCAACATAAAGGATGGGAAACGTTTACGGATGCTGTGATCCATAAATTAGCGGAAAGCAGAAATCATATTGTTTATATTCTGTGGGGATCCTATGCACAAAAGAAAGGTGCTTTTATCGATCCAAACCACAATCTGATCCTTAAATCCCCTCATCCTTCTCCTCTCTCTGCCCACAGGGGATTTTTCGGGAACAAACATTTCAGTAAAGCCAACGATTACCTGATAGCAAGTGGCCAGACACCTATCGAATGGTAAGATCGGATAAGAAATAAAAAAGGAGCGATGTGATTTACATCGCTCCTTTTTTTATCTTTTTTTGCTTAGTACCAACTTTGTCCATCCCGGTAATTACTTCGTTTATCATATTTCAGATCCTTCAATAATGCGGAACTTACTGCTACACTAAAAAAGTAGGATTTATAAGTTCCCACCGGGATCACACTCGCTGTCATCTGGAAACAGTGCATATTCCGGGTAATATTACAGGTCAGATAAGAAATCTTATGCTCTTCGAAGTCGTAGGTTGCATTGAAATTCAACCGCCAATTTTTAGTCGGTTGAAGGCTACCATTAAAACTCAACGCATGATTTAATTTATAATAATATTCATGTGTTTTAGTATTAATTCTACTTTGGTCATATTGCAAGGACATACTATAACTAAAAGACAAACTCCAGGGGAATGTATTTATATAATAACCGTCCGCATCCATCTCCCCCCCGGAACTGCCACTTTCTCCTCGCATACGCCTTCCACTGCCAGGAACAGGTGTATCGTCCTCCGGCAAAGCTCCTTCAGCAAGATCTTCAGGAGGTACTTCATTCGGGTCTCCTGTCGGGTTGGAAGGATCTCCCATACGTCCTCCAAATAACTTTTTGAAAGTATCGTTATTAAACGTATAAGAGAAACTTGTCCCTGTAGAACGTAAACGCCCCAGCCCTTTACCAGCTTGCCAACGAGGTACATTTCTACGGGTTAATGTATTCCGGTCCGGATCATAGGAATAAGTATATGTATCAAATACCCCTGTCAGGTTAACAGTATAACTCTTTGTCAGTTTCAAACGAAGATTTACTGTCAGGTCACTCCACTTAAAAGAATCCGCGACCATATTATAAGACATATTAAAGCCTAACTTATCAATCAAGCTGATCTTCCTTTCTCCGGTAGAATCCCGGTCCGAACGGATCTTCATCTCAATATTGTTATCCAGACTGAAACTTACATTTCCCTGTCTTCCGCTACCCGGCACACCATACATTCCATTGGCAAAAGGAGAATATACATATTCCACATCATCTCCGGCTGCATTGGTATAAATATAAGATTTATAATAACCATACCGGGGGTCACCAAAATCCGGTGCATACCCAAAACTAACAGAAGGCTCCATACGATGACGGATCATTTTTACTTTATTCCCCAGGAATGGTAGCGGAGTAAAAAACCCATACAGGGTCGTAGAGGCAGAAACACTGGCATTGTAGTTATAAATCCGGTAAAATCCCATGGTAGTATCCCGGTCTATCACCGCATTTCTTTCCATATCATATGCCCGTTCAATTTTACTGGTATACCAGCGCTCCGTATAATCAACAGAAGGGGAGATATTTATATATTTGAAAAGACTAAACGTTGCACTACTGGAAGCCTTATGCTGTATGCCATTATTCCAGTCTTTAAGCAAATTGGATTGGAACAACAGATTTTCTTTGGTAGTAATCGAGTTCCGGAAAATACCATTATACTGTAAGGAGATCTTCTCAAACCATTTTTCCTTTCCGATCCTTTGTTTCCGTTTGAATGGATAGATACGGCTCATACTGGCTGTAAAGTCAGGCAACGTAACCGCAATAGAAGAGTCACGGGCTGTCTGGTTAATAGTCATAGTCGCAGACAGTGTGAAAGGACTGTTCGGGAACCGCTGGGAAATACTGACAGAAGACCCTTTCGAGTTATTCGTATTATTATAATTAGTCACACTTTGCAACTCGTTCCTGTTATAACTGCTGGTCGCAAAATTCACACTGACAGAAAAAGTACGGTACGGATTTGCTTTTGCATCCTGTGAATGAGTCCACGTGATCTTAAAGTCTTTATTCAGGCTATAGTCTGCTAATCCTTTATCTCCATATTTAGTAACCACATATTTGGTATCAAAACTTCCGGAAAATTTATATCGTTTCCGGTAAGTGGAGCGGGCGGCAAAAGCCCAGGAGCCTTTGGTATAAATGTCTCCGGTTACGGCCAGATCGACATAGTCACTGATCGCAAAATAATAACCGGCATCCCTGAGGAAAAAACCTCTGGCAGATTCATCTCCAAAAGAGGGGAAAATAACTCCGGAAGAATAAGACTCAGAAAAAGGGAAAAAAGCGAATGGCAATCCTAACGGGAGTGGTACATCTTCAATCACCAGATAAACAGGCCCGGTCACTATATTTTTTTTAGGCCGCACTTTCGCCTTAGTCATCTGAATATAAAAGTGAGGATGATCATGCTGGTCACAGGTCGTATATTTACCACCGACCATATTCAGGATATCATCTTCCATCTTTTTCGTACGGGCTGAAGTCACATACCCCTCCCCTTGTTGAGTAATAACCTCAGTAATATATCCTTTTTTAGTATTAAAATTATACCGCATCGTCTTGGACTCATACTGTTGTCCATTGTCCGTAAATAACGGAAAACCAAATTCTTCTCCAATAGAGTCCAAACCAAACTTAGCGAAAACAATACTACTATCCAGATTCATTTCAATATTTTCCGCTTCAAGCTCGATCTGTTGATATTTGACATTCCCTTCACCAAACAAATAAGCCCAGTTTCCGGCGGTCATCATAATAGAGTCCTGCGCTTCATATTCCACCGGAGCATCCAACGCGGTACTATAACCCGGAGCAACTGAGTCCACAGATGCTACATCCACAGAATCTGTCACACTCAGGTTTAATGAATCGGAAATAATCAATGAATCAGCAGGCAACAGACTCAGGGAGTCGGCAACTTCTATACTATCCGGTAATGCAACCACTTCCTGTGCCTGCATGAACCAGCTTCCGGAAAGGAAAATAAACAGTATATGTAGGAGTCTGTATTTCAAGAACATTCTTTATTACGATGCCTTAACAGCATGCAAATGTATAATAAATTACTGATCCGGCTTATGTTTGTCACCCTAAAAAGAGTTTACATAGCTCATCAAAGCGTAAAACGGTTTCATCGCCATACTTAGAAAGGCTTTTCCTGATTTTATCAATAGGTTTTTCCTGATCTAACTTAGTCTTGCTATAAAACTTATCAGCAAAACAGATCAGTTTTTCCTCCAGTGACACCGGCAACATGTCCCGGTGAGGAACAGGCAGATTTTCTTTCCGGATATCCGATAAACTAATCCCTGCTCCCGTATGCCTTTCACAAACAAGCGCATGCCGGGTAAATCCATCTTTCAGCATAAGTTCGGCACCCAGATATCCATGACAAATATAAGGATAATTTCCATGACAATGGATACCGGGTGCATTACAAAGAAAGACACCCACATCATGCAGCAAACCTGCTTCTTTAATAAAAGTGAGGTCTAAATTCATTTCCGGATGCATAGAAGCAATAGCGAGTGCTTTATCCGCAACACTCCGGCTATGGGTATAAACAATATGGAATGCTTCAGATCCCGGAGAATAATACCTGGAGAGAATATCAACCGCATTCATCAAGTCAATCTCTTTCAGTTTAACGGTTACAAATGTAGGGAATGATTAGGACATTTACTACATTTGTAATCCTACTAAAACTGTTTTATATATGAAAAGTAAGTTAATAACCATTCTTTTATCTTTCATTTCTTTCTCTTTACTCATCACTACCGAAGCGTGTGCCGGAAATACAGCAAACGGTCAGCCGGAGCAGGAAAAGGTTCCTCCACTCGTATTAGGAGCAGAACGGACAGAGCTTCTTGCTGAACTCTTGAAAGATAAACGCGTAGGATTAGTTATCAACCAGACCTCCATATTAGAAACGACACAGGTTCATTTATTGGATGCTTTATTAGAAGAAAAAATAAATGTCGTAAAAGTCTTTGCTCCGGAACATGGTTTCCGGGGAAATGCGGAAGCAGGGGAGGAATTTAATGACAGCCGGGACCAGAAAACAGGCATACCGGTTGTTTCCATTTATGGGAAAAACAAGAAACCGACCGATGCACAGATGAAAGATCTGGATATACTGGTTTTTGATATACAGGATGTAGGCGCAAGATATTACACATACATCAGCACCATGCAATATGTGATGGAAGCATGTGCAGAAAATAACAAACCGTTACTTGTTCTGGACCGTCCCAATCCAAATGATTTCATTGACGGTCCGATCCGCAAAAAAGGGTATGAATCTTTCGTGGGAATGCATCCAATCCCAATTCTGCATGGTCTGACCGTAGGTGAACTGGCAGGAATGATCAATGGGGAAGGATGGCTTCCCACAGGTCCTGAAACATGTGAACTAACCGTAGTGAAGATGGAAAACTGGAAACATGGAGATCCCTATTGGCTACCGGTTAAGCCTTCACCTAATTTACCCAATGATCAATCTGTCCGGCTATTTCCTTCCCTCTGTTTTTTTGAAGCGACTCCTGTGAGTATCGGGCGGGGAACCTATTTTCCTTTTCAGGTGATTGGTTATCCGGATCCCAACATGGGAGAATTCTGCTTTACACCGGTATCCTTACCGGGATTTGATACGAATCCTCTGCAAAAGGACAAAAAATGTTACGGGGTCGATTTAAGGGAATATCCATTTGAAGGAGGACTGAGTCTCACATTCCTGCTTGACTTTTTTGAGAAGTTTGATAGAAATCCAAAAACCTTTTTTTCCAGAGCCAGTTGGTTTGATCTGTTAGCCGGAACAAAAGAGTTGCGTCAACAAATTATCCAGGGGATGACCGAGGAAGAGATCCGGGCCTCCTGGCAACCGGAACTTACGGCATACAAACAGATGAGGAGTAAATATTTACTTTATACAGATTATCCATAAAACAAAAAGGGATGACAGATCCAATCTCTCACCCCTTTTCTATTCCATTTCCGGAACTTATTTCTTTTGCAATACCAATATTTTACTTCCATCTATCCCATATAGATCAATGGTTCGGACAGGAGCAGATGTATCCGGAGAATCAAAACGGACTACCTTATCGATGGTTTTCAGGAATTCATCTTCTATAGACATATCCATACAAGCCATACGGGTAGTAACCATCTGCATAAACTTCAGGATATTGTTCTGCAACTGGCTATACTCTACTTTTCCTGACAAACGATTACATCCGGCATACCCGGAAACGGTCCCTTGTTCCATATCAAAGTTCAGATATGGGGTCTGCTCACCGGCATCTATCCTGTTACCGTTCATTTCCTGCACAAGCCACTCCCCATTTAAACTTGAGAAAGGTAGATTATTACTGCTCCGTTTCATTGTTCCACAAGCCATACATATAACTCCAAGAATAAAAATAAAAGCAATACGAACTAAATGCTTCATCTGTGATCTTTATTTGGTTAATACTAATAAAACCGTACCCGAATTATCTGTCAGATACATTTCATTATCATTACTACCTTCTTTCACATGGCTGACATGTTCAAGAGCTCTTAACACCCGGTCTTCTGTTTCCAGATCCGGACAGGCCATCATCGTAGTCACACCACGCTCAACAATAATAGCAGAATTATCTTTATCATCCAGCATAATAGCAGAATTCACGACATTACAACCTGCATTTCCATGCAACTTACCTTCATTTATATCAAACTCCAGAAATGGAGTTCTTTCCGCTACGATCTCATCTCCATTTACAGATTTTATATTCCATCTGCCATCCAGTTTTTTAGCATCTGCTTTATGATTGGAACATGCGGACATTACGCCACATACCAAAGCGATCATCATCGCATAAAAAAATACTCTTTTCATAATCTCACTCATTTAAAATATCATTCGTAATGTATAGACGCAAAAAAAGACCTTTTGTTCTCTAAAAAACATATATTTAGTGAATGTTAACATTCGATTGGATCACTTCCTTCTTCTTCCACTTTTGGGCTTTCCACCGTAAGGCCAGTACAATCCCACGGGAACATTCATCCATCGCAAAGCCAATCCACATACCTACCAGACCAAACCCCCAGACAATACCAAAGGTATATGCGCATGCCACGGCAAAAACCCACATACAAACAATTTCTATCAATACAGGTACTACCACATCCCTGGCAGAGCGAAGACAAAACAGGAATAACAGGACAGTCGCACGCCCCTGTTCCAAAACAAAGTCAACCACTAATACACTCAATGCAATTGCTATAATAGATTGGTTGGAAGTAAAAGAGGAAAGTAAAGGCCGGGCAAATAAGAGAATAAAGCCACTGGCGATTCCAGTTAGTATAAGAGATCTCTTCCAGGCATACCAGGACAAACGATAGGCTGCCTCTTTCTTTCCTTCCCCTATCAGATTTCCGGTACAAACGGCCGTTGCCTGCCCCATCGACAAAGAGAACAGGTAACCGATAATCACAATATTCATCACATAGACCCTTGCCGCCAGCACCTCATTTCCCAACATATTAATAAAATAAACGATTGCAACCTGGGAAGCATCATACGAGATTTGTTCTACGGCAGAAGGTATTCCCACGCTAAGAACACTCTTCAATTTATCCGTCGGAAAAGGCCGGAAATAAGAGAGAGGAATTCTTTTGATCAAGCGTTTAAATAAAACGATGAAAAGTAATACCATAGCAATTCCCCGGCAGATAGAAGTAGAGATCGCAGCCCCCTCTGCTCCCAAAGCAGGCATTCCAAAGTTTCCATAGATCAAAGAATAATTTCCAAAAACATTCAGAATATTAATAATAAAAATAACCTGCATGGTATAATTAGGCTTATTAGCCGCCCTTAAAATAGCAGAAATCGTAAAACTGATCGCCTGGTAGAAACCAAAACCACCTACGATCTTCATATAAACGGAAGCATCTCCCATCAAATCCGGGCGGATCTTCATCAGGAGTAACATCTGTTCTCCAAACAAATACAATAGACCGCTTAAGAGAATCCCTACACCTGCGTTAAACAAAAGGGAAGTCCCGACAACCTGAATAAAACTCTTATTATCTTTTGCGCCATAATATAAGGCACACATCACTAATGTACCGACAGCAGTTACATTGAATAAAAGAAACACCATATTCAGTAACTGATTCACGACTCCAACCGCTGCAACCGTATTATCCGAATAATTTCCTAACATGAGAGTATCCACTATCCCCAGCAACAGGACCAATAACGTTTCTAAGAAAATAGGCCCGACCAGTTTGAAAAGTTTCCCTCTCAAACCGTCCGGATACCTGACTGATAAACCTATCTTTTTGCCTTTCACTTGTATCCGTTTCTTTTTTGGGGTGCAAAGGTAAAAATTTCCCGAATTACACGAGATAGAAAATCCTTAACTTTCCCTATATTTGACACAAAAAGAATGAAGATCGAATTAATTGACACCGGATACTTTTATGCAGACGGAGGGGCCATGTTTGGAGCAATACCGAAATCTTCCTGGAGCAAACGGTATCCCCACGACGATACAAACAGTTGTATTTTAGCTATGAATTGCCTGCTAATTACCACTGATGATGGCAGGATCATGTTGATAGATAACGGGGCAGGTACTAAACAGCTAAAAAAACTAAGCTATTATCGTTTCTTTAATCTGATCGACCTGCATGCTATTCTAAAAGAAAAAGGAATAACTCCGGATCAGGTAACAGATGTGATCTTAACCCATTTACATTTCGATCATTGCGGATACACGACCCTGGAAAATCCGGAAACCGGAGACCTCTGTCTGGCTTTTCCCCGGGCCAATCACTGGATCAGCAAAAAACAATGGGATCACCTTTCTTCCCTACATCCTCTGGAAAAGGAATCTTACTTTAAAGAAAACACAGCACTTTTGTCCGGATCCCCACTCTTAAAACTGATTGAAGAAGATACGATAATCTCTCCGGTTATGACCTTGCGGTTATTTGAAGGACATACTTCCGGACAGATAGTTCCTTATATTACCCAACAGGATCAAACTTTTGTCTTTGCAGGAGATGTGATCCCGTTAGCTGCCAGCATTTCTCCTGAGTGGATATCTGCCTATGATAGTTATCCGTTGAGTTCCTATCATGAGAAATGCCGTCTACTGGAAGAAGCAGTTCTCAAAAATCAAGCGATCATTTTTTGCCATGATGCCTATATAAACTGCGCAACCGTAAAAAAGGTCCGCAACTTTTACAAAACAGACAAAAAATACACCTATCAGAACTCATTCATCCGGTATCCTAACAAAAAAGGAGGCTCTCTTCTCAGGGAACCTCCTTTTTTGTAGGGAATAACCAATAAAAACTCCCCTACATTGTCATTTAATCATCTTATATGCTTACATAATTAGCAATAGGTTTTGATATAGCGATTATACTAATAGTGTTACTTTATTCTGATGCAAAAATAGATCAGATTAGCAAACCCCACAATACCTATTTATATGTATAACTTTTTACTTTCTACCTATTTATAGTGATTGTTTACTCCCCTGTTGAGGTATAATTTTGTATAAGAATATAAATAACAGGGCATAACTCCCTTAGATCCAGGGGAAGATCATAAATTGCTTTATTTATAAAGTGAAATAAGTACGACAAAGATACATGTAAAATAAAAAATGTAACTTTGAGAAATAATCAACACGAAACGAAGGAATGTAAATTATGTATAAAAAAGGAAAGTACAGAGAAAGTGATAAGATGAGTGATCTGATATGTGATAACTATCCGATGGTCCTTGTTATGAGCCGGTTTGGGATAGATTTGGGGTTCGGAGAGAAAAATATCGGAGAGGTCTGTAAACAGAATGAAGTAGATCTGAACACTTTCTTAACGGTGGTAAACTTCCTGATCGAAGGGAAACCGGTACAGATAGAACATATTACGGATTATATCTCACTGGAAGTATTGATCCGGTATCTTCATAATGCACATGACTATTTTCTTAACTTCCGACTTCCTCATTTACGCCGCAAGTTACTGGAGGCAATCGAAGGATGCAGGGAAGAAGTAGCATTTGTGATCCGGAAATTTTTTGATGAATATGCGGAAGAGGTAAACAAACATATGATGTATGAAGAAAATACGGTTTACCCCTATGTCAAAAGATTGTTGAAAGGAGAGAAAGATCCACGATACAATATTTCTATTTTTAGGAAAAGACATGACCAGATCGAAATGAAGATTATTGAGTTGAAAAACATTTTGATTAAATATTATCCGGGAGAGGGAAGTAACCTGTTAAACAGTGTCTTATTTGATATATTCGCAACAGAAGAAGATTTGGCAACACATAGCCTGGTAGAAGACTACTTGTTTGTTCCGGCCATATTGGAATTAGAAAAAAAGTAAAACCATATGACCTCCAATCTGAAAATCGCAATAGCAGAACCCTCTCTCCTTCTACGGAGCGGATTAGAGACGCAACTGAAAAGACTGACAGGATTTAAAGTACAACTGGTAGAGATCATTACCGCCGAAAGTCTCTTTGAATCTCTGCGTATGCACAAACCGGATGTATTGATCATTAATCCTTGTTTTCCCGGGAACTTTACCCCCCAGCTATTAAAAGAAGAATCCGGCTGTCAGGAAATGAAATGCCTCGCCCTTCTTTATAATGTGATAGATCCGGCTCTTACCCGGCACTACGACGAACAAATAAGTATTTTTGACGGAATAAATGAGATAAAAAGTAAACTGGAAGGATTATTGGTTAGTGATATATCCAAAGACACGGAAACTGAAGATACCCAAACGCTTAGCACACGTGAAAAAGAAATTGCCGTGTGTGTGGTAAAAGGGATGACTAACCGGGAAATAGCAGACCAACTATTTTTATCTACTCATACAGTTATTACCCATCGTAGAAATATTGCCCGCAAATTACAGATCCATAGTGCCAGTGGCCTGACCGTCTATGCGATCGTTAACAAACTGATAGAGTTGGAAGATATTCAGCAAAAAATATGAAAATAAATAATAAGGAGTAAAAATAATGAAGGAGTGAAGTAGGGATAGAAATCTCCTTCACTACCTCATTCCTTTGAGTACTTATTTATTGCTCAAATAATTTGAGACTCCTTCGTTGGTAGCTTTCATGGCATCTTTCCCTTTGGCCCAGTTTGCAGGACAAACTTCTCCATTTTCTTCAAAATGTTGTAATGCATCCACAATACGGATCGCTTCATCCACATTTCTACCTAAAGGGAGGTCATTGATCACATAGTGACGAATTTTACCCTCTTTATCAATCAGGAACAGCCCACGATATGCAACAGGTGCTCCTTCAACAGTCAGGCAACCATCTTCCAGGTTATATTCTGAAGCTAACACTCCATAATCGGAAGAGATGGTTTTAGAAAAATCTGCAACCAAAGGATAAGTTACCCCCTGAATACCACCTTTATTTTTAGGTTGTTGTAACCAGGCGAAGTGTGAATATTCAGAATCCACAGAACAGCCCACCACCGCTACATTACGTTTTTCAAATTCTTCCAGTTTTTCCTGGAAAGCGTGTAATTCCGTAGGACATACAAACGTAAAGTCCATAGGATAGAAAAACAATACTACATACTTCTTTCCGATGTACTGATCTAATGAAAAATCAGAAACAATTTCACAACCATTTACGACAGCCGGTGCTTTAAAGTCCGGTGCTTTTTTCCTATTAATGCTCTCATTTTTTTACTCTTTTTGTTCAAAACAAAATTACTACTATATTCTAAATCACTAATTATTAATCCAATGGATATTTTTTATACGCTCATAGAAAACATTTATAACCCTTCCTGCGTATCTGCTGTATTGGGAATATACTGGTGAATAGCAAGCTTTTGAAAAGGGAATGAAATCTTTTCTTTATTAAAGCGATCATACACATTTTGATTTGTTTCAAAATAAACATTCCAGTAATCAGATGTTTTTACCCATCCCCGGACCATAATATTTACGCTACTGGAATCCAATTCTTTGAGCACAATAAAAGGAGCGGGTTTTTTCAATATCCGGGCATCACTTTCAATTATTTCCAGTAACAAAGCTTTCACCTTCTCATAATCTACTCCATATTCTACTCCAAAGATCCATTCTACCCTTCGGGTGTTTTTTACATTCACATTCGTAATCACACCACTGCTTAGGGCTCCGTTCGGAATGTAAACCACCCGGTTATCGGAAGTAGCAATAATCGTGTGAAAGATCTGGATGGCTTTGACAGTTCCACTATTACTCTGCGCTTCTATGAAATCCCCGACTTTAAAAGGTTTAAACAATAAAATAAGAAGACCGCCTGCAAAATTGGATAAATTCCCACTCAGAGCAACTCCCATAGCCACTCCGACCGAAGCAAGGAGAGCGGCAAAAGAAGTAGTCTGAACTCCCAATGCTCCGATCACAGAAATGATCAATAAAACAGTAAGGACTACATTCACGAGGCTGACCAAAAATGAATTCACGGAAGGATCCACATTCCTTCTCCCCAATATCCGGTTAATTAATTTATTAATAAGCCCGATCAAAAAACGTCCCACAATAAAAATGAGCAATGCTTTGATCACCAGCCAGCCTAAGTGCGCACCCTTATCTATCAAATTTGAAAGCAGTTTTTCAAGGTTTGAAAGAGAATATTCCTCTCCAAGTGCCTGCGGGATGATTTTAGTTGTATCTCCTGGTATTAATAAAAGATTTTGCACAAATACAATCAATAATTTACACATACAAATACTTTGTTATTTTTTTTCACTTAACCGGCTTTTCTACCAGACCGTATCTTATTAATTGTAGCAAAGCTATAAATAGTTTTTATTTTATAATAACAAACCAAATTATTATGTAGTTTTGCTACCACTCAAAATAATTAGTTTTTATACAACTCTATGAGAATCTATACCCTCTTCCTCTTTTGTCTTTTATGCACAGGTCCGGCTTTTTCACAGACCTATATGGAATATCTGGAAAAAAGTTATGACTATCTCGAAAAAGACGATTTATTTGCGGCAGAAGAAAGTGTCCGGGCAGCCATGCGTCTGGAGCCAGGACACCCTTACAATTATGCCTTGTTGGTCAATTTGGGAACGATCCAGAGACGGCAGGGTAAATATGAAGATGCGGTGATTTCCTATACAGCCGCGCTGAGCAGGAAAATGGATAATGTTTCTATCCTGGAGAGCAGGGCATCCCTATATGTGGAAATGGGAGAAACAGAAAAAGCGATGAATGACTACAATATGCTTATTTCTATTGATCCGTTAAATGAAGACGCTCTCTATTGCCGCGGACTTCTTTACCTGCAGGAAAAAAGTTTTTTATGGGCTGAACAGGATTTTGACCGGATTTTAGAGATCAATGATAAAACCGTAAAAGGAAGATTAGGGCATGCGGTTTTAGAAAAAATGAGGGAGAATTATGATGAAAGCGAACGCATCTATAATTATCTGATCAGTCAACGCCCCAAAGACTGGCACTTATATGAAAGCCGGGCTGATCTCTACTTTATGATGGGAAAAAATGCACGTGCTATGTCAGACCTCAACAAAATATTCGCAGAAACAGAACCCAATGCGGCTTTATATGTACTTAGGGGAAAAGTAAAATTGGCTCAATATGAAAAAGCCTCTGCTGCAAAAGATTTCCTTCAAGCAAAGGAAATGGGGTACGATGAGGCAATCATTGATGAACTCCTGAAAATGACGAAATGAGCAAGAATTGAAAATGGATAATTGAAAATTATCTACTAATACCAACTCCCTTCGCCTGATTAGGATAATCCTAAAAGACAAAGGGAGTTTTATTTTAAGGAACAGTCAAAAATCGGTTCCTCCAATTTTCAATTTTCAATTATTCCCAATATAATCAGCAATCCAGTCTCCTACTTCAGAAGTAGAATAAGCTTTACCCTGTTCTGCAATATCCTCAGTCACCACATGGGCAGCCATAGAAGCAGTCACCGCATCCCGGATCACTTTTCCTTCTTCCATCAGGTTAAATGCATATTCAAACATCAAAGCAGCACTCAGGACAGTTGCCAACGGATTCGCTATATTTTTTCCGGCAGCCTGTGGATAAGAACCATGGATCGGTTCGAAGACAGAAGTATGCACACCGATTGATGCAGAAGGTAACATACCTAAAGATCCGGTAATAACAGAAGCTTCATCGGTCAGGATATCACCAAACATATTTTCGGTTACCATCACATCAAAGCTGGTCGGCCACTGGATCAGGCGCATAGCCGCATTATCCACAAACATATATTCAGTTTCCACTTCCGGGAATTCTTTCTCGATCTCCTGGGAAACCTGTCTCCACAAACGGGAAGTAGCCAATACATTTGCCTTATCGACAATCGTCACTTTCTTCCTTCTCTTCAATGCATATTCATATGCCAGGCGCACAATACGTTCCACCTCTTCACGGGTATAGATACACGTATCATACGCTGTATTTCCATCTTCACTCCTACCCTGCGGACGGCCGAAATACATACCTCCGGTCAGTTCACGAATACACATAAAATCAGCCCCTTCCACCAGATCAGCACGTAAAGGTGATTTATGAATTAAAGAGGGGAATGTAGTTACCGGACGGATATTCGCAAATAGTCCCAGTTTCTTACGCATCCCCAGCAATCCCTGCTCCGGACGAACCTTAGCCGCTGGATTGTTATCATATTTAGGGGAACCGATCGCTCCAAACAGCACTGCATCACTCTGCATACAAAGTTCGTGTGTCTCATCCGGATATGGATTTCCGGTTTCATCAATGGCGATCGCTCCTACCAACGCTTCTTTATAACTCAATTCATGCCCAAATTTCTGGCATACAGCTTTCACTGCTTTCATCGCCTGATCCACAATCTCAGGACCGATACCGTCTCCCGGTAAAACTGCTAAATTTAATTTCATTATCTTGTTTGTTATTTATAAACCAAATCACCGTGTAAAATAGACGTACTTCGGTTCTGAAGGAACGTAATCATCCACATCCCATAAAGTACTTGTGATCATCAGATCCGCACTGTAACGGTTACAGGCAATCGGAACATTATGAACACGACACTGACGCAACAACATCTGAATGTCCGCTTCATGCGGCTGAGCATTCAGGTCATCGATCAGGAATATAGCCAGATTTACCTCCTTACGGACCACCATCGCTGCAATCTCAGCATCTCCCCCCTAACGGGCCGGAATGCATGCAGGTAATATCAGAATCAATTCCTTTTTCATCAAAAGCATCTTTGATCAATCCACCGGTAGTGCCGGTGCAAACCAAATGATGATGAGACAGGAAGTCTGCATTATGTACAGCCCACTCTACCATATCCGCTTTCCGGTTATCATGCGCTACCAGCGCAATGGTTAATCTCTTTTTCATATCATTCTATTTTTTAGTGAGAATATATTAGTTATCACACAGATGAGCCAGATGAGAACAGATTTATATAAAAAAATATCATCCGGATTAAGCTTCAATTTTATTCAACATCTTAATCGTTGCTTTAATAGCGGCTTCCGTCTGGTCTGCATCCAATCCACGGGTTTTAAAGTCAACCCCGGCATAATTCCAACTGATCACCGTCTGCACAAACGCATCTGTCCTTCCCCCTGGAGGGATCGTAACAGAATAGTTCGTCAACATCGGGAACGGTCTGCCCAAATGATCCGAATAGATCTTCCGGAGTGCCCGCACAAACGCATCATACTGACCATCTCCGGATGCTGATTCCTGATACTCCTGACCGTCAATCTCTATTTTCAGTGTAGCAATGGGTCTCAGCCCCTGGGCCAAAGATAGAGAATAATTCAGTATCCTGATCTTTTCATCCGCTTTTGTATCCTGCTGCAAGACATCACTAATGATATAGGGCAGGTCCTCCTGCGTTACCATCTCTTTCTTATCCCCTAATTCAATGATTCGTTCCGTCACTTTGCGCATCGATTCATTATCCAGATCAATCCCTAAAGCCTCCAGGTTCTTCTGGATATTAGCTTTTCCGGAGGTCTTTCCCAAAGCATACTCCCGTATACGTCCGAAACGTTCCGGTAGCAGGTCATTGAAATATAGATTATTTTTATTATCGCCATCTGCATGGACACCTGCGCACTGTGTGAAAACATGTTCTCCGACAATGGGTTTATTAGGGGGTACGTGAATACCGGAATAAGTTTCCACTAATTTACTCACCCGGTTGATCTTTTCCTCCCGCAAAGAGGTTTCCAGGCCGGAATGATCTTTCAGGACGGCCAACACACTGCTTAAAGGAGCATTTCCCGCCCGTTCCCCTAAACCATTCACAGTGGTATGGACACCTTTTACACCTGCCTGCACAGCCGAAAAAACGTTGGCTACCGCCAGATCATAATCATTGTGCGCATGGAAATCAAAATGAAGATCCGGATACCGGGCCACCATTTCACGACAATAGGTATAAGTATTCTGTGGATTCAGAATACCTAACGTATCCGGTAACATGAAACGACGGATAGGCTGGTCTTTTAAGCCTTCCATCATCTGAAAGACATACTCCGGTGAATTTTTAATCCCATTCGACCAGTCTTCCAGATACACATTGACCGTGATTCCCTTTTGCTCAGCCAAAGCGATCACGGCACAAATATCTGCTATATGTTGCTCCGGAGTTTTCCGTAACTGCTCCGTCACATGTTTATACGAGCCTTTACAAAGCAGATTAACCACCTTACAGCCGGCATTTTGTATCCAGTTCAGTGAAACCTCTCCATCTACAAAACCCAAAACCTCCAGACGGTCAAGATATCCACCTCGTTCCGCCCACCGGGCCACCCGCTTCACCGCATCATATTCTCCATCGGATACCCGTGCAGAAGCAATCTCCAACCGGTCCACACCTAACTCACCCAGCAACACCTGGGCAATCGTCAGCTTTTCATGAGAGGCAAAAGAAACCCCCGAAGTCTGTTCCCCATCCCTGAGGGTCGTATCCATTATTTCTACCATATCTTCCCGATATTATTTTTCAATACTATTTTTAGAACGCAGACTATGCAGCCTTACACAGATCATTTATTTTTATCGCGGAATAGTTTCCGTCTCTTCTTTAAATAAATAATATGCGTCCGTCTGCGTGTTCTGCGTTATCTGCGTGCCGATTCGTATTGCTCGATTTTATTTTTGTTAGCAAGGAGATAATCAATATCATCCAGACCATTCACAAGACAATCTTTTTTGTAAGGATTGATCTCAAAGCCTTCAGATTTGCCGGTAGGATTGTTGGTGATCGTTTGAGCAGGTAGATCCACGGTGAGCGTAGCAGCAGGATCCGCTTCTATGGACGCAAATATTTCAGCCAGAAACTCTGGACTAACCACTACTGGCAGGACTCCGTTATTCATCGAGTTATTTTTGAAAATATCAGCAAAGAAGCTACTTACGACAATCCGGAAACCATAACCTGCAATCGCCCAGGCAGCATGTTCACGGCTACTACCGCTACCGAAGTTCTTCCCGGCAACCAGGATCTGTCCTTTATATGTATTCTGATTCAATACAAAATCCGGATTAGGATTCCCCTCTTTATCATAACGCCAGTCACGGAAAAGATTATCTCCAAATCCCTCACGGGTAGTTGCTTTTAGGAAACGGGCCGGAATGATCTGGTCCGTATCTACATTTTCCAGTGGCAAAGGCACACAAGTAGATGTGATTATATTGATTTTTTCTTTCATTGTTATTAATTTTTAGTAGTTATCGCTCCCTTCATTTACTTCGTAATCTATTCTACTTTAATTCCTTTGATTACCAAGCTACAAAGTAGCAGCTAACTCCTTGGACTACTTATTCAGATTAATTCTCTCGGATCTGTAATTTTACCTGTAACAGCAGCAGCAGCAGCCACCAACGGTCCGGCCAGAATCGTCCGGGCACCCGGTCCCTGACGGCCTTCAAAGTTACGGTTGGAAGTAGATACCGCATATTTACCTGCCGGAACCTTGTCTTCATTCATGGCCAGACAAGCCGAACAGCCCGGTTGACGCAATTCAAAACCAGCATCTGCCAGGATCTGGTCAATGCCTTCTGCACGGATCTGCTTTTCAACCAGCCAGCTTCCCGGTACTAACCAGGCCACGACGTGATCCGCTTTCTTTTTCCCTTTTACAAGAGAAGCAAAGGCACGGAAGTCCTCAATACGGCCATTCGTACAGCTACCTAAAAAGACATAATCAATTTGTTTTCCCAAAATGGGTTCACCCGCCTGAAAGCCCATATACTCCAACGACTTCTCATAAGAGATACGGCCAGCCTCATCCACACTTTCCAAAGAAGGTATATTTTCACGAATACCCATACCCATACCCGGATTCGTACCATACGTGATCATCGGCTCGATATCTTCCGCATGGAATACGATCTCTTTATCAAAAACAGCATCTGCATCTGTATATAACTTACGCCAGGAGGCCAGTGCCTGATCCCATTCTTCTTCACGGGGGGCGAATTCACGGTCTTTCAAATAATCAAAAGTAACCTGGTCCGGAGCGATCATACCGCCACGAGCCCCCATTTCAATTGAAAGGTTACAAATTGTCAGACGGTCTTCCATCGTCGTATTGCGGATCGCTTCTCCGGCATATTCCACAAAATATCCGGTTGCTCCTCCGGTGGTCATTTGACTGATAATATACAAAGCAATATCTTTCGCCGTAACACCCGGTTTCAACTGACCGTCTACAGTGATACGCATGGTTTTTGGCTTACGCTGCATAATACACTGGGTAGCTAATGTCATTTCCACTTCACTGGTTCCAATACCAAACGCGATCGCTCCCATAGCACCATGGGTAGACGTATGCGAGTCACCACAAACAATAGTCATACCCGGTTGCGTCAATCCTGTTTCAGGGCCTACCACATGGATAATTCCGTTCTTAGGATGTTGCAACCCGTAATAAGCCAGACCGAAATCTTTGGCATTTTTTTCCAGTGTATCCACCTGATTCTTAGAAACAGGATCTTCAATCGGTTTATCCTGGTTCAGGGTAGGAATATTATGATCCGGAATACAGGTGATCTGCTGTGGACGGAAAGTTTTCAAACCACGTTCACGCAATCCCGCAAAAGCCTGCGGACTGGTCACCTCATGACAGTACAGACGATCTATATACAATTGGATAGTTCCATCAGCAAGCGTATCCACCACATGCTTCTCCCAGATCTTTTCAAATAATGTCTTACTCATTCTATTTATTGGTTATATTAGCAGGAATTAATTTATTTCACAAACTTATTAATCGCATCAATAAAAGCTTCTGCAGAAGCTGCAATAATATCCGTGTTGGCAGCAAATCCATAATAGACATTTCCGTCATATTCCACCTGCATATGCACTTTACCCATATCATCACTCCCTTTATCAATCGCCTGGATCAGAAACTCCTGAATCGTCATCGTACGATGAATAATGGATTTGATCGCTTTGATCGCAGCATCCACCGGACCATTCCCGGCCGCCGCCGCTTCAAACTTTTCTCCGGCAATATTCAGACAGATACTGGCTACCGATTGTAATCCCACTCCGGAAGTAACCTGCAGGTATTCCAGTTTAATACGATGAGTAGCCTGACGCTCTTTTCCGACCAGCATCAACACATCATCATCATTAATATCTTTCTTACGGTCCGCCAGTTTCAGGAACTCTTCATAGGTTTTGTCCAGTTTCTCCTGATCCAGCTCCACACCTAATACACTCAAGCGGTGTTTCAGCGCAGCACGTCCACTGCGGGCAGTCAGGACGATTGCATTGTCATCAATACCCACATCTTTCGGATCAATGATCTCATAACTTTCACGGTTTTTCAACACACCATCCTGGTGGATACCCGAAGAGTGAGCAAACGCATTCCTTCCGACAATGGCTTTATTGGGTTGAACCGGCATGTTCATCAGGCTGGAAACCATACGGCTCATACCATAGATCTTTTGGCTGTTGATATTCGTTTCAATACCGGTTTCTTTATGACTCTTAAAGATCATAGCCACTTCTTCCAGGGAAGTATTACCGGCACGCTCACCAATACCATTGATAGTTACCTCTACCTGGCGTGCACCATTTAAGACTCCCTGGATCGTATTCGCAGTAGCCATACCCAGGTCATTGTGGCAGTGAGTAGAGATAATAGCATTATGAATACCATCCACATGCTCCATCAGGTATTTAATCTTTGCACCATATTCATGAGGCAGACAGTAACCGGTCGTATCCGGAATATTAACCACTGTAGCGCCGGCCTTGATCACCGCTTCCACCACACGGGCCAGATATTCATTGTCTGTACGCCCGGCATCTTCCGCGTAGAACTCCACATCTTCCACATACTGTTTAGCATATTTTACACATGCTTTGGCACGTTCCAGGATATCCTCCTGATTGGAATTAAATTTATAACGGATATGATAATCCGAGGTACCGATCCCCGTGTGGATACGTCCGCGTTTCGCATATTTCAACGCCTCAGCCGCCACATCAATATCTTTCTCCACAGCACGGGTCAGTGCACAAATCGTAGGCCAGGTTACCGCTTTAGCAATCTCCACCACACTATTGAAATCACCGGGACTGGAAACAGGGAAACCTGCTTCGATCACATCCACACCTAATTCCTCCAATACCCTTGCAACCTGAATCTTTTCAATACTGTTCAACTGACATCCGGGAACCTGTTCCCCATCACGCAAAGTCGTGTCGAAAATAAATAATCTGTCTGACATTTTTTATTATTGTTATGATTGTTAATATTTTTCTTACTTACCGGATACTAAAAGAGCCCTCCTCGCAAGGAAGTGAGAAAGGCTCTTTTAATATATCTATGCTCAGAAAGGCATAATAGTCTCACTTCCTATTCCGTTCCCAGAGTAGAATAATAGATAAAGAAGTAAAAAGACTATTTGCGATGTTCTGTACCATTGCTTTTTTTATTTTTAACGATGCAAAGATATATGCTTTTTCTAACGTACAAATATAATCCGATATTTTTTACCGATATTTTCTTTTAAAATGTAAGAACAACTACACTTTTTATCAATATTTCATTATCAGGGAATAAGTTTTAAAGAAAAAGAGGATATTCCAAAAGTAAAACAAAACATTGAAAAAGTTACGATTTATAAGTAATTACCCCGACAGGGGTTACATGTGAATCGAAGATCGGCCTTAGCCAATAACCCCGGGTGCCAACCCGGGGTGTAAGCGAAAGCCCTCTCCACAACAACCCGGAAAGGGTTGAACCCACTTCGGGGTTCATAGCGTGTGACTGCTTTCCGCCACGGGTTTCACCCGCGGTTATTCACATTCAAGCCCTTTGTGCTTATAATCTGGAACTTTATCAAAGAGTGTATAGACTTTTGGGATACCCTCTTCCTGATAAGATATATAACTGATTAGTTATTTTCAGGACGCAATTTACGTACAACTGCACCGGTTCTCCACATTTCGCTTTCACGAAGTGCTTCCAGTTCTTTCTCTAAACCTTCACGGTAGTCTGGTTTGCTGTTGGTGTCGATAGAACGTTGTGCTTCATTACCACAGGCTACTTCGCTGTACAATTTCTGGAATACAGGTTTACTGGCATCATGGAAAGGTCCCATCCAGTCTAACGCACCCCGTTGTGCAGTTGTTGAACAGTTAGCATACATCCAGTCCATACCGTTTTCTGCGAACAGAGGCATCAATGACTGCGTCAACTCTTCTACTGTTTCGTTAAATGCTTCAGAGGGGCTGTGTCCGTTTTCACGCAGCACTTCATACTGAGCCAACAGGATTCCCTGAATAGCCCCCATCAGGGTACCACGCTCACCGGTAAGGTCAGAATAAACTTCTCTCTGGAAAGTAGTTTCGAACAGATAACCTGAACCTACACCGATACCTAACGCAACGACACGTTCCCATGCCCTGCCGGTCGCATCCTGATAGATCGCGAAGCTTGAGTTCAAACCACGTCCCTGTAAGAACATACGACGAAGACTGGTACCTGAACCTTTAGGGGCAACTAAGATCACATCCACATCAGCAGGAGGAATGATGTTGGTACGTTCTTTGTAAGTGATACCAAAACCATGAGAGAAATATAACGCTTTACCCGGAGTCAGATAAGGTTTGATACGAGGCCACACTTCGATCTGAGCTGCGTCCGAAAGCAGATACTGAATGATAGTACCTTTTTCACAAGCTTCTTCTATCTCGAATAAAGTTTCTCCCGGTACCCAACCGTCAGCGATCGCTTTTTCCCAGGTTTTACCACCTTTACGTTGTCCGATAATAACATTGAAACCATTGTCACGCAAGTTCAATCCCTGACCGGGACCCTGAACACCATAACCAATAATAGCAATGGTTTCATCTTTCAATACTTCTCTTGCTTTTTCCAATGGAAATTCTTCGCGGGTTACTACGTTTTCTTCTACACCGCCAAAATTCATTACTGCCATTTTCTTTTCTACTAAATTATATATTAAAAAATCAGTTAATTCTCTCTTTTATTTCCAGGTCACTGCTGCCCGGCAAATCGCTTTGCCTTCATGACAGATCGCCATATCATATTTTCCGGAAGAAACTTCCTCCGCATGTAGTGTGAGATCCATTCCATACTTCCCTTCGGATTGGTAAGCGATCTCAAAACGCCGGATCTCTTTTTCCCGGTACAGTTCTATATCGAACAGATCCAGTAAATGTTCCATATATTTGATGCTATTCAGATGGCCGTTTACATCCAGGTCACTATATTTCACCCGGTAGATCTCTCCTTCCGTCCGGTTTTCCACCGGAGCGATCTTACCCGGTTTTTCAACCGGACAGGGGCGATCCATCTTATAACCGCTTAACCCTTCCACATCCAGCGGGGTCGGACGCCGGGTTTCCATATCAATGGCCGCCCAAACCGAACGGGCATATCCAAAGTTCTTTCCTTCCTTATTGGTCAATTCAAAACAACGGTTGGTAAACAATCTGCCGACATCCTCCACCCAGGTATATAAGACTACCTCTTCAGACATAGCCGGAAACTCATTCATTTCAATAGCCAGACGCGAGAGAACCCAGGCCGTATGCCGTTCATTCATATCTGAATAACCAAATCCCCGGCTGTCCGCATGCACAGAAGCAGCATGCAACAGGTAATTTCCGATCATGGGAATCGTGGTGCGTCCCCGGAAATCCAGCAGATAGGATTCTGTTACAAAATGAAATTTACCGAGTTTAGTCATCTCCATTTCTTATTCCTTGTTTCTCCTGCAATTTTTTCTCCATGGAAGATAACATATCACTCAGCCGCTCTACTTTACTTTTCGTGATCGCCACCCGTCCGGAACGGATAAACTGAAGAACACCAATGGTGCGGTTCAGCTCTTTGAACAACGCCTGCGTCTCCTCATAATGACCGCTCTTCTCCAGCACCACACAGGATTCATTCATATCCAGTATGCGGGCATTGTGTTTACGGATCAACTCTTCCACGGCGCCAGTCTGGATAAACTGTTCTGTAGCCACTTTATACAAAGCGATCTCCTGATACACCAGATCTTCATCCGTATTATAATACGCTTTCAGGATATCTACCCGCTTGTCGATCTGTTTTACGACCTTATCCATCGTATCCTGATCTGCAAAGGTAGTAATTGTAAACTTATGAATACCTTTAATAGCAGAAGGAGAAACAGAAAGTGTTTCAATATTCAGTTGACGACGTGTAAAGATAATCGTAATCTGGTTAAGCAGACCTACTGTATTTTCTGAAAATATAATAACCGTATATAATGTTTTTTCCGTCATAACCAATCCTCCTTACTTATCGCCCATAATTATGTTAGTAATTGTTCCACCTGCAGGAACCATCGGATAGACCATACCCCGGTCTTCTACATTTGCCACTAAGACATAGGCTCCGTCATAGTTCAGCATTTCCTGAATAGCATCGTCCAGCTCTTCCCGGGCCTCCACCATCCGGCTACCCAATCCATAGGCTTTAGCGATCGCTACAAAATCAGGATTATTCATGACCGTCGCAGAATATCTTTCATTAAAAAACAGTTCCTGCCACTGGCGAACCATACCCAGGAAATTATTATTCAGGATAATGATCTTCACATTCAGGTTTTCCTGCATGATCGTACCCAGTTCCTGAAGGGTCATCTGAATACCACCATCCCCTGTGAACAGGCATACCGTACGTTCCGGAGCGCCAAACTTAGCACCGATCGCAGCCGGCAAACCATATCCCATAGTCCCCAGTCCACCGGAAGTCACCACACTACGTGTCTGGGTATATTTAAAATACCGGACCCCCATCATCTGGTTCTGACCGACATCGGTTACCAAAACAGCTTTATTTTCAGCGGCTTCGGAAACTTTACGGATCACCTCTCCCATTTTAAGGAAGCCCTCTTGTGGGTGGATCTCACGGGATATTACCTTTTCATACTCTTCCTTTGCGTGAGGATCAAACTCCGCGATCCACTCCGTATGCCGGGCAGGTTTCAGTTGCTCCGTTACTGCTGCCAGCGTCTCTTTAGCGTCTCCTAATACAGGAATATCCACCGCCACATTTTTACCGATCTCAGAAAGGTCTATATCAAAGTGAATAATTTTCGCCTGTTTCGCATAGGTTTGCAGATTACCCGTTACCCGGTCATCAAAACGCATACCGATCGCAATCAGCACATCACATTCGTTGGTTTTCATATTGGGACCTACATTTCCATGCATACCCAGCATTCCCTTATTTAACGGATAATTAGAAGGCATTGCAGACAGTCCCAGTACCGTAGAACCTGCCGGAATATCCGCTTTTTCCAGAAAAGCCATCAATTCCTTTTCAGATCCACTTAACACGACACCCTGCCCCACTAAGGCAAAAGGTTTTTTTGCTCCGTTGATCAATTCAGCAGCGGCAGCAATATTTTCCGGTTCAAGTTCCGGGATCGGCTGGTAACTTCTGACATAATTTACCTTTTCATATACATAATCCACCAGCCCTACCTGTGCGTCTTTGGCAAAGTCAATTACAACCGGGCCGGGCCGGCCGCTGGAAGCGATATGGAATGCACGGGACACAGCCCAGGCAATATCTTCCGGACGACGGATCTGATAGGCCCATTTGGTGATCGGCTGAGTGATCCCGATCACATCAATTTCCTGAAAAGCATCTGTTCCCAACATAGCGGAAGGAACCTGTCCGGAGATCACCACCATGGGTGTGCTATCCATCATAGCATCCGCAATCCCGGTAATCGTATTCGTAGCACCCGGGCCGGAAGTTACCAGGGCAACGCCCACCTTACCGGAGACACGGGCATATCCCTGTGCGGCATGTGTGGCACCCTGTTCATGACGAACAAGCACATGTTTGAGTCGATCCTGGTAATCATACAAACAGTCGTACACCGGGATAACCTGTCCGCCAGGATAACCGAAGATCGTATCCACACCTTCAGCTATTAATGTTTTCAGTAAAGCTTCTGAGCCGGTTATTTTTTGATTATTATCCATCGCTTTTTGAATTGAAAATTAACAATCGAAGATCAGCCTGAGCTAATGGATCATTGAAAACTACCTATCGATTGGCAATTGGTTAAAAAGTTTGTTTTGTGTCTCGTTTATTTTATTAAATGATCCTTACTGCGCCTTTGTCTGCGGAAGAGACCATTTGAGCATAGGCCTGTAATGCTTTGGAAACCGTACGCCGGCGGTGAGGAGGAGTAAACGCATCCTTTCCACGGGCCTCTTCTTCCTGACGGCGCATGGCCAGTTCCTCGTCACTGACTCGTACCTCTATCGTACGTTCCGGAATATTAATATCAATCATATCCCCGTTTCTGACTAAACCAATCGCTCCACCGGCGGCTGCTTCCGGAGAGATATGACCGATAGAAAGACCGGAAGTACCACCACTGAAGCGGCCATCGGTGATCAGGGCACACGCTTTTCCTAAATGTTTACTTTTAATATAAGAAGTCGGATAGAGCATTTCCTGCATACCCGGGCCTCCTTTAGGACCTTCATGGGTGATCACCACCACATCTCCGGCAACCACCTGATCTTTCAGGATCCCTTCACAGGCTGCATCCTGCGAATCAAACACTTTAGCCGGACCACTGAAGCGGAAAATACTTTCATCCACTCCTGCCGTTTTTACTACGCAGCCATCCAATGCAATATTACCATATAAAACAGCCAGGCCTCCATCTTTGACGTAGGCATATTCCATACTACGGATACACCCTTTTTCCCGGTCTGTGTCCAGTTCCCGGTAATAGCTCTCCTGCGAACCCAACACCAGATTAAAACGGTTGGCCGGGGCACTTTTATAAATAGAAAGAGCCTCTTCCGTCACGGATGGAGAAGTAATTGCATAGGAAGCGATCGCTTCGGAAAGGGTCAGACCATCCACCCGTTTCACGGAGCCATCCACCAAACCGGCTTTTTCCAGTTCTCCCAAAATAGCAATAATACCTCCGGCACGATTCACATCCTGGATATGATAATGGTAGTTTGGAGCCACCTTACATAACACAGGCGTTTTTCTGGATAGTGCATCAATATCTTTCATGGTGAAATCCACCCCTGCTTCACTGGCTACCGCCAACAGGTGAAGGACCGTATTGGTGGAACCACCCATGGCAATATCCAACGACATCGCATTCAGGAACGCCTGACGGGTCGCAATGCTGCGTGGAAGGACAGACTCATCACCGTCACGATAATATTTATAAGCATTGTCTACCACTAATTTCGCTGCTTTCTTAAACAACTCTTTCCGGTTGGCATGGGTAGCCACAATCGTTCCGTTACCCGGAAGGGCCAGGCCGATCGCTTCATTCAGGCAATTCATCGAATTAGCGGTGAACATACCTGAACAGGAACCACAGGTCGGACAAGCTGAACGTTCGATCTTTTCAATCTGCTGGTCTCCAATGGAATCATCTGCCGATTCAATCATCACGTCGATCAGGTCTAACGCCCGTCCATCTGCTTCACCGGCTTCCATCGGACCGCCCGAAACAAAAACAGCAGGAATGTTCAGACGCATACTTGCCATCAGCATACCCGGAGTGATCTTATCACAGTTACTGATACAGATCATCGCGTCTGCTTTATGAGCGTTCACCATATATTCCACACTGTCTGCGATCAGGTCACGGGAAGGAAGGGAATAGAGCATCCCGTCATGTCCCATAGCAATCCCATCATCAATAGCGATCGTATTGAACTCAGCAGCAAAGCAGCCTAACTTTTCAATTTCAGCTTTCACCTGTTGACCAATCTCATGTAGATGCACATGGCCCGGAACAAATTGAGTAAATGAGTTGACAATAGCAATAATAGGTTTACCTATCTGCTCATCCTTCATTCCATTTGCACGCCACAAAGCACGTGCTCCTGCCATACGGCGACCCTGTGTACTGGTTGAACTACGTAATTCCATTTTATTTTTGTCTGTTTTCGTTTCCATAAAAAAGCCCTTCTCTACGGAGAAAGGCTTAAGAATATCTTTACAAGACTATACAACTTCTTACATACCTTTCTCCTTACCTACTAATGACTAGAAGGACCACCACGAGAAGATTGTTATGTAATGCGTTGCTTGTCATTTGTTATTTCACTTGTTTTCATTTGACGATGCAAATGTAGGATAATAATTTATATGAACAAAAAAATTAAAAGTTTTTTTCTTACTTTATCTTTCAATTATCAATTAAAGCAATATCCCATCTTGCATTTTAACAGGATCACCCGCCATTTTTCAGGAATATCTTACTTATTTCCTCTCCGACCTGTTCCCCGCGCAAGCGGAGATCGCAAAGAAAGTAACGGGTATCGTATTATTTAAATTAGGAATACTGCCGGTTCTCATGCGATCCCCGCCTGCGCGGGAAACAGGGTACCGGGAAAATAGTTTTACGGATGCAAGCTCTTAAGTTTATTACTAAAGAAGAAATATCTTCTAACTACAAAGAATTTTGTAAAATCATCTCTCATCTCTAATATACCCTCCTCAATCCCTTTATTAATGCAGGAAGCAGGTATGAGAGATGCCATTTTTTGATCTCTCATGCATCTCTCATCTCTCATAGTTGTCTCGTCTTGAAAAAGATATATCCCTTACCGGAACTTTTCTTCTTAGTCACCGGCAAATCATCGTCTCCCATGTGGGAGTTGCATGACTTCCATATGAGAGTCATATGACTTCCGTGTGAAAGACATACGACTTCCACACGGGAGACGATAAATCAGATAGGAAGAACATACAAATATCCCGGCAATCATTCAGATTCTATTACCGGGATCATCCTGTTTTTTTGATAGGCATGGCAAACATACACGTCTACCTCCTGAGAGGTCGGCGCAGTAGGAGCAGTTCTTTTTCCATTCTCCCGGTTAAATCATCCTGTGCACAGGTAATCAACGCAAAAAAACAGCAAAAAAGCAATCATGTACCTTTCATAAAATAGGTTCACTATTAATTAATTAGAGATAAGACATCTCCGGAAAGTAAAAGTTTAATCCATATTCACCTAAATTCTGTGGGAGATTTGTATCTTTGGGCACTTGGAAATAAATGAAACACAAGCTTTAAAAAATGAAACAGTATAATTTTGATGAGGTGATCGACCGGCGGGGTACTAATAGCGTGAAAGTGGACCAACTGCAAGCACGCTTTGGCAATGCTGACCTGATCCCTCTCTGGGTAGCGGATATGGATTTCCGGACCCCTGACTTCATTCTGGAAGCCATTAAGAAACGTTGCAACCATGAAATATTTGGGTATACGTTCGCCTCTGAGGAACATTACAACAGCATTATAAACTGGATTGATTACAAACATAAGTGGCATATCCAAAAGGAATGGATCAGCTATATTCCCGGTATTGTAAAAGGGATTGCCTTTACACTGGATTGCTTCACGCAACCGGGAGACAAAGTAATCATACAACCGCCGGTGTACCATTCCTTCCGTTTAGTGCCGGAACACATGGAGCGGGAAGTTGTGAATAATCCGCTGAAATTAGTGGATGGGGTGTATCAAATGGACTTTGATCAACTTGAATCCGTGATTGATGAGAAATGTAAAGTCCTTATTTTATGCAGTCCTCACAATCCCGGAGGCATGGTCTGGTCGAAAGAAACCTTAGTCCGGCTGGCAGAGATCTGCGCGCAACACCATATATTGGTGATAGCGGATGAGATCCATGCTGAAATGGTCTATCCACACAGTACACATCATCCGTTCGCTACCGTTTCGGAAGCTGCCGCCAATAACAGTATCACGTTTATGGCTCCCAGCAAAACCTTTAATATCGCAGGCATTGTCACCTCCTATTCCATCATACCGAATCAGGAGATCAGGGAGAAATTTTATCCTTTCTTAGCCGCGCGTGAATTAAGCGACGGAACGATTTTCTCTTATGAAGCCACGATGGCTGCCTACACCTATGGTGCGGAATGGTTACAGCAGATGCGGATGTATATCATGGAGAATGTGGATTATGTGGACCGTTTTATGAAGACAGAAATCCCAAAGATCAAAGTTTATCTACCCCAGGCTTCTTTCCTTGTATGGTTAGACTGCCGGGAATTAGGTCTTTCACAGGAAGAATTGGTTTCTTTGTTCAGAGATAAAGCCGGTTTAGCATTGAATGACGGAAGCATGTTCGGTCCAGGCGGTGAAGGTTATATGCGATTAAATATCGGATGTTCCCGTTCCATACTTGACCAAGCACTCACTTCCTTAAAAAAGGCAATTAGCAGTAAGTAATTCACGCACTTTCCTCCCCTTAACCGGGGATCCGGGATAGCCTCATAGAACCCGGTTTACCTTCGTTTGGTAAACCGGGTTTTTATTCGCAGGACCTGTTCATATTCCCCCAATAATCATACCGGATGATCTGGTCACTTATTTCCCATCCTTTTTGTGCAAACCGGATTTGCTCCTCCGTTATACCGGACGACCTGCCTTTTACCTGATAGTGGGGATCTATGGCAAAACCTTCTTTTTCCGGATCTAACAGGCTTCTTCCCAACCCTCTCCATTCGTAGGAAGATAAACCCAACAGATCCAGTAGGGTCGGATAAATATCAATCTGTCCCATCACCTCCTCATACCGCATACCTACAGGTGAATTCAGTATGATCAAAGGGGTGAATTGCTCTTCGGAGACAACTCCCTTTCCGGAGGCAGACCGGATCAACAAATCTCTGAAATCACCTAACCCTTCGTGGTCACCTGTGATCACGATCATCGTACTGTCATATATACCCTGTTCTTTCAGGAGGCGGATAAACTCACCGATCGCATAGTCGGTATAGTTTGCCATCGTCATATAATCGTTCATGATCTTAGGAATTGACCCGGAAAAAGAAATCCGTTTCAGTTCGTCCGGCAAAATAAAAGGAGAATGCCCGGAATAGGTGATGCATTGCAGGAAATTAGGTTGCTGTTTATTCCAGACTTCCTCTCTCTTTATTTTGTCCGCACATTGTCTCAGGAAAGAGACGTCCCCTACCTTTTTACGTGGGCCGACTACTTCGTCCAGGACAAAACCTGTCCGGTCAATCAACCCGTCATATCCGAAAGCCGGACTTACCCGGTGTTGATTCCATACAATATGCTTATCCACCGTCAAGGTGTATCCTTTTGATCCGGGATATCTTTCTTTAAAGGCTTTCATAAGAGAAGGGTAATAGGTATCGGGAAACTGTGTACTGTAACTTCCGCTCTCAACCGGATATAACCCGGTGTTGATAAGTAGCTGCGCATCTATCGAACGCCCCCCTTTTACCTGTGTCAAAACATGCGGTGCATATAAAGTGGAAGGTTCACAAAGCAGAGCGTTCAGATGGGGAGTGATTTCCACTCCTTCACAGGTTGTTTCCAACACCCAGCTTTCCAGAGATTCGGCAAGTATTAATATACAATTCGTACGACACGCTATATGTGGAACAGGAAAAGGAGCGTTCGCATGAGAAGCAAGCCATACGGAGATCGTCTCCTCTATTTCCGGTGTATATTGCAGGCTTCCCTTTAGATGATCATAATATAAACTACCGAATAAAGTATACATCGGTGTAGCACAGGTATGCATATTTGCATTTTGCAACGATTCATAGGCATTCCGGAACCCCTTGTGGACAGCCACGATCTTTCCCACAAAAAGTATAGCAAGTAATAGCAGGATCAGCGTATATATTAACCAATCCTTTCTTTTTTGTTTATGAGTCAATGAACCGGTCTGCGGGTAGCGATACCTTCTCCACCAAATCCATCCTGCCAGAAAAGTGGAGAAGAAAAACAACAGATCCGTCCACCGGAAAGAGAGCCATACACTTCCGGTAAAGTCCCGGAGATTCCCGGCCAACAGATAACTATGTAATGGGATCGCAGTATAATAGGTCCTGAAGTACATCAGGTTAGACACTAAAAACAGATCTAAGAAGAAGCCTATGAGAAGCGTTGTTTTAACTGCCCGGAAACAGATTAACGGGAGCAACAGGATCCATGTCAGCAAGAGAGCACTCAGATACGTTTCCGGACAGGAAAAAGAGGTGAATGTGGTCTGTAAACACCAGAATAGATTGAATAGCATCCACTTCAGCATCAGACAGATCCAACAGGTCAGGATCAATCCTCTCTCTGCGATATGAGCAGGCAGCACAGTTCCTTTCCGTTGAAATAACAGATTTGCGGTTTTGGTTTTCATAAACGATTTATTGACTCTGGATCAAGTCTCTTAGATTAGAACAACAGAACACTTCTGTTTGTTATTAAATTCAACAAAAGAGAATTAGACAGATTTTGGAGAGAGGTAACAGATAAGTCAGAAATTATCTATAACTTTGTATCCATTTATTTTTCAATATATAAAACACAGTACAATGAAGATTACAGCAAATAAGTTCGTTTCGGTTACTTATGATCTGAACGTAGGCGAAGGAGAAGAACGCGAATTAATGGAAAGAGCAACTGCAGAAAATCCATTATCTTTTATTTTTGGAACAGGCATGATGCTTCCAGCGTTCGAAGATGCCCTGAAAGGATTGGAAGTAGGCGGAAAGTTCAACTTCTCTATAGCTCCTGCAGATGCATACGGCGAATATAATGATGATCATTTGATGGATCTTCCTAAAAATATTTTCGAAGTAGAAGGTAAATTTGATGCGGAGGTGATTAAAGAAGGAAACATCGTTCCCATGATGGATTCGAATGGCAATCGTCTGAATGGATCTGTAATGGACGTGAAAGATGATATTGTTGTAATGGACTTTAATCATCCGTTAGCGGGTGAAACGCTTCATTTCAGTGGTGAAGTGTTGGATGTTCACGAACCAACTGCAGAAGAGATCGCTAAAATGACTGCCGGTGGTGGTTGCGGATGTGGTGACGATTGTGGAAGCGACTGTGGTGACCAAGGTGGTTGTGGTTGCGGATGCTAATAACTTAATTGATAATGGACAATTGACAGTTGACAATTGCAAAACATACAGAACGCAGGAACAATAGTAAATAAGACTTGTTTCTGCGTTTTCAATTATCCATTTTCAATTTTCAATTCTAATACAATGAATACGTTTGGAAATTTATACAGAGTAACTTCTTTTGGGGAATCACACGGTGCGGGTATCGGTGGTGTGATTGACGGATGTCCGGCGGGTATTGAACTGGATCCGGAGTTTATACAGAAAGAATTAAATCGCAGGAAACCGGGCCAGTCCAGGATCACAACCCCACGCAAAGAAGATGATGAAGTTCAATTTCTTTCCGGTATTTATCAGGGAAAGACTACGGGTGCACCGATCGGATTTATTATCTGGAACAAGAACCAGCATTCTTCCGACTATGATAATATGAAAGCGGTCTATCGTCCTTCACATGCAGACTATACCTATCAAACAAAATATGGGATACGTGATCCGCGAGGCGGCGGGCGTTCTTCTGCCCGGGAAACGATTTCCCGGTGTGTGGCCGGAGCCATTGCCAAATTAGTCCTGAACCAATATGGTATTTCTATTCAGGCTTATACCTCACAGGTCGGAGCGATCCGTTTGGAAGGGAGTTACAAAGAGTACAACCTGAACCAGACAGAGGAAAACCCGGTTCGTTGTCCGGACCCGCATAAAGCGGCTGAGATGGAAAAGCTGATCGCAGAGGTAAAATCCCAGGGAGATACGATCGGAGGAGTTATTACCTGCGTTGCCAAAGGTGTTCCTGTAGGGCTGGGTGAACCGGCATTTGGTAAACTGCATGCGGCATTAGGCCATGCGATGCTTACGATCAATGCGGCGAAAGGATTTGAATATGGAGACGGATTTGATGCTCCCTTATATAAAGGATCCGAACATAATGATGTTTTCTATAATGACCAGGGCCGGATCAGTACCCGCACAAACTACTCCGGAGGTATACAGGGAGGTATCTCCAATGGCCAGGACATCTATTTCCGGGTAGCCTTCAAATCCGTTGCCACGATCCTAATGGAACAACCCACAGTAGACATGGACGGAGAAGAAACGATCCTGAAAGCCAGAGGCCGCCATGACCCCTGCGTCCTGCCCCGTGCAGTCCCCATCGTAGAGGCCATGACTGCCATGACCCTACTCGACTACCTTCTACTCCATAAAGCAAGAGTTTAGATTTTAACAAAGATATAGAAGTCAGATTCGCAGAGAAAAGCAGATAAGAATTTTAATTATTTTCATGTCTGCTTTTCTCTGTTTTATTTGCGTTCTTTACGTTCTATTCTTCTTCTCATTCATGATGATAGGGTTCATTGTTGAGGATAGTCATGGCACGGTAGACCTGTTCAACAAAGATCAGGCGGATCATCTGATGGGAAAAGGTCATTTTACTGAGAGAAATCTTTTCGGAAGCGGTTTTATAGACTGCTTCGCTGAAACCATACGGACCTCCTATGACAAAGACAAGCCTTTTAGGGACCGTATGAGTCTTTTTCTCTAAATAGGTAGCAAATTGCATAGAAGTAAATTCTTTTCCTTTTTCATCTAATAGGACACAATAGTCTCCTGGCTGCAAAGCTTTTAAAATCAGTTCTCCCTCTTTCTCTTTTTGCTGTACTTCAGACAAATTCTTTACATGCTTCAAATTCGGTATGACCTCCATATCAAAAGGAATATAGTGCACCAACCGTTTCCTATACTCCTGGATTGCATCTGCAAAATAGTTCATGTCAGTCTTTCCAACCACTAATAGAGCTATCTTCATTATCTTATCTTCCTTATTATTAACCTTATCAGGTCCGCGAAATTACAAGAAATATTATATCTTTGTTGTTTATAACCGCAAAAATAGAAACTATGAAACGAATTTTGATGATAATGATAAGCCTGTTTTCATGGATATGTATCCAGGCTGCTGATATAAACTCTATCTCGAATGCTTTTAAAAGTGGAAACGCCTCAACGCTCTCCTCTTCAATGGATAAAGAGATTAATGTAGCCATTCCCGGCTCTTCCAAAAAATGTGATGGTAAAGAAGCGATCTCTCTATTGAATAATTTCTTTAGTAAAAAAAACCCTCTAACTTTACAGTCGTTCATCATGCCGATAAAAAGGAGAACGGTTTTCTGGTAGGAAAACTACCCACCGGAACGGGGGAATACCGGGCGAATATTACCTATCGGACTGAAAACGAGAAAGCGATCATTCAATCAATCAGAATAGAATAAATAAATGGACCATTTAATTGACGATCTAATTAAATTAGCTTTTGCCGAAGACATAGGTGATGGCGATCATACAACTTTGTGCTGTATTCCTTCTACTGCCATGGGAAGAAGCCAGCTGATCATAAAAGAAGACGGCGTACTGGCCGGAGTAGAAATGGCAAAACGCATTTTCCACCACTTTGATCCGGAACTTAAAGTCAATGTATTCATTGAGGATGGAGCAGAGGTAAAAAAAGGAGATATTGCGCTTACCGTAGAGGGCAAGGTGCAGTCTCTTTTACAGACTGAACGTTTAATGCTGAATGTAATGCAACGGATGAGTGGCATTGCGACTACTACCCGTAAATATGCCAAAGCACTGGAAGGAACGAATACCCGTGTATTAGATACCCGCAAAACGACTCCGGGTATGCGTATGATAGAAAAGGAAGCCGTAAAGATCGGTGGTGGCGTGAATCACCGGATCGGACTTTTCGATATGATCCTGTTGAAGGATAATCATGTGGACTTTGCCGGTGGCATCGAACAGGCGATTACCCGTGCTCAGAACTATCTGAAAGAAAAAGGAAAAGATCTGAAAATTGAAATAGAAGTCCGTAACTTTGATGAACTGGAACAAGCCATGAAAGTAGGCGGTATAGACCGGATCATGCTGGATAATTTCAATATCGAAGATACGAAAGAGGCTGTTAAACGGATCGGAGGAAAATATGAAACCGAATCTTCGGGTGGTATTACATTTGATACCCTACGGGAGTATGCGGAATGTGGTGTTGATTATATTTCCGTAGGTGCCCTTACGCATTCGGTTAAGAGTTTAGATATGAGCCTGAAAGCATTTTAAGAATTAAAAATGGATATTTGAAAACTATCTAATATGAACAATCCCTTTACCTATTAGGATGATCCTTCCGGGTAAAGGGATTTATATTTTAATAAATAACCCCAACTTGTTAAGACCAATTTGGGGTTATCCATTTTCAATTCATTTCCTGCTTTCTTTCCATTCCTTCAGTAGCTCAGACATGGTTTCTTTCACGGACATAATCCGGTCTGCCCGGAATGCATTACTTCCGGCAAAAGCATAGCCACTTTCAAAATTACCTTTGAAAGCATTGTATAAGGCTGTTACAATGCAATATGGACTCCGGGAAATATCACAGGTTTTAATGCAATGGAAAGGACAGGCTTTTGGCTGCTTTAATCCATCTTTTACCTTTTGCAGAAAACTACAACTAATAGCTCTTCTCGGCATTCCTACCGGACTCTTGATAATTTCAATATCTTTCTCTTCGGCTTTTATATAGGTCTCTTTAAAAGCTTCTGAGGCATCACACTCTTCTGTGGTTACAAACCGGGTACCTAATTGGACTCCGGAAGCTCCCAATTGCATAATCCGGTGAATATCTTCTCCTGTATAAATGCCACCTGCTGCAATCACAGGAATATTTTTATGATATTTCTGTTCAAACAGGGACACTTCCTGTACGACCTGCGGCAACAGTTCCTCTAAAGAGAAATGTTCATCTTCCAACTGGTTTTCTTTGTATCCCAGATGCCCGCCGGCTTTCGGTCCTTCCAGTACGATCGCATCCGGCAGATAGTCATAATTATTCTTCCATTTTTCACAGATAATACGAACTGCCCGGGCACTTGATACGATCGGAACTAATTTCGTCATACTGTCTTTTGTGAGATAAGAAGGCAAATCTAAGGGCAGACCTGCGCCACTGAAAATAATATCTGCCTTTTCCGCAATACTGGTTTTTACCAGGTCAGCGAAGTCTGACAGGGCCACCATAATATTGACACCAATAATTCCTTTGGCTTTTTCACGTGCCTGACGGATCTCATGAGCAAGACCCAGATTACCGGCTTCCGTATAATTCGGAGATAACTTTTTATACAGTAGTCCCAAACCTGCGGCAGAGATCACACCAATCCCACCTTCATTTGCAACGGCTGAGGCTAAACCCGAAAGTGATATACCAACTCCCATTCCTCCCTGGATAATAGGAAGGCGAGCTTGTAAATCACCGATTGTTAATGCTTTCATGTAAACTGTTATTATTAAATACAACACAAAGATAACACAACATGTTTAGAATTGTGCAAATATTATCTATATTATTGCACAATTAATTAAAGAATGTGCAAAACCCTACTGGTAATCCTTGCATCGCTATGCAGGATCCTTACCAATAGGGTACACTTACTTGAATATATGTGAGATATGGAGGAAACAGATTTTAATCTACTGGAATATATCCTACGTTTTTAACAATATCCTGCCCTTCCGGAGACATAATATAATCAATAAACGGTTTTGCATTGGCCTCATTCTTCACTTCATAATAATAGAACAGCGGACGAACGACCGGATAGGTTTTATCCTTGGCATGTTCAAAAGAGGGCTCTACAAATTTAGTACCATCGTAGGATACATGAATCGCTTTCACATCTTTATTCAGATAGGCCAATCCAACATACCCGATAGCGCCTTTCGTCTGGCTAACACTCTGTATGATCGCTCCGGTAGCCGGTAAGCTCAAAATACCGCTCATATAGTTCTTATTCTTTAATACACTTTCTTTAAAGAATTCGTATGTTCCGGAAGAAGTTTCACGGGAATAGGCCACGATCTTCATATCATCACCACCTACTTCTTTCCAGTTTTTGATCTTTCCGGTGAAGATACCTTCGAGCTGTTCACGGGTCAGATTAGTGACTTTATTGCCCGGATTCACCACTACGGCTAAGGCATCATAGGCAATCACAACCTCTTTCGCATTCTTTCCGGCTTCCTGCAAACGTACCTTTTCATCAAATTTGATCTTACGGGAGCTCATAGCAATATCGGTAGTACCTTCCATCAAAGCTGAGATCCCTACACCGGAACCACCGCCGGTCACAGTGACTTTAGCACTTTTATTTTTATTCATGTAACTTTCGGCAGCCGTTTGGGTAACCGGAAGACACGTATCACTACCTTTTATTTTCTGTGCAGATACTTGGGATGTAACCACCCCTGCAAATAATACTACTAAGAGAATCGACTTTTTCATTGTTGACTTGTTGATAATTATTTTGTTACAAAGAAAAAGCTTTTATGTTTCAACAGGATGAAACAGATATTACAATCGTGTTAAGTCTGTGATTATAAATAGGCTCACAATCCATAAACCTGTTCCCCGCGCAGGCGGGGATCGCATGAGAACCGGCAGTTTTCTATTCATTTAAATATACGATACCCGTTACTTCCTATGCGATCCTCGCCTGCGCGGGGAACAGGACTTTAGAATTTATATTGAAGACGTAAGGTAAAGACGTTGTCCTCCCGGTTATCTTCATAGCCTTTGATCAGATCACTCTTTTCGTTGAAGTTAAATTCATAATAAGCATGTAGGCGGATATGTTTATTGAGATTATAAATTGCACCGACCCCTACAGTGGATTGGGCAAGATCTGTTTTGGTTGTGTAACTTCCTTCTACTCCTACCTCATTCCCCTTCACTTGGGTATTCGGATCATAGGCATCATATTTCAAGACAGCGGTAAATGGGGAAGTTCCGATATCCTGGATCAGGTAAAAGAAGTACCCTACAAAAGGACGTTTATAAAGGGCATTTTCCGGTACGTTATCCGGCCGGCTACCATAATTAGGGCTTTTACTGCCTCCTGCGATTCCTGGTTGTGTTCCAAACAATCCTTCTGCCCGTAAAGTAGTTGTTCCCGCAGAGGTTTTAAACGCAAACTGCCCGTCAAAACCCAGATATTCCCGTTTCATAAAAGTTCCGCTATGTTCTTTTTCGATCTTTATAAAGCGACTACCCTCCATTTCGTAAGCATCTGTAGTAGGATTATAGACACTACCATTATAATAAGAAGCTCCCAGGCCCCATTTCCCCCAGCTACTGATCTTTTTCTCTGCACTTAAACGTCCGATAAAATCTTTCCGGTTATCTGTTTCACGGTTGATGCTGTTACCGGCAAATAATCCGGCATCTAAGCGAATAAAGTCTAATGGACTCCCTTTTTTAGTGCGTAAAGTAAGCATAGCACCTAAATCACGTTCATCCGGGAAGAAATACTGGATCACGGTGGCCCGTTCCGGTGATTCCAAACTACTGGTGGAATAACCTACTTCATAACCAAACGGCCGATTAAATACCCCAAATAAGAACTGGTTTCTTTTGGTCCAGGGATCATTCAGACCTAAATAAAGATCTCTGAAGCTAACCCCCTTATCATTAACTTCCAACTGAATAGCACCGGTTCCCCAACCATCATTATATTCAAACTTAATACGCCCCCCGGCGAATACCAATCCGGTTAAATCCTTTATCCGGATTTTCATTCGTATCACCCACTTTCAGGGAAGCATCTTTTTGTCCATACTGAAATTGACCCTGTATATAAGAAGAAACTTTAAACTTACTCAGGCCTTTTACTACCTTATCTAACGTTGCCGTCTGGGAGGCAAGAGAATCGATCCGGTTATTCACGTCTTCGATATTCTGACCTTTCACTAAGAAAGAAATGAAAAGCATACTAACAAGAGAGTAGTATTTTACCTGTTTCATAATAAGTTACTTCGTTATTTTAATCTTATTTGCTTATTTAAGAGAACAAAATAATCATTTTTTTGTTTCGTGGCTATGTCATACATGTTACAAATGAGTTACAAAAAAAGCCTCCCGGTAAAAATACCAGGAGGCTCCCTTTATATTGAGACTAACTCAGTAAGTTAATCCATAATTGAACGCTTCAATTATCTAACGATTGCTTTAACAGCGGCTTCACCTTCTACAGCTACTACTACAACACCTGCAGGTACTGCGATAGTTGCGTTATCAGATGTTACTACCGTGTTAGCTACAGTCTGGCCTAATATGTTGCTGATAGATACTTTCTTACCAGCTGCATTCTTAACAGTTACAGTTCCCTGACCAGCGATTACTACTACTGAAGATTCAGCGATTACTTCGTCATCAGTTGCCAATTCGTCACCATCAACATATTCTACGTTGAAGATCAAGGCATCGTCACCAGCAGTTTCTCTGTTGAATTCAGATTCTTCACGATCTGACAATACCAAACAACCATTGTTCATTTTTAACCATGCACCCATTGTAGGAGCAATAGCATCCTTGATAGTAATTGTTTCACTTACTGATTCCATCAGGAATGAATTATCAGTAGCAGTGTGATTTGGATCAAGATATCTCATTGACCAAGTCACGAATTTGTGAACATCATCCTGCAAGTTAACAATATAATAATAATCATTAGCTGTTCTATCTTTATCAGCTTTGCGCCATGCAGCTTCTGCAGCTTTGATTGCAGCTGTATCGATTCTATTATTAGGTAGACCTGCAAATTCATCTCTTAAGATATACAGGCTATCACCCATATGAACCGCTTCTACAAAACCTGCACGATAGAATTTCTTCCATACATAATCATTTTCTGCATCGTCTTTCACTCCATAACCAGGGAATTCAAAATTGATCAAATAGCGACCTCTGTTAAATCCAGGAGTTCCTTTCGTAGCGTGAGGACAAGTCCATTGATCATAAGGAGTTCCATCAGGAGCATTTCCGTGGAATTCTTCAGGACAAGGAATTGCATCAACAGTAGGCTGATCATTGCGATCAATTGAGATCAGATACTGAGGTTTGATATAACCTAAGCCACGACCAATCCATGCACTATCAACAATAAACGAAATACCCCCTTTAGCTTCAGATTTAGCATTGATTCCTAAGAAGTCAATTCCTGCAACTGTAAAGCTTGGATTTGATTCCATCTGAAGATATTCTTTACGATATTTTTCATAGAAACGCATTGTATCAGGACCATCACCATTTGCATAAGCTCCTTCTGCAGGATCGTTAGCAAATCTTCTATAAAGAGGAGTATCATCATGGCTAATAGCAAATGCAGAAGTACGTTTTGTATTCAATTCGCTAATACTTAACATAATTGCATTGTCATCAACACCACCTTTTGGAGTTTCATAATTAGCTGCTGTAGAGTATCTTGTTGCCAAATCAACCAAAGTATAATAAACTTCTCCATCTTTTGCATTATTAGCTTTCAGAGAATCGTACTGGTCTGTTATCAGAATTTGATGCCCAACTTACTTTGCTTGAAACAGCATATCTACCTTGCTCATCAAGAACAACATATCTATCTTCACTTCCCTTCACTTTTAAAGTATAAGCACGTCTTTTTAAATTAGCCCAGCCACTTAAAGTCTTGCCGGTACTTGTGGACGTCGGAGTATACCCAAAGTTTTGATTTTCAGGAGTTGTATTAACACTGCCATTAGCAAGATCTGCTGTTTTTACGGTGTCAATAGCAAAAGCTAACTTTTCGCCTACATAAAGAACACTATCAGATTCTAAACCTCCAATTTGCAAATACAGATCCTGCGAAGAAAGTTCACTTAGATATTTAAATGTATAACCCGCAATCAATAAGGAGTCATTATCAAACATTCTATAACCCACATATGGATCAGCTTTAACATTTTTAGGGTCAGCAATAAAGTTATCTACAGTAACTTTAACAGTACTATTAGGTACAGGAAGAGTTACTTCTTTATCCGAATACAACTGAAGTGCACCTCCTGAAGTAAGTACAATATTTGAGTACTCACGGTTTCTAATTGAAACAGGAGAAGTAGACTGCAATAAATCAGCAGACTGGGTTTTTGGACAACCCACTGGAATGAAGGCATAGTCCAGGGATCTACATTTCTGTCAATCTCTACCCATTCAGCATATCTTGTAGTAGCAGACGCATTACTATTATTATTGTTATTTTTAGTCTGATAGATAGGAGATGCTAAATATCTTCCTTTACCGTCAGTGATCAAATAAAGATCCGTTGGAAGAGAAGTTTTATCAGCTGCCACATTACATCCGTCAAAACCAGCAAAACCAATGTTTACATTTTGACCTTTATCAGCTACAACAGAACTAATACTTGCAACAGTCAAACGTGATTCACCTGCATAACCTTGTTTATAAACATATACTTCTGTATCATAAACAATGTTTTCACCTTGCGAAGAGATAAGTTGATTTACTTCAGTGGTAGTAGTTGGCCAGCTAGCCCAAATTTCATTCCCTTTGCTATCTGTAGTAACAACAGGATAAACAAGACCTGCTACATCAATAAGTAAATTGTTATAAGAAGGTTGATATTCAAATCTGAACATATAGTGGCCTCTATATACTTCATCAGAGCTATCCAGATAATCAACAGGAGAAGTATAATTGTTATCTTTATAAGCCTTAAGTGATGTTACATCCACCCATTTATATTTCAAATATCTGTTTTCATTCAAGTTATTGTAGAAAGCAGTATCCACCATCAAATATTCACCTTCTTCATTGCTAAGATACAAGAAACTTGAATTATTACTCATTACATAAGTTGAGCTTGCGAATACAGAATAATTAGCAGCAGTTTCTGCAAAGATTTTAACCCCAGTAAATGGATTAATTGTTAAATCTTCATCAAATACTAATGAAACACCATCTTCCTTATCCTGATTTCCAATCACTTCATTAAACTGCAAATCAGTCAGATACTTAAGCGTATATGCAGTCTGCAAAGTAAATCTTGAAAGAAAATCATCAGCATAAGGTGCATCTGAAGTCACTTCATTAGCTGTACCAGATGTATTTACTTTAGTTTTTACTACCCGTACATCCCCACTTGCATTAACATTCAAACCGATCGCATAAGAATTCTCAATATAAGCGTACAATGATATATTTTTGCTTAAATAAGCATTATTATGAGAAGTAGAAAACTTCCATCTATAAATATCACCACCAACTTTTACAGGAGTTGTAGAAGATGCATCCAAACCTAAAGATTTGAAATCTTCTGAAGTAAGTGATAGATAATCACCAGTAGCTTTGTTCAGAAACATATAAACAGGGTTAATACCCTGATCTTCCGACTCAATATCAACACACCATAAAGTGTGGGTAAGAGTAACACCAGTTGGTAATGCATTGTTGTCAGGCTTAGCATCTACAACGATAAGTTCACCATTTGGATTAATAGCAAGAACTTCGTCTACTTGTCCTCCCAAAGCTATTTGGTACAAGTAGCCGCGCTCAACCTCATTCAAATAGATATCTGTCTGAGGAGTTCCCTGCGCATTACTAACAAACACAGCACAAAATAGAAGTGCAATGGTTGCAAAAAAGTAGAAAACTTTTTGTTCATAATCTAAAAATTAATATTAATACTAAAGTTATTTAAATGTCTTTTCTTAAACGCTGTAACTTCTGTTAGGTTAGAATTACAGTCTTTTCATAAAATATCAGCAACAAAGGTAAAGATTAGTTTTATATCCACAATTCTTTTATGTGTTTTTTTCATCCATTACCCTCCATTCTTATCCTATCACGTCATTTCAAGTACAAAAATGAGGTTTTCCCATACAAAACGACTTTCAATACTCATTTTCCTACTTCCTATATACATATATTATATATATAAGCTAACAGGATTAGCAAAAATACACATTTTTATATCACCACAAACAATTCCTAAATAAAAATTCATTTAACAGACTTTTTATTATCAAGTTATCTCTATTATCTAAAGTTATAATTCAACCTACATCCTTTATTATTATCTTACTATAGTTTCAATTATCATGACCAACTGATCATCTTATTCAAAATATTGGATTCTCAGAGAGTTTAGAAATTAACATTATCTCCGGAAATTAAATGAAACAGAACAAAATATTACATATACAACAGATTCACCTATCAAACAATTAACAAAAAGATTCTTTTAAATTACAAAACAACACATAAGTGACCATTCGCCTATCTATAAATTCCGGGTCTATAAGCACGATTTTTCACTCCTCTCTCCTTGTCTCCGGTAGACTTTTCTTTCTGATGTTGTGAGAATTAACAGAGAAACATATATCTTTGTGAGTTATCAACAGTTAGTACGACTTATCAACAGGCAAGGCATTGTTTTACAAAAATCAGATGGCACATATCTTTTTAATGTTTAGTTTTGCGACTGTAATAATTTAGGACTACTTATGGGAAAGATTATCGCTTTGGCAAATCAAAAAGGGGGTGTAGGTAAAACCACTACAACCATTAACCTGGCAGCTTCATTGGCGGTGCTTGAAAAGAAAGTATTAGTAGTAGATGCAGATCCGCAGGCGAATGCCTCTTCCGGTTTAGGAATAGATATCCGTGAGATGGAGTTATCGATCTACGAATGCCTGGTCAATGGGGAAGATGCAAAACAAGCTCTAACCTCAACGGAGGTGGAGGGATTAGACATCATTACCTCTCATATCGACCTGGTAGGTGCCGAGATTGAAATGTTGAATATGGAAAACCGGGAACAGATATTGAAACAGATTCTGACTCCCTTAAAATCTATTTATGATTTCATTCTGATCGACTGTTCTCCTTCGTTAGGCCTGATCACTGTCAATGCATTGACAGCAGCAGATTCGGTGATCATTCCGGTTCAATGTGAATATTTCGCATTGGAAGGTATCAGTAAATTATTAAATACAATCAAGATCATCAAGTCTAAACTTAATCCATCCTTAGAAATAGAAGGATTTCTGTTGACCATGTATGATTCCCGGTTACGACTTGCTAATCAGATCTACGAAGAGGTGAAACGTCCTTTCCGGGATTTAGTGTTTACTACTGTGATCCAACGGAATATCAAATTAAGTGAGGCTTCCAGTTACGGGAAACCGGCTTTATTATATGATGCAGACTCCAAAGGAGCGCTGAACCATATGCAACTGGCAAAAGAGTTGATAGAAAAGAATAAATAAAAGAAAGAACGTTAGACAAGATATATGGCTATAGGCAAAAAATCGGCACTTGGCCGGGGATTAGATGCGTTAATCACCATGGATGACCTGAAAACAGGTGGTTCATCTTCTATCAGTGAAATTGAATTAAGCAAAATACAGCCTAATCCGGAACAACCGCGCTCGGTATTCGAGGAAGAAACATTAGAGGAACTGGCTACCTCTATCCGGGCATTAGGAGTGATCCAACCGATCACCCTGAAAGAGACGGCGCCGGAAAAATATATGATCATCTCCGGTGAACGCCGTTACCGGGCTTCTCTGCGGGTAGGTCTGGAAAGAATTCCGGCTTACATCAAAACGGCAGAGGATGAGCATGTGGTGGAGATGGCGCTTATTGAAAATATTCAACGGGAAGATCTTAACTCAATCGAGATAGCGCTGGCTTATCAGAAATTAATTGATAATTATGGTCTTACCCAGGAACGTTTAAGTGAACGGGTTGGTAAGAAACGGGCAACAATCGCCAATTATCTTCGTCTATTGAAACTTCCGGCGGAAATCCAAATGGGTCTGAAGGATAAAAAAATCGATATGGGACACGCGAGAGCTTTAATCCCTGTAGAGGATCCGGAAGTACAGTTAGCACTCTATGAACAGATTTTATCGGAAGGATTGTCGGTACGGAATGTGGAAGAATTAGTAAGAGATGTTGCAGAAGGGCTTGTACCGGACAGAGAAGAAGACAAAAAACAGAAAAGGATGCTTCCGGAAGAATATAATCTTCTGAAGGATCATCTGTCCCGTTTTTTCAATACCAAAGTGCAGCTGACCTACAACGAAAAAGGAAAAGGAAAAATATCCATTCCTTTCAAATCGGAGGAAGAATTGGAAAGGCTGATAGAATTACTGGATAATATGAAATGAAAAAAGAGCGATCTGTGCTGAGAAAAATAAAATTTAACCGGATTATACTCTGCTGGATCTGGCTGGCAGCTATTTATTCCCTGCCGTCCTACGCGCAGGAGATAGAGCAGTCTATCCGGGAAACAGATCCGGAGATGGATATGGTTCCCACTGATACAATTCCTGTATTACTACTGGATTCAATCCCGGGAGAGATTATTTTCCAACCCGTAGAAATAGAGGAAACTGCTCTTCCGGACTCTGTTAGCCAGGAAGCTATCTTAGTGGCAGATTCTGTCTTTTTGAAAGAGGGACTCGAAATTGATAAAAAGATATTTAAACCTAATTCAACAAAAGCAGTCATATATTCTGCGATTGTTCCCGGATTAGGTCAGATCTATAACCGGAAGTACTGGAAATTACCTTTAGTGTATGGCGGTTTCATGGGGTTCATTTATGCGATTACCTGGAACAACCAGACCTATCAGGATTACTATCAGGCCTATACAGATATCATGGAAGACTCCCAACGATATACAGCGGATGAAAATTATAATGACTTCCATGACAGCTGGTTGGACTATCTATCCAGGGCCAACCGGGGAAATCCTGAAAACTGGGTGAATAACACCAATTTTCAGGATCAGTTAAAACGGAAAAAGGATTATTTCCGCCGTTACCGGGATCTCAGTATTATCCTCACTGTAGGATTCTATTTTATCTGTATGCTCGATGCTTATGTAGATGCTGAATTATTTAATTTCGACATTTCCCAGGATCTGTCTATGCGGGTAGAACCCATTGTTGTACCACAAACAGGATACACTCCCCGCATGATCGGAATGAACTGGAGTATAACATTCTAAATAGCATTATGAATAAATTTTTAGTTAGCCTATGTACGCTTTGTGCATGCGCAACTCTGAATGCACAGGAAGGAATAATAGACGAACAACAATATTCCATTCTTTCTGATGACTCTTTATTTACTCACATCGGGTTAATTCCGGAAAGTCTGGATGCGGATGTAGATAGTTTACTTCACACATGGCATGTCCAATATTTCAGTAAAACCGACGAGTTTTGCCATGATGAGAATGAAAATGTATTTTTTCATGACTCTATCTACCGGGAGCGTCTGGAAAGGTTACCCCATATGATCCCGATGACCTATAATAAAACGGTACGCGACTGCATTGATCTATATGCAGCTAAACGCAGAAACCTGATCCGTTATATGTTAGGGATGGCAGATTTCTATTTTCCGATCATCGAACAAGTGTTAGACGAACATGATCTGCCAATCGAACTAAAATACTTAGCTATCGTAGAAAGTGCCCTGAACCCTACAGCCATTTCGCGGGTTGGAGCAGCAGGGATCTGGCAATTTATGTTGCCGACAGCCAAAAGTTACGGTCTGGAAATCAACAGCCTGGTAGATGAGCGCCGGGATCCGGTGAAAGCAACCCATGCAGCCTGTAACTACTTCAAGGATATGTATGCAATCTATGGTGACTGGAATTTAGTCTTAGCCTCCTATAATTGTGGTCCGGGAAATGTAAACAAAGCCATCCGCAGATCCGGAGGCAAAACCGGCTTTTGGGATATTTACCCTTACCTTCCTAAAGAAACCCGGTCCTATGTGCCTCTCTTTATTGCAGCTAACTATATTATGAATTATCATTGCGACCATAATATCTGTCCGGTACAAACCACTTTACCTTTAGCGACAGATACGATCATGGTTCATAATGCATTACATTTCGAACAAGTGGCCGACCTGCTACAGATAGAACTGGAACAATTAAGAGCATTAAATCCCCAGTACAAACGGGACATTATACCCGGAAATACCAAACCCTCTGTTCTGAAACTACCGGCAGCACAAACCTATGCATTCATAGAAAAAGAGGACTCGGTATATACCCATCGCATAGAAGAGTTATTAGCCAATTGCTTACCAGCGACAGAAGAAAACACCTCCTCTTCACGCCGGGAACAGATCACTCACATAGCCAAACAAGGGGAAAATCTATACACGATCGCGGATAAATATGGTGTGACAGCCAAAGATATCCGTACCTGGAATGGGCTAAGCTCTAACAGAGTAGCCAACGGCAAGCGACTCCGGTTATATGTAGATAACGGAGGAGTACGATTTGCCAACGGCAACCCTTCTAAAAAACAGGAAACCATTTCTACCCCTGTCATTTCCACCCAGGTGGATGCAGATGGATTTGTGACCTATACCGTCCAATCCGGAGACTCCCTCTACTCTATTTCCCGGCGTTATCCGGGTATAACAGCAGAAGTGATTCAGAAAACCAACGGATTACCCAACACCAACATACGTCCGGGACAGGTATTGAAGATTCCGGCAAAAAGCTGATACTATTTTAAAAAGATAAGTAGTTCTTGTTAGTCAAATATTTGTATATTTGTCCGAAAGACCATTTTTTTAGATAGGAAGGTGTGACATGAGCGAAGAAAATGATATGAAAACTGCTCCCATCTCTGATGAGCAGTTAATCCAGGACGAATTTAATAACTTATTAAATGATTATCTAAATACCAATCATCGCCGTAAGGTTGAACGTATTACCAAAGCTTTTAACTTTGCGAACCAGGCACATGCCGGTGTAAAACGCCGTTCGGGAGAGCCTTACATTATGCACCCTCTGGCCGTTGCCCGCATTGTTTGCAAGGAAATGGGCCTCGGTTCTACCTCTATCTGTTCTGCCTTGTTACATGATGTAGTGGAGGATACCGAATATACGGTTGATGACATCAAAAATATGTTTGGCGAGAAGATCGCCCAGATCGTTGACGGACTCACTAAAATATCCGGAGGTATCTTTGGAGAACAGGCCTCCGAACAGGCGGAGAATTTCCGTAAATTATTGCTCACTATGAGTGACGATATACGGGTAATCCTGATCAAGATCGCAGACCGTTTGCATAACATGCGAACTTTAGGTTCCCTACGTCCGACCAAGCAGTATAAGATTGCAGGAGAGACCCTTTATCTGTACGCTCCCATGGCTCACCGGTTGGGACTCTTTTCCATCAAAACAGAATTAGAAGACCTCAGTTTCAAATACGAACATCCGCAGGAATACCAGTTTATAGAAGACAAATTAAAATCAACCGAGCAGGAACGAAACAAAGTATTTGAAGAGTTTGCGGCCCCTGTACATGATAAACTCAAGGCTTTAGGCATATCCTACGATATGAAGGCTCGGGTGAAATCGATTTTCTCTATCTGGAATAAAATACAGACGAAAGGTGTCTCCTTTGAAGAAATCTACGATATTTACGCTGTCCGGATCATCTTTGACTCGTTGCCAGGGATTGATGACAAAAACCTCTGCTGGGACATCTATTCAGCCATTACAGACATTTATAAAATCCGTCCGGACCGGATCCGGGACTGGGTAAGCCGGCCAAAAGCAAATGGTTACCAGGCTCTTCACCTGACCGTGATGGGACAGGATGGACAATGGGTAGAGATCCAGATCCGTAGCCGCCAAATGGATGAAATCGCAGAGAAAGGATTTGCTGCTCACTGGAAATACAAAGGTTCCAACATTGAAGAAGATACAGAATTAGACAAGTGGCTTCAGACCATTACCGAAATATTGGAAAGTCCTGATCCAAATGCACTGGATTTCTTAGATACAATCAAACTAAACCTGTTCACCGCTGAAATATTTGTCTTTACTCCTAAAGGGGATATTAAAACACTCCCACAAGGAGCTACCGCCCTGGACTTTGCATATGCACTCCACACGAACATCGGGAATAAATGTATTGGAGCCAAAGTGAATCACCGGCTGGTACCATTGAGTCATAAGCTATCCAGTGGAGACCAGGTAGAGATCCTGACTTCACGTTCCCAGATGCCACAGGCAGAATGGCTGAACTTCGTAACAACCGCCCGGGCCCGGACTAAAATAGACAGTGCCCTGAAAAAGGCACGCAAAGAGGGCATAAAAGCGGGAGAAGAGAAGGTACAGGAGGTATTCAGGCGCTCCGAATTAGAAGCCTCTAACGGAAATATAAATAAGCTCGCTTTGTATTTTGGTTTCCCCAAACGGGATGACTTCTTCTATTCGGTTGAAAAAGGAGAAGTGATCTTACCGAAGAATATCAAAAAACTGCTCCGGGAAAAATCCGATAACCCACTCTTTAAATATGTAAAGCAGGCATTAAGAATGGGTAACAAATCCGGTCAAGAAAAAGAAGAGCCGGAAGAGGAAGAAAAGCCAGCGAAGAAGTTTGATAAAAGTAAACCTTATATCCTCAGTGAAGAGGCATTTGAACGGAATTATAAAATTGCAGAATGTTGTAAACCCATTCCGGGAGATGATTCAATCGGATTTATCAATGATGACAATACAGTCACCGTTCATAAACGTTCCTGCCCGATTGCGACCAAACTAAGAAGTAGCTTTGGAGAACGTATTCTTTCCACCCAATGGAGCAGTCATAAAAATGTTTCCTTCGATGCTACCCTGGAAATAAAGGGGATAGATGCATTAGGGGTATTAAATACGATCACCAAAACATTATCGGATGACTTCAATGTGAATATCCAGCGATTACTGGTAGAGGCGAAAGATGGTGTTTTTGAAGGAAAAATAAAACTAAAAGTACACGATGTGGAAGATATTCAACGGATCTGTGTAACCCTTTCCAAAATCAAGAATGTAAAATCAGTAGGCCGAGTATCGGAGTAATATATCAGGCATTTATCAGAAGATAAGCGGTATATCCTACATAACAAAGGATGAGTATCCCTCCTTCTATGCGGGTAATCATTCTTTGTTTAAACAGCCATCCAAATATAAATAATAAGAAACAGGAAGCAATTAGTACGGCAAAATCAATATTGGTAATATCCCGGACATACATAGGTGCAACTGACGCACTGGTCCCTACCACCAGAAAGATATTAAACAGATTAGAACCTATTACATTCCCGATAGCGATCTCCGGATTCTTTTTTAAGGCTGCGACTACCGAAGTAGCCAATTCAGGCAAAGAGGTACCTGCCGCTACTAATGTGATGGCAATAACTGATTCACTGACTCCTAAACTACGGGCAATCCCCGAAGCACCGTCGACAAAAAACTGCCCTCCATATACTAAGCCCACTAATCCTAATACAATAAATAAGACGCTTTTCCAGAGCGGGATCGATTTTATCTCTACTTCATTTTCTGATCCATTACGGGCAATGGCAAACGTATAACTTAAAAAGATCAGAAAAAACAGAGTAATACTAATCCATCACTACGACTGATTATATTCTCCGCCTCCCGGTTCAGAAAAATATCATTCGCACAGATAAATAGTACAACAGAAGCAAGGAGACAAAGAGGGATCTCTTTGCTCAACGTACCTTTAGAAATAGAGATAGGAGAGAGAACAGCCGTGACGCCCACGATCATCAGGGTATTAAAGATATTACTTCCCACTACATTTCCGATCGCAATATCGGAACTACCCTGTAAAGCAGAAACCAGACTAATCGTTAATTCAGGGGCAGACGTTCCAAAAGCGACAATCGTCAGACCAATTACCAAAGGAGAAATATGGAAACGATTAGCTATGGCAGAGGCACCATCCGTCAACAGATTGGCACCCACTAAGATTAAGATTAAACCACCTGTTAAAAGTAAAATATTCATTTCTCAGAATTTAGAAGTTACCTTATAGAAGTCAACCCCCTATATAGTTAACTTCTAAATTCTGCACCGGGAAACAAATCCCGTGCAGTTAAAATGGCAGATCATCCGTTGGACTGGCAGCAGGAAAATCCGGAGCCGGAGAAGCAAACGCAGCCCCTTGAGGAACCATTTCGCCTTCCATTCCACCTACACCCATTACACGCTCTACCTTCCAGCAGTTAATATTCGTGAACCAACGGCCATTGTATTCACGGCTATCAATATCAAAATATACTGTTAACTCTTCTCCCGGTTGGATAGCAGCCTGATCGATCCGGTCACTACCGAATATCTGAAAACATACTTTTTTAGGATATTGTTCATGTGTTTCTAAAACATACTCCTGCTTTTTCCACTCGTTTCCGGTCTTACTCGTACCACCCTGAGCAGGCAATACAGCAATAATTTTACCCGTAATTTCCATATCTTGTTTATTTATTAAATTGGTCGCAAAGGTATATGATTCAATCGTAAATACAGAAAAGGATAGCATGTTTTTATCAACAACCGGTTATTCTTCCGGATCCAGTGTATCAAATGCGGCTTTCATAGAAAGGAGTTCCTCCCGGATCATTTTCAGCCGGTTAACGATCTGTTCCTGCCGGATCGTGACCTCTTTATTATTCTTCAGTTTCTGCCGGGCACCCGCTAAGGTCATTCCCCGCTCTTTCACCAGATGATAAATAAGCCGGACCGCTTCTATATCTTCCTGCCTGTAGAACCGGGTCCCCTTCCCTGTTTTCCGTGGCTGAATAATATCAAACTCCTTTTCCCAGAAACGGAGTGTGGACTCATTCACCCCAAACATCTGGGCCACCTCACCGATGGAAGAATATAATTTCTGATCAGTAGCCTTTTTGAATGACATATCTTAATCTATTATTTTAATCCATGACCTGGCCATGGTTTTCAGCAATCTGGATCATCCGGTCATACTCTTCCGGGGTCAGATCCATAAAGTAATACTTCGCCGGATTATCATGTTTCCCCCGGACGAGTACCTCATAATGAAGATGGGCACCTGTGGACTTTCCGGTATTCCCTACAAATCCGATCACCTCTCCCCGTGTCACTTTCTGACCAACACGCACTTTGAATTTACTCAAATGTCCATATAAAGTCTGATAGCCAAAACCATGATCTATCGTAATACAATTTCCATATCCCTGCTTCCAGCCCGCAAATATGATCCGTCCGTTCCCGGTAGCATATACATCCGTTCCCACTTTAGCAGAAAAATCCATTCCTGCATGGAAACGGGGCGTCCGGTAAATAGGGTCCATACGCATCCCATAGCCGGAGGCCGTACGGGTCAGGTCTTTATTAGAGATGGGCTGAATTGCAGGAATACATTTCAAACGTTCTTCCTGGGTCTTCCCCATATGGATCAGTTCCTCCAGCGAGTTAGACTGAATATACAGTTGTTTACTCAACATATCCATCTTCTGAGTCGTGGAAACAACCATCTCCGGATTAGATAAACTTAACAAATGTTCATAGCGGTTGCTACCGCCAAACCCGGATTTACGGATCGACTGCGGAATTCCCTCCGCCTGGAAAATAGCCCGGTACAAATTCTCATCCCGTTGCTGAATATCATCCAGCACATCCAGCGCACTGTTCAACCGCAAAGAAAGGACTTCATACTGGGTTTGCAAAAGCTTATTCTCTTTCCTTAACTGAGATTCCATCGGAGAATCAATGAAGTTCATCATGATAAAGAAAGTAGCGATACCAAAAGCAATTCCTGTACTCAGATGTTTCAGTACAATAAAAAAACGATCCTTCAACGACGGATAAACACGCTCATAGTTTAAAGTATTGGGGTTATAGAAGTAATATGTTTTCCTTGTTTTAAGTAGTTTCATATAATATTTTGTTACCTGAATGCTTACAAAAATAATAATTTACAGTACTTTTGCAAATTGTTTTTCGGAATATTAATATATTGGAGTAGTTAGGGATTGGTCACCGGACGCAAGGAAAATACATCGTTCCGGAAAGGACAAAACGGTCCTCTTCTGCCAACTACTAACTACCAGCTACTAACTACTAAAAAGAATTATGTTGACAGCTAAAGAAACCCGTGAATCGTTTAAAGCATTTTTTGCTTCCAAACAACATCAGATCGTACCGTCTGCTCCTATGGTAATCAAGGGAGACCCTACCTTGATGTTTACCAATGCGGGTATGAACCAGTTCAAAGATATCATTTTAGGAAATGTCCCTATCAAATACCCGCGTATTGCGGACTCTCAGAAATGTCTTCGTGTGAGTGGTAAACATAATGACCTGGAAGAGGTTGGACATGATACCTATCACCACACCATGTTTGAAATGTTGGGCAACTGGTCGTTCGGAGATTATTTCAAAGAAGAGGCCATTGCATGGGCATGGGAATATCTGGTAGACGTACTTAAATTAGATCCGGTCCGTCTATATGCTACTGTTTTTGAAGGTAGCAGTGCAGAAGGGCTGGAACGTGACAACGAAGCAGCTCAATACTGGGAAAAATATCTTCCGGCAGATCATATCATTAACGGAAATAAAAAAGATAATTTTTGGGAAATGGGCGATACCGGCCCTTGTGGTCCCTGTTCTGAAATACACATCGACCTTCGCACGGAAGAAGAACGCAAAGCTGTTCCCGGAGCGGAGATGATCAACAAAGACCATCCTCAAGTGATTGAGATCTGGAATCTGGTGTTCATGCAGTACAACCGGAAAGCCGACGGGTCCCTGGAACCACTGCCTGCAAAAGTCATTGACACAGGGATGGGATTTGAGCGTCTGTGCATGGCCCTTCAGGACAAAACATCTAATTACGACACAGATGCTTTCCAGCCTATTATCCAGAAAATAGCCCAGATTACCGGATTTACGTATGGCTCAGACAACCAGAAAGATATTGCCATGCGTGTGATCGCGGACCATATCCGTACCATCGCTTTCTCCATCACAGACGGCCAGTTGCCTTCCAATGCAAAAGCCGGATATGTGATCCGCCGTATTCTGCGCCGGGCAGTCCGTTATGGATACACCTTCCTGAACCGCCGGGAAGCCTTTATGTATAAACTACTTCCTGCGCTGATCGACACGATGGGAGACGCTTATCCGGAACTGACCGAGCAGAAAAACCTGATCGAAAAAGTAATCAAAGAAGAAGAAGATTCCTTCCTGCGTACGCTGGAAACAGGTATTCGTCTGTTGGACAAAAAGATGGAAGAAGCCAAAGCAGCAGGGAAAAAAGTATTAAGCGGAGTAGATGCATTCACGTTGTATGATACGTTCGGTTTTCCTTTGGACCTGACAGAACTGATCCTACGTGAAAACGGTATGGAAGCAAACATTGAGGAGTTCAATGCAGAAATGCAGAAACAAAAAGAACGTGCCCGGAATGCGGCTGCCATAGAAACAGGAGACTGGGTAGTACTAAAAGAAGGAGAAAGCACATTTGTGGGATATGACCTGTTTGAATGTGACGCGGAGATCCTTCGCTACCGTAAGATTAAACAGAAAAATAAAGAACTGTATCAGCTCGTGCTGGATCAGACCCCTTTCTATGCTGAAAAAGGAGGCCAGGTAGGGGATACCGGCTGGTTAGTAAGTGAGGAAGAGAAAATCGATATCATCGATACCAAAAGTGAAAATAACCTGACTATTCATTTGTCAACCAGGTTACCCAATGATCTGACCGCTACGTTCCATGCACAGATCAACCGGAAAAAACGGATACAAAGTGAATGTAATCACTCCGGAACTCACCTGCTACATGAAGCCCTCCGGGAGGTATTAGGCTCGCATGTGGAACAGAGAGGTTCCTATGTATCTCCGGAATCCCTTCGTTTTGACTTCTCTCATTTCCAGAAGGTAACAGATGAAGAGATCCGCCAGGTTGAAAAATTAGTAGGAGAAAAGATCCGGGCAAACTATAAATTAGAAGAACATCGTTCACTACCGATCAACCAGGCAAAAGAAATGGGTGCCATGGCACTGTTCGGAGAGAAATACGGCGAAGAAGTGCGTGTGGTTAAATACGGTACTTCCGTAGAACTTTGTGGAGGTACACATATTCCTTATACCGGAATGATCGGAACCCTGCGTGTAATCGGAGAAAGCTCTATTGCAGCCGGAGTCAGACGTATAGAAGCCGTTACTGCGGAGAAAGCGGAACAGTTTGCATTTGACCAGCAGGATATGATTCGTGAAATGCGTGCCCTGATGAACAACATGCCGAACCTGACACAGGCAATTAAAAAGTCTATCGAAGAAAATGCGGAGATGAAAAAACAGATCGAAGACTTTATCAAGGAAAAATCTATTCAGGTAAAGAAAGAGATTATTTCCCGTGCTGTGGATAAACAGGGCGTGAAACTGATCCGGGTGATCATGAAAGGAAAAGCGGAGATGATGAAAGACATCGCTTTCCAGATCAAAGGAGAAATGAAAGAGAGCTTTGTCTTTGTCGCCGGCATCAAAGAAGATCCGAAATGTACCCTGATGGTCATGTTAAGCGATGACCTGGTAGCTTCCGGTTACAATGCTGGTAAGCTGGTGAAAGAGGCAGCGCAATACATACAAGGTGGCGGAGGTGGCCAGCCTCACTTCGCAACAGCCGGAGGAAAAAACCCGGATGGCTTAGTTAATGCAGTAGACGCAGTAATTGCAGCCGTAGGGTTGGAATAGAATTTAAACAGTGTTCCCCGCGTAGGCGGGGATCGCATTATAACTCTCGGTTTCTTTCTTATGGGAAAGAGCCAATACCTTTGCGATCCCCGCCTGCGCGGGGAACAAATTTCAGAAGAAAAAAAGAGATTCATATGGCAGAGCAGAAAGTCGTAATTTCCAGGAATTTAAAAGCAGATTTGCAGGAGTTATTATCCTCCTTAACCTACGATAAATTATTTATACTGACTGATACGAACACCCAACAAAAGTGTTTGCCGTCCATACAGGAGCTCCCTGAGATCCAACAAGCCAGAGTCATTACGATTGGTGCGGGAGATGTCCATAAAGAGATCGAATCCCTCTCTCATATCTGGCACATTCTTTCTACTGAAGGAGCTTCCAGAAATTCTCTGTTAGTAAATTTAGGGGGCGGAATGATTACGGACTTAGGCGGTTTTGCCGGAGCGACCTTTAAACGGGGAATTAAAACAGTGAATGTTCCGACTACCTTAATGGCTTCTGTAGATGCAGCTGTCGGAGGAAAAACCGGGATTAATTTCAATGGGTTAAAAAATGAAGTAGGCTCTTTCTATCCTCCGGTATGTGTCTTTATTGACTGTGAGTTTCTACGCACGTTAGATAAAGAGAATCTGCTTTCCGGTTATGCTGAGATGATCAAACATGCATTAATCAGCTCCATGGAGACCTACACCTCTATCCTGTTATTTGATCTGGATGGAGAGATTGACTATACTTTCCTCAATAAAATGGTTGCTCAGTCCGTAGCGGTGAAAGAGCGTATTGTAGAGGAAGACCCAAAAGAACACGGAATCCGGAAAGCCTTGAACTTCGGACACACGGTCGGCCATGCTTTTGAAAGCCTGTCTTTCAAAAAAGGACAACCCATCTTACATGGCCATGCCGTAGCCGCCGGGATCATCAGCGAGCTATATCTATCTTATAAAGCCTGTGGATTCCCGATGGACCGTCTCCGACAGATCGTTTATTACATCAAAGAATATTATACTCCTATCGCATTTGACTGCAAAGATTATGACATTCTATACGAATACATGACCCATGACAAGAAAAATGAAGGTGGAGTGATTAATTTTACCCTTCTATCCCAGATAGGTGAAGTGCGGATCAATCAATCTGTTAGCAAAGAACTTATTCTGGAATCACTGGATTTTTATAGGGAAAGCTTTGGTATGTAACACAAAAATCATATTTTTGCAGGAAATATGAGCGGGATGTAGCTCAGCCCGGTAGAGTACGCGTCTGGGGGGCGTGTGGTCGCAGGTTCAAATCCTGTCATCCCGACACTATTCAGCCATTTACACATCAGATGTAAATGGCTGATTTGTTTTACTCTCCACAGAAATCCTGAGATATAGCTTCTTTCTTTCAACCATCTCCGCTCTGTTTTTCAGGTAATATCCCACCTTTTTATCGGTTCACGTGCGTGATCCCATGGGCTCTCGTACGTGAACCGATGGGATCACACGTGTGAACCGATGGGATCACGGACGTGATCCGAAGAAGAAGTACCTTTCCAAGGGAAAAAAGGTGCACATATTAATATATTTAAGATAGCTATTATCTTTATTTTCTTCTTTTCATACGTCATTATTTTAAATCAGGTAAGACAGGAAAACGGGAGGAATCAGCGATGTTTTCACAAAAAACTTTGTAATAGACAATAAAGAAACTACTTGATCCTTTAACTATTTATGTTCTCAAACTGTTTATAACTAAATAAATAGGGAATTACCAAAAAGTATAAACAACAAAAAAACTTTAATTATGGATAAAGGACATCCTAAAACCCCGGATTATCTGAAGGACAGACATTTAAGTGTTGGAACCAAAGAGTATCTGAAAGTACTGAATGCGAGTGATACTCCTGTAGAATCTCTCCCGCCTAAAGATGCACGGGATGTACTTAGCAAAGCTCAGTCCTCAGTGAAAGTAGAACTGTCAGGAATTGATGAATCTGAAAAGACGATCACACAGGACTGCTTTGAGGTTAAATTAAACATTGTTCGTCCGTCAGGCGTAAAAGAAAAACTGCCGGTATTCATCTTTATCCACGGTGGTGGATGGGTGTTGGGAGATTATCCGACTCATCAGCGGTTAGTCCGGGATATTGTTGTAGAATCCGGGCTGGCGTGCGTATTCGTTAATTATTCCCGTTCGCCGGAGGCTAAATTTCCCCAGGCGGTCAATGAGGTCTATGCTACCCTCAAATGGGTATCCCAGTATGGGGATGAGATCAATGTAGACGGAACCCGGATCGCGATGGTAGGTAACAGTGCCGGAGGTAATATGTCGATTGTGACCAGTCTCATGTCCAAAATGAATCATGGACCTCAAATCAAAGCACAGGTGTTGATGTGGCCGGCAGCAGATGCCAGTACCGATCACGAGTCCTTTGAGAAATACGGTATTGAGAGATTCCTTACCACTCCTTTAATGGAATGGATGATGGAACAATATATCAGTAAGCCGGAAGATAAACAGGACATCCATGTAGCTCCTGCCTTAGCAACCAAAGAGCAGCTCAGCGGCCTTCCTCCTACGCTGATCATGGTAGCTGAAAATGATATTTTAAGAGATGGTGGTGAAACATTGGGAAGAAAATTAGATGAAGCCGGTGTAGAGGTCACTACGATCCGTTTTGATGGAGTAATCCACGACTGGGGACTATTGAATGGATTTGCCAAATTAGAGCCGGTTAAATCATTAGCTATGTTTACCGGAGCTATGCTCAGAAAACATCTTTGTTAATATACTATATATAAATGAAGGGAAGTATACGTGTTCATATACTTCCCTTCTCTATACTATTCAGCCTGATAATCTTTATTTTAAACGTTCATGCATCGCGGCGGCGGCTTTTCTTCCGTCACCCATGGCTAAGATCACGGTTGCCCCACCTCTTACGATGTCACCGCCTGCATATACGTCATTCAATGCAGAGCACATCGTGTCTTCATTGACCACAATAGTTCCTTTACGGGTTACTTCCAGTCCCTGGATAGAACTTGGAACAAGCGGGTTCGGAGAAACTCCTACACTCACGATCACCACATCCACATCGATTGTTTCGATAGCTCCTTCCACAGGAACCGGACTACGACGGCCGGATGCATCCGGTTCACCTAATTCCATCTTTTGCAGACGCATTTGTTTCACACGACCTTTGTCATCCCCCAGATATTCAACCGGATTATGCAATGTCATGAATTCAACGCCTTCCTCTTTCGCATGTTTCACCTCTTCCACACGGGCAGGCATCTCTTCTTCACTACGACGATAAATGATCATGGCTCTGTCTGCACCTAAGCGACGGGCAGTACGCACCGAGTCCATGGCCGTATTACCTCCACCGATCACCGCCACATTCTTACCGAACAGGACCGGAGTATCACTCTCCGGATTAGCCGCGTCCATCAGATTCACACGAGTCAGGTATTCATTAGAAGACATCACACCAATCAGGTTCTCTCCCGGGATATTCATAAAGTTAGGAAGGCCTGCTCCACTGGCGACAAAGATCCCCTGAAAACCATCTTCCTGAAGGTTCTCATAGCTGACCGTTTTACCGATAATGCAGTTCTTAATAAACTGAACACCCATCTGACGTAGGTTATCAATTTCCACATCTACAATATGATTGGGAAGACGAAACTCCGGAATACCATATTTTAATACGCCACCGATCTCATGCAATGCTTCAAAAACAGTGACCTCATATCCTAATTTTGCCATATCTCCGGCAAAAGATAACCCGGCAGGACCGGAACCGATCACGGCAATCTTTTTACCGTTCTTCTCAGCAACCTCAGGAACAGAAATCTGCCCGCTCTCGCGTTCATAATCAGCAGCAAAACGTTCCAGGTAACCAATCGCAACAGGCTCCTTCTTCATTTTCCGGATGTAGATACACTGTGCTTCACATTGTTTCTCCTGTGGACACACACGTCCGCAAACAGCAGGAAGAGCACTGGTCTCTTTCAAGGTTTTGGCAGCACTCAGGAAATCTCCTTTCTCAATGTATTTAACAAAGGTTGGAATGTTAATATTTACCGGACAGCCATTCATACAGGTTGGATTCGGACAGTCTAAGCAACGCTGGGCTTCCTGCATAGCCTGTTCAGCTGTCAGACCCAGGTTCACCTCTTCATTGTTACGGCTTCTGATCTCCGGGTCCAGTTCATTCATGTGTACACGGGGAATATCCGCGCGTTCTTTATTTTTTTTGCTTTTCCGTAGTTCTTCCCTCCACGGTTCACTACGACGGATTGCAATTAATTCTTCTATTGTCATCATTCTTGAATACGGGTTTTTACTTTTTTTCTACCTCTTTATATGCACTCAGACGCATCAGCATCTCGTCAAAGTCTACCTGATGAGCATCAAATTCAGGTCCATCCACACATACAAATTTAGTTTTACCACCTACGGTAATACGGCAGGCACCGCACATACCTGTTCCATCTACCATGATCGTATTCAAGGAAGCTATCGTGGGTACATTATATTTCTGAGTCAGGGCAGAAACAAATTTCATCATTACAGCAGGGCCGATCGTCACACAAAGGTCAACCTGCTCGCGGTTAATCACACTTTCTACTCCATGGGTTACTAATCCCTGAGTTCCATAAGAGCCATCATCGGTCATGATAATCACCTCATCGGAATTGGCACGCATCTGCTCTTCAAGGATCACCAGATCCTTCGTCCGTGCAGCCAGCACAACGATCACCCGGTTACCGGCTTTGTGAAATGCCTCTACGATAGGCAATAAAGGAGCTACTCCTACTCCACCTCCGGCACAAACCACAGTACCCACCTTCTCAATATGGGTAGCCTGTCCTAACGGACCTACCAGGTCCGTGATCTCATCACCGACATTCAGTTCGCATATTTTCCTGGATGATCCGCCTACTGCCTGGATAACTAACGTAATAGTACCCTTTTCTACATCTGCTCCGGCAATCGTTAAAGGGATACGTTCACCTTTCTCACCCACTTTTACGATAACAAAGTGACCTGCTTTACGGGAACGGGCAATTAAGGGTGCCTCCACTTCCAGTTTAACCACATGGGCGGAGAAATTTTCTTTACTAACAATTTTATTCATTATAAATCGTCCCTGTTGATAGTTTATTTTGCTATATCGCGGCAAAAATACATCAAAAAACTGATATTCTTAGTATTTTGCCAAATAAAAAGAGATTATTCAAACAATCCTTCATCCCGGATAAGCATCAAAATAGCAGAATGTGGTACAATCATATAGGTCTCTTCATTAAAACTGATCTCATAGGCGGCATTTTGCAGATAAACAGCCAGATCCCCCTCCTTTGCCTGTAACGGAAGATAATGGACTTCCCCCTCCTCTTTTTTCTTCCAGACTTCCGTCTCTTCTGTAGCAGAAGGCAATGGATAACCAGGACCTGCTTTAATGATATAGCCGCTCTGTATCTTTTCTCCCTGCTGGACAGTCGGAGGAAGATATAAACCGGATTTTGTCTGGCTCTGAGGATTTTTAGGTTTGATCAGTACTTTATCACCGATCATCAGGAATTTATGAAGATCTTTCTGGTCTAATGATAATTGCATATCTAAATGATTAAAGTTAGAATACAAAGATACAAAAAAGTACGCAACGAGTAAAAGGGAACATAGATGACGCAGATAGGCATTCTTCTGCACCTGTCCGCGTCATCTCTATTGTAAAATTACATAATTTATGTATTACAACGATCTTCCTTTAAAGACGTTGGATTCACTTTCCGGATATAAAATACCAGTAAAGGTAGTCCGGTTACTATTGAAATTCGGAGTCACAATAGCCGTACAACGATTTGTGTCCTTGATCATCCGTAATGTTACATTGGCAGATACGCCTACTCCTTGCACCATCATACTGAATGTCACATTCCCTTTTGAATCGGTATTCATCTTTACATTGGAAGCAGTTCCATCTACAGTAAGTCCCCCAATCCCGTTCGGACCGGCATACGGTGAATTAAAAGCAAACTGGATCGTTGCTTTGTTTCCATGCATAGAGACAAAATTAGTAGATGAATTCACATAGGCAAAGCGTCCTCTTTTAAAGTCTACACGATCTGCCTCCAGCACGAATTCACGAGCCTCTAAGGCAGCAACTGCCTGATTAAAAAGAGCCTGATCATAAGCTGCCTGTGCTGCTTTTTTAGTCTCTTTATCCATTTTTTTCAATTCATTTTCTGCCCGTTGTGCCATCCCTTCCGGTGTGTTGGGATACTGACTGGTTGTTGAACAGGCAGACATGAATAAAATGAGTGAAAATATAATTAATCCTTTCATAGGTGTCTATATTAATTTGTTTCTTTATTTCTTGTTTTGTATAGACAATAAAAAGGACAATAAGTTCAATCTGATTTCCTGTTTTTGAGGTTTTTAACATGCCACCAGAGAAAACCCCAGGCTACAATGGCAGCCAGCAGGTCGGAAAACGGTGAAGCAAACCAGACACCATCCAGCCCTATAAAAGAAGGTAACACCAGAACAGCAGGTATGAGGAACAGGACCTGGCGGGTTAAACTCAGGAATATCGTTTTCCAGGCAATACCTATACTTTGAAAGAACTGGCTAATTGTGATCTGAGATCCTACTACAAATACCATCATCAGGTTGATCCGTAAACCATTTGAAGCGATAGCCACCAGTTCCGGATCACGGGTGAACCCTCGTACAATCCATTCAGGGAACAACTGGCTACAGATCCATCCTATTCCCATAATACAAGTAGCCGTGAGGATCGCTAACTTTAGTGTCTGCTGCACCCGCTGCTGATTCCCGGCCCCATAATTAAACCCAACGATCGGCTGCATCCCCTGGCTAATTCCGACAATAAGCATTACCAAAAGTAATGCGACACTGGTAATAATTCCATTCGCTCCGATGGCCAGATCACCTCCATACTCCTTTAATGAATGATTCAGGACCACATTGACTAAGCTACCTGCCAATTGCATGGCAAAAGGAGAAATACCAATCGTCAGAATACTCCATACGACCCGTTTATCCAGCCCGATATATTTTTTCTTTAACTTTACAACACTATCCGGTTTGAAAAAATGCCACATCACAAAGAGTGTACTGGCAACCATCGAAAGAATGGTCGCAATGGCAGCTCCCCGGATCCCCATATTTAACCAAAAGATGAAAACAGGGTCCAGAATCACATTCAACAAGGCACCTATCATCATAGTGACCATCGCTTTCTTAGGATAACCGGAAGCACGCATGATCGCATTAAACCCAAAACTAAGTGACATGAGTAAGTTTCCCGGAATGGTAATATATAAATAGCCGGCAGCATAAGGAATAGTCTGGTCACTTCCTCCAAAGGCAAGGAGAAGATCTTCCATAAAAATCAGACAGGGAAAGATGGTGACCGCAGAAAGGATCAGGATCAATACGAATGCGTTTCCCGCCACCTTTTCCGCCATCTCTTTTTCTTTTCTTCCTAAGAAAATAGAAACCCGGGTAGCCGCACCGGCCCCTACTAACATCCCGAAGGCCTGTATAAACATCAGAATAGGGAACGTGAGGGTAAGTCCTGCGATAGCAAGCGGACCGACACCCTGACCGATAAAGATCCGGTCTACTATATTATACAGCGAATTCACCATCGTTCCGATCACAGCCGGGATGGCATAATGCAATAATAAACGTCCGACCGGCTCCTTTTCCAGCTTCCTTGTTATGTCGCCTGACATACTTTTAATCTCGTTTTACTTCAGTTAATAAGGCTTCAATGTCATGTACGGTATGTATCCCTCTTCCGGGAAAACGTATTTCCAGTTGTGTTCTATTGTGGCAATAAATATTCAGTATTCCTTCCTGTACAGAAGAGGGTTTGAAACCATTCCGGACTAAGGCATTCCCCACCCAATAGGAGGTAAGGAAATCACCTTCCACTCCTACAGCAACACCCGGTCTCAGGGCGCTCAATTTCCCGGTGGAAGAGTCAAAAAGAATTCCCTCTTTTTTAAAATAACTTTCAAACTGTCCACTCAAAATCAAATCTTCAGGGGTTCCGCAGGCCATCGGTTTTCCTTTTTCCAACAACCATAAATAATCTCCCATCTGTATGGCTGATTCCATATCATGGGTCGAGAGAAGGATTGTTTTTCCCTGCTCCTTCGCTAACTTTCTTAACAGGACCATGGTTTCTATACGACTGGTCACATCCAGGAATGCTGTGGGTTCATCTAACAGGATGATAGGACATTCCTGTGCAAATGCCTTTGCAATCATAGCCTTTTGCCGTTCACCGTCACTTAGCTCTCCGACAAAGTGATGCGCTTTATGACTAATCCCCACCGCCACTAATGCATTTTCTATGATCTCCTTATCACGAGGTTTCAACTGTCCGAAAAAACCGGTATAGGGATGTCTGCCTAAAGAGACCAGATCATAGACAGAAATTCCTCCGGCGTTCGTCTTTTCTGTTAATACGACACCGACCATCAGGGAAAAAGTAGCCTGGGAATAGTTCCGGAGAGGTTTCCCCATCAGATGGATCTCTCCATCCAAAGGAGGCTGAAAACCACAAAGCGTACGCAATAAGGTCGATTTACCTGCTCCGTTTAGTCCTAACAGGCAGGTGACCTCACCTGATAATAATTGAAGGTCCAGGCCTTCATACACAATCTTTTTATTTCCTCTTTTCAGGGGATATCCTATACTTAATCCGGTCGTTTCAATCGCAGGTGGCTGTTTCATATCAGTTAAAGTATTGGATATTCTTACGATTCACAATTACATAGATCACAACCGGAGCCCCAATAATAGGAGTCACCGCATTTAACGGCAGCAGGGTGTTCGTTCCCGGTAATACCATCAGCATATTACAGAGCAGAGCCACACAGGCTCCTGTCAACAACGTCACCGGTAACAACATTTTATGATTGGAGGAGCCTAACAGTAACCGGGCAATATGTGGAACCGCCAGTCCGATGAAAGAAACCGGACCACAAAAGGCAGTTGTTGTAGCGGTCAGTAATCCTGTGCATAAAAGGATCAGCGCCCGGGTTCTTTTCACTTTAATTCCCAGATTAGCGGCATACATTTCTCCTAACAACAGCGCATTCAAGGGTTTGATCAGTAAAACCGACAGAAAAAGTCCCGTGAGTGTACACAGAGAAAAGAAAGGCAGGAGACTCAACGAAACACCGGAAAAATTTCCCAATCCCCACATAACAAAAGAACGGACCTTATCGGCTGTAGCATAAAAATTCAGGATGGAGATAACAGAAGAGGCCAGATAACCAATCATGATCCCGATGATTAATAACATGACATTACTTCTTACTTTAGAAGAAAAATAAAGGATCACTCCCAAAATGATACAGGCCCCCAGAAAAGCCGCGGCAATAATCGCCGGATATCCACTCATCGGTAAATCCGTTAAATGCCCGACTGATCCCCCCAGATAAAGCATCACTACCGCAACCCCCAGATTGGCACCATCGCTAATGCCTAAGATAGAAGGACCTGCCAACGGATTACGGAACAACGTCTGCAACAACAAACCACTGACTGCTAAAGAAGCACCGGATAACATGGCAGTTACAGCCTGCGGAATCCGGGTCTGCAAAATAATATTCTGCCAGGATAACCGCTCCGGTTCTTTTCCTAACAAAATAGTGAATACACTATCTATTGGTATAGAAACAGCTCCATAAATTAAATTCCCTATAAAGAGCAATACTAATATAAGTATTAAACAGGGGTAGATTAAAACCGCTGGCTTATTCATGCCGCAAAGGTACAGGTTTTAGCTATTTTAATTTAGCAAAAAAGTAGTTTTTAATTCTATACCTGCTTATAGTACAAATTAACAGGATCTCTTAAAGTATTTTTCACATAAAACAATCAGAGTTCATCCAGAACTTAGCATTTTTAAGACAGAACTATCTATAATTTGCCTTCTTATTACCAAGAAGTTAGCAAATATTTAAACAGGAAAAAGCAATTTTTATTAGCTTTTTAAGATTTAAATGTATATTTGCAAATGCTTTAAACTAGCAAACCTATAAATATATTATTATTATTAACTTAAAAATCACAATTATGCAAAGAAAGAACACAACCTCTTCTTTCAGACACTTACGGGCTATTTTTCTGCCCCTTCTGATGATTCTCTGCATGACACCGGCCTTTGCACAGTCCGGTAGCATAAAAGGGAAAGTTCTGGATGAACTCGGCGAACCGATTATCGGAGTCAACGTTATTGAAAAAGGTACTACTAACGGTACAATCACTGATTTGGATGGGAATTACACGTTAACTATTAGTAACCCACAAAGAGCGGTCCTTCAGTTTTCTTTTATCGGATATAATTCTATTGAAGAAAATGTAAACGGACGTGCAAGTATTGATGTAAAATTAGATCCTTCCGTTGTGAATTTAGGAGAAGTCGTAGCCATTGGTTACGGTACACAAACCCGGCGGGAGATCACGGGATCTGTAGCCAATGTTTCCGAAGAAAACTTCAATAAAGGTTTGACTCGTGATGCGGCTGACCTTTTGCAAGGTAAAGTGGCAGGTTTGACCATCACTTCAGGTTCCGGAGACGTAACCCGTAGTAGCCAGATCCGCTTACGTGGTACTTCTACCCTGCAAAACGACCAGGGTCCACTTATCGTAATTGACGGTATTCCTGGTGGTGATATGTCCACTGTTCCGGCTTCTGATATTGAAGCAATCTCCGTTTTGAAAGATGCATCTTCCGCAGCGATCTACGGTTCCCGTGCGGCAGGTGGTGTTATCCTGATCACAACCAAAAGAGGTTCAGGCTCAAAAACACAGGTTAATTATGACGGATACGTTGCTTTTGACCGGATTGCCAATAAACCGGATCTGATGAATGCAGACCAGTGGAGAGATTACGCAGCTTTCTCAGGTCAGGATATTTCTGTGTATGACCAATATGGGGCAGATACAGATTGGTTTGATGAATTAACCCGTACAGGGGTTTCTCATAGCCATGCCCTTTCTTTATCCGGGGGTAGTTCTAAAAGTAACTACCGCGCATCCTTCAACTATTTAAACCGGAATGGGGTAATGCGTGATAACTCCATGGAACGTTATAATTTCCGTTTCCAAATGCAACAACGTGCTCTGGAAGATCGCTTACGGATTGGTTTCCTTGCATCCGCCTCTTTAATGGACCATGAAATTCCTAACGGAGATAACTTTGTATTGGCTTATAGTATGCTCCCTGTGTATCCGGTTTACAATGCAGATGGCAGTTACTTCACCAAACAAAATTCAGAATACGACCAGGGTAACCCGGTACAAAACCAGGATTTAAACGAAAGGAAAAGATCAAGTTCCTATTTCTATGGCTCCGGAGACCTGCAATACACGATTACAGATGGATTAAATGTAAAAGTCAATCTTTATAAAAGCCGCTGGAGTTCTGAATATAGCAGATACGATCATTCTGAAACGAGTGTCGGACAGTCGAATAATGGATATGCTCAGAAAACCAATACGCTTCGTAACCGTAACTTAATGGAATGGACAGCGGACTACGAAAAAACATTCGGAGCTGGTGACAAACATAAAATCCAGGGAATGGCTGGTTATTCATGGGAAGATAATATCTATTCCGAATTTGAAGCGGCAAACAGAAACTTTCTTATTGATGATTTAGGTTATAATAATCTTCAATCAGGAACAGGCTTAAAGAACGGTGACGTAAAATCTGAAAAGAATTCCTACAAACTGATCTCTTTATTTGCACGTGCCCACTATAGTTATGATGAACGCTATATGGTTACCGCTACCGTACGTCGTGATGGTTCTTCCAAGTTTGGTGCAAACCATAAATGGGGAACTTTCCCTTCCGCATCTGCAGCATGGGGAATTTCACAGGAAGCATTTATGCAGGATGTATCCTGGCTGAATGATTTGAAATTGAGAGCCGGATATGGTATTACCGGTAACCAGGATGGACTACAACCTTATAAGAGTTTAGAATTATATGATTCAGACGGTACTTATTTTGATGATGGTCAATGGTTAGCAGCTTATAAGATCAGTCAGAATGCGAATCCGGATCTGAAATGGGAATCAACAGCCATGCTTAACATCGGGGTCGATTTCTCTTTCTTTAATAACCGGTTCGGTGGAACAATTGAATGGTATGACAAACGCACCTCAGACATGCTTTATACCTATCGTGTGCCTACTCCTCCTTATGTATATGAAAAAATGCAGGCGAATGTGGGAGATATGAAAAATACAGGTATTGAAGTATTATTAAATGTAGATGCGATCCGTAACAAACAATTTACCTGGAATATTTCATTGAATCTGGCTCATAATAAAAATGAGGTAACCAAATTATCCAGTGATATATATACTACCAGCCGTATTTATACCGGAGATCCATGGATCCGTGGTGCATCCGGAGTGACTTCCCACGTAGTGGAAGAAGGTCGGCCAATCGGCCAGTTCTTTATGCTTGAATGTTTAGGAATTGATTCAGAAGGTAAATACATTATGCGTGATGTGAACGGAGATGGAGAAATCACGAATGATGACCGTACCTATGTAGGAAGTGCACAACCTAAACTGACATTTGGTTTGAACAACAGTTTCTCCTGGAAACAATGGGATTTAAGTTTCTTCCTTCGCGGTACATTAGGAAATAAGGTGTTGAATAACCCACGTGCAGCTTATGCTAACAACACATATCTGATTGGAACAAATGCATTAAATGATCCATTAGTTTACCAATTGACAGAATCGTCTAAAGTATGTTCTTACTATCTGGAAAGTGGTTCTTTTATGCGTTTGGATAATATGTCTTTAGGATATACGTTCAATACTAAAAACATCAAAGGAATTGAGAAAGCGAGAGTTTATTTTGCAGGACAAAATCTGTTTGTAATTACTGCCTATAAAGGTTTAGATCCTGAAGTTGAATTATTCAGAGGAGAAGCTACAGATGAAGATGCCGGTTTATCTCCTGGGATTGAACCTCGTGAATATTTTCCAAAATCCAGAACATTTACTATTGGAGTTAACTTAACATTCTAAATTCTTAAATGAGTAATATTATGAAAATCAAAACAATATTTTCAATCATATTAGGAACAGTGATTACCTGTTCATTGCCTTCGTGCATGGACCTGGATGAAGATGTATACGACAAAATCCAGGTGGATGATTTCGGAAAAACAGATGCGGAAATTAACGCAATTATAGGACCAGCTTATAAAACGCTTAGAAAAGTATTTCCCCATAACTTCATGTATTTATCAGAATGTAGTGGAGATATGGCCATTGTTCCAACCCGTGTCGGAGGAGACTGGTATGATGGAGGACAGTATAGAGAATTACACATGCATGCATGGACTTCAAATACAGGAGTAATTAATGATTGTTGGAAAGCAGCCACAGAGTCTGTATCAGCCTGTAATCTGATTTATGAGACGGTTGCTAATTCCGTATTAAACGATGAAGATAAAGTAAAAGCATTAGCTGAAATTCGTGGAGTAAGAGCCTATTGGATCTATATGTTAATGGATTACTGGGGAAATGTTCCTCTAACTATTGACTTTCAGGATACCTCTCTACCGACAAATACTCCCCGGGTAGAAGTATATAAATTTCTTGTTGAAGAGCTGAATGAGATCAAAGACATACTCCGCTCAGATGTAACCACTGCAAGCTATGGTAAATTCACCAAAGGAGCTGCTTACACCTTATTAGCAAAAATTTATCTCAATGCAGAAGCATGGGGAGTAGATTCTCCCAAATGGCAGGAAGTGGCAGATGCTTGTGACGTAGTCATGAGTTTAGGATATACTTTGGAATCAGACTGGAAAACAAACTTCCAGGTTTATAATGAAACATCTATGGAAGCCATATTAGCTGCCTGCTTCAGTGCAAATGATACAAGTGACGACACATGCAATCAGCTACATTACCGTACATTGCACTACAAAGATAATATTGCTTTAGGGGCAAGTTTTGAAGCATGGAATGGTATATGTGCACAGGCAGATTATGTAAAACTATTTGATGAAGAAGACCAACGCTTACATGGAACCTTCTTACTGGGAGAAATGATTGATCCGGCAACAGGTGAAATCATTATGACAGCCCATGACAGACCTTTGATCCATTATGTGGATGTTGAAATTATCCCTGGCACAGAAATAGATGGTACCACCTGGGGAGAAGTTCAGCAGGAAGACGGAGGAAGAGCTTTAAAATGGCCTTATGACAGAAGTACTCTGGATGCAATGGAAAATGATTTCCACATTTTCCGTTTGGCAGACGTTTATTTAATGAAAGCTGAAGCACTGGTAAGATTAGGAATCAACAATGGTGAAGCAACCCGTTTAGTAAATACGATCCGTGAACGTGGATATGGTAATTCTGACCACAACTACGCATCTGTAACGTTAGAGGAAATTGCTTTGGAACGTAAACTGGAATTGGGATGGGAATGTCACGCCCGTCAGGATAATATCCGGTTCGACACATTCCAGGATCCACGCTTCCTGAAACTTAGCACTCGTGGACAGGATTATAAAAATATTTTCCCTATTCCACAGGAAGCATGGCAAACCAATCAGAATCTGAAACAGAATCCAGGATATGCTGCTTTCTAATTTAAAAGATAAGATCAAATAAAAAAGATGGGGGAGTAAATCTCCCCCATCTTTTTTATTTGATCTAAAACATAATTAGGAGTTTTCAGCAATTATATTTTCCCAACTCATTCATTCCCATCTATTCTTATTTTTGTCCAATAGGCGTTTTCTCCAATATATTCCCGGGCACAAATCTCAGATTCAATCCAGCACTTTTGTTTTATAAAACAATTACAAATGGAACAAGCCTCCTTTTTAAATATAACCTTTTGAGTGAATGAAAGTAATTGTAGTTTTTCATTTTTCATATTCTCTGTATTATATTCGCACTTTCCACAAAACTCCATTCGCTCTTTATACCACTCAGGCCACTCCTCTGGATTTTCAGGGATTTCTCTCTTTAAAGTAGCCATAAAAGCTTCATAAATGGTATAGGGATCTAACTTTCCTTTCATTGGTCCTTAAATTATACCATAATAATAAGATCAGAAGCTTTTATTTAGCACCAAATATAAGTCCTTACTTCTTTTTTCTCTCCAAATTTGATTGTTATAGAAGCTGGTCGGTCTCCTGATCTATTTCCATCAGAACAAACATAGGTCACGTTACCAAAAGAAATTGTACCTTCCACAGACAACACATTTTCATACCAGTCAAAGTAGATTGAACCTACAGAAGCAATTGTTCCATACACGTAGTAGCGACTTGTAAATGAGGATGGATTACAATCAAAACAACTTCTATAAGACATCAAAATCACTGTGCAGGTAGAAGCTTTGTTTTTATTACTTTCATAACTTTTCACAAGAGATTCACATTGTTCTCTTTCTTCGCTACTCATACCATCCAGATGATTAGGTATCTCAGCATAAAACTCTTCTTCAAAAATCCTTTTTCCTTCATTAAAGAAAAGCTCATTTCCAAAAATATTCAAACTATGCAGTTCACCTGCAAGGATCTTTTGAAATAATACACCTTCTGGTTGATGAAATAGACCTACTGATTCAAATAGAGTTGTTTCTTTTTGAGTTAAGCTTAATTGCTGGATCATTTGTTCTTTTTTCATGATAGTTAGAAGCAGAATACCTATTTAAATAGGTTAAATATGTCCTGCCAACATTTTAGGATTAATATTAAATTTTACAAATAACAGAATAGTCTAAAATTAATACTTATAAACTAAAAAACAAATAAAACAGCTAAATATAAAAGCAGTAGACAAAAAATAGACAAAAGAAGAAATATTAAAATAATACTATAAAATAAATATATTTAACTATATAATATTGAAGAAAGCAAAAACAAAAAATTAATTATTTAAAATTTATCTGCTCTAATTGATTTTTCATCGCCGTCTGCTGGATCTTATAAGGATCTATCTTTACTTCTCCTTTAACCAACTCTGGAATATTGTAAGAATACAATAAATAATCATAGAATTCCGGATCTTTTTGGGGAAGTAAGAAGGGCTTGGAAGGTTTTCCCTCTTCATTGATATAAGTAAGATAAGGCAATGTATAAAGTCCGTTATCCCGACGACTGCTAAACACCACCCATTTTCCGTTACTGCTCCATGAATGATAACTCTCGGTGTCTTCACTGTTCATAACAGACGTATCAACAAACGTTCCTGACCGGAGATCGATCATACGAATATCCGCATCTTTATGCCAGATAGGGAACTGCCCATAGGCTGTTTCCGTATACATCAGGAATTGGCCATCCGGAGATATTCGGGGAAAACTAACACTTATAGAATCTGCATAGACAAGTGTATCAACAGGCATTTTCAGCAGTCCCTCTTCCTCATCAAAAGCAATCCGGCATAAATTGTAGCGTAATTGATCATACTGATCCGGCATGGCTGTGACCGGTGCCGTACAGAAGTAGAGCCATTCACCATCCGGCGAGAAAGAAGGGAACGTTTCAAATGCATCTTGTGTTATCAAAGAAGCCTGGGACAGGATAGCCTTGTTTTCCACATCATAAACAACCACATCCGATTCCATATCAAAAACTTCCATCTTTTTCTCTTTAATCGCATGGAAAAACTGACGGGTATCATTCACTGAAGCCACTACATATTTTCCGGAAGGATGCCAGTAAGGATAAACTAAATTGCTAATGGTCTGTTCTGTTTTAGTTCTTAACTTTTCAATTTCACCCGAACGGACGATGTAAGTACCATCATTGGCCGCACGCATATGGAACAGAAATTGTTCAGGATCTCCGTTACAGAAAGAATGACAATTAATACAACCATATCCTGTCATATCATTCCGGACAATGGGAGTTTCTTTAAAAGTCTCCAGACACCGCTGATAAATACCTACCACATGCCACTTCTCATATCCAGGCTCAATCAAACGATACACCAGATAAGAGTCTATAGGCGAGTTTTCAACCTGAACAGAAAAAGACTTCCAACCAATCCACTCTCCCTCCTGTTTCGTAAATAAAGAGAAAAGAAGCTCACCTCCCTTGTTAGCAACTAATAACCGCTTCCATTTTTTTTCATTAAAAAGGATCCTGTCTTTTCCAAAACATTCCATTTCTCCTTCTTTACTTCCCTGGATCTTTAGGTAGACTTTTTCAGCCTCTCCTTTAAACCGGAAATTCAAAGGTGCAATATTGGGAGGGATAGATATTTCCGCATAGTCCGGATAGATAGCCGGCAACGTACTACTTTCCTCATACATACCGGATGGTTTTTCGCCCCTCCCGGAACATGCAATACATATAGTCCACCACAGAAGAAGGACTAACAAAGAACATAGTTTAGAAGGTAAAAAAGGAGGTGCCATTATAAATTTACTTTAGGGGTAGGAATAAATTGTGCATAATAATAATATGTATTTCCGTACTGCTCATATAGAGTTTCCGGAGATAAACGGTTAACTGATTTCAGAAAGTTTACAAACCGTTCATACACTTCCGTCTCAATCGGATAGGTGCGAAAAACCTCAGGATTTCGATTAACCGCTGCAAAATAGAGACAAATTGCTTCCTGATAGAGTACAGGAAAAGAGTCTCCTGACTGCTGCATTTTTTCCATATAATACATAAACGTCTGAAAGTCTTTATATAGGAGAACATACGCCATTGCATATTCAAACGCAAACTTATTTTCCGGATGATCATCTAACAGATGAGCCAGACTCACCGGAAATGCTTTGGTCAGATCATACATATTATCATGCACCGGACTCCAATCTCTTTTCTTTTTTATCCAGTCCGCAGACTCTGCCATTACAGGGTCCAGAAACTTCCGTTGACTATAAGCCCATTTTTTATAAAAGAGCGAAGCCTCCAGTATCTTTATATATTTCTCAGCCATCCGGTACTCTTCGTTTACCAGATAAGTTTCAATTAACCGTTTCATTAAACGGGGTTGGATACATCTCTCCGAACTTAACACACCCACAAAAGCAAAACGTTGGCTACTATTGATATGATTCAGATGCCAGGCAATTTCCGACGCCTGAATCAATTCTAAACGGGTTTTAGGATCCGCAGGGACCAGCCCCTCCAAACCAATCTGTTGAAAAGAAAACAGATACTCATTGAATTTCCCCTCATAAGAGAGAGCCAAATTCACATATCTTTGCGAGGATACATCTTTCACTCCTACCCGGGTGGCATCCTCTACAATTTTATCCCACTGATGATGGCGGGCATAATAGTCATACCGGTAAGCCTGTTCAAGGGGATTTTTTCTATAGAGAATTGTAAATCCTATAAAACAGATTAAAATAATCCAAGAAGCCGGATACATATATTTTTGCTGTAAAAACCTAAAACGCCTATTTCCTATCAACCGTAAGAAAATAGCTATCACAGGAAAAGAAAACCATATCCAAAAGAAAGAAAAGGGAACAGGAAATTCCGGATGAAAAAGATGACGGCTAAGAAAGACTTCCCTCATGGGTAAAATATAAAATAGACGAAGATTGACTAAAGGGAGTAAAAAGCTATAAACCACCCAGCAAAAACTGATCAGATATTTTTTCCTGGCATGAATGGAAAACTCATATATACATAGAAAGAGGACAATAAAAAAATGCGCCGGTGCAAATAAATAATAAGTAAATGTTATCAACAGACTTCCTGTGATATATCGCCACACCGGCTTAGGAATATAGGTATATCCATCGACAAATAAAAAAGAGATAAAAATAGCAATTATAGAGGCTATGGATTCTAAGGGGAATATCCAGAACATACAGCACGGAAATAGGAGCAGTGGTAAAAAGATCCTACCGCCACATCGTTTTACAAAAAGATAAAATAACCAGGAAATGCCATCTATAAACAGGGACAGAATGACAGACGCGGCATATGGTAAATAGAAAAACTGAGTAAAGAATTCAGCGATATAGCCATTTAAACCTCCAGGCTGTTTAAGAAACTGTATAAAATAGGATTGCTTATACAAAAACAAGACATATTGTTCCATAAAAGAAGTCCAATAGCGATAATTTATCTCAAAATAGAGAAATGAGCCTATAGTAAATATTAGGAAAAAGGAAATTATATATCTGGATTTAATGTTCTGCATACCTGGTTAAAAGTCTCCGGGATATAAGTAAAGTTTACAAATAGTATTAGTTTGTAAAGGTACATTTTATATTAGTTTTTCCCATAAGACAACCCCTATAAAAACAAAAAGCAGCCGTATGAACCAACTGCTTTTTATTATTATCAGAGAACCTATTAGGCTGGTCCTCCTCCCATATTGCCATCTTCGTTCCCTTTCATATCATCATTAGAGATTCCCCTTCTGACTTTTTTGATCGAATCTTTCAGCGTTCCGAAACGATAGGTTACTGTGATCCGGAAATCGCGCATACGGAACCGGGTCATGTCTTCACTGAAAAAGTATCATCCTTTGTTGTGGTAGTCATATCCATCGTTTTCCAGAATGGACTTTGAGCAGCCAGCGAAACTGTTAGTTTTTTATCCAGGAAATCTTTGTTCAAGGTAAAGGAGGTAAAGTAATGTGTGGAACGTTTGGTTTGTAATTCAATCCAGGGAGTAAAAAATCCGCCATTCAGATCCACCCGGAAGTCTTTAGGCAGATAAATCTGGCTTCCTGCAAATAACCGGCCACTAAAGCCACTATTGGACATATTGTTTGCCCGGGCATCTATATCCGTATAATCTATTCCTCCATTCATATACACATTAAACAGCGGAATAGGATTCCAGCGGGCATATAAAAACATTCCTACATTATTATTTTTACCCATATTATCAAATGTAGTTTCTGTCCTACCATTCTGATCTGCATTGATAAACGTATAACGGACAATCGCATTATTTACAAACCGGTAACTGGCACTCGCATTCAGGTTAAATTTCTGGGTGAACATACTATAATTCAAATTGATCCCATGGCTCTTTTCTGAATTCAACAAAGGATTACCGTAGGATACCCGGTCCGGATTGGTCTGGTCAATATAGGGATTTAAATGCCAGATACCCGGACGGTAAATCCGCATATTATATCCCAAACGGATTTGTTGAGCCATATTGATCTGATAGGAGACAGTCGCATTGGGAACGACGTCGTAATAATTCTTATCAAAATTCGTTTCCGGTGCATACGCGAACTTGACATTCAGCGCTGTTCCTTCTGCCCGGACTCCTGTCTTGAAACCAAAACTTTTGTATTTGATCGCATATCCCAAATACGCTGAATAGATATGTTGTGTATGTCTGAAATCATTATTTGCATCCCATAATAAAGGATCATCATGAGCATAACTATCTAAATAAAACCGGTCAGTATGACTTTTACTCTGCCTCATAATATATTTTGCACCCACTTCCAGTGTATGGTTTTCTATTAAAGGCGTAGTATAATCTACCTGTGCGGTATGTTCATTGGTAGAGGCATCATTGATATTTTTCTGAGTATAGCCCTCATAGTTCACTACATTGTCCACCTTGATATAACTATCATTATCACTGGGAGAATGGCTAAAACGATAAGAAACGGTCAATAATTCATCCGGTTTACTCGTTGAATGCTGATAGTCCAGATTCATATCCATAGAGCCATAGGTATAGCGGGAATCGGTATTCAAATCATATTTATAAAAATAGTCTTCCATCAGGTCTTCTCCTCTTACTGCCAACTCCGAACGCTGTTTGGAATTTCCACGGTGAATATTGGCGCCCAGGCTAAGCAGATTCAGGGAATCAATCTCATAACTGGCTTCTAAAGAACCATATTGGAAAGGACCACGGTATCTGTTCCTTCCCTCCTGAGATAATATACTGCGGGGCTTTCCATCTGCTCCATAGTTTTCCCGGTAGGATTCCGAGTCATTCCAGGGTGTATTTTGATAATGGTAATTATAATTTCCGGTGATTCCCAGATTGCCCACTTTGGTAGATAAATAGGCCCCACCATGATACCTCCCCAAAGCGCTTGCTCCGGCCCGTACATTTCCGGTATAACCCTGCAATGCATTTTTAGAGGTAATAATATTAATGATACCCCCTACTCCTTCTGCATCATATTTTGCCCCCGGATCGGTGATTACCTCGATATTTTTTACAGAACTTGCGGGCATACTTTTCAACACATCCGAAGCATTATTACTGGATAGCATATTGGATGGTTTTCCATTCAGATAGATCTTATAGTTACCCGATCCTTTCAATTGAATCTCATCATCCCCGTTCACAGTTACCATAGGCACTTTCCGGAGCATATCTAATGTGCTGTTCGTTTGGGATTCCGGATCATCTTCCATACTATACGTGAGTTTATCTATCTCCACCTTAACCAGCGGCTTCTGAGCTGTCACAGTCACTTCACCAAGACGCTGCTGGTCCTCCGTCATATATAAGGTACCTAAATTAACGGACTTTTTATCTTCTGTCACTGAAAAAGATTTTTGGGAAGGATTCTTTCCCACGGATTGCATAAAAATGATATACTTACCCGAACTGTTTAAAGGTGTTTCAAATTTACCGTCTATGTCACACGCTAACAACTTCACGGGTTCTTGGGGGTTGGTTTCAAAAGCGATACTAAGGGTTGCATAGGGAACTGTTTCATTCGTTACAGAATCTACTACCTGGCCTTTAACTGTATACAAACCACTTTTGTCTGCCTGGGCACATAAGGTAAACACATAAAATAAAGATACAAACAGGATACAAAGTTTCTTTCTCATGGAATTCATCAATTATATAAGGACAACAATAGAGTACGACATTTTAGTAATGACCACAAAAATAAAGGAATAAAATACTCCAAACGTAACATATAGTTTAAAGATATATAAATTATGTATTTTGATGTTTGGATAAACCGGATACTGACTTATTTTTGTAAATAGAAACCATTAATAATATAAATCATGAGAAAACTATTGTTACTTCTATGTATTGCAGGCATTACATTCAGCATGTATGCACAGGATTTGTCTACTATCAAACTCAAATCTCCGGACATTACCCGTGGAACCGGAGTCATGAAAGCATTAAGCGACCGGCAATCCGTACGGGAATATAGTGATAAGATGTTGAGCGATCAGGATCTGGCAGATCTGCTTTGGGCCGCCAACGGTATAAACCGTCCGGACGGAAAACGTACCGCCCCATCCGCCATGAACAAACAGGATGTAGATGTATACGTATTCATGAAACAAGGAGTTTATCTCTATGATCACACTCAACATGCTTTAAAGCCTGTTGCAAAAGGAGACTATCGCGGTGCGGTAGCAGCCGGACAGGATTTTGTCAAAGAAGCTCCGGTTAGTCTTGTACTGGTAACCGATTTATCACGCTTTGGTTCCGAGATCAAAGAACACACCAAATTAATGGGAGCCGTGGATGTGGGTATTGTCAATCAAAATATCAATCTGGCTTGTGTCGTATTGGGATTGGTTACTGTTCCACGCGCAACCATGGATCAGAAAGTCTTAAGAGAACTTTTAAAACTAAATGAGAATCAGCTTCTCCTGATGAATAATCCTGTGGGATATCCGAAATAAAAATTTCGCCCTGTTTCCAGTAAAAAGAGTTAATAAACCATAGGGAAAAAATATCCTGGCTTTTTTCTCTATGGTTTATTTTATCTTTGCCTCAAATTTGACCATATGCTTATATTTATCATCCTGTTTTTCTGTATATACTCCGGTGGAAACCTATATATTTTTCTGAAAGCGTGGCATGCAATGTCCGGATTACCGGTCAGTTTAAAGATTTTGATTGGTATAGTCTATTGGGGGTGTGCACTTTCTTTTTTTGCCATGTTCAAATTAAGGAATGCAACATTACCGGATTCTTTTTTTCAATTCCTTCACGAAGTGGGGACCAGTTGGTTTGTCTTTACTCTTTATATGGTACTTCTTTTGCTGGTAGTAGATATACTCAAACTATTCCATATTCAATTTGTATATAGTTTCCAGCTTGTTTTAGGGATTGTCATCTGTCTTCTACTGTATGGCTACAATCATTACCGCCATCCCAAAACGGAAGTTATCAACATAGTTATCAACAAACGTCCGGAAAATCAGGATAATTTGAAAATAGTAGCTATCAGCGATATACATCTGGGATATGGAACTACAAAAAGCATGTTGAAACAATATGTTGAAAAGATCAATGAACAACAGCCGGATCTGATATTGATCGGAGGAGATCTGATCGATAATAGTGTACGTCCACTCCGCCATGCAAAGATGGAGGAAGAACTGAGACAACTGAAAGCTCCATTAGGGATCTACATGGTTCCGGGAAACCATGAATATATAAGTGGCATCCAACCCAGTATTGACTTCATCCAACAAACTCCGATCCAATTACTCATAGACTCTGTCATCACATTACCGAATCAGATCCAGATTGTTGGCAGGGACGACCGGGCTAATCCTTCCAGAGCCTCTCTGGACCTGTTGATGAAACAGGTGGATCCGGAATTGCCGGTTATTTTACTGGATCACCAGCCTTACCACCTGCAGGAAGCTGTCCAGGCGGGAATTGACCTACAATTTAGTGGGCACACTCACCGGGGTCAGATCTGGCCGGTGAGTTTATTAACGGATAAGATTTTTGAATTAAGTCATGGATACCTCCGAAAAGAGAATTCGCATTTATATGTTTCTTCCGGACTGTCTTTATGGGGGCCTCCTTTCCGTATAGGGACACAAAGTGAATTAGTCGTATTCAATATCTCCTTCCAATAAGTTTACCCGCATGAAGGTTTTTATTCAATCCATATTTGGTCAGCTTATACTGACACCCTACATCTTTTGGAGGGGTTATCAGGCAATCCCTGCCCGGAAAAGCTGGAGGATTCCTTATATTACCTTTTTTATTCTGGAATTAATCCTCTTCTTTACCGGTTATTTTTTCCGGAAAGAATTACCGGATGACATCATGATCCCCATCATGCATGTTTGTAATACGTGGTATATTTCCTCTCTATACATAACCATGGCACTCCTTCTACTGGAAGTCATCCGGCTTTCAAATCGCTTTTATCCATGGTATCCCGCTTTTATTATTAAACACTGGCAACGAACGAAGCTCCTACTTTTCTTTGGAATTATTGCTGGTGTTACTCTTTTAATGATCCATGCCTATCGAACCGTAGCTTATCCAACCGTTAAACATGTCTATATTACCCTACCTAAAGGAGACTCTGGCCGGGATAGTCTTAAACTGGCAATGATGAGTGATCTTCATATTGGTGAAGTGATCGGGAAGAAAATGGTTCAACGATATGTTTCCCTCTGCAATGCCCAACAACCGGATATCGTAGTATTGGTAGGAGACATAATCGACTATGAATCCCGGCATGCCGAGAAAGCATTTGTCGAGGAAGATTTAAAACAACTTCAGGCGCCATTAGGAACTTACCTGGTAAATGGTAATCATGAATACCGGGCTAACAGGCATGCTAAATTCCGTTGGTTTCAAAAAACAGGAGCTACATTGTTAGTGGATTCCGTAGTCATGCCGGATTCCTCTTTCTATCTGATCGGAAGGGATGACCGGGTTAATAAGAGAAGAAAACCATTACAGACGATCATGAAAGATGTTCACGAAAATAAACCGGTGATTGTATTAGACCACCAACCCCTGTCATTTGCAGAAATGGTTATGAACAAAGTAGACCTGGGGCTACATGGACATACTCACAACGGCCAATTGTGGCCTTATCCTTTATTAATGAAATTCGTATACGAATGCCCGTATGGGTATTATAAAAAAGGGAATACCCAGTTTTATGTATCCTCAGGGATCGGAGTGGCCGGACCTCCATACCGGATAGGGACCTCCTCCGAGTTGATCATATTCCATATCACTTTCGAAGCTTCGTGAAATCACACGAATTCCATGAACATTCGGCTGAAAGATTTTATATCATACAAAGCTAAGCCATGTTTTGTCTTATTCCGGACTTTTAATATCTCATCAGAAAAGACTTCCGCCTCAGCAGGAAGCGGACTTAGTGTTTCTTTGATCAACTGAGGATCTCTTAAAACCTCCAAAGCCTTTTGCAAAACCGCATCCTCTTTCAGGTTTTCGAGTAATTCTCCTCTTTGATAATAATAACGCTTCACTATTTCGGAAGCCATTATTTTCTTTATATCTTTTTTAAAACGATCAAAATCACGATCCAGATCCGGAGTTAGTTTCTTTTCCAACTCCTTGAATAAGGTGGAATCTCCATCCATATATCCTTCAAACTCTGCTACCTCTATCAGATTTTTCAGCATTTTTTCACTCTGACGATCATAACTGAATTCTTTTTCTTTTGCATATGCCTTGAAAGCTTCAAAATCCTGATCTGTTACTTCAAATTCTTCTACCGGAGGAATAACAGGATGTTTTTGAACCCACTCCGTAACAAAATCAAACAGGACATTATCCGTTAATAAATAATACATCATAGTAGGCATTTTCGGTTCCTCCACTTCAAATTCCGGACGAACGCCACCACCATCACGAACAGGACGGCCATTTTCCGTATAAAACACATGGGTTAAACTATCCGGAATCGCGACCGCACCTCCGTCTGCCTGACGATGGGAATAATCAATATGCTGGATACAACGTCCACTCGGAATATAATATTTACTAATGGTGAGTTTCACATTGCCATTATAAGGGAGTTCCCGGGTGCTCTGCACTAACCCTTTTCCATAAGAGCGTTGTCCGACTAATACCGCACGATCCATATCCTGTAAGGCCCCGGAAACAATCTCCGCGGCTGATGCAGAAGAACCATTAATAAGAACAGCAAGCGGGATCTCTGTATCCAAAGGTTCACTGGATGTACGGTAAGTTCTGTCCCACTGGCTTAATTTACCCTTAGTTGTAACCACCTCTTTTCCTTTCGGAACAAACATATTAACGATCTGAACGGCACTTTCCAACAATCCTCCGCCATTATTACGAAGATCCAGTATTAAAGATTTGATCTGATGGTTATTTTTAAGATCTTCAAAAGCGCTTTTTACTTCAGAAGCACTTTTATCCGTAAAACCTTTTAAGTAAATATAACCGACATCCCCATCTTTCACTCCATAGTAAGTTACCTGGTCCACCACCACCAGCTTCCGGGTCACTTCGACAAACATCGGTTTACTTTCTCCCGGCCTTTGTATTTTTAAAACAAGCTTCGTATTAAGAACTCCTTTCAGAAGTTCGCTCACCCGCTCTGTATCTGCTTTCTCTACATTGACGGAATCAATAGCCAGAATGATATCTCCGGGTCTTAAACCGGCTACAGCCGCCGGCATACCTTCAAAAGGCTCTACGATCATTACCCCCTCCGGTCTTTGACGAATAAAAGAACCAATACCTCCATATTCCCCGGTAGTCATCATTTTGAGTTCATCCATATTCTGTTCAGGATAGTACTCTGTATAGGGATCCATTCCGCTCAACATAGCATCTACACCACGCCGCACTGTTTTTTCAATATTGATCGTATCTACGTAGAACATTTCCAGTTCTTTTACCAAAGCATTAAAGATTTCCAGGTTTTTACTTACTTCAAACCGGTTATCCTGTTGTGCTTCCAGGGAAAATGTGCCACAAAGAAAGATAAGAACGAATAAACCTATTATATTTTTAGTATTACTTAATCTGTACATATATATCAAGTATGTTAATTTAAGCCGTAAATGTATATAATAATACATCTCTTTCCTTCATCTGTTTTTTACTTTTAACTTTATTTGTCCCCCTTTTTCTTTTGAGATCCCATCCACTTCTATCCGGATCTTCTATCCGGCAGGTCTATCTTCCCTCAAATTCTGATCCCATGGGAACTTGAGGCATATACCTGGTAAAGAAGAACAGCCATCTTTTAAACTTTTTTGCTCAAATATATTGCATATTTGGAAAACATCCTGTACTTTTGCAAAGCATTTTCAGAAAAGCGTTCTGATAGGCGTACAAGATTGATTCTTCCTTAGCTCAGTTGGTTAGAGCATCTGACTGTTAATCAGAGGGTCCTTGGTTCAAGTCCAAGAGGAAGAGCAAAAGACATTGGGAAAGACTAAAAACATACTGATTCTTCCTTAGCTCAGTTGGTTAGAGCATCTGACTGTTAATCAGAGGGTCCTTGGTTCAAGTCCAAGAGGAAGAGCAAAACAGCATTAGCAAATAGTTAATGCTGTTTTTTATGTCTTTACGTTAAATAACGTATGAAACCTTCTTATAAAAGCAAATCCCCCTGGAGATTGAATCTCCAGGGGGATCTTTGCGTATCGCTTTCCTTTTTCACAAAAGTACTGGCAACTTGATATTTTTTAACTTTAGTATTAATATCCCGCATCTACCTTCACAGGCTGAATGTAACCCCTCCTCCTCAGAGGAGGGGATGCAGGTCGTTTTAAATTATGAATTCTATTATTTATAGTTTCAATTATTATTTAACGATTGCTTTAACAGCTGCTTCACCTTCGACAGCTACTACTACAACACCTGCAGGTACTGCAATAGTTGCGTTGTCAGATGTTACTACTGTGTTGGCTACAGTCTGGCCTAAGATGTTGCTGATAGATACTTTCTTACCAGCTGCATTCTTCACTGCTACGTTACCCTGACCAGCGATTACTACCACTGAAGTCGCAGCGATTACTTCGTCGTCAGTTGCCAGTTCGTCACCATCAACATATTCTACGTTGAAGATCAATGCATCGTCACCGGCAGTTTCTGTATTGAACTCAGATTCTGTACGATCTGACAATACCAAACAACCGTTGTTCATCTTCAACCAGGCACCCATTAATGGAGCAATAGCATCTGTAATAGTTCCTGTTTCACTCATAGATTCAATCAGGAATTCATTGTTTGTAACTGTATGGTTTGGATCTACATATCTCATGGACCAGGTTACAAACTTGTGAATGTCACCCTGCAGATTAACAATATAGTAATAGTCATCAACTGTTCTGTCTTTATCCGCTTTGCGCCATGCAGCTTCTGCAGCTTTAATTGCAGCCGTATCGATTCTGTTGTTTGGTAAACCTGCAAACTCATCTCTCAGGATAAACAGGCTATCACCCATATGAACTGCATCTACGAAACCTGCACGATAGAATTTTCTCCATACATAGTCATTTTCAGCATCGTCTTTCACTCCATAACCAGGGAATTCAAAGTTGATCAGATAGCGACCTCTATTAAATCCAGGAATTGCTTGTGTAGCGTGAGGACAAGTCCACTTATCATATGGAATACCAGTTTCAGGATCAATTCCATGATCATCCAATGGACAAGGAATAGCATCAACAGGAGCCTGATCATTACGATCAATTGAAATCAGGTATTGAGGTTTGATGTAACCTAAACCACGACCAATCCAGGCACTATCCACATGGAATGAAATGCCTCCCTTAGCTTTTGACTGAGCATCAATACCTAAGAAATCAATACCTGGAACAACGAAGTTCGGATTAGATTCCATCTGTAAATATTCTTTACGATACTTTTCAAAGAAACGCATGGTGTCAGGTGTATCGATTGCTCTTACAGCAACACCTTCTGCCGGATCATCTTTAAATCTTCTATACAGAGGAGTATCATCGATTTCAATAGCAAAAGCAGATGTACGAACTTCAGACAGATTAAATGACTTCGCAATAGTAGAGTTATCATCTACTGCAGCTTTGCGAGATTCATAGGTTGATCCGCCAGAGGCGAAACTACGGTCATCAGAAACCAGGTCTACTAATGCATAATAATGACGGCCATCTTTATAATTGTTTTCTTTCAAATAGAAACGAACTGGAATATTATCATATCTACCATAATATCCATAATCCAGGTTACCATTTGCAAGACGATTTACTTTAGAAGACACGGCATATCTATCTTCTTTATCACGAACAACATAAGTAGTATCAGCAGTTCCTTTTACAGTAATAATATAACTACGTCTTTGCAGTGTTGCCCAACCTCTGGAATTAGCAGGAACATAACCATAAGTCATTCTTTCGTAACCAGCAGTTGTACGATAATCAGGCTGTACATTTCTTGCAGGAACAGTATCTAAAGAGAACTTAACTTTACCTTCTGCATATAAAACAGAGTCATTTTCGATTCCACCAATACCTAAATATTTCTCATCATTATACTGATGTAAATATCTGAAAGTGTAGCCAGTCACTAATAAAGAATCTTTATCCAACATTCTGTATCCTACATATGGATCAGCTTTGATATTAGCAGGGTCTTTAATGAAGTTCTCAGGTTTAACTTCCACACCTTCCAGAATAGTCGGACCGTCAGTATATAACTGAGTACGAACAATAGAGATTCCATATTCACGGTTTGTAATTTTAATAGGAGAAGTAGAAGCTAATTCAGCAGCAGCTTGTGTTTTCTCAACAACCCACTGGTATGCCGGCATGTTCCAAGGCTCCATATTACGTTCCAAAGTTACCCATTCAGGTGCTCTGTTAATTGCAATATTATTTTCATCTGCCTGAGCAAGAGGAATAGCTAAATATTTACCTTCCGCATTTTTGATTACATACAGATCCTGATCCAATGAAGTTTTGTTAGATGCTGGATTACATCCATCATAACCTGCAAAACCAATTGTTACATTCTGATCTTTTTGAGTAGGCAACAAGTCAATACTTGCTACCGTCAACTGAGAACCACCATCATAACTCTGTTTGTAGATATACACTTCAGTATCATAAACAGAATAATTTCTTGGGTAGTTGATATCTCCATTAAGAGCTAAATGATTATTTATTGCTGTTATGGTTGCTGCCGGAGTAGCACCTGTTGGCCAGTATTCAAAAACATCATTTCCTTTTGAATCAATTGTAGTACCTACATAAATAAGACCCGCTACTTCAACTAACAAATTATTAGGAGTTGGTTCATATTCAAATCTGAACATATAATGACTTCTATATGGATCATAGTTATCCAAATAGTCGATCACATCTGTAGCTCCAGCAGCCTGAACTTTAGCAGAAAGATCAACCCATTTATATCTCAGATATCTGGTTTCTGTTGGTTTATTATAATTAGCAGTGTCTACCATTAAATACAGGCCACCTTCTGTACGGATATACAGGTAAGCAGTCGGATCATTAATAGGAGTTACCGAACCATAAGGCACAAATGTAGCAGCTGTTTCGGCGAATACTTTTGTATTTGCAAATGGATTTTCAGTCATTTCTTCAGCAAAAGCTAAAGAAACACCTTCTGTAACTAACTGATTACCAATCACACTATTAAATTCATCTTCATCCAGATATTGAAGAGGTTTAACAGTCTGAAGAGTGAAGTTTGAATAAATTTCCTGTCCATTTATTGGAGCAGAAGCATCACTTGTTTCAATATCAGAAACAGAAGCCTGTTTTACGAAACGCACATTACCACTTCCATCAATATGAAAACCAATAGAATAAGATTTGTCATAAAACGCATACAGTGGTTGTCCAATTAACAAGGGTTGATTATCATAATCATCAGAAAATTTCCACTTGAAAATTTCTCCGCCTGCTTCTGCTCCAGGATTAGTGCTACCTAACACCTGATTAAAATTAGTAGTATCTGAAGGGGCTTTGAAATCATCCATTGTAATAGAAAGATGCTGACCTGTTGCTTTATTCAAAAATGAATAATCAACATTCTTTCCCTGGTCTTCAGAAGTAATAGACACACACCACATCGTATGAGCATATGTCAGGTTACCCAATGTGGAACGATCTGTTGCGTCTACAACTCTAATGATTCCATCATCGTCAAGAGCAAGTACCTTAGTTGCATCCGCACCTGTTCCCACAGCGATCTGGTACATGTAACCAAGCTCCTTTGCATTCAGACTGATAGCAGCAGACTGTGCATTACCTGCAAACACCGCACTGAACAACAGGGCAATGGTTGCGAAAAAAGTAGAAAACTTTTTGTTCATAATCACTTAATTTAATATTAATAATAGTATGTAATAAGCAGTTTTCCAACAATTTGCAGCCATACATAGTATGACTAAATAAAATGTCGGTTTTATTTAGTCATGCATTTTTAAAGAAAAACAGTTTGATAACAGAAAGCGGGAATTTGGTACTTAATAGAGCATCCTATTGATAAAAAAAGCAAATACAAAAGAAAAAAATTGCATAAAAAAGATTGTTAATAATAAAGATATCCTTATTTTTGCTGAATAAATAAAACCGACATTTTTATTAGCCAAAATTTTAACTATCAACATTTTAAACTATTTTACCTACAAAACAAATTCCCTAATTCATCTATTCTTATTTTTAATGTACGTGTACAATATTTAAATTAATATATAATAATCAATCATTTCCTCTCTACTCACCAGGTATATCTTTTTGTTAGGCTAAAAGAAAAATTTAATTCTCTCCAACTTTTTACCTTCTTTCAATAGATTTTTGTAGCTATAAAATCCATCAGACTTATTTATTCATTGTACAAAAAAATCCCCCGGCAGAAATAAATCTACCGGGGGATCTTTACATATCGCTTTCCTTTTTCACAAAAGTACTTACAACTTGATATTTTTTTAACTTTAGTATTAATATCCTGCCTCTACCTTCACAGGCGGAACTTTTATCCCCTCCTCTTGCAAGGAGGGGATTGCAGGTTGTTTTAAATTATGAATTCTATTATTTATAGTTTCAATTATTACTTAACAATCGCTTTTACAGCTGCTTCACCTTCGACAGCTACTACTACAACACCTGCAGGTACTGCAATAGTTGCGTTGTCAGATGTTACTACTGTATTAGCTACAGTCTGGCCTAAGATGTTGCTGATAGATACTTTCTTACCAGCTGCATTCTTCACTGCTACGTTACCCTGACCAGCGATTACTACTACTGAAGATTCAGCGATTACTTCGTCGTCAGTTGCCAATTCGTCACCTTCTACGTATTCTACATTGAAGATCAAGGCATCGTCACCACCAGTTTCGATATCGAATGAAGAGTCATAAGTAGATAATACCAGACATCCATTCTGCATCTTCAACCAGGCACCATACTGTGGAGCAATCCACTGCTCAGAATTTGCATTATGTGACTGATTCATTGATTCAATCAGGAATGTATTATTGGCAGCAGTATTTTCCAGATCTACATATCTCATTGACCAGGTTACAAACTTATGTTGGTCACCTCTCAGGTTAACGATATAATACAGGTCTGAAGAATTATTTTCCACACGCCAAGCAGAATCAGCACTGATAATGTTAGCCAGATTAATCTGTGCGTTAGTCAAACCAGCAAATTCATCTCTCAGGATATATAAGCTGTCACCAACCTGTACTCCATCTACAAATCCTGCACGGTAGTATTTTCTCCACATGTATTCATTTGCATCTCCGTCACCATAACCATTGAGTTCGCAGTTGATCAGATATTTACCTCTGTTGAAACCATCAGAACTGGCAGTTGCGTGAGGACAAGTCCATTGGTCATAAAGAGTTCCATCAGGAGCATAACCATGGGATTCTTCAGGACAAGGAATAGCTTCAACAGGAGCCTGGTCATTACGATCGATTGAAATCAGATACTGAGGTTTGATATAACCTAAACCACGACCTACCCATGCAGAGTCAACTGTGAATGATTTACCACCAGGATATTTATCCAAGGCATCGATACCTAAGAAATCGATACCAGCTACTGTAAAGTTAGGATTCTGTTCGATCTGCAGGTATTCATTACGATAGATCTCTTTGAATCTCATTACTTCAGGACCATCATTTGTACTTGCAGTTGCATTTTCAGCAGGATCTGTTTTGAATCTTCTGTAAAGAGGAGTCTCATCACATTCCAAAGCAAATGCAGAAGTACGAAGTTCAGTCATATCTTCAGCTTTCAGCAGTACAGATGCATCAGCCACCCCTACTTTACGTAAAGAGTCAGGAGAGCTATATCTAAATGCAGCTGTATCGATCAGTGCATAATAACTGATACCATCTTTATAGTTGTTTTCTTTCAGGAAGAATACACTACGTCTTGCAACTACAGTTGCATCATCACTTGCAGAAACTGCATATCTGTCAGCATCATTAGCTACAACATATGTATCATTAACTTCACCTTTTACGCGGAACTGGTAAGATTGTCTTTTCAATTGAGCCAGACCGCTAATTGCTCCGGTGGTATAACCATAATCTACGGTTGTGGAGATTAAATCAACAGTTACAATGGTATCCAAAGCAAAACGTACTGTTTGGTCTGCAGCATACAATACAGAATCACCATGAGCTAAACCAATATAATTCTGGTCATTATAATCATGCAGATATCTTAACGTATAGCCGGTGATCATCAACGAGTCTTCATCCAGTTTTCTATATCCTAAATAAGGATTGGCTTTAATTTCAGGAGTTGCAGCTTCAAAGCCTTCAGCATTGATAGAACCAACTACAAGAGAACCTTCTTTCTTTTCAAGAGCAGAGATAGAAGTAGTATAAGCATCATTATAAAGCTGAACTGAGTTAAAGTATACATCTTGGAATTCACGGTTGGTGATATTCAAAGAAGAAGTAGCGCTAACTTCTGATGTCGCTTTATTTGTTTTTTCAACTACCCACTGGAAGGAAGGCATATTCCATGGTTCAACATATTTATCTAAGGTTACCCAGTAAGCAACACTGTCTCCAGAGATAGGAACTGCCAGATATTGACCTGCTTCATTTTTAATCAAATAAAGATCTTCAGGTACAGAAGTCAATCTATCTGAAGGAGCACAGTCAGGAATACCAAATGAAATGTGAGTTCCTTGTACATTACCTACAGTAATGATACGGATCTGGCCAGTAATAATGTTCTGGATAGAAACATAAGGATAAGAGATAGCAGTCAGGTTATCACCAGGAGTCGTGGTAGTCCAACTTTCATCATCATCAGTTTTCACATAAGCATTTCTTACCTGAACATACAAGCTATCATACGTATAATTATAAGTAAATCTAAACTCATAGTTATACTCCATAAGATCACCTGAGTCTACGTTATCAGCCCATTTATAAGCAAGGAATCTAATACCTTCATCATTTGTATAAGCAGTATCTACTTTTAAGTAGTTATCACTTGTAGCACCTTTCTTTGTGATGTATACATGCCCTCCAGAAGCATCCTCTGCCAGGAAAGCCTGAGCATTGAAAGGATTTTCCAGGTTATCAGCATTCAAAATATCTGGATCAAATGACAACTTAACACCTAAATCATTAGCTTGAGAGTTCAAAATAGTGTTAATTTCATTCGCATCCAATACTTTTTCTGCGGCTTCCTGCAGACGGAATTTAGTAAACAATTCACCGTCATCAGCAACGGCATTATTAAATGTTTCTTTTCTTACCTGTACAAAGCAGCTATCATCAGCAACATAGAAACCGATTACCATATCGGTAGCATAAGAAGAATACATACCACCTGCTTTAATATCACTTGCATACTGAGGAGACAATGACCATCCTGCAATTTCACCGCCTACAGCAACAGAGTCAGCTGGATCTGTACCAGACAGATCACCCACTGCTAAATCGGTATAAGTCGGATCGTAGTTAATATCCAAAGGTAATCCTGTACCTTTATTTACATAATCAAATTTTGGAGTCTGACTTTGATCTTGTTTTGTTACTTCCACACACCACAGAGTGTTTACAAAAGGTAGTGTAGAAGTAGTATCAGTCAAATCTTCAATGAAAAGTTTACCAGTTTCAGACAAAGCTAAAACAAGATGATCCTTTCCATCTCCTTCGATTGCTAATTGGAAAAAACCAGTATTTTTTCCTAACTCCAACGTTTGAACAGCTTGTGCTGGATAAGGAACATATGCATCTTGTGAGTACATACCTGTTCCAACATGCACAGAAACAGAATCTGTTGTTTGTCCGCCCTGTGCTAACACAGAACCGCCACTTACCAAAGCAAGTAATGCGACTAAAAAAGTAGAAAACTTTTTGTTCATAATCTTTAATTTAATATTAATAATAGTATGTAATATTCAGTTTTTCAAAAACTTATACGCACAAATAACCCGGCGAAATAAAACGATCCTTTTATTTGTTCAGCAAAAATAAGGATATCTTTATGATTGGCAATCATTTTTATCTATTTTTTTCTTTTGTATTTGCTTTTTTTATCAATAGGATGCTTTATTAAGGACCAAATTCCCGGTTTTCATTATCAAACTAACTTTTTAGCAAAAAAGGTGACGAAATAAAAGGATCGTTTTTTACAGCCTTATATCTTTATTTCAGTTATTTACACCCCTTTAATTAACTTCAAAGAGGTATTTAAGCATTTTATATATTATATTGTACATGTACATTATTTATATTAAAATATCATAAGAGTTAAATTAGTTTACTTTTAGATAAGTATGTAAACCCTTTTATCCACTATCCTTTGCATTCAATCTGAAAGTTCCATTTTCTTTGGAAAGAAAAAGTTGGAAAGCGAACAGGAGATTTTTCGAATTATTCTCTCTACTACATGAAATTTATGTAAATCATCTCTCATCTCTAATATTTAGATACAAACGACTGATTGAAAATCATTTAAAGCATGAGAGATGCAAAAAAACGATCTCTAATCATCTCTCATCTCTAATAGGAGGTTTGTGCTGATTTTTCCATCCTAAAAATTATCTCTTGTTGACTAAAGAGATGTTTAACGAAAAGACGAGAGATAAACCTTCTTTTTATGCTATCGTTTTGTATAAATGTCCGCACTCTTTCTTCGTCTCCCACAGGAAAGCCTGCTGTCTCCCACACGGGAGTCATATGACTTTCACGTGAGAGACATATGACTCCCGTGTGGGAGACGATATTTTCATTGGGAACAAAGAGAAAAACGATGCCTGGCCTTTTATCTTTTCCTGATTAGATACAGAAATAAAACTAAAACGAGACAGACCCCACTAAGGAGTATGTCTCGTTCATATAGCTCATTTTTTAGAAAAAGTTTCAGGTTCAAAGTTTAAATCTGACTCCTAATTTCAGGCCAACAGAAAAGGGTTTCAGGCTGTCACATTTATTTGAATTCATCCAACCCTGATATTCGATATTTTTACCTACTATATGATTGGCAGCGGGTAAGTACTGCGCAGGGGCCTGGAATAAGGAAGTTCTTTTTTCTGCATATCCATAAAACCATAATCCACATATCCCCCCAACAAAACATCTATATTTTTCCCTGCTTTTTTATACATCCTAACTCTACTGTCCCAGCCAATCCTACTTTCAGTTTATTCTTCCCATCCCAAAGAAGTGCATTTTCCGGTGTTTCGGTGGTACCGAAGCCATGCTGGTCCATAGGCGGTAAGCCGGGAGCCCCAAAGTCAATATTACTTTCAGCATAATACCCTGATATATTTAATTGATTATTCTCTCCTTCCATTGCGTATTTACTCCGGACAGGGATTTGCAACTTCAGGCCTGCTCCTCCATAAAATCCCCATTCCTGCCGTTCTCCTACGTAGATCTGATAAAGTGCCATCACTGGGATCTCCATTAAAAGCGTACGCTGAGACTCTTGCCAGATACCTGTACGCAGACGCAATTCATACTCACGGGAATTACCGGAGATCTCATCATCATCCACCTGGGCTCCTAAAGATTCGTACTTATCCATCCGGAAAGCTTCATTTTGTTTTCCCTGCGTACTGTAACGGGAGAGATTCAAACCTGTAGAAACTCCCCAATGAGAAGAGAAATAATAATCATATTTTATGCCAAACCCATATCCGGGTTTATGCTGGCGACTGCCGTGTTCAAGATCATAAGTAAAAGCAGCACTTCCTACCTGGCCGGTGACTCCCACATACGCACTTTTTTCCTGCGCCGGGAGACTTGTTCTAAGCAGGAATGTAAATAAAAATAGAAGTATAAACCTGTATTGTATTGTTTTCATGGGATTCCTGATTTTATAAATGACTATTTAACAAGTATTTTGTGAGTAAATACTTTACCATTCTCAAGGGAAATAGTGACTAAATAAGCACCACTAACTGCCGGGGCATATAACGGAACGACAGGTTCCACGACTCGTGTATGTAATACGATGCGTCCACTCAAGTCATGGATCCGTATATAGGCTCCTGCCGCCTCTTCCGGTTCAGTACCTATATAAACAGTTACGAATTGTCCTTTATCCACCACGCTGGGGTAGACAGAGGTGGCAAGTGAACGAATATTTGTTTCGAAAAGCATAGGGCAACTCTCATCATACGTATGATCCTGCTTATAGGCTCTTACAAAATAAGAACCTTCCAGGCCATTCGCATCCGTGTAATAAACAGCGTTTCCATGAATAGAAACAGGTTGACCATTCTTATACCACTGATAAGAGGTGTATTGATTTTCCGGATCGAGCACAGCCATGGTATCTTCCCATTTCATGTAAATATGAAACTGCTTCATCAACACAGAAACCTTCTCACTTATTTCATTATTACAGGATCCTTTTACCTCTACATAATACGATCCCTGAGTATCGTCCGTAACCGGGGCTTCATACGTAGGTTGGTTTGCTCCGGGGATGGGTTGATCATGATAATACCATTGATAGGACAGTTCATCCCCCACAGCTTCTACGGAAAGCCTGAAACCATCTCCTTCGCATAGATTTACAACTCCTTCAGGCTGATGAATAATCCGTGTCATCTCTTTTACCTTTAATTCAAACGGATAGAATTGAACCAGATCATCATTCCCGTTTATACGGATATAGATCGTTCCCTCATAGGTTCCCTCTGGAATAGAATTCCTTACAGGCACTGTGACATACAACCCGGAAAGCAACGTATATTCGGATACGTCTTCCAGCCCTGCGAGCTGGGCCTGTGATGAAAACAGGATCCTATATTCGAGCTTATTCTCCACATCTAAACGTTCCAGAGGGATTCGGAATTCTCCCTCATTGTAACAAAAAGGCGCTATTTCTTTTATATGAATAGCAGGTCCCGGCGAGCCTCCTCCTTCATTATCATCCTCTTCTTCAATAATGACCGTATAGGTAAAAGAGGTATCATCAAATGTGTACTCTTTAACAAGACGGTTTCCCGCATATAGATACAGTTCTTTCACCTTATATACGTACGTACCTACTTCTATGTGCGGGTTTCCCTGGTTAAAAAGAAAGTGGACATCCTTTTCCTGGTTGGACATTTCATAATAATAATCCATAGGGATGGCTTCATATTCAATTTTCCATTTATCATACGATAGATTAGGGATGACAGGTATGACCTGCAAATGGACAGGAGTTCTTTCTTTTACCACAGTAGAAGCATTATTTCTCACGTCATAGAAATGATCCGGATCACTTCCCGTGGTTGAGACAGACCATTGGAAATCCGGTTGGGGTTCTTCTTCCGGTTCCTTAGCCAATGCATAAGCGCCTGCATTATAAAATAGATGTTGGTCCACACGGCTTACCTGGTTCTGTGCTATTTTATTAATAACTGGAGCCCTTTCACTATCTTCTCTATGCAAACCATAATTTTGTTCATCCTTTATATCAAAAAAGAGATCTACCCATTCTTCATCCAAAGCTTTTCTCCATTGATCAGAGCCCTTTCTATCACGGAAAGCGACACCGTCCGGAAATATTTCTTCCGGGTCCTCAGGAAGCAAAAAGCGGTTAGTGTTCCGGCTGTGGCTGCCGCTCCTTCTGCAGAGATTTTCATGACTCTTCCCTCTAATACAGGTTGCCCTGTTTCTATATTCACTAAAACATACCGTTCATTCAGCCATCTCCATTCCGCACGAAAAACATCCTGCACATCAGAAACCTGGTTATGCAAAAGTTTTCGTTCTTCCTCCTCGTTATCTTCTACGTCTGGCTGATAAACCCCATACACTGAATATAACATCGTAAAATCCTCCGGAGTTATTGTATAAATATCCTGAAACTCGATATTGGATCCGGTAGGATTACTTCCTTTGTAATTGCCCAATATGATGCTGTTTGAAATATTAAAAGAAGCGTACTCATTTCCACATACTCCCGCCCCCTCACTCAACGGATTTTCAAGTCTGTTATTAGCAATAGTGGTATTAACGATCCGGCTCTGCTCTCCATGTCCCCCCAGTATAATCGCCCCTCCACCGCTTGGGTTCATATTTTCCTCGTCATCTCCTGTTACTTTGACATAATTGCCTTCCAAAGTAGACTCAGATAAAATAAATGTAGAAGCAATATAACAGGCCCCTCCTCCATTTAGCGACGGTACCCTTTGATCATCAAAACTATCAATAAAGACATAATTATCAGAAAAAGTAGACCGTTCTACCATAATCCGAAGATGTTGCGGCAAGACCGTAGATAAGATCGCCCCTCCACCGCTATTCTGGATATTGGGGCCTGACAATTTAACGTAATTAGAAATAAAGTCACATTCTTTAATAAGCGTTGAGAAATCATTTGATTTTATAAAGATTGCACCTCCGCCACTGATAAGGTGCTTTACCATCGCATGAATATAGTTTTCTTTAAATGTGGTATGGGTAATAAAAGCGAAAGCATCTAAGGAAAGAGCTCCTCCATTTACCTGGGGGGGTAATCTCCCTGCTGCTCAAAATCATCTACTACTACATCAATACCGTTCCCTTCGAACCGGCATTGATGTATTTTTACAGGCTTATCAAGAGAGTAAGCTTTTATCATTATGGCTCCCCCTTCATAAAAACCATGGAGACTATGGTCCGGGTCAGGATCCGGATCAATCCAGTGACATAGTTTATTATGCATAAACTCACAGGCCTCTATACGAATATCAGCCTCAGAAAATGGAATATATATTCCTCCTCCATAATAAACAGCTTTATTATGTATAAACTTCGTATTCACTATTTTAAAGGAGTGCTCACCATGGGAATTATAACCAATAGCTCCACCACTGAGTGCCCTATTATCTAAGAACTCTGTATCTTCTATAATTATATTATGCTCTTCTTCTAAAGGAAAGATAAATAAGGCACCGCCCACGACTTCATCATAGGAATAAAGATCTGAAGGGTAGGCCCTATTTCCTTCAAACACACTATTTGTAATAGCCAGAGAAGACCCTGTAAAATAGACTGCTCCTCCTTTTTCTGAATAGTTATTTTTACCTATAGAATTTGATATTTCAAGATCAATGTATCCATCTATATATACAGCCCCACCATAGTGAGCTTTCGATTTTGAAAAAGATACATTTTCTAAAACTAATTTATTTCCTTCCTCTATCTGATATGCCTGATAATGGATAGCTCCTCCGTCTTCATCCTCCACATCCCCTCCTATTAAATTCAGATTATGAAAACGGACTTCTATAGGAGAATCGTAGGAACGGGCAGGCGCTAATGGTGGTTCTATCTTAAACAACCGATAATCAGAAACAGGCTGATTACTACCCGTCCCAGATCCTGGCTCTTCCGGAAGTTCATTCTTTACTTTGATGGTTAATCCTTTTTCCGGACCTTGAATAAGGAGGGAAACATTAATTTTTATTTCCTCTTCTAATACAATTACATCCGGGAAATCTTCCTTGAAAGTAATAATGCCCGGCAGACGGTTACTATTATAGAATTCAATCGCCTCTCGTAATGTATTACCCGAATGGTCATCTTCGGAACTTTCTACCACAATATGGAATGCACCGTCAAATACATCCTGAGACTTCAAATCCTGGGCAAAAAAAGCAAATGAGAAAAAGGGCATAAAATAAAAGGTGGCATTTTCGTCGCATCTCAATAAAGTTTAAAGTAAGAGTAATAGAGTTTGTTATATTGCCCGCAGGTATCTTAGATGCAAATTTTCAGGAAGACACTTTTAGGTAGGCAAAAATAAAAGATATAAAAGGGAAAGTGAATCGAAAAAAACGTAGAGAAAAACGACATTAACCTACTAATCAGGCTAAAGACCGCTGTTTTAAAGAGTTCTTGCCAATCAGTTCTTTTATCAGGTATGCACGTAAAAATTTCTCGTCATTAAATAGAACAGAATGCTCTTTTCCCATATAATAAAGAAAAGTAAAATTTGACCTGCCTGTATTTAGCATATTCCGGTTTTTCATTCGAATGTTTTATCTTTGCAGGATGGGAAAGAATAAATTAGCAAAGTTTGATGACATGGAGGGTTATCCTCATGTTTTTCAATATCCATTCGCTACTCTTCAGGAAAAAGGATTTGATCTGAAAGGAAAGTGGAGAAAGGACTTTTTCAAAAACGAGCATCCTATTGTACTGGAATTAGGTTGTGGAAAGGGTGAGTATACAGTGGGATTAGGTAAATTATTTCCTGAAAAGAATTTCATCGGAGTAGATATCAAAGGAGCGCGGATGTGGAGTGGAGCGAAAGAGTCTTATGAAGCAAAGATGCAGCATGTGGCCTTTTTGCGTACAAGCATAGAGTTGATCACTTACTTCTTTGAATCCGGGGAAGTAGATGAAATATGGCTGACCTTTCCGGACCCACAGATGAAAAAAGTGAACAAACGGTTAACGTCTACCCGCTTTATGAGAATGTACCGGGAAATTCTCTCTAAAGAAGGGATTATCCATCTGAAAACAGACAGTAACTTCATGTATACTTATACGGTGGAAATGGCAAAAGTAAATCAATACCCCATCCTTTTTAATACGGATGATCTCTATCATTCCGGATCAACAGATGAGATCCTGAATATCAAAACCTATTACGAACAACAATGGTTAGATAGAGGGTTAACAATTAAATATATTAAGTTTATCTGTGAAGAACGGGATGTTCTAAAGGAACCGGATATTGAAATTGAATTAGATCCCTACAGAAGCTTCAACCGGAGTAAACGGAGTGCATTAGCTTCTTCCAAATAAAAACCAATTATCGTTATTTGATATGAGTATATATCCACAATTAATTATAGACGCTCTTTCCAAAGTGCGCTATCCTGGTACAGGAAAGGATCTGGTATCTGCCGGTATGGTAGAAGATGACATACGGATTGAAGGGAATAAAGTCAGCTTTTCACTATTATTTGAAAAGGCAAACGACCCCTTTATCAAATCCGTAGTTAAAGCAGCGGAAACTGCTATTGTAACGCATGTGGGGAAAGAGGTGGAGATAAAAGGAAATATATCTGTCATTACTCCCCAACAGATCATAAAACCGGATCCGGACAAATTACTTCCGGAAGTAAAAAACATTATCGCGATCTCTTCCGGCAAAGGAGGAGTAGGAAAAAGTACGGTAGCTGCTAACTTAGCAGTAAGTCTGGCCCAAATGGGTTATAAAGTCGGATTGTTGGATGCGGACATCTTTGGCCCATCACAGCCCAAAATGTTCCATTTAGAGGAGGCCCGTCCCTATATGGAGAAAGTAGGTGAGCGGGAGCTAATCCAGCCTGCGGAAAATTATGGAGTGAAAGTTCTTTCCATTGGTTTCTTTGTTAACAAAGAAGATGCTGTTCTGTGGAGAGGGGCTATGGCCAGCAATGCGATGAAACAATTGATTGGAGATGCCAATTGGGGTGAGTTAGACTATTTTCTGATAGATTTACCTCCCGGTACGAGTGACATTCACCTGACTTTGGTACAAACACTTGCCATCACCGGAGCTGTTGTAGTCACAACACCTCAGGAAGTTGCTTTAGCGGATGCCCAAAAAGGGATTAGTATGTTTTTAGGAGAAAAAATAAATGTTCCGGTTTTAGGTTTAATTGAAAATATGGCATGGTTTACACCTGCAGAACTACCGGATCATAAATATTATATTTTTGGTAAAGAGGGAGGAAAGAAACTGGCAGAAAAACTTCAAATTCCTTTGTTAGGCCAGATCCCGATTGTTCAAAGTATCTGTGAAGGAGGAGATCAGGGAGAACCTGTAGCTCTTAAGCCTGGAACCATCACCGGACAAGCATTTCATGTACTGGCTACGAATCTGATCGAACAGGTGGAGATACGTAACCATCAACAGCCACCTACTAAACGAGTACAGACTTCCGGTAAATAAAAAAATATACGTATTGAACTTTTCCTTATTTTAAGTTCTATATAATAAAAAAAGGACACGGATTAGATAATCCGTGTCCTTTTTTTATTATATAGGAAAACGATAGGCTTACGCCTGCGCTTTCTTATTTAGTTTTCTCTTCTGCAATTCATACGCAACCGGTGTAGCAATAAACAAAGTAGAGTATGTACCGATCACAATACCTAACAGGATCGCAAAGGTAAAACTACGAATAGTACTACCACCTAAAATAAAGATACATAATACTACTACCAACGTAGTTAATGAAGTATTAAATGTACGTGATAATGTTGAATTCAAGGCATCATTGATCACCTGGTAACGATCCCGTTTAGGATATAAACCAATGGTCTCACGAATACGGTCAAACACTACCACCGTATCATTAATAGCATACCCAATAATGGTTAGGATCGCAGCAATAAATGTTTGATCCACCTCCATAGAGAATGGCAGTATCTTCCATAACAATGTATAGAAAGAGATGATACACAAAGTTGTTACAACAACCGAAGCAAAGGCTCCAATCGAGAAAGACACATCCCGGAAACGTAACAAGATATAAGCAGCCATACAGATCATCGCAAAGATCACTGCCAGGATTGCACTATTCTTGATATCATCCGCCATACTTGGTCCTACCTTCTGTGAACTTTGAATCACCTGAGTTGAAAACTGGTCTAATGTGGTTCCGGCAGGAAGTAAAGACTTCACTCCTTCAAATAATTTTGTTTCGATTTCCTCATCTACGGAAGGATCCGTATCAGCAATCTTATAGTTCGTAGAAACACGTACCTGGTTCGGAGTTCCAATAGTGATCACACTTACCGTACCATCTAATTGCTCATCTAATAAGTCCCGTACCTCTTCTGTATTGACATCCTGATTGAAACGAAGAATATAATTACGTCCTCCTGTAAAGTCGATACCATTATTCAATCCGACAGTTGCCATAGAAACAACCCCTAAAGCAATAATAGCGATCGGGATCAAATAACCAATTTTACGCATTCCTAAGAAATTAACTTTTGGATTAGTCAAAAGATCTTTGGAAATAGAAGTGGTGAAAGTTACATTTTTCAGTTTATCTTTAGCGACTAAAGATTCATATACAATACGGGTCAGGAACACTGCCGTCAGGAAGGAAGCACACAGACCGATAATCAGCGTAGTTGCGAAACCACGAATAGGACCTGTACCAAAATAGAACAATACCACACCTGTAATAATAGAGGTAAGGTTAGAGTCAAAGATAGCAGAGAAGGCATTATTGTATCCATCTGCAATCGCTTTCCCAATTCCTTTTCCAGCCCGTAATTCTTCCTTGATACGTTCATAGATCAATACGTTCGCATCCACAGCCATACCTAAGGTTAAGACCATACCGGCAATACCAGGTAAAGTAAGCACTGCCTGGAAAGAAGCAAGGGTACCTAATGTAAAGAAGATATTTACGATCAATGCACTATTTGCGATCATACCTGGCAGAATACCATAGAAAGCACACATGTAGCACATCAATAAAATTAACGCCAGAATAAAAGAGATCACCCCTGCCTTAATAGCTTCCTGTCCCAAAGAAGGCCCAACCACATCTTCCTGTACAATCTGTACAGAAGCAGCCATCTTACCAGACTTCAAGACATTCGCTAAGTCTTTCGCCTCTTCCGGAGTAAAGTTACCTGTAATCTGGGAACGTCCACCTGAAATTTCGTCATTTACACGAGGAGCTGAATAAACCATATCATCCAGAATAATAGCAATTGATTTACCAATATTCTCTCTGGTTAAACGTGCCCATGATTTAGCACCTTCCGCATTCATGTTCATACTTACAGCCTGAATAGTACGGCCACCCTGCTGCTGGAAGTCCGCTACCGCATCTGTTACCACATCTCCACCTAAAGCAGGTGTTCCATCCCGATTGGTAGCTTTAATCGCGTACAATTCATAATATTGTTCTCTTTCATCAATAGCTTTCACAGCCCATTTCAATTGAAGATTACGTGGCAAAATATCACGAACCTGTTTCATCGCCAGATATTCATCAATTTTAGCCATGTCTTTTGTGTGGGCAATACCCACTACCGGACCCGGAACGATCTGACCATTAAACTGATTGATTTGTAGAATAGCAAATAACGGATGTTGTTTCGCAAACTCTTCAAAGCTCTGATCTACATTCAAAGCATCTCCCTCCTGACCAATCTCTGCTAACAGTGCGTCTGCTTCGTTAACCGGAGTATTTTCTGACACTTCCTGAGAAGTTTCGGCTGTTTCTTCTGTTTGCTCAGAAACTGAGTTAGCAGTTGAAGTTGTATTCAGAATAGTAGCTAATACATTATCCGCAGAAACCAACTGCTGATAGATTTCATCTAAATTATAAGTTTCCCAGAATTCAAGATTGGCACTTCCCTGAAGAAGCTTACGTACACGTTCCGGCTCTTTTACACCTGGTAGTTCCACCAAAATACATCCCGCAGTTTCCAGACGTTGAATATTGGGAGAAACCACACCAAAACGGTCAATACGGGTACGAAGCACATTGAAAGAGTTATCAATCGCACTTTTTAATTCATCCTTTAATACAGCTACAACCTGTGCATCTGTACTTTGAGGAGTAATTCTGTCTTTTAGTTCAAACGTGCTGAAAATAGCTGAAAGGCGAGCCCCTTCATCTAACTTCTTATATTCTTCTGCAAACAGATCTATAAAGTCTCTCTGACTTGAGGCCTGACGTGCATACGCTAAATTTAATGCTTTGTTGAAGTTTTCATCCTGATTATTATTAGAAAGTGAACGGATCACATCCGGAACATTCAGTTCAAGAACTACGTTCATACCACCTTTCAGGTCAAGACCCAAACCAATTTCCATTTCACGGGCCTGCTTAAGAGTATAACCCAGCCATACCTTCTGAGTAGATAATGAGTCCAGGTACAGACTCTCTTTCACGGGATCCCCACCTGCATACTCAGCGGCTTTATTGTTGTAATGCATTGTCACTAAAGAAAAGGACAAATAAAACAAGCAAACAAGCGTAAGTAGTACCGCGAAGACCTTTACAAATCCTTTGTTTTGCATTTGAATTTTATATTTATTATTATTACATTATTTATTATTTGTTTTTTCACAGGGTGCAAATATAGGTTTTTTTTCTTTGTCAAAGAACACAACATCACATTTTATATGTCCCTGATGTCTATTGCAATGCCTTTTTAAACAAAAAACAAGAACTTAATTATCCCGAGGATTGAATATTTTCCGGCTAAAAGAAGAATAAAAGCAGTAAATATATATCTTTGCTCATGTTATTTTAAATAAGAAATTCCATGAAACACTACCTTTGGCTTCTGATTTTTTTCCCTTTTTATCTGGCAGGACAAGAGAACACCCGTTACCTGGAAGGGGCCGTTCCTGAAATAGATGGGAAAGTAGTGTTTTCCAAAGAATTTAAGATACCGTCTTTTTCCAAAGAAAAAATATATGCTCTCGCACTGGAATGGAGTCATGAAAATTTTAATGAATCTAAAAAAAGAGTGGTATATAATGAGGTGGAAGAAGGCACGATTGGGATTGTCGGAGAAGAATATCTGGTTTTTACGAATACTGCTCTCTCGTTGGATCGCGCACTGATGTCTTACACGATCAATATAGATTGTAAAGATGAAGTATGTCAGTTTACTGTTTCCCGCATACGATATGAATACGAAGTGAACTATCAGCGAAAACCCGAAAAATATACCGCCGAGCAATGGATTAGTGATAAACATGCACTGAGTAAAGGTAAATTAAACAGGGTAAACAGTAAATTCCGTATTAAAACGATTGATTTTGTCGATGAACTGGAACATAATTTTTCTGCTTATCTGGCCACTCAGGCACTCAGCATGACACAGGAGACATCTTCCGCCCAAAAGCAATCTGACACCCGGGAAGTAATAAAAGATATTCAGCCGGATACCTCCCCTGTAAATGAGATAATTGCCGGAGCTGAATCGGCCAATGATTTAACAGGATATAAAAAGATCGTTCCGGAAAAGATTCCCGGGAACATTATCAAACTTCTAACGGAAGACTGGATGTTGATTACTGCCGGGAATGGAGACAATTTTAATATGATGACAGCCAGTTGGGGAGGATTAGGGAACGTATTAGGCAAGCCTGTATCTTTCTGTTTCATTAATCCGGCCAGACATACCTACCAGCTTATTGAAAAAAGTGAGACTTATACTTTATCGTTTTATACGGAAGCCTACAGAGAGATCTTACAATATTGTGGGACCCATTCCGGACGGGAAGAAGATAAAGTAAAAGAATCGGGATTAACTCCTGTCTCAACGCCGGAAGGGAGCAAAGCTTTCCGGGAAGCATGGATGATTATTGAATGCAGAAAACTAATATCCCAGGATATCAGCACAGATTCCATTCATAATGCGACAGTTAAAGAGGAATGGACGGGGAAACCTTTTCATAAAATGTATATTGGTGAGATTATTAATGTTTGGATAAAATAAACAATTGAATTATGGCAAGATTTTTAATTATTCTATACTTTTTTATTCCCGTGATAGGAATGGCTCAGGGACACAAAGGTTCGGTAGAAGAATGTGCACCTATGAAGAACGGAAAGATCTGTTACACAGATGAGGTGGAAATAGACGCCACCAAAAACCAGATCTTTGATGCGATAAACAAATGGGCGACAAAAAATTATGGCAAAGATGTGTTTTTGTCTAATGTTTCCACTAACAAGAATAAAGGGACTATCCTGGTGAGTTCCAAAATAGAAATGTTACTGAATGATACAGACAAAACATTTATCAAATTCAAAATGTATATTACTTGTCTGGATAACAAATACCTGGTAGAAACAAAAGACATTACCTACCAATATGATCCGGAAGATAATAAAAAGTTTAAAACGTATAAAGCGGAAGATGTAATCGCAAACAACGGGAAAAGTAACACGATTTCCCTGATCGCTGATCCGGAACTCTTCTGTAATGCTACCTTCTTTTTTGTAGAAAATCTGTTTGCAGATGTATTCAGCGCAGCGAGTGAAGCGGAGAAATAAAAAAGACTATTCCATTTCCAGGTAACACCACACAGGATAATGATCTGAATATTTCACTTTATCTACCGTGCAGTTCATGGCTTTCATATTAGAAGAATATAAGATATGATCTATACGGAACCAGAAAAAGTTCTCATTATAGGTGATACCAAATCCTCTCCCGGATTCAGAAAAGGCATCCAGAAGAGGTCCTTGTATGGTATGATGAGCATATGAAATCGGAGTATCATTAAAATCTCCACATACTAAAATATATTCATTTCCGGTTTTTTCAATCTCCTCCGCTACTAACCGGGCCTGCTCCGCACGTTTGATAAAAGCCGGGCCTAATTTTTGCTGGATGGTTCCCTTCAGATTATCAAAAGTCTCACTACCTGCATTTTTGAGAAAGTCAGCATAGCGGTTTTTATCTTCCATGGTTAGCTTAAAAGATTCCAGATGATTATTTATTAAAGTGATCTTCTTTCCATTCACATTCACTTCATGAATAGAGGAACCATTACTCATACTATCATAAGGAATACGTTTGGATCCGGAAATAGGATATTTGGAATAAACAGCCAACCCCCAAACCTGGTGAGGTGAAGATTTCAGTTTTATAATGGACCGGTAAGGATACATGGACAATGCTTTGTTAAGTGTTTTAGCTGTCAGATACTTATCGGATGAATGAACAACATATTCCTGTAGACAGACAATATCTGCCCCCGATTCAGTAATATAACGCACAATTTCATTGGGAGCCTCTTCCGTATGATTTTTATAAGCAAAGCCCATCACATTATACGTTAAAACTTTAATTGTATTTTCTTCCGGAACGGGGTTTACTCTACCATGAAAAGGAAAATAATTCGTTAATGGGAACCAGCAAATAGCAAAGGAGATTAGGCTGATCAATAAAAAACGCCACTCTCCCATGAGCAGCCACCATAATAAAAAGCAGATATTTATAAGGAAGAGAATAGGAAATCCCATTCCTAAATAGGAAAAGAAGAGGCTTGTTTCCGGAGCGATCCTATCGGAAAAAGCAGCCATAACAAAAAGAGTCACAACCAAAACATTGATTATAACAAAAAAGGAATTAAAGATAGTTTTTAATGCTCTGGCTGTCATTTACAGACTCATTTCTTACTCGCGTCAAATAGCTTTTTCTTTTCTTCTGCAGAGAGACTATTATACCCGGAACGTTTCAGCTTATCCAAAATGATGTCCAATTGTTCACTTTCCGCGTGTTTACGGGCATTATATTCCTGATCCGTCTCAGAGCGTCTATAAGAAACATGCATTTTACGCTTTGGTTTGCCCAAATTTATAATTTTATCCAGAATTCTATTCATCGGAGCTGTTAAATCTTTACCGATTCGCATTCTTGAGGCAAACCAGATCCCAAACAGCGCTCCTCCTAAATGAGCGATATGGCCTCCGGCATTTTGAGAAGTGATCGCTAACAGATCGATCAGGAAAGTAAAAACAGCTAAATAGATCAGCTTGACCCGTCCGATAAACAATAAATTGATTTCCAGATCTTTTCTGTAAAACGATACGGCAAACACGATCGCCATGACAGAGGCAGAAGCACCAATTAACGAACTGTAAGGAGCCACCATCCGGAAATAGGGGAAAAGATTATAGGTAAGCATAAAAAAAACAGCACCTGTAATCCCTCCAAGAAGATAGACTCCTCCTAACTGGCGAGGAGTAAAAAAATTCAGGAACAACTTTCCGAACCAATACAACCATAACATATTGAAAAGTATATGTAATACTTCATAATGAGTAAACATATAGGAAATAACCGTCCAGGGTCTATACAGGAACAGTACAGGAGAAGAGGGTAACTCCAGATAGGAAAGCAGGAAAGAACTATTCACATTAAAAAGAAGCAACACAACTCCAGCCAGTTTGATCAGAATAAACAAGCCTACATTGAGATAGATCAGTTTCGTCAAAATACTACCTGAGCGAAACGAGCGTTTTAAATCAGTAAAAAAATCTTCCATTGTCTGCATCCTTCTTTTTCCAGTAACGGATCATAATATAGCCGAAAAGCATTCCTCCCAAATGGGCAAAATGGGCAACAGAGTCACCTCCAAAATCAGCTACTCCAAGGAATAATTCGGCCAGACCGTAAAATACAACAAAATATTTCGCTTTGATCGGAATGGGGAGAAACATAATATAAAGCGGGACATTCGGGAAAAGCATCCCAAAAGCAAGCAGTATACCAAACACAGCACCGGATGCTCCAATCGTTATGAATAAGTTCAGGAACTGACTCTTTGTCATTAACTGAACTCCATTGACATTGATCATATCCTGTCCGGAAAGAATTACATCCCTCAGATCCCAAAACCAAACTAACTCCTGGATAAGACCGGCTCCTATACCTGTGATCATATAAAATATCAGAAACCGCTTAGGTCCCCAGACACTCTCCAGGACACGTCCAAACATGTAGACCGCGAACATATTAAAAAACACGTGTGCCATGGAACGCGTATCATGCAGGAACATGTAGCTAACAAACTGTATAGGATTAAAGTTCTTAGCACCAGGAATATGCAATCCCAACAACTGCACTAAATCGACCCCGACTCTTGGTAAAACAATACTTGCAAACCAGAATAGCAAATTAATTATAATAAGGTTTTTTGTGACCATTGGGATAGAACTCAAAAACCCCTGGTTATTTTGATTTATCATATTATTGGCAAATTTAGGAAGACAAAGGTAATTATTATTTACTATTTTCTCCGGCTTTCCTACTAAAACATAGAATATCAGAAAAAAAACAGTTTTTTTCTTTGCGGTATTTCAAAATAAAACTACATTTGAGGCCGAACTACAGACGGTCGTAAAATAAAGGCTATTATAAAATTACTCAATATATTAATTAATAATTAAACCATCATGAACAAAACAGAATTTATCAGTGCTGTAGCTGAAAAAGCTGGCCTAAGTAAAGTTGATGCTAAAAAAGCTGTTGAAGCATTTGTTGAAACAGTATCTACCGAATTAAAAGCTGGCGGTAAAGTAGCACTTCTTGGTTTCGGTTCTTTCTCTGTGTCTGAAAAAGCCGCCCGTAAAGGGGTTAATCCTAAAACAAAACAACCAATTGACATACCAGCTCGTAAAGCAGTTAAGTTTAAAGCAGGTGCTGAATTATCAGATCTTATTAAATAAGAAACCGTTAAACTTAAAGAAAAAAAGATGCAATACACGTTGCGTCTTTTTTTATGCCTGTAAATGAAAATAATCATGTACCTTTGCAGGCAAAATAATTCCGAATAAAGTCTTTCAAGAATATGGGTTTCCAACAAAAAATTACGGATGCAATTATTCAGGGCATCAAAGAATTATACGGTGCAGATATTACCGTAGATCAGATCCAATTACAAAAAACAAAAAAAGAATTTAAAGGTCATCTGACCCTGGTTGTATTTCCTTTCCTCCGTGTTTCCAAAAAATCACCGGAACAAACAGCACAGGAAATGGGTGAATACCTGATTGCACATGAGCCTTCGGTTTCTTCTTTTAACGTGATCAAAGGGTTTCTCAATCTGACCATTGCTCCGGATTATTGGATCACACTGTTAAATGAGATCAATCATGAACCCTCTTTTGGATTGATCCCTGTAACAGAGGAGGCTCCTTTAGTTATGATCGAATATTCCTCTCCTAATACAAATAAACCGCTTCACTTAGGACATGTTCGTAATAATCTCTTAGGATATAGTCTCGCTGAGATCATGAAAGCAAATGGTTACCAGGTGGTCAAAACGAATATCGTAAATGACCGGGGCATCCATATTTGTAAATCCATGTTAGCCTGGGAAAAATGGGGCGAAGGAGCCACTCCGGAAAGTTCCGGCAAAAAAGGAGACCATTTGATCGGCGATTTCTATGTTTTGTTTGACAAACATTACAAACAGGAATTAAAAGAAGTGCAGGATCAGGGATTATCCAAAGAAGAGGCTGAAGCTCAATCATCTCTGATGGCTGAAGCAAGAGAAATGCTTCGCAAATGGGAAGCCGGCGATGAACAGGTTGTTTCTCTTTGGAAAACAATGAACAACTGGGTGTATGCAGGCTTCGATGAGACCTACAAAAGGATGGGAGTAGATTTTGATAAGATCTATTATGAATCAGAAACATACCTGGAAGGAAAAGAGAAAGTCCTTGAAGGGGTTAAAAAAGGTGTTTTCTATCAAAGAGAAGATCAATCTGTCTGGGCTGATCTGACGAAAGAAGGCCTGGATGAAAAACTACTTTTAAGGGCCGATGGGACTTCTGTATACATGACGCAGGATATTGGTACGGCCAAACTTCGTTTTGATGACTATCCGATCAACAAAATGATCTACATAGTTGGAAACGAACAAAATTACCATTTTCAGGTACTTTCTATTTTGCTGGATAAATTAGGCTTTGAGTTCGGTAAAGGATTAGTTCATTTCTCTTATGGAATGGTTGAACTACCGGAAGGAAAAATGAAAAGCCGTGAAGGAACCGTGGTAGACGCCGATGATCTGATGGAAGAAATGATCTCCACAGCCAGAGATACATCAAAAGAGTTGGGTAAACTGGATGGACTGTCTGATGCGGAAGCTGAAAATATTGCACGAACCGTAGGGTTAGGAGCGTTAAAATATTTCATACTGAAGGTAGATCCAAGAAAGAATATGACATTTAATCCGAAAGAATCTATTGATTTCAACGGAAATACAGGTCCTTTCATTCAATATACGTATGCCCGTATCTGTTCTGTCCTTAGAAAAGCAACAGAACAGGGAATTGAGATTCCGGAAGAGAACATTCCGGGGTTACCTATTTCCGAAAAAGAAGAAAATCTGATACAACTCATTTCAGAATATGCTTCAACCATTCAGGAAGCCGGAAAAGAATATAGCCCGGCGTTAATTGCGAACTATATATATGACTTAGTAAAAGAATACAACCAGTTCTATCATGATTTTTCTATTCTAAGAGAGGAGAATGCTGATATGAAGAATTTCCGGTTGATGCTTTCTAAAAACGTAGCTAAAATTGTAAAATCAGGCATGGCTCTTTTAGGAATCGAAGTTCCGGAAAGAATGTAATGTCTTTCTTACCTGTTATTATATAAAAAAGAGCCTCCTTTTGAATGATCAGAAAGAGGCTCTTTTTAATTTAATCTTATACAGAAATTATGATTTCCTTTTTGTAGTACGCTTCTTTGTAGCAGGTTTCTCATCTGCACCGGATACAATTTTCATACATTCTTCCAACGTAAGTTCTTCCGGTTTTTTAACCGTCTTAGGAATCCGGTAATTTTTACCCTGGTAAACAATATATGGACCATAACGGCCATTTAAGATCTCCAGTTCAGATTCTTCTTCAAACTTCTTAATATATTTCTGAGCATCTTTCAGACGTTTCTCTTCAATTAGCTCAATAGCTTCCTCCAAAGTAATGGACAAAGGATTCAAATGCTTTGGAATGGATATAAATTTACTGTCATGACGAATGAAAGGGCCAAAACGTCCTACAGCAGCAACAACTGTTTTATCTTCATAATCTCCTACTGTACGTGGCAAATCAAAAAGTTTTAAAGCCTCTTCCAGCGTAATAGTTTCAATGGATTGTCCTTTCATTAAAGAAGCAAACTGAGGTTTCGGAGCTGTTTTATCATCCGGATTAGCCTGTCCGATCTGTGCAATCGGACCATAACGCCCAATCTTAACAAATACAGGTTTGCCACTCTTGGGATCGATACCTAATTCTCTCTCTCCGACTTTATGTTCTGTTTTTACAGCAGCTGTTGCCTCTACAATCGGATGAAACACTTTATAAAAACGATCAATCGCTTCGGTCCATTCCATGTCTCCTTCGGCAATCGCATCAAACTCTTTCTCTACATTCGCAGTAAAGTTGTAGTTCAGAACATCCGGGAAGTACTCCATCAGAAAGTCATTTACAACCGTACCAATATCCGTAGGCATCAACTTATTACGGTCCGCACCCACAATTTCCTGTTTTTCTATTTCCTGAATCTGCTGGCCTTCCAGCGAAATGACAGCATAGGTACGTTCTACTCCATCCTTATCACCTTTCACTACATATTCACGATTCTGAATTGTTTGAATAGTAGGGGCATACGTAGAAGGACGACCGATACCTAACTCTTCCAGACGACGAACAAGACTTGCTTCCGTATAACGGGGAGGACGTTGAGTGAAACGTTCTGTAGCTACAACATCTTTCAAAGACAAGACCTCTTTTATATTTACAGCAGGTAGAAGACCATTTTCCTGTTCTTTTTCATTTTCATCATCTGTACTCTCACGGTAAACCTGAAGAAATCCGTCAAAAACAAGTACCTCACCTGTCGCCACAAATTTCTCTTTTTGTCCGGAAATATCGACAGAAATGGTAGTCCGCTCCAGTTCCACATCTGCCATTTGAGAAGCGATCGTACGTTTACGGATCAGTTCATATATTTTTTTTTCCTGTGCTGTTCCACTAATATCCGAATTATCCATATAGGTAGGACGGATCGCTTCGTGAGCCTCCTGTGCACCCTTGGTTTTTGTACTATATTTCCGGAACTTATAATAGTTCTCTCCATAGACATTCAGGATAGCCTCTTTTGCCGTAGCTAAGGCAAGATCACTTAAGTTGACAGAGTCCGTTCTCATATAGGTGATCAATCCGGATTCATATAATCTTTGGGCAATCATCATGGTCTGAGACACCGAATAACCCAGTTTTCTCGCAGCTTCCTGTTGCAGAGTAGAAGTCGTAAAAGGAGCTGCAGGTGATTTTTTTACGGGTTTGGTTATAATATCTTCAATCGTAAAGCTGGCCTTTTTACAAGCCTCTAAAAACGCATTTACTTCCTGCTTGGTTTTAAACCGCTTATTCAGTTCCGCTTTCAGGACAGTTGTACCATCTGGCAGAATAAAATTAGCGATTACACGGAAAGCAGCTTCCGAAACAAATGCATTGATCTCACGTTCGCGCTCAACAATCAGGCGTACTGCAACAGACTGAACACGCCCTGCAGATAAAGCGGGCTTCACTTTACGCCACAAAATAGGAGAAAGCTGAAAACCGACAATCCGGTCCAGCACACGACGTGCCTGTTGTGCATTTACCAGATTAATATCAACACTACGGGGAGTATCAATCGCTTTCAATATCGCATTCTTGGTAATTTCATGAAAAACAATGCGCTTTGTTTTCTCAGGCTGAAGTTTAAGTACTTCATATAAATGCCATGAGATGGCTTCCCCTTCCCGGTCCTCATCGGAAGCCAGCCAGACCTGATCCGCTGCCTTCGCTTCAGCTCTTAATTCAGAGACCAACTTCTTTTTGTCGGTCGGAACAACATATTCGGGGGTATAGTTATTTTCAATATCGACACTAAATTCCTTCGTCTTCAAATCGCAGATATGGCCATAACTTGACAACACCTTAAAATCCTTTCCCAGGAATTTTTCGATGGTCTTCGCCTTAGCCGGAGACTCCACTATTACCAGATTCTTTTGCATATATTAAGTATTTCCTGTTAGAAATCGATTGCAAACTTACACAAATAATTAACGTAAGCACACAGCCGTAATAAAAAAACCAATTTTTAAATAGTTATTATCTACTAATATAAAGTAAGATCTATCTTTGTAACAGATCTTGAGTATAACAGAAAAGAGACAAAAATGGATCATATCAAACATTTAATTTCCGGGGGCCAGACAGAGACTGCCATTCAACTACTGAATGAATTAATTGAAAACAATAAAACCAATGATGAAGCCTATTATTTACGTGGGAACGCTTACCGGAAAACCGGTAATTTTAAAGAGGCCTTAACCAATTATCTGGTCGCCATAGAACTTAATCCCGATAGTCCGGCTGTACAGGCGCATCATATGTTGATGGACATTCTGAACTTTTATAATAAAGATCTCTACAATCCCTGAAAATAAAGTCTCAGACTAACTGATACATATTTCCCGGTAAAACCTTAATGTATCCGTTCATTTCCAATTCAAATAAAATCCCGGATAACTGGTAAACCGGCATCTGCAAATCCTGTACCAATTGGTTGATATGAGTTTCCCTAGAGGTATGTAACACATTCATCACACGCCCACTCTCCTCATCTCCCTCAAAAAATAATTGTCCCTGCACCACTTCCTTCTTTCTCTTTATATCCCAACACATCGCTGAGATGAGATCTTCCGCTGAAGTAATCAGCCCGGCTTTGTTTTTTCTGATCAGTTGATTACACCCCTGCGATTGAAGATCTTTTGTTTTTCCTGGGAAAGCAAAAACGTCCCGCCCATAGGAAAAAGCGATATCAGCCGTAATAAGTGATCCTCCTTTACTGGCAGACTCCACTACAACCGTCGCATCCGACAGCCCCGCTACGATCCGGTTTCGTTTCACAAAGTTGGGCTTATCCGGATTAGTCCCGGAAGGAAATTCTGTCAGTAATCCACCCTTTTCCAACATATCAACAGCAACCTGACGATGCACATATGGATAGATCCGGTCCAGCCCATGAGCCAGCACAGCCACTGTCGGCAAATTACATTTTAATGAACTACGGTGGGCGTAAATGTCAATGCCATACGCCAAACCACTTACAATAAGAACTTCCGGCAAGACCTGAGAGAGTTCCTGGATTAAGTTTTCCGTACAATCTTTTCCATACGAAGTGGCATTCCGTGTTCCGACTAAGCTAAGAATGTATTTACTTTCCAGTTCCATATTTCCTTTCGTGAAAAATAATACCGGAGAGTCCGGACATTCTTTCAAACGGGTTGGATAGCAATCTTCCGTCAGGAAAAAACAGGAGATATCATTCTGCTCAATAAAAAAAAGTTCTTTCTCAGCCCGCATCAGAACTTCAGGTTTCCGTATCTCTGAAGCCAGTGTTCTCCCTATTCCAGGTATCTTTTCCAGCAAAGTGGGCTTTTCCCTGAAAATGGCTTCGGGAGTCCCCACAAACTCTAAAAGTTGACGACTTAGGATATCTCCGATCCCATTGATCATAGTAAGGCCAATTTGGTAAAGTTTTTGGTTATTCATACTAATATAACTAAATATCTATATCTATTCTAATTTTTTCAATACTTCATCGAAATATTCTCCCCTGGTTAACTTGCCGTTTTCAACTACTACAATCTCTACTCTCCCTTTAGCAGCCAGCATATGGTCGGCAGCACGATAAATAAACTGTTCAAAAACCAACTTAGGTCCCTCTTTGTGTACATTCAGGCAAGAGAGGAAAGAATCACCGCTCCGTAAGGAGGTTTTGAATTGAATATCTACCCGGGAAACAAACGCATCAACCCCTTTGTCGTGCATATCACCAAAGTTTTCTCCCAAAGATTCCAGGAACTCATGACGGGTATGTTCCATATAGCGCTGGTAATTCGAATTATTCACAACTCCCTGCAAATCACACTCATAATCCCGCACTTTCAATAATAACTCAAAAGCATATTTCTTTTTCATATCAATTCTTTTACAGGGTTAGGAACCAGTTTATACAATTTATCCGAGGGACGGATTTTCTCTTTTACTTTAAAAGAAAATCGTTCTCCTTTCACTGTTTCTTCCACAGGTTTCAGGTTTACCCGAATCTCTTCCACCGTCTGCATAAGAGCCCCCGTAGTAGGACCGGTAATCAGAATCTCATCCCCGACTTTCAGGGTTTGTGCCTCCATCTCAAACTCTGCGACTCCAATACTACTAAAATATTTTATACCTTTTGCTACATACACTTTTTTCCGGGTTGCACCTGAACCATATTTACTACTCCATTCACCCAACCGTTGACCCAGATAATAACCATCCCAGAAACCACGGTTAAAAACACTCCGAAGACGTTCATCCCACCCGGTAATCTTTTCTTCTGTAAAGGTTCCTTCACAATAAGCCTTTACTGCTTCTTTATAACACTCAGTTACAATCCTCACATACTCAGGTCCCCGTGCACGGCCTTCAATTTTAAACACACGCACTCCGGCATCCATCATTTTATTCATAAAATGGATAGTCTTTAGATCCTTGGGAGACATAATATACTGGTTTTCAATATCCAGTTCTATATTACTATCCTTATCCTTCACCGTATAGCCTCTGCGGCAAATCTGCATACAGGCTCCCCGGTTAGCCGAAGAGTTCATTTCATGAAGGCTCAAATAACATTTTCCGGATACAGCCATACACAAAGCCCCATGGCTAAACATTTCTATACGGATCAGTTCACCTCCGGGTCCTTTTATTTGCTGTTCAATAATCTGCTTATAGATTTCATGGACCTGTTTCAGATTCAATTCACGGGCCAGAACCACTACATCTGCAAAACGGGCATAAAATTTAAGAGCTTCCACATTTGTTATATTCAATTGAGTGGAAAGATGAACTTCCTGACCGATAGAAATAGCATAGTTCATCACAGCGACATCCGCTGCGATAACAGCAGAGATTCCCGCTGCTTTAGCCGCATTCACAATCTCATACATGTAAGCCAGATCCTCATCATAAATAATTGTATTAACCGTCAGATAACTCTTCAGACTATGTTCTTTGCATATATCTACTATTTTATGGAGATCATCAATTGTAAAGTTATTGGAAGACCGGGAACGCATGTTCAACCCTTCAATCCCAAAATAGATTGAATCCGCTCCTCCCTGAATAGCCGCCATCAGACTCTCATAAGAACCTACCGGTGACATAATTTCAAACTCTCTTTCGCTTATCATTTCTATTACCTTGATTTATACCACAAAGATACAGGTATTTTTCCTTTTAATCTATTTTAGTTAGCTTTCCCATTCATAAGTCAAAACATAAATTTATAAGAAAAGGCCTCTTTTCATTCATAGGACAAGAGTTTTTGATTTTTTTATCAGTAGATCATTATTTATTATCACAAAGATTTTTTCCATTTAAGCCATTCTCCTTCTATATAAAGAATTTGATGTACTTTTGTACCATATTTATATTTATATGAAAATAGGTTCTATTGATCTCGGAGAGCACCCTGTCCTCCTGGCACCCATGGAGGATGTCACAGATATATCTTTTCGTCTGATGCGTAAAAAGTTTGGAGCAGATATGGTGTACACTGAATTTGTTTCCAGCGATGCTTTAATACGTCATGTAAATAAAACCCAACAAAAGCTCATCGTCTCAGAAGAAGAAAGACCTGTAGCCATACAGATTTATGGAAAAGAAGTCGGTGCTATGGCAGAGGCCGCCCGCATCAGCGAAGCAGCAAAGCCCGATATAATTGATATTAATTTTGGTTGTCCTGTGAAAAGAGTAGCAGGTAAAGGGGCCGGAGCTGGTATGCTGAAAAATATACCCCTTATGCTTGAAATAACTAAAGCGGTAGTAGATGCAGTCCATATTCCGGTAACAGTGAAAACCCGTCTCGGATGGGATGTTCACAGTCAGATTATTGTTGAATTGGCTGAACAACTACAAGATTGCGGAATCGCCGCTCTTTCTATTCATGGGCGAACCAGAAGCCAGATGTATACAGGTGAAGCAGACTGGACCCTGATCGGAGAAGTTAAAAATAATCCTCGTATACATATTCCTATTATTGGCAATGGAGATATTACCTCTGCTGAAATGTGTAAAGACTATTTCGATAAATTTGGTGTAGATGGTATTATGGTTGGCCGTGGAAGTATTGGAAGACCGTGGATCTTTCGGGAGATTAAACATTTTCTTCAAACAGGAAACCCACTTCCACCGGAATCTTTTGATTGGTATATTAACATTTTAAAACAACAAGTTTTAAATAGTGTTTCAAAATTAGATGAACGAAGAGGTATATTACACATTCGAAGACACCTGGCTGCCACTCCACTGTTTAAGGGAATACCAGACTTTAAACAAACCCGGATCGCTTTATTACGTGCTGAAACCGTGGAGACACTTTTTGAGCTCTTAGATGAAATCCCGGTAAAGTATAATTTACGATAGATTGGGCAAAAATAATACTGACAATTTTCTGACGTTTTATCTGAGACATTTTTTATAGTATATGTTACAATTATATACAAACTGGCTGCAAATTCATTTTATATTTGTCGCAGAGTTTTTTTCATAGTATTTTAGATCTAAGGTTAACAAGTCTTTACAATGAAGGAATCGTGAGATTGCTTCTTTGAAGAGCAAAAAACCGTCCCGTTATTAACGAGGACGGCTTTTTTTATTTTATACAGAAATTTCCAGGATTAAAATGTATATTTGTAAATATGAAAAGCAAAAGTAAATTTTACGTTGTTTGGAAAGGTCTGAATCCGGGGATTTACGAGCATTGGGAGGAATGTAAATTACAGGTGGAAGGGCAGGAAGGAGCAAAATACAAAGCGTTCGATACACGTGAGGAGGCTCTGAAAGCTTTTGAAAATGGATTTGAATCATATATCAAAAAAACCAATACCTTTAAAACCAAGCCGCTAACTAGTTATAGTTCTTCTAACAAACCTATTTTAAATAGTATTTCTGTGGATGCTGCCTGTAGCGGAAACCCTGGTGATATGGAATATAGAGGAGTCTATACAGCAACAGGGCAGGAAATTTTTCATATAGGTCCACTAAAAAAGGGACAAATAATGTAGGAGAATTTCTCGCATTAGTACATGGACTGGCCTTTCTTAAAAAACAGGAAAGTACTCTTCCTATCTATTCAGATAGCCGCAATGCCATTACCTGGGTTAAAAATAAGAGATGTAAAACATTGCTGGAAAGAGTTCCTGAGAATGAAGCTATATTTGATCTGATTAAACGAGCAGAAAAATGGCTGAAAGAGAATACTTATACTACTACTATTTACAAATGGGAAACAAAAGAATGGGGAGAGATTCCTGCTGACTTTGGCAGAAAATAAATTCAAAAGTTTTAAAGATGCTTTCAAATATACCCATAGTGATTGATTGTAGTAAAATGAAGAAAGAAAATACAGGGTTATATTCTTTCTGCCTTCATCTTACAAATGAAATACAAAATATAGCCCGGTCAGAAGGAAAATCTATTACTATCTTTGCCTTTCAAAAGACCTTCTCTATATTTCCATCCGACATACATAAAATAAAGATTCAGCCATGGAATACATGTTTCTTTTCTCTTCCTTCCCGTTATAAAATATGGCATTCAACCTTTCAGTTAGGAAAATATCTTCCTGACGGAAAACAAAATAAAATATTAACTGTTCATGATTTAAATTTTTTGTATGAACGGAATAAGAAAGGATATGCCTCAGAGATAAAATTATTACAGAAACAGATTGACAAGGCTGATCAGATTGTAGCTATCTCAGAATATACAAAGCAAGATCTGTTAAAGCATATGGATCTACATGAGAAAAAAATAGAGGTCATTTATAATGGTTGTGAGAGATATAATGGTCCGGTAAATTTACCAAAGGCATATGTTCCCAAAAAAAGTACATATTTGCATTAGGAACATTGTTAGCTAAAAAGAACTTCCATGTATTACCCTGCCTATTAGTAGGAAATGATTATGAGTTAATCATTTCGGGAAATCTATCTCCATATGCGAATAGTATCATGGAAGAAGCAAAAAGGTGGAATGTCGAAACACGGGTTCATATCACAGGACCTGCAAAAGAGGAAGAGAAACATTGGTATCTGTCACACTGTTCAGCATTTGCGTTTCCCTCTATAGCAGAAGGATTTGGGCTACCTGTTGTTGAAGCAATGTATTACGGTAAACCTCTATTCCTATCTTCCAAAACAAGTTTACCGGAGATTGGTGGTTCTCTGGCTACTTATTTCAATGATGAATTTGACCCTGCCGGAATGCAAGAAGAGTTCAGTAATGGAATGTATCGTTATGAAGCTACAAATCTGGAGAGTAAACTCAAAGAAAGAGCAGTACAATTCTCATGGGAAACCGCAGCTGAAAAATATTGGAGAATATATAAAAGTTTATTAGAAAAATGAAAATCGGTTTTGATGCAAAAAGGATTACAAAGAATAAAACCGGATTAGGGAATTATAGTCGTTTTGTTGTAAATGGTCTTTCTACCTATTTTCCGGAAAACGATTACAATTTGTACAGTCCTAATATCGGTAATCCTGATTTAAAAGCACAAGTAAGAAATAGCCCCCATATAAATTATCATTACCCTTCCGGTATTTATAAGAAAAGTACCTCTCTTTGGCGTTCCACAGGAATAATTAAGGATCTGAAAAAAGACCGGATTGACCTTTTTCATGGTCTGAGCAACGAACTACCCTTAACAATTGACAAAGGCAATATTCCTTCCGTAGTAACGATCCATGACCTTATTTTTCTGAAATACCCAAACTTATATAAATACATGGACCGGAAAATTTATTCATATAAATTCAGGCAGGCATGTATTCAAAGCAATCGAATCATAGCAGTAAGCCAAAAGACAAAAGAAGACATACACACTCTCTTTCAGATACCTGAAAATAAAATTGAAGTAATTTACCAGGGTTGCAATCCGGTTTTTGGACTTCCTGTTCCCGAAGAGAAAAAGAAAAAACTAAGATTAAAATATCATATTACAACACCTTATATTCTATATGTAGGAAGTATAGAGGAAAGAAAAAACCTGCTTTTATTAGTAAAAGCTTTCAAAGATATAAAAGAGGATATCCGGTTGATAGCTATCGGAAAAGAAACCGGATATACAAATAAAATAAAATCCTATATAAAAGAATACAACCTGGAAGAAAGAGTTCAGATATTGAATAATATACCATTCGAAGAACTTCCCTCTTTTTTCCAAATGGCAGACCTTTTTGTTTATCCTTCTTTCTATGAAGGATTCGGCATTCCCATTCTGGAAGCTCTAACTGCTAACATTCCCGTAATTGCTGCAACAGGTTCCTGCCTCGAAGAAGCGGGAGGTCCTCACTCTTTATATACGGACCCAGAAAACCCGGAAGAACTAAGAGACATGATAAAAACAGTTCTATTAAATACTTCGTTAGCCAACCAAATGCGTGAAGAAGGAAAAGAATATATCAAACGTTTTAGTGAAAAGAAATTAGCCTCTGACATGTTTAATCTATATCAACAGATACTTGGATAACAAAAGAAGAGATTCAAATATATTCTATTCTGAAAGAAGTTTTTCCGGAAAAACTGAACCACAATCATGTTCTCTCAAATAGGTTTCATAAACCACTCTTTTTTTCCGGATAAATTTTTTATGGACACGAGAATAGGCCCGGAATATAGAAGCGATGCTATTATACAGGCAATACCGGAAAGCTGGAGGCAACAAACAGTCCTTATGACCTTTTTTCCATGCTTTAAAAGAAAGACGAAAGGTATAATTCCGAAAAAAATGAGCTCTGTATTCCAAAGCTGAAGAAACAAACCTATTCTCTTCTAATTGCCGGTATCGGGCATATTCCTTACAAATAGCAATGAAAACATCTCTGGAAGTACACAACCGGGAAAGATTCTTATATACATCTTTCATGGAAAGTTTCCGGAATTGCATGCGGTTAACATCTACCAAATAAAAGAGAAACTGACCATTCTGCTTTTTTACTAAAATATTCCCGGGAGAATAGTCGATGTGATAAACTCCTGCACTATGTAAATCAGCAGTATATCTGGAAAAAGCAATCCTCAGATCTTCATCTTCTTCACGAAAAAAGTCCATATAAGGTCGTATAGTTTCTGCATTTTCGACCAATAAAGAAATATAATAACTATGGGATAAAAATCCACTTGAAAGAACTGCTACATATCCCACCGGTAACGGAGTCATAAATCCGCGTTTGATGATCTCTACAGAATGTTCATACGAGCGTCTTGCTTTTGATTTCCTGACATATGTATAAACAAACCGATTAATCCACAGAGGAATTTTAAAACTCTTTACAACTATGGAAACAGTTCCTACCTCAAAAGTCTTCAGGACATTCCGTCCTTCATAAATGACTTCACCACTTTCCGGGAAAGCAGACGGCAAAGTTTGTAAAAACACCTTTAGATAATTATATGTAGGGTTTATAACTATTTTCATTGATCAAATATGCATACTTAATTATCCTGCAAAATGTTTTTTACTTTCTCTATAATCGTTTCCGGATCTAAAAGAGACATACAAGCCCAATCTCCCCGGTAGCAGGGCTTCTGACCAAAAGCAGAACAAGGACGGCAGTAAAGATCTAATTGAACAACATCTTCCGGATTTTGCTTATATCCATAAAAGCCGACAAACGGATGAGTAGCTCCCCAAACAGAAAGGACGCGGGTCCTTACTAAAGAAGCAAAGTGCATATTTGATGAATCCATGCTAAGCAGAAGATCTAACTGACTCATGAGTCTTAATTCATTATCTAAGGAATAACATCCGGCCAGACTTTTCACATTTGAATAAGTATCGGCCCAGCGTTCAAGGATTTCTTTTTCTGCACCTCCTCCACCAAACAAAAATAGGGTGAAATCCTTCCTCGCTGAAAGACTTTTCACCACTTTTTCCATATACTGAATAGGATAAATCTTTCCCTGATGTTTGGCAAAAGGGGCTATTCCTATCCACTTTCCTTCTTTTTGTGCAGGCAAATCCTTTAAAAAAGAGAGACAGACGTTTTCTTTTGCAAATAAAGAAATAAAGTTATCCGTATAGGCTAATCCCGCGTTTTTAAAAACATCTGCATAACGGATAATAACAGGTTTCAAGGGTACTAAAACCTTATTTGTCTTTCTTGTCAACCGTTCCCGTTCTTTCCTCGCTTTATCCAGAACAAATACTTTTATTCCTTTGATCCGGAAAAAGAAACGGATCAATTTTGAACGAAGCACATTATGCAAATCTAAAACCAGATCAAAGTGATAATGGGAAGAAAAACCGGAAGCAAATTTTATCAATCCTGCCAGACTTTTTTCAGCACCTTTGATATCAATTCCCACTACCCCTACATTCTCCGGTCTGTTTATGAACAGAGGAATCAGAAAGGTTTGAGTAAGGACTGTAAAAGAGACCTCCGGATTAGCTACAGCAGCCGAATAAATAACCGGAATAGTCATAGCGACATCTCCAATAGCAGACAAACGGATAATCAGGACCTTAGTCATTATTTCTTACCGTACAAAACCGGATTTAATGAAGGATCATTATACATTTTCATCTGTCTATAAACTTTCATGTATTTATCTCCTTGCTGAATATCCTCCAACAGTTGATCCAATGCTGTGGACAGATCCTTTCTCTGTTCAAGCAAAACCGCCAGTTTTTGATTACAGGCGGCCATATGCGCTTCTTCAGCATCCGGCCGGTTGGCCTCCTGTTGCATATGGTATATTTTCAATACCAGAATAGATAAACGATCCACTGCCCAGGCCGGACTTTCCGTATTGATCGTTGCATCTTTCTTTACAATCACCTCTTTATAAGTATCCAGAAAGTAACTGTCAATCAGCTCCACTAAGTCCGTACGATCCTGATTAGACTTATCTATACGCCTTTTTATCAAAAGTGCCTGCTCCGGCTCAATATTTGGGTCCCGGATAATATCTTCCAGATGCCACTGAACGGCATCAATCCAGTTTTTCAGATATAAATAATATTCAATACTTTTTTCTTCATAAGGGTTATGGATAAGGGCATCCACATGATCTGTCACATGATAATCACCTGTTGCCTGCTCAAATATCCCCAGGCTTAGTTCGCTGAATGTCATAGCTTTTATTTACTTACTGAATAATAATAAATACAAAGGTAGAAAATCTTTTTACACTATAGCTATCTTGTTTCCACCGACCTGCTTTTTCCTTACTCTCCAAAGGAAAAAGCGGATAATCCATCCTATATACTATCTTTGTGGTTTAAACAGAACGAAATGAAAATAATAGCAGATCAGACGATCCCCTATTTAAAAGGAATAGTAGAACCTTATGCTGATATACAATATCTCCCTTCCAGCCAATTCTGTCCGGAAAAGATTAAAGATGCAGAGGTCCTGATTGTTCGCAGCATTGACAAATGCAATGAAGAGCTTTTAAAAAAAAGCCAGGTAAAACTAATTACTACAGCGACAATCGGCTTTGACCACATAGACATCAATTATTGCGATACACATGGTATCATCTGGAAAAATGCACCCGGATGTAATGCAGCTTCCGTAGGACAATATATAGGTAGTTGTCTGGCTCATACAAGTATCCGGACTCAAACGCTTCTTGCAGGAAAAACAATTGGTATCATCGGTGCAGGACATGTGGGAAAAGAAGTGGCCAAAGTCTGTAAAGGATTAGGATTAAAGGTTCTACTAAATGACCCTCCAAGAGCAGAGAAAGAAGGATCTGACCACTTCGTAACATTGGAAACGATTGGGAAAGAGGCAGATATTATCACTCTTCATACCCCTCTGAATAAAACAGGGAAGTATGCCACTTTTCATCTGGCTGATGAAAACTTCTTCAATAAACTTCAAAGAAAGCCCTGGTTTATAAATGCCGCCAGAGGGAGTATACACCAGACAGACGCACTGCTATCAGCTAAAAAAACCGGAAAGATTAGTGAAATAATACTGGATTGCTGGGAAAATGAACCGTTTATTGATCCGGAACTATTATCCGTTACCTCCATAGCCACCCCACATATCGCAGGTTTTTCTGCGGATGGAAAAGCAAACGCGACCCGTATATGTCTGGAAAATATAGAAGCATTTTATGGTATTCATATAGAAGGCATAAATAAAATCTCCCTCCCGATTCCGGTCAATCCCATCATTGACATGGATCTATTCAAAGACTACCGGATAGAACAGGCTCTTTTAAGCACTTTCAACCCCATCCGTATCGATGAGGCATTCAGATCTCATCCGGAAAAATTTGAGTGGTTCCGGGCAAACTATGACCACCCGAGAGAATACAGAGCCTATTCCCTTATTCACGGAACACCATTAGAAAATAAAATAGGAAAGGAATTAGGTTTTACGATCTTATGAACAACGAAGCGTACGACCTAATCGTAAGATAGTAGTCTGGCTAATCCCGTTCAGTTCACACAACTTATTGACTGTTGTACCATATCTTTTGGCAATGGCACCCAACGTATCACCAGATTGAATTTTATGATAAACAGGCTCCTTACTATCAGTAGTCACCTGGTTAACATTCGTAGTAGAAGCAGCAGTATTTTCTTTGGAAACTACCGCCTGTTGAACAGCCTGTTTTTTGTTATTTTCCTGAGCCGGAGGATTATTTACCTCCACTTCAGCACCTGCGGAACAACGCAGCGATTGTCCGATACGAAGAACCGAAGTACTCTTAATTCCATTCAGACGACATAGTTCATTCACTGTTGTACCATATCTTTTAGCAATAGCACCTAATGTATCCCCGGATTTGACCCGGTGATAAACCATACGTGAATCAGAAGAAGTATAGATATTACTATTACGTCCGTTAATCTTCACATTCTTAAAGACATACAAATCTTTATGAGGTACCCCATGATCAAAGTCTATAATTTCTGCAGGATCAATCGCCTGCCCTAAGAAACGGATTTCAAAATGCAAATGAGAACCGGTAGAACGTCCGGTATTTCCTCCCAGGCCAATCGGTTCACCGGCACGAACAATATCATTTACATTTACAATGAACTTAGACAAGTGCCCATATACTGTTTCAAGCCCATTCGGATGACGGATCACTAAATAATATCCATATCCTGCCCGTTCAAAACTACGAATCCGTACTTTCCCGTCAAAAGCTGCACGGATGGTATCCCCAGTGTAGACTTTTAAATCGATTCCTCTATGCATACGGCGTCTGCGAGGTCCATATTTAGAAGTTACTTTTATTTCTCCGTCAATAGGGATCACGAAGCTGGAACAATCGATCTCATAAGAATCCGGGAAATTAATTTTATTTGTCTGGAAAGGATTCACATACCGGTTATCCCAGTTAGAAGCATATAGTTCATCCGCAGGAAACATCAAAGCTTCTCTCTCAAAAACCTCCTTCATACCTGCTTCATCAATTGTTGCCAGTTCTTTTAATATGGATTCCTTCCCGTTAATTCTGTCAGCCATCAGCTCGCTAACCCTCTCTTCCATTAATTGCTGAGGCTGGATTTGAATTTCCTTCTTTTCCGGTTCTTCTGCCTGTAGGTTGATAGTTAACAAAGCAGAACAACCTATGATAAATAGTGCTCTTATACTCATTACAAATAGTAGTTCAGTTTGAATTAAAAACTTAATAAACAGAGGGACAAAACCATATTCCCGCAAATTAAGCTGGACGAATTTCGCAAATTCCTGTAAAACATACAAGTTATGCCAGTGCTAATTTTTTATAATAGATGTATCAGGATGCCAACATTAAAATCTAAAACTTTAACAAACAGCAAATTAAGACTTCTACATGTTTTATAACATATCAACTAATTAACCCCCAGTTAACCTTTTTTGAGAACAACATTTTCAACCTTTCGTTCAGTATTCTATGCTTCCCGGACAATAACTCGGGATCTTCATCCAAAATCTGTTGTGCGATGTCACGGGCTAATTGCAGGATCTGTCCATCAGATGCCAGATTAGCTATTTTCAGATCAATACCCATTCCACTTTGCTGGGTACCTTCCAGATCCCCATGCCCTCTGAGTCTCAAATCCGCTTCTGCAATTTCAAAACCGTTATTACTGTTCACCATAATTTCCAGCCGCTTACGGGTTTCATTACTAAGTTTATAGGAAGAGACCAAAATGCAATACGACTGTTCTGCCCCACGTCCTACCCGGCCACGTAGTTGGTGTAACTGGGAAAGTCCGAAACGTTCGGCACTTTCAATGACCATTACCGACGCGTTCGGTACATTCACTCCTACCTCAATGACAGTAGTAGCCATCAATATCTTTGCTTCGCCGGAAATGAACTTCTGCATCTCCGCCTCTTTGTCTGCGGCTTTCATCTTTCCATGCACCATACAAACCGTATATTCCGGAAAGATCTCTTTAAAAAGTTCAAACCCCTCCTCCAGGTTTTTATAATCCAACTTTTCACTTCCTTCAATCAACGGATAAACGATATAGACTTGCCTTCCTCTCTCAATCTCTTTTCTCAGGAACTCATGCAATTGAGCCTTTTTATTATCATACCGGTGCAACGTTTGAATCGGTTTACGTCCGGGAGGAAGTTCATCAATCACCGAAACGTCCAGGTCTCCGTAAAGGGTCATGGCTAACGTTCGGGGAATAGGGGTAGCAGTCATCACCAGGACATGAGGGATCTGTCTGTTCTTTGTCCATAAACGGGAACGCTGTTCTACACCGAAACGATGTTGTTCATCAATAATAGCCAAACCTAAAGAAGAAAACACAACAGACTCTTCAATCAACGCATGGGTTCCTATCACAATCTGGATCTCACCGCTTGCAATTTCAGGAAGAATCTTATTCCGCTCTTTCTTTTTAGTAGAACCAGTCAGCAGGGCTACCTTAACATCCATCCCTTTCAGGAACTCCATGACAGTAGCATAATGTTGATTCGCCAGGATCTCCGTAGGAGCCATCATACAGGCCTGGCAATGATTATCTACAGCTAACAGCATAGCAAGCAATCCTACTAAGGTTTTTCCACTCCCTACATCTCCCTGAACCAAACGATTCATTTGACGACCACTTCCCATATCTGCACGGATTTCCCGTACGACCCGCTTCTGAGCATTCGTCAATTCAAAAGGCAGATGGTTTTTATAGAAATCATTGAAATAGTCTCCTACCTGAGGGAAAACAATGCCCTTTAGTTTCAGCTTACGTGCAGTCGCCGTGCGTAAAATATTCAATTGGATATAAAACAGTTCATCAAACTTTAATCTCACCTGCGCCTGTTTGAGTTTTTCTGCGGATTCCGGGAAATGAATATTACGGATAGCCTCTGTTAAGGAAACCATGTGAGTACATGCCAGTACATCCGGAGAAAGAGTTTCCGGAACCTGCCAGTTTAACCAATTAAGCAAGGTATATTGCAGATTTTGGATGGCTTTGGAATTCAGAAAAGACTTTTTCATCTTTTCTGTAGTATTATAGAAAGGGGTTAATCCTCCGGCAACCTGATCTGCGTTTTCCACCGGATCAATCTCCGGATGAGCTATGTTGTAATTATTACCGAACTCTGTTGGTTTGCCAAAAACAATATAGTCTTTTCCTATTACATACTTATCTTTGACATAGGCGATCCCTTTAAACCATACCAGATCAATTATGCCGGTTCCATCTGTAAAACGTCCGATCAGCCGCTTAGTCCGGCCCTCTCCCACAATTTCAAAAGAAAGGATCCGCCCTTTCAACTGAATATAAGGCATGGTACCCCGGATCTCCACGACCTTATAAAAGCGGCTTCTGTCCACATATTTATAAGGAAAGTAGAACAGTAGATCCTCATACGAGGAAATACCGGCTTCCTGCCTCAATATTTCTGCTTTTTTGGGACCTACTCCCGGCAGATAGGTAACAGAACGGTTATGAAGATCAAGCATTTTTCTGAAAACTTAATTGGATTTAGAAAAGAGAGCACCGGCAACTAATAAATCAAACGGGTCAGTGATCTTTATATTTTCCCGGTTACCGGGAACCATACGGATCTTATGCTCCATGGCTTCCACTACCGAAGCATCGTCTGTAAAAACAGGAGAAAAAGTTTGCTTATAGGATTCCAACAAAAGATCAGAGCGGAACACCTGTGGAGTCTGAACCGTGTAATATAAACTCCGGTCAACGGGGATACTCTCTTCCTTTTCTTTTTTACGTAAGGAATCGATCATAGGTAATGCCGGAATAGCAGCTCCCGAACGCTCTGCCTCCTCAAAACAGGCTGAGATCACATCCGGCGTAACAAAAGGACGGACACCATCGTGCACAGCAACAAGCCCATCCGTATGAACAAACCGCAGTCCGCTCAACACCGAATGAAAACGGGTTTCGCCTCCGGTAGCGATCTGATGAGGGATCTTACATTTCAACTCCTCACATAACATTTGCCAATATCCCTGATGATCGCTGGGAAGGACTAATATCTGCCTGACAGTAGTATCCCAGTGATAAAATGCCTCCAGGGTATGCATCAAGACGGGCTTTCCCTCAAATGGGATAAACTGCTTTGGTAAATCAGATCCCATTCGCAAACCTTTGCCTCCGGCTACTATGATCACATATTTGTCCATTATTCTAATTCTTCCAGTACCTTCTTTACCTCTTCATCCACTTTATAAAGTTTTTCTTTACAAAGTTTGACCAAACGGGTGGCTTCCTTCACTTTCTCAGAAAGCAAATCCACATCCAGATTTCCACTTTCAATATCAGCGACAATCCGGCGTAACTTTTCGACTGCTTCTTTATACGTTTCTTCTTGATTACTCATATCTGTTTTTTATTTATTCCACTTTACTATAAACTTCCCCATCTGCAAACCGGGTAACCAAACGATCTCCGGATGATAACTGAGTTGCTTTTTTTATGATTTCTCCCTCTTTCAGTGTTAAGCTATATCCTCGTTGAAGAATATAGTCCGGAGAAGCCAACTTAATGAACTGCTCAGTTAACCGGATAAATTGAGAAGCTTCCCCCACTTGTGTCAGGGCTGTTTGTCTCAGTCGTTGCTGCAAATGGTCCAACACCGTCCGGTTCCTTGACAATAAATTAGAAGCAGCCACCGGAAAACGGGTTCCCAAAAACTGAAGCTGAGAACGATGCTGTTCGATACGGTTTAAAGTAATAACCGGTAACCGGGCAGTAATAGATTGTAATATATTTTTCTCCTGCTGCAGAGTCACTTGTGCTGCAGAACAAACCCTTTGTTGCAATTCATCCAGTTCCATAGCAGCAACATCCATCCGGCGAATCAGAAATTCAGCCACAGCCGTTGGAGTTTTCATACGGGTATGAGCCACTAAGTCCAGAATAGTATCATCCCTTTCATGCCCGATCCCCGTAATAACAGGAAGAGGGAACTGAGCACAATTAGCAGCCATTAAATAAGAGTCAAAACTATTCAGGTCCGAAGTGGCACCTCCTCCCCGGATAATAACGACCACATCAAAACAATCCACATATTGATAGATCCGTTCCAAAGCAGCAATGATGGAACTCTCTGTTTTTTCACCCTGCATAATGGCCGGGAAAAGTTTCGTATAAAAAGAATACCCCTTTTTATTATTCACTAATTGAGAGATAAAATCCTCATATCCTGCTGCTGTGGGAGAAGTAATAATGGCAATCCGGGTAGTTAAGACAGGCAAAGTCAATTCTTTATTTAAAGTATAAACTCCCTCTTCCTGCAACTGACGGATGATCTCCATGCGTTTCCGTAGCATATCTCCCAATGTATAAGCCGGATCTATATCTACCACCGTCAGGCTAAATCCATACACTTCATGGAACTCAATAACGACCTTTACCAGCACTTTAATGCCAGAGGAAAAGCGCTGTCCGGTCTCCATTTCAAAGTAAGGTTTCAGCATACGGAACGTCTTTGCCCAGATATTCCCCCGGGCTTTAGCAATGATCTGACCGGTGTTCAGATTCTTTTCCACAAATTCCAGATAACAATGGCCGGATGAAGCATTCACACGCACATCACTCATCTCTGCTCTGACCCAGTAAGTGTCAGACAGACGATCATGTATTACCCCCTTTACCAGATTATTCAGTTCCAGCAAAGAAAACTCCCGTCGTTCGGTTGGTAGGTTACTTTTGCTTCTTAGCATGTTTCAATCCTTCTTTATAGGCCTTATATACATCCGGTATACCATATCCCAGTTCAGCATCCGGTTTTTTGTGTTGAGAGGAAGTACTTTGTAGCAAATGGATCAATTCCTGATTACTCAACCAGGGTAGTGCCTGCCATAAACAGATGCTCAACCCTGCCACAATCGGTGTGGAAAAGGAAGTTCCATTTCCATACCGGATATTTCCGAAAGCATCAATCACCGTACTACCCGTACCTAATGCCACCACATCCGGCTTCACCCGGTAATCAGCCGTAAAACCGACAGAACTAAAAGTACTTTTATTTTTGTTACCGGTGATAGCACCCACCGTTAATATATCTTCCGCATCCGAAGGAAAAGTAATTTTCTCCCACCGGCTATTCCCTTCATTACCCGCACTGACGATCATCAACATTCCTTTTTGTGAAGCCAATTGTGCCGCACGGCTGATAAAAGAGGTTTTCCCATCCAGGTCCTCCACACTATAATTCATTTCATCCTCATCAAAATTGAAATATCCCAAAGAAGAAGAAACCACATCTACTCCTACACTATCCGCATATTCCACAGCAGCCGTCCAGTAATCCTCTTCAATCGGATATTCAGAACGCCCATCCTCACTTTTTATTAGTAAATAGGAGGCTTTAGGAGCTGTACCAACCATCAGGCCGAGAAGATTCGCTGCCATACAAGCAAGAACCTTTGTCCCATGATCATCTCCCTCAAAGACACTACGTCCGGGAAAAACCATATTCCGGGTTCCTATCAACCGGAGAGAATCAAAGGCACTGATACGGTCCACATTCATAAAACCGCCATCCAGCACAGCCACTTTCAGCCCTTCTCCTAAAAATCCCTGTTCATGGAGCTTAATACCGTTCAACATCTTTATTTGTTCTTCTGCATACCCATACACATTTTTCAAAAGCATATCCCTCGCCTCCAGACGATCTTCTGACGTTCTTTCCCCATAATAAGGAGCTTCCGGATCCCCTTTCCAAATCCATTTAACCGAGTCTACAATCGTTAATTCTTTGACCCGCCCGGCAAACAAACTATCCCGGGCCACCATCACCACAGTGGATAACCATTTACTCTGCACGACCAGTTCACCGCCCAATGCAGACAGAGAATCTATATAAACCGGAGAAATAGGCAGATCGGTAGGACCTACTTCAATGCCTCTTTTTTGTCGTCTCTCCAATGCTGCCGGAGACAAAAATGACTCAGGACGCTCCAGAGTATACTCTGTCTCCCCTTTCTCGTGCAGATAGATCCGGAAACAGTAGCTCTCATCTGCATAGAGATCAGAAAACAGTACGATCAGAAGACATATAATAAAAGAACGGTTACTCATCCAAAACAGCTATATAAAATTATTTTAGCAAAGATAACAATCCTGCGGAAATATGACAAAAGAGGATAAAAAGGAAAAAGCCCGGTTACTCCTCAGGAGGCCGGGCTTTTAAAGACATATAAATCGCTTTCTACTCTTCAGGTGTATAAATAGGAATTTCCCGTTTCACACTCTGTCCCAGGGAGATCAAAGTTTCAGTGGCTGTCACACCGGGAATTTCCTGGATCTTTGTATTCAACAACTCCATCAAATGTTTATTATCACGGGCATACAATTTAATAAGCATCGCATAAGGACCGGTGGTAAAATGACATTCCACTACTTCCGGAATTTTTTCAAACTCAGGAACGACATCTTTATACATTGATCCTTTTTCCAGCTTAACGCCAATATATGTGCAGGTATTAAATCCTAAAATTTTGGGGTTAATGTGATAACCTGAGCCGACAATCACGTTCATATCGATCATACGCTGTACGCGTTGATGAATAGCAGCACGGGATACACCACATTCTTCAGCCACATCCTTAAAAGGAATCCGGGCATTCTTAGAAATAATGTTTAGTATCTGTCTGTCCAGCTTGTCTATCTTCTCCATGTCAATCGCTTTTCTGTGTTTTTATAAATATAATATCAAAAGTATGTAATTAATTTGAAATATATATCATATTGAAAGAAAAAAGTAACAAATAAATAATAAAAGCGGATGAAATAATGTTTTTAAGCATATTTCACCCGCCTTTACCTATTAAATAGGTAGCTGTTTCTTATTCTACGATTTCCAACAGTTCCACTTCAAATTTTAAGGTACTGTTTGGTTTGATCATCTGTCCGGCACCCCGTTCTCCATAAGCCAAATCTGCAGGTACCCAAATAATATATTTGGAACCTACCGGCATCAATTGAAGAGCTTCTGTCCATCCACGAATTACTTTTGTTACACCAAAAGTAGCAGGTTCTCCTTTTTCTACTGAAGAGTCAAATACACTTCCATCCAGAAGAGTTCCTGTATAGTGAACTTTTACAATATTATCAGCAGTTGGCTTCGGACCATTTCCTTCAGAAACGACCTGATACTGTAGTCCACTTTCAGTAGTGATCACACCGGATTTTGCTTTATTTTCTTCAAGGAATTTTTCCCCTTCTTCTTTTCTCGCCTGCATTTCTCTTTCCTGAGCAGCCTGAAAATAAGTATTCAGATAATTCTGAGCCTCTTCAACAGAAATTTTGTAAGATTTGGTATCTTCTTTCATACCTGCCTCCAAACCTGCAAGAAACAAATCTACATTAAGAGGTTCACCAGGTAAAGTTGCAATATTTGGCCGAAACCCATCACCCTGAACCAATCCTAAAGCGTAACTCGCACTATCCAGATCTTTTTTCAGATTTACACTTCTTTTTGAATCACAGGAAGTAGCAGAAATACCTAATGCTACGGTAACCGTAGCAACTAATACACTAATTTTTTTCATTTTTCTTTATGCTATTATTTTTATTCTATTGATGTTATTTATTTTACTAAGTCTAACAATTCCACTTCAAAAATCAAGGTACTGTTCGGTTCGATCGCTTCACCGGCTCCATGTTCTCCATAGGCCAGGTCAGAAGGGATGAAAAGTCTCCATTTTGAACCTACAGGCATTAACTGCAAGGCCTCTACCCATCCCGGAATCACTTGGGAAACACCAAAAACAGCAGGTTCACCACTTTGTAGAGAACTTTGAAAAACCGTGCCATTAATAAATGTTCCATGATAATGACATCTTACCTTATCCGTAGCCGTTGGGATAGGTCCTTCCCCTTTTTTCAATATTTCATACTGCAGTCCGCTGGGCAGTTCAACCACACCGGCTTTATTCTTATTAATCGTCAGGAACTCTTCTCCGGCTTTTTTATTAAGCTCTAATTTTTCACCCTGAAGTTTAGTGAAATACTCATTAATTACATTTTTAGCTTCATCATAGCTAAGTTCAGGCGTTGTTCCTTCTAAAACGGCTTTTACGCCTTTTACAAAATCTTCTACCTGAAGATCATTGATACCTGAGTTCTGGAAATTATTTCCAATACTTAACCCAAGCGCATAACTAACTTTATCCATTATTTAAATCTTTCAACTAATTATAAACCACAAAAGTAATGCTTTTAACTTCATAAATGTTAAATAGAATCACTTTTTTATTACTTTTGCTTTCTATATAACAAAAACATAAAGGAAAACACACGTATATTTAAAGAATAAGCGGCTTAGCTTAAAACACAATTTGTATGAAACTTACTACTATCCTATTAGGTGTAGGAGCGCTTATTTTTACTGCGTCCTGCCAATCTGTTCCTATGGCTGAAAATCCGGATCAACAACGGGCGGACAGCTTACTGACCCGGATCCTGACAACTTATGAAGTTAAAAAATATGGTCTGCTGGAAGAAACCTGGCCAGTGGATCCGGAAAATCAGGTAACCTATCTGGCAGAAGGAGCCGAACAGAAAAAAGAGCAGGAAGTTTCCTATCTATGGCCCTATTCGGGCATGGTATCGGGATGCGTATCACTTTACAGGACAACAGGAGATGAGAAATACCTCCGATTATTAGAAAACAGGATCCTCCCGGGTCTGGAACTATATTGAGATAATACCCGCCCACCATACTGTTATCAGAGTTATCCGATGTTTAACGGAGAAAGCGACCGTTTTTATGATGATAATGATTGGCTGGCCATTGATTTCTGTGATTTGTATGAACTGACAAAGAACAAAATATATCTTCAAAAAGCAGAGGAACTACATGCTTATATATATAGTGGCTGGGATGAACAGTTAGGAGGAGGTATTTATTGGTGTGAACAGAAAAAAGAATCTAAAAATACCTGTTCGAATGCTCCCGCCGCCGTACTATGTATGAAGCTCTACAAGCAGACCCAGGATAAAAAATATCTGGAACAGGCAATGGCAACGTATGAATGGACAAAAACACACCTACGTGATCCGGAAGATCATACCTATTGGGATAATATTGATCTAAATGGGTATGTGGATAAAACAAAGTATACCTACAACAGCGGACAAATGATCCAGGCTGGCGTACTGCTTTATCAGGAAACTGGAGATCCTGCTTATCTACGTGATGCACAACAAACAGCAAAAGGGAGTTATCACTATTTCACTCAGATACAAAACGGGATCGATAGTACACAAATGAGATTCTATCCGGCCAGTCCCTGGTTCAATGTGATCCTGTCACGTGGCCTGCTTGCTTTATATGAAACAGACCGTAATCCTCTCTATATTCAAACCATGGCAGAAAACGCCCGGTATGCGTGGGAATATACCCGGGATGAAAATGGTTTACTGGGCCACGACTGGACCGGAAAGGAAAATAAAAAATATAAATGGCTACTGGATAATGCCTGTATGATTGAGCTTTACTCCGAAATAAGCAAACTTTGATCTCATCTAACATATAAAAATAGTACTTTACAATGACAACACGTAGAAATTTCTTAAAGACCAGTGGTCTTTCACTGGCAGGTTTAGTAGCCAGTCAAAGCGGCTTTTCCCGCCTGACAGAGGTAACAGAAAATCTGATACCGGGAACTTTACAATATGTTTCACAACGCCCGGCTCCGGAAAAACGCCAGTTCACCAGTGAAGCAGTGGAAAAAGCGATCCGGGAAACGAAAGCAAAATTAAAAGATCCTAAACTGGCATGGATGTTTGAGAACTGTTTCCCGAATACGTTAGATACGACCTGTGAACACAAAATGATCAACGGTAAACCAGACACCTTTGTGCTTACCGGAGATATTCATGCCATGTGGCTACGGGATTCATCCGCACAGGTATTTCCTCATATCCTTTTTGCCAATGAAGACCCCAAAGTAAAAACCATGCTTGCCGGAGTAATCAACCGTCAGACGAAGTGTATCCTGATCGACCCGTATGCAAACGGATTCAATGAAAACCAGGAAGGTAGCGAATGGGAAAGTGATAACACCGAAATGAAAAAGGAACTTCATGAACGGAAATGGGAGATTGACTCCTTATGCTATCCGATCCGTCTGGCGTACCATTTCTGGAAAAAGACTAACGACACGACCCCTTTTGATGCAGATTGGGTAAAAGCGATGGAATTGGTTTACAAAACCTTTATCGAACAGCAACGGAAAGACAATCCGGGACCTTATACCTTCACCCGGGTAACGGACCGTCAGGGAGATACTTTGCTGAACTTCGGCTATGGCAGTCCGGTCCGCCCGGTCGGACTGATCGTTTCTTCTTTCCGTCCGTCCGATGATGCCTCATTGTTTGGCTTCCTGATCCCATCCAACCTGTTTGCGATCACTTCCCTGCGTCAATTAGTGGAAATGATGCGTGCGATCAAAGGGAATAACCATTTTGCAGCTCAATGTGAGGCCCTGGCAAACGAGGTAGAAGCGGCAGTGAAAAAATATGCGATCCTTGAACATCCGGAATTTGGAAAAGTATATGCTTTTGAAGTGGACGGTTTCTATAACCATGTCTATATGGATGATGCGAATGTTCCAAGTTTATTAGCGCTTCCTTATCTGGGATGTGTGGATGTCAACGACCCCATCTACCAAAATACCCGTAAACTGGTACTAAGCCCAATGAATCCTTATTTCTTTAAAGGTACGGCCGGCGAAGGGATCGGTGGACCACATATCGGATTTGATTACGTATGGCCCATGAGCATCATCATGCGTTGCAACACGACAAACGATCCGGAAGAAATCCGTTTCTGTGTGAAAATGTTGAGAGATACAGACGCAGACACCGGATTTATGCATGAATCATTCCACAAAGACAATCCAAAAGATTTCACCCGTTCCTGGTTTGCCTGGGTAAACACCTTATTCGGAGAAATGATCTATCGATTAGTAAATGAAGGTAAAATAGATATCCTGAATAATTTAGATAAAAAGGGCTGATCCTGTAATATAAATCAATCAAAAAGAAGATGCCCAATCGGATATCTTCTTTTTTATTACCTCTTGAATATGAGATAGTATAATAGGAAACCCATTAACATAATTATTGAAAAGAGAAGTTATTGGAGATCATTTATGGAATAAAGTGTCCTATTTAATCAATAAAAAACCTCAGAGATATAAAATAAACAATTTCAATATTATTTTAACAATTAAAAACATATTTTTATTCTATTATTTTAAAAACATATTGTACATTAGGGGCCAATATGATATATTTTATAAATTATGAATTTTAACTGCTTGGATATAGTTAATAACATTTATAAAGAATTAACCACCTGTAGTCTTTCGAATAATATCGGATTGCATATAGGTACATCTGGTATTGCTTTGTTTTTAGCTTATTACGACAATATTATACTCCAAAAAAAGTGGAATAAGCCCAAGAGTTGCTAATATTTTAGAAAATAATATTGAATGTATCAATTCTGGTGAAAATAGACATACATTAAGCACCGGTATTAGTGGCTTTGGATGGTTATGCATGCATTTGAAAAAAATGGGAATGCTGGATAAGGAGGATATTATTTTTTTAGATGATCTAGATCCTTTTTTATACAAAAAAATGATTATTGACATTAAACGAGGAAATTATGATTTTTTGCATGGCGCTCTTGGGGTTGCCACCTACTTTTTTCTCGTTTCAAACACAACAAGGAGATCCCCAAATACATAGAAGAATTACTTACAGAGCTTGAAAAATCGGGTTCCTTATGCGAGAACAACGCCATTAAATGGTCGTCTGTGCTAAATTTAGAAACTGGAGAAAAAGGGTATAACATTAGTTTATCACATGGGATGTCAAGTATTATTGCATTCTTAATCCGGCTTCATCAATTAAATTTTAAGGTAGAGAGAGTAGAAAAACTACTTACTCGTACCATTAATTATATTCTCCAACAAATTAATTATAAAGAAGGAAAGGCTTCCTACTTCCCATCCTATTCAAAAGAAAATAATTTAGGGAACCCTGATAGCAGGTTAGGTTGGTGTTATGGTGATTTAGGTATTGCATATATGTTATTCCGTGTAGCTATTTTATTAAGTAATAAAGAACTGGAAAAGACTGCTATTAATATATTATATCATAATTGCAGTCGATTGGATTTAAAAAGCAATGGGATACAAGATGCAAGTTTATGCCATGGTACTGCAGGAGTTGCTCTAATATTTTGGAAAATATATTTGAATACTTCAATAAATAAATTCAATGAGACAGGCAATTACTGGATTAATCAAACAATTCAAATGGCAAAATATAGCGATGGCTTAGCGGGTTTTAAGGCTTGGCAAACTAAAAAATTTGGCGGATTTGTTAGTTCATCAGACCTGTTAAATGGTATTTCAGGTATTGGATTAATCTTACTAACCCGACTAACAAAAAAAATTCCTTTGGGATGAATGCATTATGCTATCTTAAAAATAAATTAAACATGTTTAATTACACCTATTTATTAACTTCAAAAATTTAAAAAAATGAAAAACCAAGAAACAAAAAAATTAAAAAAATTAGTATTGAAAAAGTCTGTTATCCAAAAACTAAATGATGACGAAATGAATGATATGCGGGGAGGAACCTGGACTCCGGTAGGAACGTTTTATAGTCCGTGTCAATGGACTCCAACAGCTGCATGCAGATGAGATGCGGACTAATCCGATAAAATATTATTTAAACTGAGTATTATACTCAGTAGAAAAGTTTTTAATGAATTCACTTAGATGTTTTTTCATTCTTTAAATCATTAAATGTCAATTTTTCTCTAATAATATTTTTGGCTATGGTGGGAAGTAATGCAAATTAACATTGTCGTAAACTGCCCGCCATAGTCTTTATCTGAATTCTTTTTATTATTTAGAATACGAATTTATTTATGTACAAACCACTAAACACTTACCTTTTCCGCACCCCTTACTTTCCGGTTTCTGCCTTAATAGATTTTGAGAAACGACTACAAGACTCCGTTTTCAAGGAAATGCTTCTTATTGCTACGCCCGATTTGAGTGAAAGGATGGGAAAAAATGAGAAAAGAGTACGGTGGTCAGCCTATCGTTATTATCAACGTGCTTGTACACGTCCCACCCCTTTCGGTCTCTTTGCAGGATGTTCGGTAGGGACATTAGGAAGTGGATACACAAACATACAGCTTTCAGAGGATAAAACATATAGGCGAATTACACGCCTGGATATGAACTACATTTGTTCTCTAACACAATTGTTAGAAAAAATAAAAATATACGCGAACAAATGCATTATTTTCCAAATAGTAGTCTCTATCCTGTAGGCAATTATTATCGATATATTGAATATTATTACCAAAAAACACATCGTGTCCATCAAATCAAACAAATCGAAAATTCAGAATACATTCAAAAGATACTGATTTTAGCCCAAAAAGGAGTGCGGTTTTCTGAGTTAGCAACTACATTAGTAGAAGACGATATAACAATAGAAGAAGCGTATGAATTTATCCACGAATTAATAGATGAGCAATTACTGGTAAGTGAATTAGAACCGGCAGTAACAAATGTGGAATCATTGATTTCACTAATTGATAAAATTAAAAAATTACCAGATTTAGATAGCCAAATCATTGATATTTTGTCCACAATTGATATACAATTAGACAATATCGATCAACAACCGATAGGGACTACAGTTAATATTTATTCTGAAATCATCAAAAACATTGAAAAAACAAAAATAGATACCGAAATCAAATACCTGTTTCAGACAGATTTATTCAAACCTGTCAAACATGCGACTGTTAGTCGCAACATTTTCAAGTCCATTCAACAGGTATTGGTATTTCTCAATAAAATAATATCCCCCGTTACAGAAACAAATCTTACCCGGTTCAAAGAAAACTTTATTAAACGGTATGAACATCGGGAAATGCCTCTATTATTTATATTAGATAGCGAGTTAGGCATTGGATATGGCAATAATACTCCAGGAGATATCAACCCATTAGTGGATGACTTGGTGAAATTACAAGAAAACTCAAAATCCAATGCTTACCAGCACTCTATTCATAAGGTACTTCTGCAGAAGTATCAACAATCATCACAAAAAATCATCGAATTGACCGACGAAGACGTGAAAGATGTTGAAGCTATATGGGAAGACCTACCACCTACTATTTCAGTGATGTGTGAAATTTTACAAGACAATGAACAAGGATACTCCTATTATATTAAGTCAGCGGGGGGAATGAGTGCAGCTGCCTTGCTAGGGCGATTTTCTCATTTGGATAAAGAAATTTTGAAGCATACACTTGCTATTACTGAAAAAGAGGCACAAATGCATCCTGAGGTAATTTTTGCGGAAATTGTCCATCTACCAGAATCACGAGTAGGGAATGTTCTGCTTCGTCCGGTTCTACGTCCGTATGAAATTCCTTATCTTGCTAAAACAGGAGTTTCCAAGGAATTTGAACTAAGACTGAATGATTTATATGTTTCTATTAGAAATAATCGAATTGTTTTATATTCAAAATATCTGGATAAAGAAATTGTCCCACGCATGAGTAATGCACACGCTTTTAATGAGGTAAAATCCATGCCGGTATATAATTTTCTATGTGACTTACAACATCAGGAGGGCCGTGCCGGACTGTGGTTTCGATGGAATGAAACGGCAAAACTTTTAGATTATTTACCTCGGATAGTTTATAAAAACTGTATCTTATCAAAGGCTCGCTGGATAGTTCATGATAAGGAAATAAAATCGTTTGCCGGAGTAGATAATGACAGTGAACTTCTTATGAAAGTGAAAGAATGGCAGAATGTGAGACAACTTCCCGATATAGTTTTATTTGTTGATGGTGATAACGAATTATATGTTGACCTTAATCATCCTTTAAGCCTCAGGGCATGGTTATCTGTTGTAAAAAAACATTCATCATTTATTCTGGAGGAATTTCTATTTGACCCAGCAACTGCTGTTGTACACGGCCGTGAAGGAGCTTTTACTAATGAGTTTATTTTTGCATTTTACAATGAATCCTTGAAAAAAAATATATAGTGCCATGGAAAACAGAACATTCATACCAGGTAGCGAATGGGTTTATTTCAAGTTATATACCGGCACAAAAATGGCTGATATAATCCTGAAAAAGGAAATTATTGAATATATCAGCGAAATGAAGAAAAATGATTTCATTGATAAATGGTTTTTATCCGCTATGGTGATCCTGATTTTCACTTACGATTGAGATTGCATCTAAAAGAAAGACATAACTTTACCTTCATTTTCAATCGTTTTTTTGAGATATTTTATCCTGCTGTTAATTCCGGATTTATCTGGAATATACAGTGCGACACTTATCAAAGAGAAATAGAACGTTATGGTGTAAATAGTATTTCACTTATTGAAGAATTATTTTTTATTGATAGCGAGTCTACGATTGAATTGTTATATTCATTAGGTGAAGAAAACCCTGAACAGGAACGATGGAAATATGCACTAATATTGATTGATAGTTTTTTATCTGCATTTTTATTGACATTGTCACAAAGAAAAAGGTTATTAAACACGTTAGCTGAAAGTTATAAAAAAGAGTTTGGATTTACACATCGTCATACCACAAAGCAGCTGAACGATAAATATCGTTTTTATCGCAAAGACATTGAAGACTGTATGTTATGGGAAAATGAAAATAAAGAATCCATTCAGATCATTAAAGCCCGAAAAGAAGCTATTAGTCCAATCGCAGAAAAAATAATCGGTATGAATCAATCCCATAACCTTCAAATCTCAATGGAATCCTTATTGTCAAGCATTATTCATATGACCATGAATCGATGGTTTAGTTCAAAAAACCGATTAAATGAAATGGTAATTTACGAATTTCTGTCAAGATTCTACACAAGTAAAATTGCAAAAACAAACAGAGAATGGACACATTAGACAACATATTAGAAACATTAATTATCAATGGTTCTTTGAATGAACATCCGGGCTTATTTTATGGAAAAACAGGAATTGCTCTTTTTTCTTTCATTATGCCAGACAAACCAGTAATGAATTGTTTCAGGAATATGCTTTTGACCTGATTGAAGAAATTCAGGAACAGATCACAAATAATTTATCTATCCAATATGATACAGGTATTGCCGGTATTGGCACCGGATTTGAGTATCTTCTACAAAACGGTTTTATGGAAGCTGACGATGACTTCTTTGAAGAGTTAGATGCTAGTATGAATCATATGGTTATGTATGAATCATATGCTGATTTGAGCCTCGAAGCAGGTCTAACAGGATGGGGACGCTATTTTATTTATCGTTTGCGTGGTAACCACATTTTGAACAGGAAATTGCATACCCCTCTAAAGTATATTACAAATACGATAATACATAGAATAGAAAATAATTCCGTATCCATCAATGAGATGCCAGATGTATTTCGTTTTTTCCATGATTTGATTAAATTACCCGAATATAGAGAAGAATATACCACATCACTGCAACAATGCAGAGAATGGGAATGTATACATAATCCTGATTTACAAAACATTTTGCCTTATCTGGATAAATTAAATCGATTGTATATTAGCCAAAATTATTTTAACTTAGACTTAACGAATGAAATTAAATCAGAATGGATAAAATGGGAGGAATCAGATAAAGGCACATTAACTGACACTGGATTACTAAAAGGATGGGCAAGTAAAGGGATGTTACATTTGACATTTTTTCATGGTGTTGATAATTCATGGCTAAATATTTTATAATTATGATTAATCTGTATATTATTAACGAATCAAGCCGTGGTGCTGTTTATGGGATTGGAACTTATCTCAGAGAATTGACTATCGCTTTAAAAAACAGCAACATAAAAATCCATGTGATTCATCTACGATCCGAAAAACAGAAGAAAAATCCCGTAGAATCAGAGTCTATTCATCATCATTATATTCCATCTCCGTTTAGTGGGAAGACTTCCATAGATTGGAATAAACAAAATGAATTGTATTATCGGAACGTAGTATACCTTTTAAAATTAAAAGTGAAAGATACGGAAAAACTTGTTTTTCATTTAAATTTTAATGTAAACAGCAAATTAGTAGAAGAATTAAAAAGAGTATTTGATTGCAAAATTATTACTACTATACATTACTTTGAATGGTCTTTTTTACTATTCGGAAATATCTCACGTCTTAGACACATCCTCTCCTCTTCCCATAATGGACCTGAGAATATTTCAAATAAATCAATCATAGAATTGTTTAATATAGAAAAAAATATTCAACATAGTAGATCACATTCTTTGTCTTTCGAAAAACACAAAAAATATTTTACAGAATGATTATCAAATAAAACCTGAAAGAATAAGTACTATATATAATGGATTAACCAATAAATATTCCAATTCCGACAAGAAATTATTAAGAGAAAAATATTATTTTAATGATGCTCCTATCCTCCTTTTTGTTGGAAGAGTAGACAAGATAAAAGGTCTAAAATATGCAATACAAGCATTCAAAATTGTATTAAAAAGCTACCCGGATTGTCATTTTATTGTAGCAGGTGAAGGTGAATTTACAATGCACATGAAAGAATGTGAAGATATCTGGTCACATATTATCTGGACGGGGCTAATAAGTAAAGAAAAACTCTTTAATTTATATTCTATTGCAGATATAGGAATAATGCCTTCTTTTCATGAACAATGCAGTTATGTGGCTATTGAAATGATGATGCATGGCATACCGTTAATTGCAAGTACTTCTACCGGATTAAAGGAAATGGTGGAAGAGGAAATTACAGGTTTACATATTCCAGTAATAGAATATCGTGATAAAATGGAAATAAATAGTTCATTATTGGCAGAAAAAATATTATACCTAATACAACATCCTAAAGAACGAAAACGTATGGGAAATAATGCACGAAAACGGTATGAACAAGTATACTCTTTGGAAGTATTTCGAAAAAACATGTTAGCCTTTTATAAATCATTATTTTAAAGCCTATATCGTACTCTATGCAGATGGAAAACCATGAAATTCTATTTAGAAATTGAAATTATAATCGTTTTTTTACTAAGAAATGCAAATATATCAATCTATAATTTCCATTATTATTCCTGCTTATAATGCAGAGGCCAGTCTGCTCCGTACAGTAGACAGTGTTTTAAACCAGTCCTATTCAAATTTCGAATTAATTATAGTTGATGATGGCTCTGAAATTCCTGTTCGATCTTATCTCTCACCGGACAAGGATAAACGTATTCAAATCATCCGGACTAAACGATCCAATGCAAATATTGCGCGTAACCACGGAATCTTAAGGGCTTCTGGTAAATATATTGCAATGCTTGATGCTGATGATATATGGTTAGAAACACATCTGGAAAGTTCTTTAAAACTACTAAAGACTTCAAACGCAGATGGATTATATGGAAGTTTATATCTAATGATCAACCATAATCAAAAGATAGAAGAATGTAGGACTTTTATAGCTCGTGAATTAAAAGAAGATGAATCTATGATTGATTATCTATTAACGTCTGGATATGGGGCTCAAACTTCCACTTTATTTACAACAATGGAATCTATGAAGAATATTCTGTGGAATCAGAAGTTAATAGATCATCAGGATTATGATTTTGTAGTTCGTTTCCAAAAAAATACAAATTAGCAGTAAAAAAACAACCCACTGTTGTCTACTTTTTATCATCCGGACGAACCACCCATTATAAATCATGTATAAAATTTATAGAAGAGAATATAGAAGATGTGGACCCAGAAATATATAATAGTTACAACCAGAATATGTACCTACAAGCTATTGATGAACATGCACCTGTAAAGTTTATAACTTATTTTCAACAAGAGGCGGTTCGATATAAAGAATACTTATCTTATCAACAATACATATCAATTATAAATCCAAAAAACTTTTTTCAGGAAATATATTATAAATTAGCCTATATATTTTATATATTAAAAATTAGGACAGAATTATAGTTATTACAAAGTTTATTAAGTTAATATTAAAAATGAAAGAAATAGAAAAACAATTATTTGATAATAAACTTCATTTAATATACAAAGATATATTAACCTCATCTTTTTACATACAGAATAATGGTTTACTGTTTGGGAAAATGGGTATGGCTATTTTTTTATTTCATTATGCACAATACACTCATGCTGAAGATATTAGAGACAAGGCATTTGATTTAGTTTTCCATATTACAAAAAACCTGAATATTTCTTTAATTAATTATACAAATGGAATAAGTGGCATTGGAGTAGGAATAGAATACTTAATACAACATAAATTTTTAGAGGGTAATACAGATGAAGTATTAGAGGATTTTGATGAAATCCTCTATTCTCAGATTCATAGTCAAAAACTTTACCTTTCAATGAAAGATCTTTTTGATTTGGAAAAGTATTTCCAGACCCGTTTATCTAATCCTCAAACGGAAAAACAAGACTTTTTACAAGAAGCAATTCAAGAAATAGAAAAAATAAAACAATTACATGTTCGGGTTCGTTCTTCGGCAACCAACGAAAGTCCAAAAATTCAGGGAATTTCTGGTAATGCAGGCTTAGGATTAGCTTTACTTTCAATCATTGATAAACAACATAGTACATGGATACAACTAATATAAAAACTGAAACTTCTCCTCTTCGGATTTTAGTAATTTTACGAAATCCACAAACGAATCCATTTATCAATATCATAACAGAAGAAATAACTTCTGAAGAATTTTCAGTAGATACGGATATAAATGCTTTTTGGGAAGGAAAAAAAGATATGATATCATTCAAATACATTGGCCTGTTTTTCTAAATCCCCAACTCGGATTAGCTTCTCCTACTAAAGAATTTGGGAAAAAATTAGAGAAAGTACTAAAAGATTGGAAAACTACAGGGACCCGGATCGTATATACGAAACATGACGAAACAGCACATTATGAAAAAGAAAACACCAAATTTTATTTGTTTGATATTATTGAAAAACACGCAGATGCTATTGTGTATTTAGGGAACTATAGTATGCAGCAAATGATGAAAAGAAAAATTAATCTCAAACAGATTCATCTACTTATACCTCATCACATTTATGATACTTTATATACTAATACTATCTCACAGGAAGAGGCCCGGAAAATTTTAGATATCCCACTGGAGAAAAAAGTAATTTTGACTTTTGGTAGTTTCCGCAATGAGGAAGAGCATATATTAGTAAAAAAGGCATTTGAAGCATTAGATATTCCTGAAAAATATTTGCTTGCTCCCGGGTGGTACCACGATGGGTGGAATAACTATTATAATAGAAGAATAACCGTACAAGGAAATGCTTTTTTAGGAAAAGGGACAGTGGATGAAGATATGCTGCCTTACTGTTTTGCGGCTGCGGATATAGTTTTGATCCAACGCTTACGTAATCTTAACTCTGGAAACGTACCCTTAGCTTTCTTATTTAATAAAACGGTTGTAGGACCAAACATTGGAAATATTGGAGAGTTCTTAGATAATGAAAATAATTTTTCCTTTGACCCATTGGATCTTTCCTCAATAGTATTGGCACTTAAAAAAGGAGTGGAACGTTCACAAAAGCCTCAATTAAATGAAACATATGCCCGGGAATATTGGAATACAGGAAAAATAGTAAAAAAATACAAACAATTATATCGAAAACTTGCTGAAGAAGTAAGACACAAAGACACAAAGAATGCTAATTCAAAAAAGTTTGCTGGCATAATGCAAAGGCACAAAAAATGTTTATTTCAATTACCGAAGCAAAAGAAAAGGAGGAAATTAACCGGAACTATTTAAAAAAGCATTATTCCGATTGTGTTTCCAATTTCAAGAAACCATCCGCCACCATAGATGACATAGATACAAACTATCCGGTATGGGTCTATTGGGAACAGGGAGAAGAAAATATGCCTGAAATTGTCCGGATATGTTATCTTTCTTTGTTACAAAATAGCCATAACCATCCCGTACATTTATTAACCAAGCAGAATTACAAAGAATTCGTCCAATTTCCGGATCATATACTGGAGAAAAAGGAGAATGGAATTATTCCTATTGCTCATTTTTCTGATATCCTACGTACCTACTTGTTATCTCATATAGGAGGATTATGGCTGGATGCTACCGTTTTAGTGACCAAACCTTTACCTGTATTTAAACAAGAGCTATTCAGTATTAAAAACCATACGAATTATGAATATATTTCAAAATTCCGATGGACTGGATTTCTATTTTATTGTAGAAAAGAAAACATTCTTTTCCAGTTTGTAGAAAAACTCCTTACCTCTTATTGGGAAAAAGAAAAGATCCTGATCGACTACTTACTTTTGGATTATGCCATTGATATGGCCTATGAGCATATTCCAGAAGTAAAAATAATGATCGATCAGATTCCTTTCTCTAATGAAGGGATATGGAATTTAAAACGACTTTGTCATTATCCAGTTGCATTTGATTCTTCCCGGTATAAACAAATAACTAAACAAACACAATTTCACAAATTTACGGTAAATGATAACTATTTTACAGCAGTGAATTCCACTTATGAGTATTTGAAAAATAAATATACCAAATGAGTTACTTATCTTATTAAAAAGAACAGTACCTATTTTCTTATGCCGTTATTATAGTATTATTCGTTTGCACTAATCTTTTTTATAGTTTTTTCTTGTTAAAAAGTTAACCGGGAAAGATAAGCCGCAGCTGTACGAACACAGGCTTCCGGATCTGCCGGCTCATCGTGTTCCACAATAAAATGTCTGACACCTGCCGTCTGGTTCAATCTGAAAATAGAAGGAAAATCAATGCATCCTTCTCCTATACACTCAAATCCTCTTTCGGGAGTTTTATCCATATCTTTCACGTGGAAAACAGGATACCGGCCCGGATATTTACGGATGTATTCTTCAGCCGATTGATTCCCTTTAGTGATCCAGTAAAGATCCAGCTCAATATTGACAGCAGACGGATCCAGAATCTCCATCATAATATCAAACGGAATCTGGCCATCTACCGGCAAGAACTCCATATCATGATTATGGTAGAGTAGTTGTAACCCCTCTTTTTTACAAATCGCACCTCCTTTATTCAATCGTTCCGCCACCTGTTTCCAGTCGTCTGCCGTTTTATTCTGTCCACCGTCTACCCAGGGCCAGTAACAAACAATATATTTCTTTCCGATCTCCTGGCAGGCCCGGATATCTTTCATCAGTTGTTTTTCATCCAGCATAGCACCCATGGAAGTTGGGCCTAATAAAGCATTCATTTTTAACTCTTTCAACAAAGACTTCAAATAAGAAAGTTCCATTCCATACGTATCGCCAAACTCCAGGTCCGTATACCCCATCCCGGCAAGCTCCCGCAAAGCGGCTTCCGGATTATTTTCAAACCATTTACCACCCGTATTTCCGGTTAGAATACCGAATCCGGGTAAAGAACTTTCATGAACCGCAGGAAATGCTTTCAGCAAACCCGGCATACCCACAGCAGCCGTGATCAACCCTGTGGTTTTTAAAAATGTACGTCTTTTCATAATCTATCCGATTTATAATGCAGGTAATTTCCAGGGAGAGCGATAAGAAGGAGTGAGTAGCCGGTCCGCCTCCGGATTATGGATAAAACCATCTTTTTTATCATTAAAAACCAAGGCAGTTCCCGTCCGGGCAGCCATATTTCCCAAATGGGCATATTTGGCACAAAGACTACCATTCTCAATCGTGCAGGCTGTCTCCGGATTCCGGTTTTTCATGCAATTGATAAAGTTGGCCACATGATCTTTATGATCCTGATAATCCGCTTTGACAGTTAGCTCCGGTACTTTCTTCCGGTTATTCGCATGATCCCACTCCGGATAGATCTCCCAGCTATCCCGGTCCGCGACGAGTGTCCCATTGGTTCCCCGGAATGCGATACCATAATTTCTGCCATATGGTCCGGTTTCCGTACCTCCGGTATGATTCCAGTTCATCAGGAAAGAATCAAATTCATATACGACGCTCTGCGTATCGAATGTTTCCGGACAATTCCCGGGATAGGCAAAACTATTCCCGATACCCACTACCCGTTTAGGCATCTCTTTAATATTCATACCCCATAAAACCATATCCAGTAAATGAACACCCCAGTCCGTCATCAGTCCACCGCCATAGGCCCAGAACATCCGCCAGGAACCATGAAAGTGTTGTTCATTAAAAGGACGTACTGCCGCAGGACCCTGCCATGTCTCATAGTCCACACCAGCAGGAACGGGCGTATCCGGAACCGGTTTATCCAAAGCGCCATAGTTGAAGTTCGCCCACACATCCGCACGGGCAATCGTACCTAACTGCCCGCTATTCAGAAAATTCACCATCTCTTTCCAGTGATTTCCACTCCGTTGCTGTTGCCCAACGGTGGTTACCCGGTTATAACGCCGGGCCGCTTTGACCATCCAGTCACATTCGGTGATATAATTAGCAATTGGTTTTTCTACATACACATCTTTTCCTGCTGAACAGGCATCTACAAACTGGAGACAATGCCAATGATCCGGCGTACCAACAATCACCGCATCCAGCTCTTTTAACTCTAACATCTTCCGGTAATCCGAAAATACCTGGGGAGCCTTATTCCGGATCTTTTCAAGCTCTTTTGCTTTCTCCTGCAAAATACGCTGATCCACATCACACAAAGCAATACAATCTACTTCCGGAAGCAGTAAAAAGTCTGTCAGATTAGACCATCCCATATTCCGGCAACCGATCAGTCCGACATGAATCCGGTCATTCGGTCCGGAGAGTTTCATATCCACCCATTCCTTACTCCATACGGAGGGAGAAGCCACTCCGGCGGCCAGGGTAGCTGCCGAGGTTTTCAGAAAAGTTCTTCTTGTTATCATAAAAGTATTATTTGGTATTAGATTAGCACACAACTAACATTGATCTTTTTAAGAATGAACAAGATAATTAAAATCTTTTATTCTGTAAATTATTTGTACTTAAATAACATTTTAATACATTTGTCGAACGATAACCATTAAAACTTTAATTATGAAAACCCTACTAAAAAGCAGATCCTGCCAAGGGATCCTTTTGCTTATCCTGTCATTGGTAAATATTCCTTCTTTCGCACAAGTACCCTTACCATCCGAATGGAAAACATTTGTTGCTGATCCGGTAAAGAATATGTTGGTACGAGACACCTTTTTAACACAAACCTTTGAAGGAAAAGCCACGGATAACTGGACATTTACCCCCGATACGTTTGAGTTATTCAATGCAACGCTTGAAGGTATAGAAAATCAGATCGGAAGCTATTCCTACAAACTCCTTCCCGGTAATGAGCTTCATTTTGCCACATTTGATCCGGGAATGTATGATTCTGTATACATTAAAGCATCTTTTGCCGGGAAAGGATTAGGATTGGGTGAATCCCTGATCATTGAAATTGAGCATACTAATAAAACAATAGAGAAAATTAAGTGGTGTAACGCATTACATAACGATTACAAGATCAATTATAAAGAAGAGTCATATGGAGATAACGGGAAAAAGACTGATCCTATTTAAAGGGGAGGAAAACTTACTAATCTCAGCCTTAAGGTAACTTCTGAACACTCTTCCGGTTTCTATTGCCTGGACCATGTTTTTACCTTAACCAATCTTCTCCCATCTTATAGCTTATTTACCGGAGCAGGAGACTGGGGAAATAAAACACGCTGGAGTCACCTGCCCGTATTCAAAGGTCGGAACGCTTTAATTGATGGAAAAATAAAAATTAATGATCTTACCCAGTGCAAAGAAGCATGGTTAAATAATAGTATAGTGACTATTTCAGATGAAGCTCTATGGACATGCAAAGAGTTGAATATATTTGATTCTGAAATACAGATAATGCCAAAAGGAGAATTACGGATAGAAAACCAGATCCATATCCATAAAACATTCGATGAAAAAGGGAAATGGTATTTTCTCTCTTTCCCTTTCGATGTGTATAAAGAAGGATTAGACAGGAATTTCGAATTGCAGGATGAACAACCCAACGCCGGAGGGAATTTCCTGTATGCCCTTACCTATAACAGTCTGAAAAGAAGTGAGCGGAATATAGCAACCGGAAACTGGGAGGTTATTTCTATCGCAGAAGAAAACAAACCCGTTTTTGAGAAAGGGAAAGGATACTTAGTCGCTATCGATGAAAAAGCGACACAAAATGTGCTCACTTTTTCCTCTGCTACCGCTCCAAAGGAAAAGGAAGAATTTAAGGCTCACATCCTCTCAATGGATATTCCGGAAAGAACTTCCACTCAAGACATAGAACACTATGGATGGTATCTTTGCGGGAATCCATTTCTTTCGCCCCTTTCTCTCCGGCAACTAAAAAATTATCCGGAGTTAGAGCCCTACATCTATTTTTATAATGGTACCTCTTACATCGTTTCTTCCATAGCAGATGATCCGGTAATCCCTCCCCTCAGCAGCTTTTTCATTAAAACCACACAAGGAATCAATATACAGTTACAAAATATTCTTCCGGAATCCATACCCAAAGAAACCTACACCCAAAGCCTCTCTACGCAGTCTTTATCCGAACCCCACCCCCTTAACCCACCATCCATGGAGGCGGAAGAAGACTTTCCCGTCTGTTCCCTCAACGGCAGACAGTTCTCTATCATAGGGATGGTACATACAGGGACTTTATCTATCTATGATCTGACCGGAAGGAAATTGCACATGTACCCTTTATTACCGGCGATCATTCCATACAGCTATCTCTATCTAAGGGGATTTATCTGTTTCAGCTAACTTCCGGTAGCTATCAGGCACAACATAAATTCGTTATAACCCAATAGATCAAAAATTAAACCCTTATATTTGTAATTCATTTATATCCAAAAAGAAAGACATGAAAAAAATTAATATAAGTACAGCCGTTTTATTTATTTACCTGATCGTAATGGGTGTGATCGGATGGCCCGGCAATAAACCGGATTCGGATTACACACAGTATGGTTTGATCATGGGAGCATCCGTGATCGTTATTTTTATTTTACGCTGGGTGCAGATCAAACGGTTAAAAGCCCGGGAAAAATGGAAACAGGACAAATAAACCGGACAGGTTAAAACACTCCTTTAAAAGAAAAAAGACATAAACATTTCAACAGGCAGATTGTTAAACTGGAAATACTTAAACGATCTGTAATCCACGAATGTTTATGAATAATAATAAAATACAATACTGGAGATTTTCCCTGATCGGAATCCTCTTGGTTTTAGGATATATTCTATTCAGGGAATTTATCCCCTACATGGGAGGAATTTTAGGAGCCTGCACGATCTATATCTTAGTCAGAAAACAAATGTTTAAACTGACGGAACAAAAGAAAGTGGGCCGGGGCATTGCAGCCTCTCTGATCTTAGTTGAATCCATCCTCTGTTTCCTTATTCCTTTGGCAGGTGCGGTCTGGTTATTCGTCAGTAAAATCCAGGACCTCAATTTAGATCCTAATCAGTTGGTGGAAGGAGTCAATCATATGGCTCAATTAATACAACAGAAAACCGGATATAACGTATTGGTAACTAAAAATCTCGAATCTGCGGTTGCACTGATTCCTTCTGCAGCCCAGGTTGTGATGAGTGGGATCACCGGATTCGGTATTAACATCGCCGTGTTAGTGCTGGTCCTCTATTTCATGCTGATCGCCGGGAGATCCATGGAGAAATATATCTATGATATCCTCCCCTTCAGTTCCGAAAATAAAAAACAGGTGCTGGAAGAGATCAATGTGATGGTAAAGTCCAATGCAATCGGTATCCCCCTGTTAGGCATTATACAAGGGATTATTGCGATGATCGGGTATTACATTTTCCAGACTCCGACCCCGGTATTATTTGGTGTGGTTACAGCCATCTCCACAGTCATTCCAGTGATAGGGACAGCCTTAGTCTGGGTTCCGTTATGCATCTATCTGGGACTTTCCGGCGAGTGGCTTAATGCGTTAGGTCTTGCTATCTATGCCATTCTAATCGTTTCCAACGCAGACAACCTGATCCGGTTTATGTTACAAAAGAAATTAGCCGATATCCATCCGTTAATCACTATTTTTGGCGTATTTATCGGTTTATCCTTATTTGGCTTTATGGGTATTATATTCGGCCCTCTCCTGCTTTCCATGTTTTTACTCTGTTTTAATATCTTCAAAAAACAGTATATAGACAATCAGGAATTTGAAGGCATGAAATGGGAAAGTATGAACCGAAAAAGACATAACCATGTATATTAAACTCTGACACAAGCATTTTTAGGGAGTAGTCCCCTGAGTTTGTAGTCTTTTCTCCTCCTGAGCTACTCCGGATGCGATTCTTTTTTTTTGCAAACTCCTCTTCCTTACCCTTTGCGAAGAGTTTCTTTATTTTTCCTATAAATCCGGATATCCCCATAGCGATTTTTTGTTGGGTTTTCGTAATACCAACGGACTCGGCCAGGGCCGGACGGAGCATTTGCCATAAATAATTGAAAGTAGAGTGATAGGGATCACGCTCTATAGTAGTAAAGACTTCCCGGGGTTTACCATCCGGCCGGTTCGGATTATGATCCCTGACCACTGCATTCGCCAGCCAGTTCAGAAAACGCTTATCTTTTTTCTCCCCCTCCTCTATTTTGAATATATTGACCTTCATATCTTCATATAAAAGAAGCATATAAATAGATCCGGTCTTACTGGAAGCATCCATACAAAAATTCAATCCGGTCAGTTGGCCACTCCTTAATTCCGCGGACGCCATCGGAGCGATCATTTCATTTAAAGCAGTCAGGTCAAATTCAGGCAATTGGGCATCCAGCATAAACCGGTCATTCAAAGAGTCTACCGGCAATAACCAAACCGCAGAGAAATGCCCTTCGCCATACAACTTACCATCCGCATCCAAACGGAAATACTGTTCCGGATAGGAAACGATGTTGGTAAACCCGGAGATAGTCCCATTTAATTCCGTAAAGACCAGCCGTCCGGGTTCCTTCGCTTTTTTGCCAGTTCTTCATATACCACCCCTAAATTATTCACATGGATCTTATCTATATCTATCTTGACAGGAGCCTTCTGTAATCCCTCATAAATCATAGGCATCCATCTCGGAGGGGTATATATTTTTTTATTCTTATAATTCAGTAACACCGGATCCTCCACCCGGACTGTCTTTGCATAAAAAGCATCTCCCGAAAATAAAGCCGGCAGCTCCATCCCCTCTATCTGCAGCCTGCGGGCACTCACATCAAACCAATCCTGATGAGTAGGATGAAGATAAGCAAAATCTTTTTTGGGATAGGGAGAGACCATATGGAATGAGTTTAGTTCCAAATAGTCATTCTGTAGACGGAGGTCCCCGATCTTTATATCATAAAACCCATTATTGATCGGAAAACTGAGATCTTTTGTATAGAAGGATATATCATCAAAAGCAAATTCTTTTATCCGGTTATGGATGGAAACCCCTGCTATACTAAAATCCGTGGTATTCATCGTTTGCGCCCTCTTCACCGTGTCATTTAACTGGTTTTCATAATCGATATTGGCATTTACCACATCCAGGGAACCGACAGAGATCTTTTCTCCTAAAAGGTTCAGTTGATCATAAATACTCGACCGGATGGTATCATGGACACTCTTTTCCTGTTTTACCGGAACAAAGTTCTGACGCAGATTAACGGTAGGTTCGCCGATATAGATCCTTCCGATACCCATCGAACGATCCTCCTTTTTTAGCTGCCAGTCCAGTTCCTCCAGGATGAAATCTTTCACATCAAAAGAGAGCTTCATATAAGGTTGGCTTACCAACAGCCCGATCCGGTCACTGGTAAAGTGGCGGATACGTATATTTTCTGCAAAAGGATAAACTAATTCCGTCAACGTTTTCGCATTCCCGGAAGAGGGTAACGAATCATATTTCGTTACATTCCAGCTCACCCGGGGAGCACTCACCTCAAACAGGTTCATATCAAATGTCCGGGTCTCCGTGGTATTCCACAGGATATCACTCATATGTAACTGATCATACCGGACCTCCAATTCTTCCCCGGAGGGACGGTTTTCATAGACTAACTGAGTATTACGGAGCGTCACTCCGCCAATGTCCACCTTTTTAAAAGGAGAGAAAGGGGTATATTCTTTTACCTTTTCTTCTATCTTTTTCTGCTCTGGCGTATGGGCTTTAATAATCTTTATATCCGGTGAGTCCACCGAAACAGAATCAACCTTTATGAAATCAAAATCTTTCAACGGATCGTTCAGTCCTGTCAGCCGGACGAGTGGACTGGTAAAACGGATGTAGAAATCAGGCGCTTTATCCCAGGTCTCTTCCTGAGGGATCAAAGCGATATCTGCTAATTGCAGATTTCCTTTCCGGGTAGAAAAAGCACCATCCCGGATCGTCAGACGATAATTTTTATTCTGCAGATAATTGTCAAAGTTCCGGAAAGAAAAGCCATATTCATCACATTCAAATAACATACGATTCGAATTGTTCCAGGTCCTTTCGTTCATCAGGAAGTTGTGGGCATAGAAATCAAAATTTCTCAGGTTAAACGTATTTTTATCTCCCCTCCGTTCCCGGATCATCACATTCCCCTGCTCCATCCGGATATCCCGGACAGCAAAATAGCGTAGCAAAGGATTAAAAATATCTTCTACTGTCCCCCCTCCTCCCGGTTTTTTGTTTTTATTCTGCCGGATAGCCTGTGTATACCGGATATCCGGAGAGGTGAGCCGGACTAAGGTGGCCTCAATCCCTTCCTCATATAAAAGGCCCTCGACCGATAACGTATCCACCCTGGCAGACAGGTAATCATCACCAGTCCGGGTGGATAAAGGAGAAAGATCCACCTGCTCTACCCGGAGTATTCCTTTCCGGGTATCCAATTCCAACCGGTCCACATCCACCCGGTGATTCCGGGCACTCATCAAACCTTCAAGGCCGGTTATATCCAGCGAAAAATTCCGGGCATACCACAGTCCACGCCGGCTCTCAGACACGGAATCGATCAGGAAATCATAGGCATGAAACCTGAAATCCTCCATGGAATAGGTCTCCACAGAACCCCGGACTCTTTGGGCATAGTTCATTTGAGTATGATCCACACCAATATGTTCAATTGCAACCCGTTCAAAAAGAGGAGAAATAAGATCATACAAAGAAAGAGCCTGTACTAAAGAGTCCAGATCCGGTTTCGGTTCAGCAGGATCTTTCTTCCGGTGATCCGGGATCGTATCCCTGCTCACCAGGTTCACCACCTGTATGTCTGCCGAGTCAATCTCAAACGAACGGGCATCTAACGAATTCCGGGCATTTTCCCGTGAGAACACGATTCCCTTCACCTCCACACGCTCCACCTCTCCCTCAATATAGTTCACCGGACGCCTTCTTCTTTCCCGCCACACTGTTTCCTGAGGGATCATCCGGATATCATGGAGTTGAATCAGGGAATCTTTCGTACTTAAACGGATCAATCCGGCATCCAATACAAAATCATGATTGGTAAGTAATCGTTGCGGCCTGTTCGTGGTAAAATCAAAATATTCGCTATATAACAATTTTCCATCTTCATAGGAATCAGCATCCAGCCGGAAACGATAGGCGTGTAAACTCACATCTTCCAGCATATAAATAATAGGGGTCACCGGATGCTCCACCATAAAAGAGACGGAGGCATTTTCTAAGTTCACCCTCCGGACAGTCAACACATCGATATAGGGAGAGATGATTTCATGCAATGTCTTGCGGCTGACATTCTTTGTTTTCCTTTCAAATCTCTCGGAGTAATAAGCATCGTAAATATCAATATCCGGATCTGCGATTTCAAAGGATTCAAAATGAAGTTGCCGGTAATCCCGGAGCCAGATCAGGTTAATCCCCTTGAAATCGATGGTTCCGATACGGGCATTCACATAAGTCAAAGGGAGGCTGTCAATAGACTCCCAGTAATGAAAAACAGCAGAATCCGGCTCCAGATCAATCCCTTCTATTTTAAGTTCCCCACTCAATAGATGGATGGAAAGGTCTGAAAAAGTTAAATGATAAAACCCATCGGTAGCTTCCATCGTTCTCCGGCCTAATTCTTTCTTCAGGTAACTTTCCAGGCGGTAGGCGAGGAAGTAATTCAGAAAAAGAATGCCCGCTATAGAGATCAGAATAGCAGGGATCAATCGCTGAACCATATATTTTCTTAAATTCCGGATTTTTGGAAGTATCATTCTCTACATAGTATTCTATCTCTTTAGTAACAAACAAACAGAACCTATGTTCTTCCGCGAAAAGAAAAAACGCCTAAAGTACTAATTCCGTAAACAGCTTTTCAAAAGTAGCATCCAGATCCTCCGTCAATCCCGGATGCGGACGGGAGGTTTGCAGGGAGGCACTGCGGACAGCCGTCAGCCAACGGAAACGTTCCGGCACTTCCATCTGTCCGATCCTTCCACTGTCCGGTGAGCCGGCACCTACTTTTTCAAAGGCATCCAGATGGATCTGCAAAACCGCAGGATCCAATCCCGGAGCGAATAAACGGACTTTCTCCTCCGGAAGATGAACCCGGATCTGAATATAGTTTTCAGATTTAGAAAAAAGGATTAAACCGGCATTAAAAAACTCTTCCCGCTCTACCCGGGGTACAACCCGGATCACCGCATATTCATATAAGTATTGCTTTTGCATCCTGTGCCTCTTTTACAAATAAGTCCGAATAGGCCAACCGTTCTGTCAGAAAACTCCAGTAAACCTCTCTCATCTCCTGAGGAGTCTGCATGTCATCCCAGTTCAGCCACTCATCCGGTATCAGTTCCACCACCTCCCGGATCATCTCCTGGGTCAGTTTGCTCCGGTACTCCTGATCTACTTCCGCCAACAAAGAAGCCTGGGGTAAAAGTACATGTTCACTGATCATCGGAAAAGGATTCAGGGCCTGCTCTTTCCAGTTCGTCCAGGTGTAATGAAAATAGAGACAAGCTCCCTGGTCGATCAGCCACAGCTCCTTGTTCCATATCAATAGATTCGTATTCTTATGGGTCCGGTCAATATTAGTCAGGAAACTATCCAGCCAGACAATGCGGGAAGCCAGTTCCGGTTCTATCCGGACTGCTACCGGATCATACGTCACTGCTCCGGATAAATAGTGCAACCCCAGATTCAGTCCCCTACTATTCTGCAACAGGTCCTGGATTTCCTCGTCCCCTTCCGTCCGGCCAAACGCTTCATCCAGATTCAGGAATACCAGTTCCGGCACCCTTAAACCCAACAGGCGGGCGATCTCCCCTCCGATCAGTTCGGAAATTAGCATACGGGGTCCATGTCCGGCTCCCCGAAATTTGACTACATATTTAAACTCATCATCTGCTTCAGCTAAAGCAGGCAAGGAACCACCCTCCCGTAAGGGAGTAATGTACCTTATGACATTAATTGTCCGCAACTCCATATTTTTCTCCTGTTACTACGAGTTAAAGATACAATATCCTTTTATTTTAAGTATCCTGACTCATGAAAATAAACAAAACATTACCTGTATGGAACAAGAAAATGATATAAAACGTTGCGGATGGTAGGATAGGTGAATAACCACCTGATAGATTACATTTGCAGAAAGGATTACTGACGAAGGATGAAATAAACAAAAAATAAATGCCTGATGTTTCATAAGAAAGAACATGGACGGAAGGAACCGGCACATAACAGGATCTTCCCTAATCATTATTCGCATGAAACATCAGATCATTCTAATAGGAAAAGATGTATGGACTCCCTATCATGGCATAAAAGAATTTGAACCGGATCACATTCATCTGCTTTTCACAAAGGAGACCTACCACGTGGCGGATCCGATTTTTGCCTTATTACCGGAATCCATCAAATCAACCTCTTATTGTGTGGAAGCCTATGAGGCAAAAAGTGTGATTGAAGTATGCCACACAATTCATAAGCAATTTGCAGGTGAATTTACTTATAACCTATCCGTAGGAACCAAGGTCATGGCTTTTGCCGCCTACACTGCTGCGCAGGCCTACGGAGCGATTCCTTTCTATCTGTCAGAACAGGGAGAAGTGATCTATCTGAATACGTTTGAACGGCATCCGATGGTCAGCCGCCTGAACAATCTGGAAATGTTGACGCTCAGCGGTAATGTGATCACCAGCTATTTTGACTCCAACAGACTTCAGGAAGAAGATGTACAGGCGGCCTGGCTGATCAAAGAATTTATTGAAAAGTATCCGAAAGAACATGAACGGATTCAAAACTTCTACAATACCAATGCAAATCGCCGGTTAGAACAGCTTCCGAAAAATCATATCTTTCCAAACACTCTCTCTTTTCACCAGGATGGACAAAGCCTGCTCATCCAATTAAATGAGCTTGTCCTGTTGCAGATATTCACCCCTTTTGCCAACATGCTCTATTTTGAGGGAAGATGGTGGGAAACATTGGTAGCCAATAAAGTACAGATCTGGAGTAACGAACAACAAACCCTACCGGAAGTCTGGCAGAGTGTTGTCTTTCATAGTCAGCGAAGTCCTGAACTGGCCAAAAGTGAAATAGACATACTGGTCAATAACCACCAGAAACTGATTGTAATAGAATGCAAGTCCGGGAAAGTAAACCAGAATGATGTATACAAAGTAGATGCCGTCCGGGAAATCTACGGAGGAGATATTTCCCAGGCCATCTTAGCCAGCTACTACCCGGTCCCCGCTAATCTCCGGGAAAAATGCAAAACCCTCCAGATCGCTCTTTTTGCCCCCAGATACTACGCCGACCGGATCTATCACATAGATACCCTGCCAGAATGGATCGATAAATTATCCCGACGATTACAGATCTAAAACCTAGCAGAAACGCAAACAACGCTGAGAAAGCAGATTTGTGCAGATTATATATTTTATATTTTTTTCTGCGTGAATCTGCTTTCTCTGTATTGTTTAAACGGAGGGAATATGTTATTTCCTCCGATCATAAATAAGTATATAATTATTTAGATTCTATAATCAATAAAATGTGAAACTTGCAGCCTCATCGTTCCAATTTTTACTGGACCCAGGATAAAGAGGATACTTTTTTAAATTAGGTACTGCTAATTCAGGAGCTTCACCAGCAATCGTAATACTTAGACCTTTCCAATCCCATAAATCATATAAGGTAATTTCAAGTAGCCAGTTCCCTGTCGAATTGTTAGAAGCATGTAAAATAAATGAAGAAAGTTTATCTCTTTTTTCTATATTGTATTTATGTGGAGAAGTATTCCGAGCTGCATATACATCCATTAATTTCTTATAATCAGTATTTTCATACATATGTACGTGTGTATATTGAGTATAAGCTCCAGGACCAAGAGGAGTATCAGGACATGCCCAAGCTCTAGTTGAAATCATCTCTTCAGAATTTAAGATTTGTTCATGAGAAAATAAACCATTTACTTCTCTTAGTTCTTCAATTGTATTATAATAAATGATTTTATCATTTTTGACAAAAGCAGCTAATTGTGGGTTTCTGGAAAGCTCTTCAGAAATGAGTCTAACATCTTCATTTAAAATATAAATTTCATCATCTATAATCTCACATTTTGAATAATATTCTTTTCCATTATAAAAGAAATGTACTTCTGTCTGTTCTTCAAAAGAGTCATTTTTAACAACTTCTTCTTTCGTACAAGAAACAATAAAAGAAACTAGACATAAAAAAAATAAAAAAAAATTCTTTTTCATAATAAATATTTTAAGTTAGATAAACATTTTAATCAAATTTACAAATGAAATGGATAAGCTTAATCAATAATATCTCCTCCACAAATGTAATCTATAAATCATTAGATTTAAACAAAACATTCATTAAAGTAATTTATTTAAATAAAATTAACCCTTCTAATTATCTGTCAAAATTCCCTTTTACGTAATCCTGAAAATCAAAGTTTTTATTTCTTTCCGGACGGCCGATCTCTTTTTGTTCCTTATAAATCTGGTAGGGCTTCTGGTCCCTTACCAGTGTATGAAGAAACCAAAGGACATCTTCTTTATTATCCTGCATGGGATCACTGGCGATCTCGTGACCATAATCTACAAATTGATAGAAGTAATAAGGATAGTTGGAAGTGGCTAATGTCTCCGCAATGGATTTGGCTCCATAAAATCCCATGTCCCCAAAGACTAAGCGGTCATAAGGGACCTGCAAATCCGCATCTCCATGTAACATCATAACCGGACAGGGAGCTTTGGCCCAGGTGACTTCACCCTGCGGAACAAAAATAGCACCCGCAAAAGAAATGATCCCGGCATAATTAAATCCGGCAGGCAATTTGTTTGCCACATCATAAGTTCCATTACTGATCGCATGTTCTGCCTGCAATACGGTCACAGCACCTGCACTGGAACCATTCGCGATGATCTGTTACGGATCAATATTCCACTCTTCTGCATGTTCCAAAACAAAGCGGGTCGCATCAAACAGATCTTCGACGGCTATATCTACGGCATGGATAAAAGCCCGGGCAAACTGTTCTTCACTAAGCCCTTTTTGTTGGGAAGCCTCTTTTAATCCTAACCGGTAATCAATCGAAACCACTGTATATCCATTCTTTACTAAGTAATTAAAATAAGGCATATATTTAGGGACATCCCTGCTTCCTCTGGCAAAAGCACCTCCAAAGACAAAGATCAGGCAGGGGGTTTTCTCACCATCTACTTTCTCCAAAGCCGTATAATGATCCAGATATAAACTCTCATTCCCTTTCACACTAAACAGATGCGTAGTCTTTACGTAAGTCGTATCCATCTGGGCCTGTATCTGTACAAACAGTAACAAACAACCTATTCCCACTAATATTTTTCTCATGTTCTTATTCATCATCCATTTATTATTTTTTTTCGTTCCTGACTAAATCATTATTAAAACAATTTACGACAAGACATGTTGACCAACCCATGCTGTTTTGTCAACCCAGGTCATTTGTATGTATGAAAAGGGATTTCCTCCTTGCAAATTTATTTTTAGGTATTCACCTATTCACCTTTTAGATAAATAGCTGATGATGAATTAGTAGCGGTGCATACCCTGGGTTTTTAGGTATTCACCGAGGTGAATACCTGCCGGTAAGATATTCACTTTTCAGGACAAAGAAAGGTTTAACCCGTCAGCCCTGATCTACCCACGGACTATCCCTACGGTGTAGAGGGTAGCATCGGTCAGGTAGGGACTTTATCCCAAATAAGTAGGTATATAACAACGCCAGGGTGTAGAGGGTAGCAATAGTTTGTTCATATCTATCCTTTAGTCACTCCTAAGCATGCTGAAAAGACCTATTCACTATGAACGAAAGTCTATCGGGTGAATACTATTTTATCCTATAGCGGTGCATACCCTGGGTTTAGGTATGCACCGGGTATGCACCATATCTAACTTGTAAATAAATAGTTAGCCAATGGTGAATAGGTGAATACCTGAAAAAAATTACAGAGAGGAGAAATAGGAACTGTCCACAAAACCCAACAGAAAAGTAATTCCATCCACATGGTAGTCACTATATAACAAAAGACACGTCGCTTCATCTTATTCAGACTGGTCTGCTGATTTGTCCGGTTTTCTAAAGTGATACTTCGTTCTATAAATTCCACCATATTGTTGTTTTAGATACTCCCGGAACAATTTTTTCTCCCATTTGTGGGGTGAGTAATTCGATGCCGTTTTCCAAAGATAGCTCATATACCTTTTGGATAGATTCATCCCATGGATGTAGTGCCAGATCGAATACGCCCCAATGGACAGGTAGCATTGTTCTCGCGCCCACCTCACGGGCTACCTGTACTGCTTCATCAGGAAAAAGATGGGTGTTGGGCCACCCGTTATTCCATCCGTCTATTTCGACACAGGCCAGGTCGAAAGGACCATATTTTTCTCCAATCTCACGGATATGTTCCCCATATCCGGTGTCGCCACTCCAGAAGATGTTTTTATCACTTCCTTGTATGGCGTATGCTGCCCATAGTGTTTTATTGCGGTCACTCCGGGTCCGGCCGGAATAGTGTATGGCCGGGCAGGCTGCTATCCGTACAGATGAAACAGTAATTGAATCGCCCCAGGCCATTTCGGTAATATGTTCTGTTGGTACTCCCCAGCCTTTCAGACGGGCACCCACACCGAAAGGCGTGATAAATCTGATATTCCGGTCTTTGAGGTATTTTATTGTGCGTGCTTCAAGATGGTCGTAATGGTCGTGGGTTAATAAAACGATATCCACATCCGGAAGCTCTTTTCTTTTGATAGGAGAATCCGTATATCTTCTGGCAATTCCCGGAAAGGGAGCGGCATTTTCCAATACCGGATCAATCAGGATTCTTACCCCGTCGAGTTCCAGGATAGCTGACGAATGTCCCAACCAGTATAAGGCGTAATTTGAGGGAATAGAAGTGAAATCGGCTTTGGTAAGGTTTACTTTAGGTAAATCTTTTTTAGGTGCATTCGGTGATTGGGTGAAGAACCGTTTCATCCCTGCATGACCACCGGTTGTTCTTTCCGGATAGGATTCCAGTTTCTTTGGACTGATAAATTGGTGTTCTTCTGTGTCGTAGTATGGGTAACCAGCATACCTGTCTTCATTCTCTTGATCTGAATACAGATTTCCCATCTCACTTAAAACATACCATGCTACCATACATAAGAGTATAGCTATCGTACTACTTACAAACCATATAATTTTCTTTTTTCTGCTCATAATTAAATTATTTCTTTGTTTCCTGGTACAATCTCATGGGTACAGGTAATGCCTTCTCCTACATAAGTATTTCTATTTCAAAGTGCTTTTCCTGAAAATTTGTCATCTGCTTTATTTGTTCTACAGTATAACAAATAGTATCAGGAGCTACCACCAATTTATCATCCTCATCATTTAGTCTTTGAATAATTGCAATACACCGACCTTCAAACTTATGAATAGGTTCATCTATCCCAAGTACATACGCATCTAATTCTTCGCCATCAGGTGCAAGCGTATTTGGGATGTAACCATAGTTCAATTCATACATGAAATTCCACTCCGGATGATAATAACCTTTAGGCCTGTCTATAATTACTGAAACGTGTTTACCTAAAAATCGAGTTGAATAATTAGAATTAATCATACATTTTTTAATAATAAGGAATTATCAACTAAAACAGTAAGTTTCATATCTTTTTTAATTAAACGTATTATTTTAATTTGGACGAACCACAAAACAAATATAATAAATAACCTTTCTTTCCCACTATGACTGAACTTTAAAGTAGTACAGATGCCAACCAGATAAAAGAAGCCTACATGGGGTATTTCCTATATTTCTGCTCAACCTATATCGACCAACTTAACAAGCACCTGAAAACCTATACAACTGACAAGAATAAACTTCCTCTTACTAATCCATGTAAATAGATACTCCGCGCAGGATATCGTAGGTATCAGGGTCATGAAAGCCTGGGAGAGCTGGGAGCAAGCATTCAGCATGCCCACCAGGAATGGGAACAGATGAAAGCCGAAGCCCTTCGTAAACCGGAAGAGGTAGCCAATAAGGCCGTATGGACTTGGATCTGGTCATTCTTCGCCTTACTGATAGGTGCTCTCAACCTTCTACACAGATAGTTTGTTTTATATATGATAAAACAAATCATTTAATTATCATCAAAAAGTACTTGTTATGAAGAATCCGAAAGAAATGCACGCACTTGTAAAGAAACGGGGAACCAATCAATTGGATGATCTTACGCTGGGACTTGTCAATGCCATGAAATACAGTGATTCCGATATTCTGTATCCTGACTTCGTGGATGTCAAACCCGGCGAAGGAGTGGAGCCGGAATGGTTTTACGATGTGTACAGGGGAACCAATAACTTTTCGGAACTGACAGCTATTCACCAATATATCTCACAGGAAGCTCTTTTTGATGATATCGGAGAACTGATGATGGGAATTGCATTAGTAGAGATGAAGCACATGGATAAACTGGGCGATTTCATATTGGCACTCAAAGGAGAGGTAACCCAGGAATATGATACCAAGTATGTCTCTTACGGGAAAAGTGCCCGTGAAGCTGTGCAGTTGGGTATTGATTCGGAAACCAATACGATTGCTGCATACAATAAAATACTCGAAAAAGTAAAAGCACTCCCGGAAAATAAAACAACCGTTACCAGCTTTCAGCTCCTATCCAAATTAATAGCAGACGAAGCACATCACCTATCCCTTTTCCGGGAATGGCTGAAAGCACATCCGGAGTCCAAAAAATAAGCGCTATCTTATTGATGTGTGAACGGCTACTGACGCAAAATCTATCGCCTCTCTTTCACCGGAAAGACCTGGGAATAAACCCCGTCACCTTCCGCAAGAAAAGACAACATAGTTTTTATCCATACGCGGAAATTTACCTTTTTTATCCGGTTTTATATCACCAGGCACTACCCATAAACCTATTCCTTTGTTATATTATTAAAAAACAAGATACTTATGAAACAAATTGTATTAATCGGAGCAAGCGGATTTATAGGTTCCGCTATCCTGAAAGAGGCCCTTTCGAGAGGGTATAAAGTAAAAGCAGTCGTAAGAAATCCGGAAAAAGTAACCGAAAAATATCTCCGTCCGGATAAGTGGAGAAGCCTGCTTTGATGTCCCGGATGAAACAGGAAAAGAAATATATGATACCAACCCGGTATTATCCCGGTTGTATAAAGAATATACCGACCTTTCCTACTTCCGTGTCCCGGTCCGGAAACTGGATTACTTTAACTTAACGGCCACACCACCTGTATTTCAAAGTTTTACTCTTTTTTAAATAGTAAATAAGGGGAAGATAGATAAGAGAGGACTGCTATGTCTTTTATTATGTGGATATTCCATATATTGATAAGTCACAATTTTAATGTGAAAAACCGCTATATTTTGCCCTTTTCATACGTTTCAGGGATTTGCTTGATTTTTCGATTTTTATTAGTGCGGCTGAAGGGACTCGAACCCCCACGCCGTGAAGCACCAGATCCTAAGTCTGGCGTGGCTACCAATTACACCACAGCCGCATCGGTTTGCGGTGCAAAGGTAATTCTTTTTTATTTAAATGCAAATGTTTCGGGGAGATTTTATAGTTAAAAGCCTGGAGGCGGATATAGGATCATCTCTATGGCTTTCTCTATCAACGCATCTCTTCCCTCTTCTTCCCATGCGGGATCTAAAGCAACCTCTATATCCGGAGCAATACCAAATTCCGTATGTTGTTTATTGATATCCAGGATCGGGCTGGTTGGGAAACGGACACTCCATCCGTTGGGTAGTTCGGAAGTAATGGGGAACCCACTTCCTCCGCCGGTCCAGTCACCAATCGTGGTCACCTGCGGGAGTACTTTTAGTTTACTCACAAAATTATTGGTTGCACTATAGGCTCTCCGGTTAGTCAATACCATGACCGGGCGAAGCCATAAGACTCCTTCCGAAGGATGAAGATAGATGGGGTAGGGATTTGAGAAGTCGGTATGTCCTTTCCCTGTTTTATGTTGAATATACGCCGTCAGGGTCTTTTCCTTTACAAAGCGGGAGGCTAACCGGTCCGAATGAGTCAGGGAACCTCCTGCATTATTTCGGACATCGATGATCAGCCCTTCACAATCTGCAAAAGAGAGCAGGAGCTGATCTAGTTCCGACTCCAGTACTCCTTCCGTAAAGGTCGGATAATAGATATATCCAATCTGGCCTTCCCTCAAAAAAGTGGATTGCATCTGTGTACTTCCCCAGTTATAGTTTCCCTGGAAATAGTGATCCGCGATCAGCACTTCATTGAAATTCAGCGAATAATCCAAAAACCAATTGTCATACCGGGAGACCCGTTCCGGTGTGATCAGGTTGATATGCCCGTCTTTTAACTCATTCAACATGTCCGACAGGATATTATAAAGCTCATAGCTATTCAGGGATTCATCCACATACTGGCTATATTCCCTGTAAACAGCCTCCCAATCCACCTCTTTATATTCAAAAAAGCAATAGTGTTCATCGAGGGTTTTCCACAGCACCTCAAAATTCTGACGCGGGGAATCCGTAAACTCATTCTGCATCTCACATCCGGCCAGAAAGAGCAAACAAAGAAAAGAAGCACAGGTATATAGGATCGGTTGCCTCATTCAGAATCCATTTGAGTAAAAAGCACTCCTTGACTTATGAGATTGCCGGGAACGCTTACCACCCAAAGATATGAATTCTTTTACCCATCCGATCATAAATGAGTTAGAAATCAGATGCGATTCGATCAGATTTATGTCCGTGTAGTATAAACTATTCAGATAGCCTGCACGGATCGTCACTTTTTTAATAGGAATGTCTACTGTGAAATAGTTCTTCATGGCAAACTTATTGTGGAGCGAGTTGAAAGAGATAACATCAGACGTATGCCCGACATTGAAGATCTCATAATAGGTTTTACCGTAAGGAGGCGCAAAGAAGACTCCGGCTACCGGCAACTCTATCTGGTAGCGGAAAGTTAAGGGAAGCTCTTTTATCCGGGTATGATAAATCGCAATCGCAGAAAGATTCAGGTCCACATCTATTTTAGCGGAAAGCGGGTTATTCCCATTCTGGGTATTATAGATAAAACCTCCTAAGAAATGGCCGGAGAGACCACTCATCAACATAAATTGAGAAGAAAGGGGGGATCCGGTAGTGATATCCAAGAGAGTAATCTACAAAACCACCGAAATCATTGATCCGTTCCGAAGGATTTTTAGTGGAGCTGATATCGACATTAATCAACTGTTGCCGGGAAAACCGGGACTTCCCCAGACGGACGATCTTCATCCGTTCATTTAAAATACGAATCCCCCACCCTTTATAATTGAAAGGTGAGAGATAGGTATCTTTTACATTGGAGGTACCAAAGCCTAACAGGGTTCCTTCATTCAGTGCCCGCGGGAGCTCTTCCTGCAAAGTCTGCGGCATCAGCCGGCAGGCTACCCCACAAATAAACAGAAGAAGGAACCAGGCTTTTCTCATATTCTATTTGTCGAATAACTTCATCTGTCCGGTGATCTCATCCAGAATATCTGTGGAGCTTTCCTGATCAGTCTCAATGTCTTCCACCACATCCATCGTTACCTCCGGCATCGTCTCAGGTTCAGGGAAGCGGGTAGGTTCCAGTTCCCGGATCTGTTCTATTTCAAACGTAGTGATCCGTTTGCCTCGTGCTTTAAAGGATTTCACTCCGATAAACTCCTCTGCATCGATCTCCAGTTTGCCCCGGAAACTGTCTTTGCCACCAAACAGGACTTCAATCCGCGAATAGGTTTCAGCAGTCAACAGGTAGAGCTTACTTTTGGGATTATCTCCCAGGAAGTTTTGCTTCCGGCTGCTTTCTTCCATCTGGAAACGTTTCAGGTAAGGGAATTTCTGGTCGGCATCATATAAGGCAGCCGTCCACACCTTATTTGCATCAAATTTCTGAATCGCCACAATGTTATTTTCATAATGGTTACTCAGGTCATAATTGGTCGTATAGAAATCCCCGTTCTTCAGGACAACCAGGATCTTTTCATCGTTATGGAATTCTCCTAACTCTTCTCCCCTGCCATCATAATTCAACCGGAGCACATCCCAGTCAAACCAGACTTGTAATCCTCCTAAAGTAGAGGTTCCTTTTTGCTTCAACGTGATCTTGTGTACTTCCCCTTTCGTCAGGACATTTCCCATAGAGCCACGCCCCTTGATACTGATCTCACTGAAATCCTTTTCAAACATGAAGACCTTTTGACGGGGCTTCGGTTTCAGGATTACCTTCACGGTCTCTGCTTCTCCATTCGGATTAACACTGAAATAGAGGACACGGGAACCATCCGTTCCTTTTGTAACGCTATATTCTTTATCCCGGGTGATACCAGTGATCGCAAAACGTTTAATAAAGCTAATGCCTTTCGGTCCGCCATCCCGGTAAATCACATTATAGATCGTACGGCTGTCATTCCGTTTAAAGACATTGACATAGAGCACATCCTTGCCTATAAACATCTTATCCGGCACTTTCACCACTTTATATACACCGGTCCGGTAGAAGATAATAATATCGTCAATATCAGAGCAGTTACAAATGTATTCATCCTTTTTCAGGGACATTCCGATAAATCCTTCCGCCCGGTTGATATATAATTTCTCGTTTGCCTCCACGACCTTCGTCGCTTCGATCGTATCAAAATTACGGATCTCGGTCAGACGGGGATAGTTAGCCCCATATTTTTCTTTCAACCGGGTAAACCACTCAATGGTATGTTCCACAATATGGCTCAACTTGCGATCAATCTCTTTGATGTCTTTTTTGATCTGCGCGATCAGTTCTTTGCTCTTATCCGAATTGAATTTCAGGATACGGCCCATTTTGATCTCCATCAACCGGAGAATATCTTCCCGGGTTACCTCACGTACCAGAGCAGGCTTAAAGGGCTCCAGCCGTTTATCAATATGCCGGACCGCGATATCCATGTTTTTCGCATTTTCAAACTCTTTGTCTTTATAGATCCATTCTTCAATGAAGATCTTTTCCAGCGAGGCAAAAAACAGAGCTTCCTCTTTTTCCGACTTTTCAATTTCTAACTCTGTGCGCAACAGCACCAGCGTATTGTCGGTGGAGTGACGCAGCACATCACTGACGTTCAGGAATTGAGGTTTATTATCCCGGATCACACAACAGTTCGGAGATATACTGATCTCACAATCCGAGAATGCATATAAAGCGTCAATGGTCTTATCGGAGGAAACCCCGGGAGCGAGATGGATCAGAATCTCTACATTCCGGGCAGTATTATCGTCGATCTTTTTGATCTTGATTTTTCCTTTATCATTGGCCTTCAGAATCGATTCGATCAGAGAAGAGGTTGTCTTTCCGTATGGAATTTCAGAGATCACCAGGGTTTTATTATCTAATTTGGTGATCCTGGCCCGTACTTTCACCGAACCACCCCGTTCTCCATCATTATATTTGGCCACATCCACTGATCCTCCCGTCAGGAAATCAGGATAGAGTTTAAACTCTTCTCCTTTCAAATAAGCAATGGAGGCATCAATCAACTCATTAAAGTTGTGAGGCAATATTTTCGAGGAGAGACCAACAGCAATCCCTTCTACTCCCTGTGCCAACAAAAGCGGGAATTTCACAGGTAGGGTAATCGGCTCCTTATTACGGCCATCATAAGAAGGCTGCCATAACGTTGTCTTCGGATTAAAGACCGTTTCCAGTGCAAATTTAGAAAGGCGGGCTTCTATATAACGGGGAGCGGCTGCTCCGTCACCGGTCAGGATATTCCCCCAGTTTCCCTGGCAATCGATTAACAGATCCTTTTGTCCTAACTGCACCAGGGCATCTCCAATCGAAGCATCCCCATGCGGGTGAAACTGCATTGTATGACCTACCACATTAGCGACCTTGTTGTAACGGCCGTCATCCAGCCGTTTCATCGAATGCAGGATACGACGCTGAACCGGCTTTAATCCATCATTAATATGGGGAACTGCACGTTCCAGAATCACATAGGAGGCATAGTCCAGGAACCAGTCCTGATACATACCTGACAAATGATAAGTAATTTTTCCTTCTGTTTTAGCAGGCACTTTATAATCCGAATGGGTATCGGTTGAGTTCGTTGTCTGCTGCTCTCCGGAGGAAGACTCCGTCATATCTGTTTTTTCTTCTTCGTTTTCGTTATACTCTTTGATATCTTCTGGTTTCATATAATTCAATCGCTACTTTAAGCGTACAACGCAAATATAGTGAAAAAGCAGTTACGGAAGTGATAGATATTAAAGTAATTAAACGGAAATAACTTCTTCTGACAATAAAAAAGCGGGGAACAATTTAAAATCTTGTTTCCCGCTTTCCTTCTATATATTTATATTAATTATTCCGGATCTGTAACACCAACGACCTTTAGACTGAATATCAACGTTGAATAAGGTTTGATAACCACATTCCCGCTATTATCTTTAAAACCAACAGATCCATAAGCTAATTGCTGGGGTATACAAATCTCCCATTCATCTCCTTCAACCATATATTGTAGAGCTGTTATCCAACCAGGTATACGGCTGTTAACTGTCCAAGTGGCAGGAACGGCATATTCCTCCAATTTTTCATCAAAAACTGTTCCATCAATGAACCACCCTTTATAATAGACATCCACCGTACTATTATAATAAATTTTTTTAGTACCAGTCCCTTCTGTCAATACTTTATAATAGATAAATCCATTATTGTTCAAAGACTGGAGCCGGGTATAGTCCGGATTATTGGCAATCTCCTGAAAGGCTGTATCGTTCAGTACTTTCCACTCTTCATCCACTGCAATGTCATCATCATCATCTCCACAGGAAAATAAGACACCTGCGGAAAGGAGAATAAGAAATAAATACAAATATTTTTTCATATCGCTGTTTATTCGGTTATTTTCTTCAATAAGTTTTTCATACTTACTTTTTCTGAGATAACAGATTGCAACTGATCAATACTTACCCGTTCCTGCTCCATGCTGTCACGGAAACGGATCGTTACACAATTATCTTTCAGGGTATCATGATCCACCGTAATACAATAAGGAGTACCGATCGCATCCTGACGGCGGTAACGTTTTCCTATTGAATCCTTTTCATCGTACTGGCAACGAAAATCAAAACGAAGGGCATTGATAATCTCCTGCGCCTTCTCAGGAAGACCATCTTTTTTCACCAATGGCATGACAGCGAGTTTCACAGGTGCCAAAGCAGCCGGTAATTTCAGAACCACGCGGGTTTCACCATTTTCCAGTTTTTCTTCACAGAAAGATCCGGCAAGTATACTCAGGAATACACGGTCTACACCGATAGAAGTTTCAACCACATAGGGAGTATAGCTTTTGTTCAGTTCAGGATCAAAGTATTGCACTTTTTTACCTGAATATTTTTCATGTTGGCTCAGGTCAAAGTCTGTACGGCTATGGATACCCTCTACTTCCTTAAACCCGAAAGGCATCTGGAACTCAATATCCGTTGCCGCGTTGGCATAATGAGCCAGTTTATCATGATCATGGTAGCGATATTTTTCATCGCCCAGTCCCATGGCTTTATGCCATTTCAAACGGAACTCTTTCCAGGTATTGAACCAGTCCATCTCGTCACCCGGACGAACAAAGAATTGCATTTCCATCTGTTCGAACTCCCGCATACGGAAAATAAACTGACGGGCCACGATCTCATTCCGGAAGGCTTTACCAATCTGAGCGATACCGAAAGGTACTTTCATACGTCCCGTTTTCTGCACATTCAGGAAATTCACAAAAATACCCTGCGCTGTTTCCGGACGAAGATAAACTTTCATCGCTCCGTCTGCGGTAGACCCCATTTCTGTAGAGAACATGAGATTGAACTGACGAACTTCCGTCCAGTTACGGCTACCGGAAATCGGACACACAATTTCACAGTCCAGAATGATCTGACGTAGTTCTTCGAGGTTAGCATCATTCAGAGCCTGTGCAAAGCGGGTATGCACTTCATCCCGTTTCGCCTGCTGTTCCAGCACACGGCCATTGGTCGCACGGAACTGAGCTTCATCAAAGGTTTCCCCGAAACGTTTTGCCGCTTTCGCTACCTCTTTCTCTATCTTTTCATCGATTTTTGCCAAATAGTCTTCGATAAGCACATCTGCCCGGTAGCGTTTTTTAGAATCTTTGTTATCGATCAACGGATCATTAAACGCATCCACATGTCCGGAAGCTTTCCAGATAGTCGGGTGCATAAAAATAGCAGAATCGATCCCAACTACATTTTCATGTAAAAGGGTCATACTATCCCACCAGTATTTCTTTATATTGTTTTTCAGTTCCACACCATTCTGTCCATAATCATACACAGCGCCTAAACCGTCATAGATCTCAGAAGAAGGGAAAACAAAACCATATTCTTTACAATGTGAAACTAATTTCTTAAAAACATCATCCTGTGCCATATGTGTATGCAATAAATTAAAATTCGAAACATTAAGGGTCACAAAGTAAGTAATTTTTTAGCAAATGGACACTCTCCGGCCTCATCTTTAATCACATAAACAAATAAATTTAATAAGAACCGGTAGAAATCACGGCACCCGTGTTCCCGGCACAGAGGGAGGAGATCTAATAAGTCCTGAAAAAAGCAGCATAAAAAAATTAATTGTATCTTTGAAAGTTTATAGGAAGGTATAGAAAAAATTAAGGGGTGTCTCCCGACAACCCCTAACCAAACTTTGTTAACCTTAAATCTAATACTATTATGAAAAAACCACAGTACAAAGATATACTAACAGAAGGCTTTTGTCAATAGTTTTACGACTAATATATGTTAAGTGGTGAACCTTTTATTGCCAAAAAGTGTTACACAACATAAAACTTTACATACTCGAATTAAAATGTGCTAAATTTAACATTTGTGAGACCATTTTTCCCCTATTAAGATATCTTTTCACACTGTTTTATTTTTGTGGTTATTCATGTACCTTTGCAGAAAAAGTGACGGAACCAGATGATCCTGATAAAAGATAAAAAAGAGATACCCCATAAGCAGTTTGTGGCTACCATCGGATTCTTTGACGGAGTCCATGTGGGGCACCGTTTCCTTATTGAGGAGATGATCTACATATCCCGCAAAGAGGGAATCCCTTCTGCTGTCATTACGTTTCCGATCCATCCCCGGGCTGTCCTACATTCCGATTACCAACCGAAATTGCTCAACTCATTAGAAGAAAAGCTGGAGCATCTGGCTACTACCGGAATAGATTATTGCATTATGCTGGATTTCACCGTAGAATTAGCCAACCTAAGCGCCAGGGAATTTATGATATTCGTCCTCCATCAGGATTTTCAGGTGCACACCTTGTTGATTGGTTACGATCATCGTTTCGGTCACAACCGCCTCGATGGTTTTTCCCAGTACCGGCAATATGGAAAGGAATGCGGCATGGAGGTCAGGGAAGCAACAGTTTATGATAGTGGGAACACAACGGTCAGCTCTTCAGAAATAAGAAGGCAATTATCTCTCTGTCAGGTAGAAGAAGCCGCCCGTCTGCTCACATATCCTTATCATCTTAAAGGGCATATTGTCAAAGGATATAAGATCGGAAGAACCCTGGGATTTCCAACGGCGAATATTGCGGTGGATGAGTCCTATAAGGTAGTGCCTGGTACCGGGGTATATGCGGTTTGGGTAGAGATTGACCAGAAGCAGTATAAAGGAATGCTTTATATAGGGAAGCGACCCACTTTGGAAAATGGTGATCATACGACGTTAGAGGTAAATATTTTCGATTTCACCGGAGATATTTATAACAAACAGATCACCGTCTCTTTTATTTATCACGTCCGCGGAGATATTAAGTTTAATTCGCTGGAAGCATTAAAGCATCAATTAATCATAGACCGGGAGGCTGTGATCCGGTTGTTAACGGATAAAAAATAAGATTATGGAACCATACTACGAAGCCATTGACCTATTAAAGGGAATGATCTCCCGGCCCTCCTTCAGCAGGGAAGAACAGGAAGTAGCCGATTTTCTGCAACAACGGTGGGAAACAGCCGGTCATTCGGTGAAACGGAAAGGGAATAATTTATGGATAGTGGCTCCCGGCTTTGACCTAAATAAGCAAACGATCTTGTTAAACTCACATATAGATACGGTTAAACCGGTTACCGGATGGAGCCGGGACCCGTTTGATCCACAGGAATCAGATGATGAAAAAATATACGGGTTGGGTAGTAACGACGCGGGGGCAAGTGTAGTCTCTCTGTATGAAGCCTTTTCGATCCTTTCTGCCACAGAGCAGCCTTATAACCTGATCTTCCTGGCCTCCTGTGAAGAGGAGGTTTCCGGAAAAAACGGACTGGAAAGTGTACTATCTGAACTCCCACCGGTCCATTTTGTGATTGTGGGCGAACCGACCGGGCTGCAACCTGCGATTGCGGAAAAGGGGCTTATGGTACTGGATTGTGTTAGTAAAGGACAGTCGGGACATGCCGCCAGGAATGAAGGCAGGAATGCAATTACACTGGCAATGAAGGACATTCAATGGTTTAACAGTTACCTATTTCCTGAACAAAGTGACTTTTTAGGGCCGGTGAAAATGAGTGTGACGATTATTCAGGGAGGAACCCAACACAATGTCATTCCGGACCGTTGTGAATTCACGGTGGACATCCGTACCAATGAATTTTATTCGAACAAACAACTCTTTGAGCTTATACAGGCACAGGTTGACTGTGAAGTAAAAGCGAGAAGCTTCCGGTTGAACTCTACCCGGACGGAGATGGATCATCCGTTTGTTCAACGGACTTTGCTATTAGGTAAAATCCCATTCGGCTCCCCTACCCTGAGTGACCAGGCACTGATGCCGTTCCCTTCGGTAAAGATCGGTCCGGGAGAATCGTGCCGTTCCCATACAGCGGATGAATTTATCTACCAGATGGAAATACGGGAAGCTATTGAAACCTATGTAAAACTTTTGAATGGGCTGATATTATAGATTTTCCAGCTTGTTCTTAAAATAGAAAGCATACCAGGCTGAAAGCCATGCATTCAGTTCATTGGCAGGAATAGGAGGTAGTTCCTGTCGTATAGGTTCCAGCAATTCTTCAAAATAAAAGAAATCATACCGGTCCTTTTTAGGAAAAAAACGAAGAAAGAACCCTATATAAGTTTTTATTCGTTGCCTGAAAAAAGCTTTTTTCTGCCGGGCTGTGTAAATAGCAGCGGACTCGTTTTCCAAAAGAAGATCATTTTCCAAAAACAATTCCTCCAATACTTCATTATATACTTTCTTATATAAGCGACACTCAAAAGGTAGCGAAAGACAGCAGGTAGTCAATTCTTCATCCCATAAAGGAAGCATATATTCATATCCAAAATAGTTCCAGACTTTAGCACTGTTTACAATTTGCTTGGTCTGCCTTTCTTCCGTCAGCCAATAATCATGCAGTAGATGAGTCAAGACTTTTCTTTCCGGTGAAATGTGGTTGACCATACACTGTAAAACAGCCTGCTTGTCTTTAGAAGAATGTAGCAATAAACGACCATTTCTCCGGTAATTCTTATGAGCATAGTCCATCAGCGAAGAGGAATGTTCCATATCCGGGAAAAAGTGACTTCCTCCTAAGGCATCACCGGAATGGCCCGGAAGGAATATAGTCCGGGAAGAAAGTTTCATTTCTTCTTTGAGATAACGTGCGGCAAAGTATTCCTGCAAATAAGGGAAGGAGATTCCATTCCCTACCCAATCCACATATTTCCGGAAACTCTCCGTATGCAGATAGTTCTCTTTCAGAAACGGATGATAATCTATTATATGCCACGAATAACCTAATTTCCCGGCGATCTTTTCCGATCTGTAGGCTTCGGATTGATCCGGATTACCATAGGTAAAACAAAAGACATCTTTATACCCGTTTAATTTAAGCAGGAGGGCGATGATACGGGAATCCCATCCGCCGCTTAAAGGAAGAGCAACCGGTCTGCCCTCCAAAGCTGTACATATCCGTTTCCCCAGTTTTAGGAATAGTTTTTTCAGTTCCGCTTTATATTCACCTTCAAACTGCAGAGTGGGTATTTCCCGGTAAAAGCCGGTTTTATATTTTGTTCCATCAAACAAAAGATATTCTCCTCCTCTCAGTTGATAGATGTCTTTTATCAATGTACTCCTGCCCAGTGTATATCCAAACGAACGTAAACAATTTTCCGCTTCCGGATCCATCGTTGTTTTCCGGGATACCTGACTCAATTTATCTATACTATCCGAAATTAAAAATGTATGACCTTCCTGAGTATATAAAAGCGGAAAATTCCGGAGCCTGTCTACGGCTACCCGGACGATTCCATTCGTTTTATCTTCCATCACTACAGAAAAAGCTCCATTTAATTCCCGAATCTTACAAAGGAAATCTGCTTCTTCCGTGACATCTGCAAACCAATTCCACAAACTCTTTCCATACAGGAGTTGCCCGGAAGAATTGAAAACTCTTCCTTTTACATGTATATTCCCTTCCGAATACCAGCTTGAACCCTCATGATAGATTAGGTGTATATTCATAAAACAAATTTATCTTTTAACGACTACGTTCATAGCTTCGTACTAACTTCCGATACCAAACCCATTGATAGACTTTAAAGAAGAAACTTATAGATGCATAGGCCATCAGACTTATATAGAAGTCATTCATATATACTCCGATAAAAATAGCAGAAAGGCGGGATAAGGCATAGCATATTTCTATACTCAGTGCTTTTCGCTGCCGGGAAAATAAAAAAGGGATAAATTCAAAGATCCCGGAAATAAAACAGGCTCCTAACCAGGGAAGTAATATTTTCAGGATGGAGGCGGCCTCTATCCAATCTGCCCCAAACAGGTAACGGATTACCGGAGTGGAGATAAAATAGATCAGAATAAAAGAAGGAAGCAGCACTCCTGTGGCTTGTATGCAAAAACGTTTAAACAGGGAGTAAACAGGCTGTCGCTTATTACAGAGATCGGATATTTTCTGATAAAGGACCTGGTATAAAGAGGTCGTGACCAGATTGATAGGACGAAAACCGATCAAAAAGGCAAGACCATAATATCCAACGATCTCATTTCCGAAAAAATGTCCGAAAATCAGGATCGGAAAGCCGGTAGATACAATATTCGTAAGTGCATGCAACAGGTTATATTTAGGATAGTTTTGATAGACCTTTGCCACTTTCCGGATCTGTTCCTGTCGGACACTGATCCATAAACGGATGCTTTTTTCGTTATTTACAAATAAAAAGAAAGAACATACCGCCGCGAGAAATCCGGCAAAATAGGAATAGATCAAACCGGATCCAGTGTATTTCATCGCTCCCAGCACAACCTTTAGTGAACTGTTCACTATATTCTGACTCATCCAGTAGCGTCCGACCAGATTAAATTTCTTTAGCCTATTAAACCAGTACATACAGGTCAGGCCCGCTGCATTCAAAACAACAAGTAGAGGAACCAGATAAAGTAGTATTCCTAACGATTCCATATGAAAAAGTGCTAAGATTTGGGTATGAAACACGATAATCAGCAGGAGCAGGATCAGGGAGAACAGGAAGGCTATTCGCATACATAAACGGACAAGAGCTGCTGCATCTTTCGTTGACCTGGGTAATACGATCGCATACTCATACCGTGCAGTGGAGAGTACAAACAGGATTCCGCACAAAGTGGTAAAAATATTGAAAAGACCGAATTCTTCCGGAGAATACAATCGGGTAACGACAGGATAAACCGCCAATCCAATAAACTGTGAGAGCACATTGGCGGATAATAACCGGAATGCATTCCTTTTTAGTTCAGAGGAAAAAAGCGCTTTCATGGTTGAGATCATTTAATTCAACCAGGGGAGTGGATTCTGTTTTACTTTCTCTTTCCAGAGCTGAAAGTGAAGGATCGTGGAATTACCGTCTTCCGTATCTGTAAATATTTTTCCGATGGCCTGACGGGTAGAGACCTTGTCACCGGCTTTAACATAGACCTGACTCAGGTTGCTGTAGACCGTCAGATAGTTACCATGCCGGATAATCACTGAATTATTATATCCCGGTACCACGAAAACACGGGTCACCTCTCCGTTAAAGACCGCACGGGCATCTGTACCGGGAATTGTCTGGATATCAATCCCGCTATTATTAGTCTTCACATATTTCAATTGTTGATGCTGTTGTTCTCCGAACGTACCTACGATCGTATAGTTTGCCGCTACCGGGAAAGGCAATTTACCCCGGTTATTGGCAAAGTTATCTGAGAGTTGCTTTTCCTCTTTGGTCATCGCATACCCTCCCTTGGAGTCGGCTACCCGTTCTTCCCTGGCTGGGGTTTCCGCCACTTTCTCACCCGCAGCAGCAGCTTTTTCCCGTGCCAGCCGTTCCCTTTCACGGACGGCTTTCGCTTCTGCCTCCGCACGTGCGATCTCCTCTGCGATCTGCTTTTCGATCTGTTTGTTCAGCGCCTGGGCCTGTTGTTGCTTCTTCTTTAATTCCGCCTGCAGTTGTTTCTGTTTCTTATTCAGATCCTGCACCTCTTTTTTCTGATTGGTCTCTTCACTTTGCAGATTTTTGCGTTCCTTTTCCCGCTCTCCCAACAGAGCCTGTTTTTCCTGACGGGTTTTGTCTAACTCTTCCCTTTTCCGGTTAATCTCTGCCTGCTTTTCCACAATTTCAGCCGCCTGCCGTTTCTGCCAGCCGGCATATTCACGCAGATAGCGCATCCGGCGCAGAGACTGTGCAAAATTATCTGCTGATAAAATATAGAGTAGCTTATCCTGGGAATGGTGTCGTTTATATAATCCCTGTACGGATTTGGAATAGTTTTCTTTTTTGTTACCCAGTTCTTTTTCCAGTGCGACGATCTCTTTTCGCATGTCTGAGATCTGGGTATCAATGGCATTCATTTCCTGACTCAGCAGTTCAATTACTTTCTTACGGGAAAGGATCTGTTGGGAAAGCAGGTTGAGGCGGTTTAATGAATTTTTAGTGGTCTGCCTGGTTTCATTGAGAAGTTTGTTAGTCATCTCTACTTCGGCAAGCGCCTTTTTTCTCTGGTTCTCCAATTCCCGAACCTTTGCGGACTTTTGTCCGAAAGCAGTCAGGGTACATAAGATAAATATGGTTAACCAGAAATGTTTCATTTTCTCATTACTTCGTACTACTAAGACCTTTCAGGATTTCTGCAAAGGTAATACGTTTATATTTATCAGGAATTGAAAAATCAAAATTTAGTGAGGTATCTGTCTGAATTCTTGAGAAATTGATCTTCATCCCCCCTTCTGCCTGGCCATTCACCAATACCCGGACATCCATAAACATCGGGAAAACCTGATCCTGTGTGAGCTGGAAATCCGTATAAAGCCACTGCAAAGCATAGCGGTTCGTCTCATCGGTTATATCCGTAGACAGAAGTTTCTCTTCTCCATCCGCTTTAAAGGTATATGCTATGCGGGAAGAGTCTTTGATCTTCGCTTCCACCACTGAACCACCCTGGTTTAGTTTGAAACGGCTGTATTGTTTAGGGGTAAAGCCCTGTTCTCCCGGGATAAAAATGCGATTGGTAAAAAGAGCCTGGAGATTATAAAAGTTAAAATCAACCGGAGCTTGTCCTTTTAATTGGATATAGTTTTCTGCCACATATCGTTTATTCATGCGGTCTACTACCTTGATACTATCCGGCGTGATCTCCATCCGAAAGACCTCAATCCCTAAAAAGGGCTGGACGGAGAGTTGGAGCACACGATCTTTCAGAATTTTCAGATCCACCCTTGAACTGAACTCCTTTCCCGGAAGCTGTAATTCCACATTCATCCGGGCAGACAGGTTTTCATATTGCAGTGCCTGCTTCATCATAGAGTCAAAAAAGACTCCCTGCTCTTTGGTTCCTTCCGCGGTAACCGTACCGATTGTCTTCGTTGATTTACAACCTGCCAGCCATAAGACTGCTAACAGCAGACTACTAATTACTATATGAAAAAAGTATCTCCTCATTTTGCATTCTCGTCTTCAATATATCTTTTCTCTGCGATCTTTTGATCCAGAACCACACTTTCTTTCCCCATTTCTTTCGCTTTTTCCCACTGCTCCACCGCCTTTTCCGCATCACCGGACATATAGAGAATATCTCCATAATGATCGATCAGTTCATGACTACCAGTGCGGTCACTCGCCAGGGCCTTTTCAATATAGAATTTGGCAAGCGTGTAATTTCCCTGCATAAAGAATATCCAGGCGTAAGTGTCCAGATAGGTCGCATTGTCCGGTTCCAGTTTAATACACTGGGCACTCATACGCTCTGCTTTCACCAGATCTTTCTTAGCCAGCGAGAGAAAATAAGCGTAATTGTTCAATACAACCACATTTCTTTCATTATATTTCAACGCCTCATCGTAAGCTTCAAACGCCTTATCCATCTGGTCTTTCTGATAGAAGGTATCTCCGATCTGTCCATACAGATCCGATTTCAACGGCCGGTTCTCTTCCGGCACAACCAAGAGCCCATCCCTGTATGCCTGTATCGCTTCGTCATACTCCTCATTCTGAGAATAAGCAATGCCCAACCACAAATAGAACTCCGGAACATCCGGGAATAACTCAATACACTTTTTACTGACCCGGATCATCTCCGGAATATCACGGATGGACAGGTTTAATAACTGTTGCCAGGCAGCCATATTTTCCGGCTCCATTTCTGTGATCAACTGGAACTGGAATTTCGCTTCTTCCGTTTTACCCTGTAATACTAATAAACCACCATACATTTGTTTTAGTTCAGTATCTTCCGGATGTTGTTCCAATAAGGTCTCAAATAAAGGATTGGCACTTTCCGTATCTTTTTTAGACTGTTGAAAGGATACAATATAACGGGAAAGAATACTCACTTTGCTCTCTATATCCAGTTTTTCATTAATCAGCGCATTCCGGATCTGAGTTTCCGCCGCCTCTTTATCCCCTTTCACCTCGTAATAATTAGCCATCGCTACAATATAATAGGGACTGGAGGGGTCCAGAGCGTATGCTCTGTCATAGAACTCAAGTGCCTTGTCAGCCTCTCCTTTCTCCAGATGAAGATCTCCCAATACAATTTGATAACGCGATTCCATCGGATATTTTACAGCCAGTTTCTCTATTTCCTCCAGTGCCTTTTCCGGTTCTCCCAGCATATTATACAATCTATACTTCTGCATAGACAAGGCTTCGTTCATCCCCATACTGGATTCCAGCGCATCATAAGCCTTAATTGCTTTTCCAATCTCTCCCTGCTGAGTTAGTGCCTCCGCCAGATAGAAATTCAGATCTGCTTTGGCTGGATACTGCTTTACCAGTTCTTCATACGCTTCCGCGGCTTCCCCATACATTCCCAGATTGCGAGTAATGGAAGCTAACGCGATCTTATAGGCAAAATTATCCGAACTGTTTTCCACAGCCCGTTTTAACAGATCCACAGCCACTTCAGGCTGGTTTAACTGCATATAAAAGTTTGCCAACTCATACAATACAGGTGCCGCGGTGGAATCAATCGCATAACAATAATTAAATGCGTCAAAAGCAGCATCATACTTCCCTGCATTCTTCAGATTAAGTGCTTCATAAAAGAGATAATCGAATTTACGCTGGTCGGAATGGCTCAACTCGTTTGTCCGGGAAGGAAAACTACGGTTCTCCTCATCAGCATGGAGTGAGAAACCTTGCAGTCCAACCAAAAGAAGAAAGAAAAGAATATATATTCGTTGTTTAAACATACACAGTCAAATTATAATGCTATTAGAGAAGCGTACGGCCAAATGGTTTAATATTTCAACGTACTGTTACGGATAAACAGTTATTACTGTTTACCCGTATGACCGAATCCTCCGGCTCCTCTTTCAGTTTCGTCCAGTTCCTCTACCGGTTGCCATTGTACCTGGCTATGCGTAGTGATTACCATCTGGCAAATCCGTTCTCCGTCATTCACCGTAAACGGTTCATTCGAAAGATTGACCAGAATAATCCCGATCTCCCCGCGATAGTCCGCGTCTATAGTACCGGGTGTGTTCAGCAAAGAGATCCCATGCTTGATCGCCAGCCCGCTACGGGGACGCATCTGGGCTTCATATCCTTCCGGCAGAGATATATAAAGACCTGTAGGAATCAATTTACGTTCCAAAGGTTTCAGTACGACCGGTTCGGTCAGGTTCGCACGGATATCCATTCCGGCAGATAAGGGTGTTGCGTAATGTGGCAACGGATGATGAGATTTGTTAACGATCTTTACTTCCATATTTTACTCGTGTGTTATCTATAAAACAAACAAAGATAGCAATATTCTAATTCTGCCAGTCTCCGTTCTCTTTTATTAACTGAACCAACTGTTCCACGGCTTCTTCTTCCGGAATATTTTTTAGTATACACGCTTTTCCTTTATACAAACTAACACGGCCACGTCCGGCACCCACATAGCCATAATCTGCGTCTGCCATCTCACCGGGACCATTCACGATACATCCCATAATCCCAATCTTTAGCCCTTTCAGATGAGAAGTAACTTCCTTCACCCGGGCAATGGTTGCCTGTAAATCAAAAAGGGTACGTCCGCAACTGGGGCAGGAAATATATTCGGTCTTACTGATCCGGGTACGGGTAGCCTGTAGGATAGCGAACATACAACTATCGATGTCTGTGGCCTTCATACCATCATTATACAGCATGACCCCATCAGAGAATCCGTCCAGAATCAGTGCTCCTAAATCAGTTGCAGCCTTGATCTGTAAAGATTCCATTCTTTTCTCCGTATACTCCCGGTGCAGGATCACAGGTACATCATAACCTGCCTTCATCAGTTTATGCAGAGCCGCACGTTGCGCACCGACCCCATTCCGGTGATGAGTACTAAGAAGAATGACGGCGGCTCTATCCCGGGAAAGAAGTTGTAGGGCCTGGTCTGTCAGGTCACTGTTCGTCATACGGACTACTTTCAACGTGGTATCATATTGTTCCAGTTCACTCAGTTCAGAAGCAAGAAAGAAGGGAAACGTATTATGTTTAGGTTTCCAGAAATGGGCATCTACCCATAACTGTAAATGATCCGGGAAATTATCCGGGTCCTCTTTTCCTATATAGATATAATCCGGTATGAAAGAAGGATCAAATTCAAAATCACCTTCCCGACGGTCCGAAATAACCACCGGAGAATTGGCTCCTCCGATCTCTCTCACGCTACGGCTTTTTCTTCTTTCCGGCTTTACCGGATCATATCCTGGGGCCATTTCACCGTTAATAGGTGCATGTCCTTCCCGTTCCCGGATATACTCCACTAATTTCCGGGCAACCGGTATTTCCGCTTCCGGATCTTCGCTTAACGAAACACGAATCGTATCCCCGATCCCATCCGACAGCAGCGTACCTATGCCGACAGCACTTTTAATCCTACCGTCTTCCCCGTCTCCGGCTTCTGTTACTCCTAAATGCAGAGGATAATGCATATCTTCTTTCTCCATGCTCCGGACCAGCAAGCGAACGGTCGAAACCATGACAACGGTATTGGATGCTTTGATAGAAATAGTCACATTATCAAAGTTTTCGTCTTTACAGATACGCAGGAATTCCATGCAGGAGGCCACCATCCCTTCCGGTGTATCTCCATAACGACTCACGATCCGGTCGGATAAGGACCCGTGGTTCACACCTATACGGATAGCCGTTTGATTCTTTTTGCAAATCTCTAAAAAAGGGATAAAACGGTCACGGATCTTTTGTAATTCCGCGGCATATTCTTCATCCGTATATTCAATATGGTTAAATATTTTCACCCGGTCTACATAGTTCCCCGGATTAATCCTCACTTTCTCCACTTCTCCGGCAGCCACATCAGCAGCGGCAGGGTTAAAATGAATATCCGCGACCAAAGGAGTGTGATATCCATCCTTAGTCAGTCCTTTTCGGATCTCTCCCAAATTCCGGGCTTCTCTTTCCCCTTGTGCCGTAAACCGGACATACTCCGCACCGGCATCAATGATCCGTTTTGCCTGTGAAACCGCATTTGCCGTATCCATGGTAGAGATATTCCCCATCGATTGGACACGAACCGGATAATCACCTCCAAGAGGCGTATTCCCTATATGAACAACAGAGGATTTACGACGTCGATAATTAAAATAATCCATTTTGGAAATGGATAATTGATAGTTGATAATTAGTTTAGTCCTTAATTATCAACTATCAATTATCAATTTATTTAGTTCGTTTTGTATTTATACTTAATCTGAGCTAATTCTTCGTTCGCTTTTACGATCTTTTTCTTTAAATCTTCTTTATAACCTGCTAATTTCTCCTGAAGGGATTCATCACCTACAGAAAGAATCTGAACAGCCAGTATACCGGCATTTAGAGCACCATTGATCCCTACGGTAGCCACCGGGATTCCCGGGGGCATCTGTACAATAGCCAGTAAAGCATCCATACCATCCAGAGTTGAATTGATAGGTACACCGATCACAGGCAGCGTAGTCATAGAGGCAATCACACCACATAGATGTGCAGCCATACCCGCTGCCGCGATAATAACTTTAATACCTCTGTCTTTGGCACCTTTGGCAAAAGCTTCTACTTCAGCAGGTGTACGATGAGCAGAAAGAGCATGGATTTCAAAAGGAATCTCCATTTCATCGAGAAATTTAGCTGCTTTTTCCATAACAGGCAGATCTGAAGTACTGCCCATAATTATACTTACAATCGGAGTCATATGTCTTTTTAGGAGTTAAGAAGTCAAAGGAGTTAAGGAGCTAAATAGCGTTTCGTTTTTCAACTACCGGACTACTTACTCCTTTAACTCCTTTGACTACTATCAATTATTTTTTATTTTCCAATCAGGTTCTGGTATTCTTCTGCTGACAACAATCCTTCTGAGTCAACTTCTGAAACACCTACTTTAATTAACCATCCTTTGCCGTAAGGATCTTCGTTTACCAGTTCCGGTTGATCTTCCAGGTCTGCATTTACTTCAAGCACTTCACCGCCAATCGGCATAAACAAATCTGAAACAGTTTTCACGGCCTCTATTGTTCCGAAGACCTCTTCTTTTTCAAGCGTTTCACCTTCTGTAGTGATATCCACATAGACGATTTCGCCCAGTTCACTTTGTGCATAATCAGTAATACCTACATAAGCAACGTTACCTTCTACACGAATCCATTCATGTTCTTTTGTGTACTTTAACTCAGCGGGAAAGTTCATAGTTTTGTATTTTTTATTTGATGAATAAATAGAGATAATTCCATAGACAGGCGATATAGGTGCAAAGAAAGCCCAACATGAACCCGGCATATATCTGCATCGGCGTATGTTTTCTCAGAATCACCCGTGCAGTTCCTACCAGACCGGCTATTACGATCACGATTATAAAAGCCCAGTAAGGATTGAGCAGATGGATACGACAGACTCCCATCATAGCCCCTAACAGACCGCCGATCCCTATCGCATGGGCACTGATCTTCCAGAAGAAGTTAACCAAAAGGGCTATTAGCAAAGCGATACAGACTCCGATAACTAACGCCTGAAGCCAGAAAGGGACCTGCATTTTATGCATATAAAATAGACAAACCATATTACTGGCTATAAAAATCAGATAGGGAAGAACTCTTTCTTTCCGGTTCGTAAGCTCCAGGTCCGAAGCCGCACCCCCCTTAACCAGCAGCAGGACCAGTAAGCCCGGAGCCACAGCGGTGGATATAAACACACCTCCTAAAAGATACATTTTTGCAATCGGGGGATAAAGCGCTAAATAGGTATACCCTAAAGCCAGCGCAACTCCATACGTCACCATTAATAGTGGATGGAAGACAATGGATGTTATGTTTGCAAATAATCTCATAGGTGACAAAATTATATTTCTTTTCGCAGACGGGCCACCGGTATATCCATTTGTTCCCGGTATTTGGCAACTGTCCGGCGCGCGATCACGTATCCTTTTTCTTTTAAGATCGTAGCCAACTCTTCATCTGTAAGAGGTTTTCTTTTATCCTCTCCGTCAATATAGTCCTTCATGATCTTTTTTACCTCCCGGGTCGATACTTCCTCCCCGCTTTCCGTATGCATAGATTCGGAGAAAAAATATTTTAACGAATAGATCCCAAAATTGGTTTGAACATATTTACTGTTGCTCACCCGTGAGATTGTTGAGATATCATATCCGGTCCGTTCCGCCACATCCTTCAGGATCATAGGACGCAAAGCCGATTCATCCCCAGTCAGAAAAAAGTCTCTTTGCAGCAAAATGATCGCTTCCATCGTGCGTTGCAACGTTTCCTGCCTTTGCCGGATCGCATCAATAAACCATTGTGCAGAATCCAGTTTTTGTTTTACGAATTGGACTGCATCCCGCATTTCAGAAGTCTGATTTGCCTTATTGGCAGTATAGTTCTGAAACATCTCCGTATACTCCCGGTTGATATGCAGGTCCGGGATTCCCCGGTTGTTCATGGATAGATAAAGCTCCCCATTGATCGCTTCCACAATAAAATCAGGCGTCACCTGGCTCATCACTGTTTCCATGGAACTCTCCCAACTATTACCCGGTTTAGGGTTTAGGGTAGTGATCTCCTGAATGGCCTGCTTCAATTGCTCTTCCGTTATATTTAAAGAACGAAGTATCTTATCATAATGTTTGCGACTAAACTCTTCAAAATGGCTTTTCAGGATCTGAATCGCTAATTCCACTACCGGAGTCTTCTCCCGGCGTTCCAGTTGAAGCAGGAGACATTCTTTGAGGCTTCTTGCTCCAATACCGGCAGGATCAAAATCCTGTATGATACTTAACACCCCTTTTATCTCTTTAATAGAGACCTCCTGACCAGCTAAAAACACCAGATCATCACCAATAGCGGAAAGGTCCCGGCGCAAATAACCATCATCATCTATATTACCAATAATATATTCCGCGATCTTCATCTGCTTTTCAGGAAGATCCCTTAATCCTAACTGTTGCAGCAGGAATTCATTCAGGGACTGTCCAATGGAAAAAGGAATATCCTCTTTTGTTTGTGAACGCTCCCGGATCTCACGCAATTTATAATCCGGAATATCATCTTCCGTCAGATAGCCACCTAACGAGATATCCGCCTCGGTTTCTTCACCTCCGCCATTCCCATCTAACCTGTTTTCCTCTCCTATTTCAATATCATCGGATATTTCATTTCCTTCTTCCAGAGCCGGATTTTCTTCTAACTCATGCTTCACCCTCTCCTCCAGCTCTATCGCAGGAAGTTCCAGAAGCCTTATCAACTGTATCTGTTGTGGAGAAAGCTTTTGCTGTAATTTCTGTTGTAGTTGCTGTTTCAACATGGCACCATCTCTACATCCTAATATTCAACAATGCAAATATAACTTTTTACTTTAACACCTTCACAAGATTGCTGATTATTCTGTTTCTGAAAAAAATAAAAAGATTATTTAACGTAAAACAGACAGATATTCATTTTACCATACCTGTTTTGAAGAAGGAAAATTGAGAATAATCCCCATGATATTATTACCTTTGCGGGTCAACGAGAAGGAATTATGCAAGACGATTTTGATATAAGAAATACAAAATTACCTGAGAATGAACGGGACTATGAGAATGCTTTACGTCCTCTCTCCTTCCGGGATTTCAGTGGTCAGGGAAAAGTGGTGGAGAACCTCAAAATATTTGTAATGGCTGCCCGGATGCGGCAGGAAGCATTGGATCACGTATTGTTACATGGCCCTCCCGGATTGGGAAAGACCACTCTCTCTAATATCATAGCGAATGAATTGGGAGTCGGTTTCAAAGTCACTTCGGGTCCTGTACTGGATAAACCCGGAGATCTGGCGGGTGTACTGACCTCTCTGGAAGAAAATGATGTCCTTTTCATCGATGAAATACACCGGTTAAGTCCGATCGTGGAAGAGTATTTATACTCTGCGATGGAAGATTACCGGATCGATATTATGATAGACAAAGGCCCCAGTGCCCGTTCCATTCAGATTGACCTGTCTCCTTTCACACTGATAGGAGCAACTACCCGCAGTGGTTTGTTGACTAGTCCGCTTCGTGCACGTTTCGGGATCAATATGCATCTGGAATATTATGATATGGATACATTGACCAAAATTGTGTTGCGTAGTGCGGATATTCTACAGATCAAATGTGAATTAAATGCAGCGAGAGAAATCGCTTCCCGCAGCCGGGGTACTCCCCGTATTGCCAACGCCTTATTACGCCGGGTACGTGACTTTGCCCAGGTCAAAGGGAACGGGCAAATAGATAAATCAATTTCCTGCTTTGCCCTGGAGGCATTAAACATAGACCGTTACGGACTGGATCAGGTCGATAATAAATTACTGACAACGATCATTGATAAGTTCAACGGGGGACCGGTGGGACTGACAACGATCGCAACCGCTTTAGGAGAAGATCCGGGAACCCTCGAAGAGGTATATGAACCCTTCCTGATTAAAGAAGGGTTCCTCAAACGTACACCCCGAGGACGGGAGGTGACCGAGTTAGCCTATACCCACCTGGGTAGAAGCCGGATCTCAGAACAAGGGTTCTTATTTGATTAATATATGGGAGCAGGAATGAAGCGGCTCGCCAGAGAGACTGCAGTATATGGGTTAAGTAGTATTGTCGGACGATTTCTAAACTGGTTATTAGTCCCGATGTATACCCGGGTATTAGCGGACACGGCTGATTACGGAGTAGTGACCAATTTATATGGATGGACTGCCCTTTTGCTGGTCATACTAACCTACGGAATGGAAACCGGCTTCTTCCGCTTTATCAATAAAAAAGAGACGGAAAACCTACTGGAAGTGTATGCGACCACTCTGTTCAGTCTTTTATGTTCATCCGGGCTGTTTATTCTTTTACTCTGGATTTTCTTATCTCCTGTCAGCAACGGACTGGGGTATGGTAACCATCCGGAATTTATCAGCCTGATGGGAACGATCGTAGCAGTAGATGCTTTTTGCAGTATTCCGTTCGCCTATCTCCGGTATGCCGGGCGGGCTTACCGGTTTGCCGGACTGAAACTATTTAACATCTTTCTGAATATTCTGCTGAATATCTTCTTCCTGGTCATCTGTCCCTGGCTATATGCGCACAACCCATCTACGATTGACTGGTTCTATAATCCTCATTATGGAGTAGGCTATGTATTTGTAGCAAATGCGTTCACGACGCTGATTACTTTGTGCATGCTCTATCCGGAACTGAAATTAGGTTTTCAAACCCGGTTCAATCCGTTATTACTAAAACAAATCATTCGTTATTCTTTTCCGATCCTGATTTTAGGGATCGCAGGTATTTTCAACCAGACAGCAGATAAGATCCTTTTCCCTTTCCTGTTTGAAGACAAAGCCTATGCCGCTTCTCAATTAGGGATCTATGGCGCCTGTTTCAAGATCGCAGTTGTCATGGTGATGTTTATTCAGGCCTTCCGCTATGCCTACGAACCGTTCATCTTTGCTAAAAACAAAAGCGGGAATAACCAGACAGCTTATGCGCAAGCAATGAAATATTTTATCATCTTTTCCTTAGTCATCTTTTTAGGGGTTATGTTCTATCTGGATGTACTTAAATATTTTGTCAGCGAAGACTACTATCCGGGATTACGGGTCGTTCCAATCGTTATGTTGGGAGAACTGTTTTTCGGTATCTATTTCAATCTGTCTTTCTGGTACAAACTGATTGATCAAACCCAGTGGGGAGCTTATTTTTCCATTATCGGATGTGTTGTTACCGTCACCAGCATACTGATTTTCGGACCATCCTATGGATATATGGCCTGTGCCTGGGCCTCCTTCTGC